>Ga0209636_10000024_pt1 | contig 116871 bp, 122 predicted proteins | sample DeeMarSWOR152_54_FD_187464 | JGI IMG/M metagenome (GOLD analysis project Ga0209636, IMG submission 187464) | Marine sediment microbial communities from White Oak River estuary, North Carolina - WOR-1-52-54 (SPAdes) (version 2) | ecosystem: Environmental > Aquatic > Marine > Intertidal zone >...
AAGGGTCTAAGCCTAGTGCCTTTACCACCACTAAGCACAAGAGCCTTCATAATAAATCCTCTTTATGACCATTCTTATGGACGCTTTCTTTATATCACTTTAACGCAAAGAGCGCACGTATATAGATCGGCCTTCTTTCGTGTCGTCCGCGTTTGGTTTGAAATTGCGCGCGCAAAGTTTTTGCTTCTCTATTCATTCATAACCTCCCTTAGTTATTTGATGGAATGAGAATTTGATTGCTACTCATGTCGTTGTCCAAGTCCTATGGCTGCAAATTTGAGTTTTTTGCTGAATTGCTTTGGGTTGTATATTCTTCTTCCATCGATTAAGACCGGTTTTTCATGTGCTGGATGAATTGAACGGGTGAGTGTAAGTATATTGTAGAAAATAATATTAACCGCGGGTTAACTACGAAGATTTCAAGGGATGGTTATGGATCATCTTACGCATATTGTGATGTCATACAAATTGCTTCAGTCATGCGGATGTGACAAGAGGGCTGCTATATATTCTTTGTTACCTGCTTTGGACAGGGAGCCAGCGCATTTCCACAGAGTTTATGGCCACATAATCTCTAATTTTCCCAAAATTTTAACCTCGGCCATCCATGTCTTTGCGGATAATAGTGTTTCCGTTGACAAGGGTTCATATGAGTATGAAAGGATTAGCAAGGACAGAGAATATTACTTGAGTCTAGTTAAGAAAGCGTCTGCTATAATAAAGGATGATTCCATATTAAATCCAAGTTCTGAAAAGTTAGATGGCGGTATTTCACTGCTTTCTCATATATACTTTGATACTTACAATAACCCAGTGCAGGCTTTTTTGCCGGACTCTGTGCACAGTTCTGGGCAGTGGGATTTTTGGAGGAACGTTGGATACCTGACTTTTAGGACGAAATTTTACACAGATGATATAATTTCCGCTTTCAGGAAAGCATTATTTAATGATAAACTATGGAATGTCAAAGTGGACCCTTATACATTGGTTAAAGCGATGATAATCCGTCTAGGTGATTTATCCTCGCCTGGAGTAAAATATGAGGTTGTTGACTGGAAGATTAGGGAATATCTTCGATTTCTCGGTCTCGATGAATATAAGAGACCTGATCGAGAGTTACGATTTTGCCAAAACCTGGAAAAAAGAATTACGTCGTTGATTTATGAATGCTTAAAATTAAAATGAAAAAAGTTAGCGTTTGTTAACAGGTTTTGAAAAGCATCTTTGTTAAAAAATTCGTTAACGGATTCCATTTTTTGGTTTGTGATGAGTGGCACGTCCCGCTCGTGCAATGAGCCGTGAGAGCGAACATTTACATCTTCGTATAAACCCTTATCGACCAATCCAAATACAGCGTTTCTAGTTCCAAGCACAAAGAGGTCACCTATTCTATCCGATGGAAGCCTGTATGCTTTTTTGGCCTCGTTTTTCGCATGTACCGCTTCTACGCCTTCGGCGTCTTGCAGAATCGTTAAGGCTTTCTCTAAATCTCTTTCTAAATATAGGTAAAAGGAACCGCCCAGATTTTGGTGATGTTCAACGTACTCGTCTTTGATGATGGGGACGATCTTAGTCTTTATCCCGCGTTCGCTTAACAGTTTCTGCAAATCAACTTTAACGCCTTTATCGTTCATTCCATGGTCGGCAGTCACTCCTAAAATAACGCCTTTATCAGCCAACAAACCTATTTTCTCGTCAATTTTCTCCATGTATTCTGTTGCCTCGGTGCATCTAGGTTCATACTTATGAGGAATGTAATCGGTTGTCGAGACGTAAATGATGGCGTATGGCTTTTTCTCAAGCGTTTTTAGAGTCGCATCTAGTAGCCAAGTGCTAGAATTAGCGGAATAAATGCTTGGTGGTTTTCCGATTTCTTTAAGAATCCATGGCGATGGGTTTTCGACTGAGAATGAGTTAGTTGCTCCTCTGTTCAGTAGCCTTCTTAGTTTGTCCTTTACGGTCAGAAGCAATGTTCTAAACCCTTTATTTGAAGCCTCTTGTAGCAGGGTGTTGCACCTCAAAAAGATTGCAGAATCCATGTAAATCATAGACTGACTTGATTCATCATAGTGGTAGTTACCGGTTATTCCATGCTCCACGGCAAATTTGCCTGTAAGAATGGAAGCGTTGTTAACGTTGGTTACGGTTGGAACCATCGATTCACATGTCATAGAAGTTCCAGTTCGCCCTATCTCTCTCAAATTTGGCATATTTGAAGAGCGAATGTACTCCCAAGAACATCCGTCCAAGCAGATTAAGACAATTGGTGTTGAAACGGAATCCAATGCTATTGTCCTCTATTGAAGATTCAAGAGTTAATGAATAGAGTTTTTGAATCTAGTTTTTATCGTCTCCGTTTCATACGGAACTCTTGGCACCTCTTTTCCACCTCTCTCTATCTTTACCAAAACAAATGAAGGACCGCTTAAGCTCAACACATGTTTCATCCTTTTCTCCAGCGCTTTGTCATCATGAATTTTCTCAGTTATTTCAAATCCGGCCGCCTTTGCAACATTCTCCAGTTTTACTGTTCTGGAAGCAGTGGGCTGACCACCTGTCGAATCACATGATTCGTTGTCTAAAACTATGTGGACCATATTTTTTGGAGCTAAATCCCCTATTGTAGCGAGTGAACCCATGTTCATCAAGATGTTGCCATCGCCGTCTATCACAATTATTGTCTTTTTCGGAAGGGATAGAGCTAATCCTAAGCCTATGGATGAGGCGAGTCCCATGGATCCTAGCATATAAAAGTTATTTGTTTCATCTTTGATTGCGCACATTTCTCTGCTGATCATGCCGTTGGCTGTTATAACTAATTCGTCTCCCTTCAAAACATTAGCAATTGTTTCGATTGCTTCGCATCTCTTCATGAGACCACCTCTCTTTTGATTACGATGGCTACCGGAACTTGTTGTTCTTCCATAACGTTAACGGCTGTTGAAATCGCTTTTTCAGTTTTCTTCTTTGATAATATTTGGGTGGGTATTCCAACGTCTTTTAACAGTTTGATTGTGTTTTTCCCCATTATGAGATGTTCGGGAGCGTCCTTTCCTTGGTATCCTCTCCACGATATTAATAGAAGCATCGGGATCTTGTAGAGTAAGGGTAAGGATGCTAATGCACCTATTGAGTTTCCAAGGCCTGAATTTTGCATGAGTACCACTGGCTTTTGTCCGCCTAAAAAAGCCCCAGTAGCTATTCCTATAGCTTCATCTTCTCGAGTGGCAGAGACGTAGGGGACATCTGGATCCACTTGGAGGCAATTGATTATATTCTTCAGGATTGAACAGGGAACTCCTATAAAGAAGTTGAAGCCGTGTTTTTTAAGTGTCAAACAAAAATCAACGGATTTCATGATGATTAATCCTCAGCTTATCTTCTCTCATGGATGCTAATAAAAAAGTTATGATTTTAAATGGTGATGGTAGTTGTTTGATGCACGATAGGGTAATAAATATTTGTCACCTATGAAGATTGGTTTAAATAGTTTTGGAGAAAATGGGCGCATTTATATCTGCCCTGAAATTAATAAAGGATTTGGTGGGTGGCATCACTAAAAATTGGAAAACATTAAACGGTGATTCATATGGAGAATTTTACGTTTGTTGTGCCTAATCGCATACTTTTTGGGTGGGGTTCTTTAGATAAGGTTAGTGAAGAGTTGAAGGGGTTACGTGGCGGTACCCCGCTCATTTCAACAACTAAAGGGATGGTGAAGCGAGAGGGTTTTTTTAAGCTGATAAATCTCGTAGAAAAAGAAAAAATGTCTCCGGTAGTATTCAATAGGGTGGAGCCTGAACCTTCAATAGAAACCGCTGAGAAATGTTTGAAGGTAGCAAAAGAAAAAGGTTGTGACTTAATTGTTGGATTTGGAGGCGGAAGCGCTATAGATGTTGCGAAGAAGGTTGCCGTGGAATTAGATCTGCCCAAAATTATGATCCCGACAACCGCGGGTACAGGAAGCGAAGTCACACATGAATCTGTTCTTAAAGTTGGAGGAGAGAAAAGAGCCTTTGTAGATAAAAGGTTAACTGCGGACGTAGCGATTGTTGATCCAAGCTTGATGATGACGATGCCTAAGAGATTGATAGCTAGTTCGGGGATGGACGCGTTGGCGCATGCTGTTGAATCGTACGAATGTAAAAAAGGCAATGAGTTGACAAGGGCTCTTGCGCATAAAGCATACTCACTCATAAATGATAACGTAAGGAAAGCAGTCTCCTATAATAAAGATGCTATTTCCAGTATGGCGCTTGCCAGCTTAATGGCAGGTATGGCTTTTGCAAATTCAGGCACAACGCTATGCCACGCTCTCACCTACCCTTTGTCTAATAAAGGAATCCCACATGGGGAAGCGATCGCGATCATGCTGCCTCCTTCATTGGAATTTAACAATTTCGACAAAGAAGTTATCACAGAAATAAGGGGAATAATAAAGGATGTCGGCCTGCCAGCAAGGTTTGAAGGAGATGTTTACGAAATGGCAACGGTTGTGATGAAAGATAAAAGACATTTGGCTAACAATCCCAGAAAAGTTACTTTTGAGGATGTGGTTGCTATTTACAGTAAAGTGGTTGGGAGAGTTTAGAAACGAAGGCGTTGATACTTAATTCTGGGAGAGGTGAAAGACTTTTTCCTTTGACGAAAGATAAACCCAAAGCGTTGATAAAAATAGAAAATAGCACTCTTTTGGGGCTTCAACTGGACAGTTTGATCGGATGCAACATCAGGGATGTAATAATAACAACAGGCCCTTTTGAAAACAAAATAAAACAATATGTGGAAAAGGAATACTCCGATGTTAATGTTTTTTACGTGAAGAACCCGAAATATCGTACAACAAATTATATTTATTCTATGTGGCTAGCAAAAAGTTTAGTTGACGATGACGTAATCCTACTTCATGGCGACTTATTGTTTGAGAGAAAAATGTTAGAAAGGTTGATTGATGAAAAATATGTAAACTGTGTTTTGGTGAACAGAAAGGTCAAACCTCCAGAAAAAGATTTCAAAGCAGTAATTGAAGACAACAGAGTAATTAAAATCGGTGTGGAGTTCTCTGGGAGAAATGTTTTTTTCTCTGCCCCCTTATATAAACTTTCAAAATCAGATTTTTTATATTGGCTCGATGAAATAGAAAAAGTTGTCAAAAAAGGAGGCTTAAAAATTTATGCTGAAACTGTTTTTAATGAAATTTCCGACAGGCTGATACTTCATCCGTTGTATTTTACTGAAGAATTTTGTTTGGAAATAGACACCAAAGAAGATTTAGAAGTAGCAAGAAGCCATTTTCGCCCATAAAGCTATCATAAGTAAGGCTGCGCGCGCAAATTTATTAGAAGTGTTTGTTTTACGCCTTTTTACCATTCATCATCTTTTGTCTTTCTATCAAGATTTATCAGAACGACCATAGTGAATTGTATAGAGATTGTCATCAAACCAAAGAGTACTCCCCAAAACAAAAATCCGAAAAGGGGAGCCAAAAATAAGATAACATTTATGGTGTCTATCTCGGTTGGAAAAACCGGTAAACGGAATCTCTTAAAAAAATTCTTTAACAAGAGGTACTTAGTTACCAAATAAGTTAACGACTTTGATTTTACATATCTTCCATGAGTCACACTTAAGGGATCATTGGGCGCGCGCGCGCTTAAAAAGCCAAAATGAATTACGTCACTTAAGATTATGTAAATTAGCCCCAATAAAAATAAATTGACATCGTTTTTCAGCATTCCCTGACTTGTGAGTAGGGCAACTAGTGCTAAGTTATTATATAAACAGCCTCCCAAGAAATCTAAATTTCTTCCAAGCTCAGTCAGTGAGTGGGTTAATCTAGCTAGTGTTCCATCCACATAATCCAGTATAAAGCTCAATTCGAACAGAAATGCTCCAAGAATCAAAGAGAGGCGAGTTCCTTGAAAGAAGCATATAGCTGAGAAGACGTTGAAAATGAGACTTAAAATACTAATGTGATTAGGTTTGATATGTGTGTACTTTGCAATTAATAGTGTAGGCCTTAAGGTTAGGGGTTCCATAATTAATGTTCCCCACCAAGAAGGCGAACGTGCGCGCAACGTCTCCAAAGCGTCCGCATAATCATATTCTCTTTTCGTTTTGATTACCAAACTAGCTGCACCTCGCCAAAGAAATGAGATTCATATTGTGGGGATCGTATCGTTTCAAGTTGAGGAAAACTAAAACCAAAACTACATTTGAGTTGTTCTTTTGTCTTCATCGCTGACCTCAGGGAAATCATTACTAGTCTTTCTCCGTTTTAACAGTAAAAATGAAATTAAACAAGAGAATATCAGAATGTGGAAGGGTGATGTGACAATTTCTTTCCAAGGTAAGTCAAGCTCTTTTGGGTATCTAGAAGGAGTTTCAGTGCTATAGGCACCTTTAATTTCATCGCTGAAAAAGTATTTTTCGTCATTATAGTCGATGCAGAAGGTTATGTTTCCAACAAGTTTAACATTGCTTGTCCATGCTCCTTCAGTAAACGGTAATGAAATCTTGGCGAAGTTTATATGACCCCTTACATTAATTCGAGGTTGTTTAACTAAAAAGAGCGCTGAATCCACTTTTGCGATAATTTCGCCATTATCTATGGAAAATGCTTCTTCACCTATTTGGATTTCCAGTTTAGAACCATTCATAAGTTTAACTTTGAGGGTGCAATTCTCAAATTGAAGCGGAATGTAAGAGGGGATAGAAAATGTTTGTTCAGTATCAGCTTCGAAACTGCTTGAGAGGATTTCAAGTTCAGCTTCTCCGATAACGTTTATTCTATTAATTATTGCGTTTTGCAAGGCTCTACTCTTTTGGATTGAATTGATGAGAACTTCGTCAGCGGTTAATGGATTTTGCAAGAGATATGAACCTGAAAGCGTGGAGCTAATAGTTATGTTTCCTTCTGCAACAAAGTCATTCTCGCCATATACGGTATATCGTCCGATCCACCTTTTTTCCAAGGGGAACCTTGCTGAAGTTGTTGAGCTTGAGTTGAGCGATAAATCAGCGTTCTCTAATGAGTTCTTTAGGATAAGAGCTGCTTGACTTACCGAAAATCGTTGGTTTTGTTGAGCATTTATCATGCTATTTATGGGGTCACTGTATATGTAAATTAGCTTTCCTTCTCCGATCGTTTTTTGAATGAGAAACGGAGAAATGTCAAAACCGTTAAATGAATAATAGCTCAAGATTTTTGTGCTGTCGTTATCTGGTATAAGGGTTTTAAAAGGTGGGATTTCATCAAGTGAATGAACTTGGTTTCCAACAGAAATCTCGTTTGCCTCAACGTAGTCACCGAGTTCCAATCCAAGTAGGTTGTAAACTTCGCCTTTGTCTCCAAGAACCACAAGGACACCACCATCTTCAATCCAATCCAGAATACTGGAAAATTCTACATGATACATACTCTCTATGAGAGATGGTTCTAAGCTCCAAGTAGCACCATGAATTAAACCATCATTCTGATAGTTGCTTAAATCGTGGGCTATGCTTCCTGTTCCGTCGTCTAAAGGTAACCATAATGTCAAGTTGCTGGTTACAGGGTTGTATGGATTGGCATAATTCCAACTTATCTCATTTTCAGATAGAGTGCGGTTGTACATGCGAACTGAAGACAGAGAGCCATTCAAGAACATACGGGTTCCGGTCTCAGAACCTAAAGTTAGTGGACAGTCTGTGTCGACTTCGCCTATTTTGTTTGATATATCTGCTTGGGCCTCGAGTGAATTATCTACGTAGAGTTTAATCATGTCCCCTCGGTCGTATACCGCCACGATTTGGTGCCACTCACCGTCATTGTACGCTTGACCGTAAGCTCCCACTGTTCCAGATCCATCGTTGAATTCAATTACTATCCGATCGGTATCACTACGCAAGAGAATACGATATCCGGCTTCCGCTGAACCAGTTCGCCGTTTATTAACCAAGTCCTGATAAATTCCAGAAGCCGATGACTTAAACCATATTTCTACTGTAAAACTCTCCGATTCAAAATCAAGTATGTCCCCAAGATCTACGTAATCATCCACACCATCCAAATTTAGGATATATCTCTCCTTTTCAGGAAGATCTGATGGAAGGAACAGTAATGATTTATCGTAGATATCGTCGCATATCACTTGGTATGAAGAATTCAATGAAGCAATGAACATATAGGATGGAAGGGTCTGGTTAGTATAAAATGATGGAGAAACATAACCAATGTTAGAACTTGTTGAAGGTTCTAAATAGGGTAATTCAGATATTGTGACACGAGAATTGTTCCATACCAATGGAAGATAACTCAACAAGTCGGATTTTACGAACTCAGCATCTACCTCTTCATCTAAGTATACATATCCTACATCTGATGAAAGTAACGCCGCTGTCTCAGGTCGTGTTGCCGACAATAGATCGGGATAAATCAAGGGCACCGCTGTCGTGCCTCCTGCCAATTTCACAACAGCGTTTGACCTAGAACTCAAAGTTGCTATACGTGAAGTCATTGGTATCTGTTGATAAATGAAGTTTGCGGCTTCAATGTCTTCACGTGTAATGTGAATCCTACCTAGCGATGTTGAATCCGTCGCCATCCAGTATTCTGAAGCTAAGATTGTGCTAGGTATTCCAAACACAATCACGAGTATAAAGAGAAACGCAGAAACAGACCGTAGATGAGCTTGAAAGTTTCTGCTAGCATTTTCAAATCTTATCTGTAATGTTGCGCTATTAAGGGAATTCATCAGTCTGTAGAGTACCCATCCAGCGAAAAGAGAGGCAGGTATCGGTAAAACTCTGTAAATTATCCGCCATTCTTTTGCGCCAGTAAAGAAGAAATTAACATTAATGAATGAGACCAAACGACCAAAAACCAAAAGGAATAGTATGGTTAGAAGGACAAAAATTAATCTTCTTTCTTTCTGAAAATTCATTAACAAACCAATTAAAATTAATATCCCGACTACTCCAAAGCTTAGCGGATAATAGTACCAGGGAAAAGTGAATCCTGAATATATGATTGATGCACTATAGGACATGTTCGCGTAACCATAAAATACAAGAACAATTACTGCGAGAAGATAAAAATAGCAAACCAGACCTAAAACTGTAGGTTTGACGAATCGCAGTTTATGGCTTAACGTTTTTACGGTTACAATACCTTTTATAAAGGTGTAGCCAAAAGCTGAAGCTAGAGCGATGGCAAGCAGCACATAATTTAAAGTGAAGGAATCCTGGATAGTAGCTGGATATGTTGAACCTAATAAGTATGTTGATAGAACACCGATGGCTATAGCAACGATATCTGTTCTAATTTCGTTTAATTTTCGTCTACTTAAGATTACGTAAGCTGGCACAAATGTTAGTGAAAACGTCAATATCTCCTCTAGGTGAACAAGGAAAGCGAAGGCTGTCAGAGATGCAATTAAGAGAGCTCTCGCTTTGGATGGTAGCTTGCTTTCTAAAAAGTAAAGTAACATGATTATTGCTAAGGTTGCAAGCAGGTATGTCTTGAAGCCTTCAGACACCAAACCTTGGGGTTGTGTTATGTCGTTTAGAACTTTTGGCGTAATGTTTTCGAATATTGCGATGATACTATGGGGAGAGTAATAGTTTACACTTAGACCAATTTTTTCGGCGATGAAAGGTATCCAGCCGAAACCAGACAGCGTCATGTATATGAAGGTAGCTAACATACCTGATTTGTTATTCTTTGTGTACTGTACGCTCATGAGGAAGAAGGCTATTGGGATAAGGGATACTAAAATAATGCTTGTTATCATCATTGAATTTACCGGTGGAAAACCTGACAATCGGAATAAGCCAAGGTTGAAAAGTTCGTAGAAGAATAGTCTATTTATTCGGTAAAATTTCCCAGTGGGGTTCAATGTAAATGCGTTCTTATCTATGTAGTTGGATGTACTTAGATAACCCCAGTTGTCCCCTCGTATAAATGGGTTATAGATGAATTCTTGAATGAAAATTAGGGATATTGAAAGAAGTACAATGCTTCCTAACGTAAGGATTACATTTAGATTTAGTCTTCTAGCCGAGTCTTTCTTGTCAGGTTTTCCCTTTTGCTTGTTAGATATTATGTAAAGAACAATTAATATCATATTTGAGAGCGCGAACAAAAATTGTGTCAAACTATCTGGAAATGACGCCATTACTTGGACATACCAAAAGATTGCCGTAAATAATATGCTGATCAGTACAGACAATACAATAATTGCTAATGTTGGCAATTTTTTCCTTGGGTCTACAAGTTTTACTATAATGAAGCCAGGGATAAACATGCTGAAGATTGCTATAATGGCAAAACGAATCCAGTTTGCAGCGGGAATGGCCAGCCAGTTTTCGAGATATATTTCGTTAATTGGTGAAATAAAGAAACTGAATAAAAGTATGCTGAATGCAACGATTAACATTTTTTCTTTTGATGGCACAAATGTTTTGCCTAAAAGTATTGTTTTTCGTTCCTTCGTAGTTATTAAATAGTATACTGAGAATGAAGAAAGCCCAAAAAGGATTGCTAAACCAATTTTTGCTGGATTATCCGAAACCAGGACGACCCCTATGGCTATTGCGAAAAAAATCAATAACCCTTCTCCAATTTCAAAAGAGAATCGCCTACGTGTGTTTACATCTGATTCTCCATTTTTTTCGTTGTGCGCGCGCGCAGTCACCTAGTTTCGCCTCGGCGCACTTAGAATAGACCTGTACCGGACTCTAGCGAACAAGAATAATGATTATTGCAAATGCAGTACGTAGGTCGGTTCTCTGTTTCGCACAAAATCGGTAATTCCTCTTATATGATTTTTGATTGATTTTGGTTTACCGCGTGTAAAGCAGTATAAGAAAAAAATCGGTGTCCAAATTGAAATAAAGAAAAATGAAAACAAGAAAAAACCAACAAAATGCGTATTTCTTTTTACCAAAATTGGCCAATTTCTGGCATCTAAATAAACTTGTATTGCGTCATATCTGACACTACCTTTACCTCCTTTAGATGCTCCGCCTTTGTGCCAGACCATCGAGGCAGGCACATATACCAATTTATATCCTTCCTTTTTCACCCTTAGACACATGTCTAAATCTTCACAATTAGCAAAGTAAATTGGGTCAAATCCCCTAACTCTTTCCAAGACTTCTCTCTTGAACAACATACACACCCCACCAAGAGCATTAACAACTCTTGTTTTGCCGTACTGTCCTCTATCTTTTTTCTTATAGCCTATGTTTCTGTATCTTCTCAAAACAAGATTAGCATCGCAGCCGGCCGATTCAAGCACATTTCTTTTATAGTAGTCATAAATCTTTGGGCTAACTTCTCCTATCTTTGGATCGCTTTCAGCAACCTTTATCATTTCTGTGAGGAAGAAATCGTCTACTAATGTATCATTGTTTAGACAAAGAATGTAATCTGGATTTTTATTTTTTAAGGCATATTCTATGCCTATGTTCATTCCCCTAGCAAAACCTAGATTTTTTTTATTCTTAATCAAAATCACGTGGGAGAATTCTTTTTCAAATAAAGAGGCTGACCCATCTGTTGAGCAGTTGTCAACAACTATAATCTCATAATTCTTATATCTGATTTCTTTCAAAGATTCCAAGCATTTTGTTGTATCATCTTTCCCATTCCAATTAAGGATAATTATTATCACTTTAGGCCAACGCATATTAACCGTCTTCTTAATCCTCTTTTGGTACGTTCATTTTTTATTTATGTATCCAAGTCTGATACGTGATCTTAACGTTCTGAATTAATCATCTTGTCAACAGCACAGTCGATATAACGCGCTCCGTCAGAGCATCATAAATTACACTTATCCAGAGCTTACAAAGATATATGGGGGGTGTGGACAGTAGCAGTGTGTATGTGTGTACACACACCTGTATTGTAACAGGTAATTGCTGCCTTAAGATTTTTGATATCAAACATTTAATTGCCATTTGTTAATTTCAATTAGCCTTGTCAGAAAATAAGTTGGAATGGTGCATAGCTATAATTTTAAATATTTCCAGTCCCTGCCAATCCTTTCAGTTCTACTGATTATCTTGCGGTCTTTTCTAACGTATACCCAGTCTCTCTTTGGGAGACGCCAATCTTCTCCATAGTAATAAGTCAGGTAATCCTCTACTGGCGCTGGCGTCTTAAACTTCATTTCATAAAATTCAATTTCTGAAAAGTTTGTGAAAAAGTGACGTGGTATTACCGCCAGACCCCTCCGGTTACCGGTTTTTTTTGCAATATCACAGAAAAATTTTGCGAGACGTAATTTAAACGATTCACCTATCAAAGAAGTAATTTTTACCAGAACAAATTTTAATTTTTTGAAAGTTGTGTTTAGTGTCTCAGAATTAACCTCGCCAGAATGCGAGAACAACAATAGCCATACCATATTAAATAGAAATGCGCCTAACAAATTTTCTTTGTATTGTAAAGGGGTTCTTGCTTCATCATCAACTAATCTCCAAAAATTTAACTGAACAGGGATGCCATTTTTCTCCATTGCCATAATGTTGTGATATAGAGAAAAATAAGTCTCGAATCCTTTTTTACAGAACTCTTTGGCTAAGGTCTTCATGTGTGTCTCTAGGTTATTTCTAGCCAATGTGCCCAAATCGATATCTATATCCCAAGAAATGAATTTCCCCTTTCTTACAGCGCCTAATAACGCTCCAGATTCTAGCCAAAACGGAGTGCCTTCACCATCAAGAACCTCCTTAACTTGACGAAGCACGCGTACAGCAAGGATTTCTTTCATCTTTTCTCTCCAAATGTTAAAAATAGGATTCTGAAATCACTCACACACCGAGCACTATAACTTTTTCTTTAGGATTTGCCCGTTTTCGAGATATGAAACGTTCTCTCTATTTGAAACATATTCAAGAACATCCTCCAATTTTTTCCACTCTCGATTCTGCTCTATTTCCCAAGAGTGCCCCCACAAATGCCAGATCCCACCTTCGTTTAAAACGTGATCAAACAGTAACATCGCATTGACTTTCCAATCCACAAGAGAACGTATAGACAGCCTAGATTTCAATGACGCTTTAAGCCTCAATAGGGGGGACCCATTAGATGCTTGAGGGCCTACGCCTAACAGAAATGGATTTTGAGAAAAACCAATTTGGAAATTGGTTGTCCTTGCTCCAATAAATCCAGCCCGTTTCACCAATTCAACAGTTTGGTTATTGTATCTCCCCTTCGGATAGCAGAACATTTCAACTTTATGATGTAATAGTTCTTCAAGATAATCTTTTGAACCTTCTATTTCAGCCATAGCATTTTCAGGACATAAACGCGACAAAACAGGATGCGATAGAGTGTGAGCACCGATTTCAAAATTCTTATCTAAATCTTTGATTAATGGTCTGCAAGACGATTCTTCTACAACATCTCTAGTAACATAGAATGTAGCTTTTATTCCGTAATCTTGAAGTAAATGGGATAATTTCTCATCAATACGGCCTCCATCATCCCAACTTGTGGTTACAATAACCGGTTTTGCAGCCATTTACCTATTTTACTCCCATCACCAGCAATCTTTGCGAGGTGAAAAACATTTTGAATAAACGATCCAAAAAACCATAAATTGATTCCGAAAAAACAAAAGGTGCATGAACATAACCTAAGTGGTCAATTTTATAGTTATGAATATTTGTTCTTCGAATAAATTGCCGAACTTTCTGTTCATCATATTCAAAAATATCACGGCTACTGATTATTCTTTTGTTATGAAAATCGGCAGCAAACTTTCCAGAAGCCTTTAAGCAGCGAACAAATTCTTGCAGTAGCCTCAACTCGTGAGCCAAACCTCGTTCAAGAGCATCTATGCAAAGAATTGAGTTGAAAGTGCCATTAACAAAAGGCAACTGTAGACAATCTGACCTTACAAAAAGGATGTTATCTAATTTGTTTTGTTTTGCGTCAATAGAGGCGCCGATAATGGATTTAAAGTCAATATCACAATGAACAACTAGTTTTGCAGTTTTAGCTAATTCCAAACTGTAAGTTCCAGCACCAGCACAAACATCACACACTATTTCATCAACATTTTCGCCGACGTAGTTTTTAACTATCTCACGTTCACGTTTTATGAAACTTCGTAAACCACACGACATTTTGGGTATATAACCCCATCCTTTAGCGCTCAAGCTGAAATCCATTTTTTCTTTTAGAAGCCTTTGGTAAACTTGCCAATAGCTTTTCTCAAGGGCAGTGTTCAGTTCTAAAGGATAGGGCTTGCTAGGGAGTAATTCTATCACATTATTGGAATATGTAGGGAAAACACGTTCACAAGCAATACATTGAAAAACGTTATCACTATGCGTAATTTCTGCTTGATCATCAGGGCACCTCAACATACCGACGTACTTACTTAGAAGGGTCATCTTTAATTCTCAATAACTGCCTTGTAAATTTTTTTAACTCTACCTGCAACTAACGACCAGTCATTGTTTTTTGCAAAAGCTAATCCTTTGTCAGAATATTTGTCTACGTTTTCATATACATATGCCATAGTTGAAACCAAACTTGAGACATTACCTGCTTCATACGCAAGTCCGGCATCCGATTCTTTCAGCAACGCAAGATGCGCAGGTATATTTGAGGCGATAACTGGCGTACCGCATGCCCAAGACTCGATCAAAGGCAACGGAAATTGTTCACACCTACTTGCGGTAATGTATACATCGCTCGAAGAATAGTAGTATGGCAATTCGTGATGAGGAACATGCCCAACTATGCTTACGTGATTTTGCAGGTTTAGTTCGTTAATAAGATTTCGCAAGTTATCAGACCCGTCTCCTTCACCCACTATCACCAAGTAAGCCTTAGGATAAAGCTTAATCAGTTTTTTTAAAGCAAATAATAGTTCACTCACATTTTTGTGCGCATAAAGGTTTCCAACGAAGAGAAATTGGGGTGTTCCTTTTCGAAACTTTCTTTCAGGTTTATGTGCAAATAGACTAGTATTTACGCCATTATAAACAACATACAATTTATGTATGCTGAAGGAACTGGCAAGTTCTGCAACTCCACTCTTAGATACAGTCAATATTGCACCAAACGAGCGTTTCATTATCTTGATAGATAAGAGCATACTAAACCTAAACGCAATTCCTCTTCCGAAGTCAGGTGCTCCATGATAGTGATAAATGAAGGGTTTTCTGCTCACTAAAGCGAGATAGTTTGTTATTGGATGATGGTTATGGATGATATCAAAGCCTTCAACGATCCTCTTTAACTTCAAAAGGTTATACACAGGGAGCTTCATGACGTGATAGTCCCCATCAGGAGGAATTCGCTTGAATTGCAAAGCACCGATTGTAACATCTATACTCTGCTTACTTAGTTGGTCTGCCAAGTTCTCAATCACAATTGAAGAACCCCCGAGGGAATAAAACCCAGCAGTCATTAAAACTCGCATTAGCAAACACAGATTGAAATTTGAAAAGATTACAGACAGAAAAAAAATTTGTTAGGTAACGGCATAATTCTTCAAGAATATTTTTGGGTAATATCTATTAGCCTTTTGGCCATATGTCTATGGGTGTGTTCTTTTAGAACTCTCTGGCGTGCGTTTTCACTCATTTTGTACCGAACATCTTTATCGGACAATAACCAGTTATACATTTCAATCGCTTCCTTTTCGCTCTTTACCATGATGACCTCTTCATCCAAACTAAACCACTTGTCCAAGCCATTAACAGGATTTGAAACTATGCAACAACCTATAGAAGCCAACTCAAAAATACGTGCGGTTGATGAACAAAATACTTCAGCATGGTGCTTTCGGGTTATGTTCAGATTGATTTTACTTCTACAACAATATTCCACCCAAGAACTGATTGGCATATTCGTTATTCTCTTTGTCTTACCAAGATCAGTTCTAAACGGTTTTCCGCCCACTAAGAAAGAAGAACTAGGAAGAGTTTTAGAGGGTAATGTTATCATTTGATTTATCCAGTTTTCACGAAATTGATCGCCCTGACCGTAAAAAAAGACATCTATATCTTTAACGGCATTTACTGGACGAAAGATATCTGGATCAACGCCAAAATGGACAGCATGAACGTTTTGGGCACCCATGCTCTCCAATTGGGGTATTGCCCCTTCAGAGTTGAGGATAAGTGTTGAATACTCGGTTAAATCGGCATTTGAATACCAATTAAATGCCAAACGTGAAGTAGAAAACCCGAGGATTGAATCTGGTGCATCCATATCATAAAATATTGAAGGTATACCAAATTCCTTTCGAATAAGAGTAGGGATCCCCTTGATTTGATTCGGAGGGACATTAAAAAAGATTACAGCTTCGACATCACCTTCTTTTTCTAATGTTATTCTCAATTTTTTCAACCATTTAGGAGCGGTGAAAGCACTGGCTAAAAATTGAATAAATTTTCCATTAAAGGAAGGGATAGAATTATTCTTTGCGCTCTTTGATGGATTACGTGATGTATTTATCCTAAATCTAACAAGTCTATTTACAAATCGGCTTTGGAGTTCACAAGGATTCTCGTAACTTCTCCACCACAAAGACTCAACACTTTTTCCAACATATGGAATAACCACCAAGTCAGTTCCCAGTTCATAAAGACCCTTAAACAATTGCCACCAAGAAGGAACCGCCTGCCTCAAAGATAAATCAATTGCTGAAACAACAGCTAAGATTTTCATGTCAGTGTTCCAACAGCAACTACAAAGGTTTAATCTAGTTCTTCGTCATTTCTAAGAGCATAAGCAAACCTTTTACATTAGTCTTCATTTCGCTAAATGATCTAATTTTCTTTATTCGTTTAAAAAGGTAATGGAATCTAAGGTAAAATGATCTATAAGCCTGTATATCCCACTTCTTCAAGTCCTCTTTATTTAAAGTGTTAGTCTCAAAAGCAGGATAATCGATTGAACGCAACCCTGCGTAAATATAATCGTCCCAATCCTTAGGCACCATGCCTTCTTTGATAGCTAAATTAAAAAGCTCCGTTCCGGGGAAAGGAGTTGTTATCGAAAATTGAACAAAGTCTGAGTCAAGTTTTTTGGCAAACTTTATCGTCTCCTCTATCGTTTCAGGTGTCTCCCCAGGAGAACCTATCATAAAATAGGCGACCGTTTGAATCCCAATTTTATGGGTTAACTCAAATGCTCTGGCTGCTTGCTCTAACGTGATATCTTTTTTGAGATTATTTAATATCTCTTGAGTCCCTGACTCCACTCCATACGCGATCATGTAACATCCAGCCTTCTTCATTTTTTCAACTAATTCTTTATTTACCAAGTTAACTCTGGTCTCACAAGTCCAAGGTATCTCTATTCGTCTTCTCTCTAACTCTTCGCAAATTGCAAACACTCTCTTTTTGTCCAATGTGAAGACATCATCGTAAAACGTAATCTCCCTTACATCAAATTTCTCCATCAAATGCTCTATCTCATCAACAACATATGTAGGGCTATTGGCCCGATATTTTCCACCGAAGACCGATTTAGAACAATAAATGCATCGATACGGGCACCCTCTGCTAGTTATAATAGGTATAGATGGCATTCGTCTACCGTGGGGAGGATGCAGTCGGTATCTTGTCATAGGCAAGAGATGAAAAGCAGGAAAAGGAAGAGAATCTAAATCGGAAATGAACGGCCTCGTCGGAGAACTTCGTATACAATTTTTCTCTCTATACGCCACCCCTAAGACTTGAGAATCTACGCTATCACCATTTTCTAACGTCTTAACCAACTCAAACATTGTTTGTTCCCCTTCCCCGCGCACTACGATATCAACCTCAGGAACTCGTTGCAACGTTTCTTCAGGAAACAACGTTACATGAGCACCGCCAAGAACGATAATAACATCATTGTTCATTTCCTTAATTTGTCTAGCCATATTTATTGCAGAGTTCATAGTAGGCGTCATAGCTGTGATACCGATAATGTCTGGTTTCTCCTTTACAATGCCCCTCAAAATCGAATTTTCAGTTAACTTTAACGCGGGGCTGTCTAAAACTTTGACGTGGTATCCGTTTTTCTCAAGGACCGCAGCTATCATAGCAAGTCCAAATGGTGGTTGCGGATATCCAGTATCCTGCCAAGGATTAATCAAAAGCACTTTCATTCGACGAACACTATAGTAATGTTATTGAGAAAATTATGAAGCACTATTCTACTGAAAGTTTTTGATCCGCTATGCTCTGTAGTGTGAGGCATACCATTCAATTGTTCTCTTGAGTCCTTCCTTGAAATCGGTTTTTGCTTCGAAACCGAACTCTTTTTTAGCTCTGCTAGTTTCAAGACATCTTCGCGGTTGTCCGTCTGGCTTTGAAGTGTCCCATGCGATTTTTCCTTTATATCCAGTAAGTCCCGCTATTAAATTAACAAGCTCTTTTATTGTGATCTCTTTACCTGCACCTAGATTCACAGGGTCTGGTTTATTATATTTCTCAGTTGCCAGAAGAATCCCTTCAGCTGCATCTTCCACATACAAAAACTCTCTGGAAGCCTTCCCAGTACCCCAAACAACAACTTCATCTTTTTCCTCTAATTTAGCATCAACCATCTTTTTTATAAGCGCCGGAATCACATGCGAGCTTTCGGGGTCAAAATTGTCCCTCGGTCCATACAAGTTAACTGGCAGCAAAAAGATAGCGTTAAAACCATACTGCTGTCTATAGGCTTGAGCTTGAACCAGTAAAATCTTCTTAGCAACACCATAAGGTGCATTTGTTTCTTCGGGATAACCATTCCACAATTCTTCCTCTCTAAAGGGAACAGAAGTATACTTCGGATATGCACATACAGTTCCTATCGCCAAAAATTTTTGTACCCCTTCTTGTCTAGCGGCTTCCATTAATTGAATTCCCATTGTGGCGTTATCGTAGAATAAAGTTGCAGGATATTTCTTGTTGAATCCTATACCGCCTACTTTAGCTGCCAAATGAATAACAATATCCATATCTTCAACAGCTTTTACACAGTTTTCCCATTTTCTTAGGTCCAGATCTTTACTTCTTGGAACTCGAATAGTTCTAAGATTTACTTCTCTTTCCTTTATCAACTTCTCAACTATGAAAGAGCCTAAGAATCCAGCTCCACCAGTCACCAACATCTTCTTATCTGCCCAAAATCCCATCCTAATCCGCCTTCCACCATCTATTCGAAAACTTCTTTTCCAAAATTTCATCTCCCTCTCCAATAGGTTCTAAACCCACTTTACGCATGTCAGCATCCACCATTATCTTCATTAAATCTTTAAATTTGATCTTCGGCGCCCAACCTATTTTCTTCTTAGCCTTTCTTGGATCAGCAACTAATTCTTCAGTTTCTGTAGGCCTAAAATATGTTGAATCAATTTCTACATGTTTTTCGAAGCGAAGGTCAACATAAGAAAAAGTCTTTTCAACAAACTCTTTAACCGAATGTGCTTCACCAGTTCCTATCACAAAATCTTCCGGTTCACCAAGTTGCAGGATTTTCCACATTGCCTCTACATACTCTGGGGTATATCCCCAATCTCGTTTTGCATCAAGATTCCCTAAATAAAGAGCTTTTTGTTTCCCAGCTAAAATGTTCGCTATTGCCCTAGTTACTTTTCTTGTTAAAAACGTTTCACCTCTGCGAGGAGATTCATGATTAAACAAAATACCGTTACACGCAAACAGATTGTAGCCTTCCCTATAATTCACAGTCATCCAACAAGCATAAAGCTTAGCAATTGCGTACGGGTTTCTCGGTCTAAAAGCTGTCTCCTCATTCTGAGGAGGAGGAGAATTCCCAAACATCTCGCTGCTAGATGCTTGATAAAACTTGATATTATTTCCACTTCTTTTGATGGCCTCTAAAATCCTCGTGGTGCCTAAAGCACTAACATTCCCCGTGTATTCTGGAATGTCAAAACTCACGCGGACATGACTTTGCGCTCCTAAATGATAGACCTCATCCGGTCTAACGTTATAAATTATATTCGATATCTGCTCAGAATCCGAGAGATCCCCATAATGAAGGAAAAGTCTAGCGTGAGGCTCATGCGGATCAACATAAATGTGATCTATCCTGGCAGTGTTAAAAGTGCTCGCTCTTCTGATAATGCCATGCACTTCATAACCTTTAGAAAGTAACAGTTCCGCTAGATACGAACCGTCTTGCCCTGTTATTCCAGTGATAAGTGCTTTTTTCATTAGATTGCTTCCACGCATATTTTTCGCCCGTGGCACCTTATTAAAACAGACATTTTGCCCTTATTTCGCAAACTTCAATTTTCAACATACTCCAAACCTCTTCAAGTAGTCATTTAGCTCTGCGCGCGCAAAACAAATTCTCATTTATTGTTGTGATTTTTTCGCATAAGTCTTGTGAGGGCATAAAGGGTTATGGCGGTGAATATGCTGAACATTCCGATCAATGTGAAAGCTATAGACGCTAACGCAATATTGGTCACTATACGATGTTCCGCTACATAGATCTGCAGCATCCCTATCCCAAACAGCATCCCCACCAACAAGGATGCGAAACCTGGAACGCCCAAAAAGATTAGAGGTTTATCTTCCACTATCAACTTAATGATTGACATAACCACACCCATCCCATGACTCAACGGACCCTCCTTAGAAGTCTTTTCTAAACCATGATAATTACATCCTACAGGAACCTCCACAACCTTTAGACCCTTCTCCTTAGCTTTCAACAAAACCTCTACACTTACACCCATACCGTTCTCAAAAAGCGACAAACCTTCCAAAGCTTTACGGCCATAAGCTCGAAAACCATGCTGAGCATCACTTATTGCCTTATTGGTAGCGATTCCTGTAAGCTTCGTTATTACCTTAATGCCCCACCGCCTAACCGCAGGAACATGTCTGTTTCGTTTTTTACCTAGAAAACGCGATCCAATGGCAATGTCCATATAATCCTTCAAAACAGGCTTAACTAATGTCTCAATCTCATGAGGGTCATGCTGTCCATCCCCATCCAAAGTAACCATCACATCAGCGTTAAGCTCCTTGGCCCTTCTAAACAAACTTTGAATAGACGCCCCATAACCTAGGTTTTTATTATGCTTTATAACCTCAGCGCCAAGCCCTTCAGCTATCTCTGCGGTCAAATCCCTAGAACCATCATCACAAACTACAACCCTGTCAACATACCTCTGCGTCTGCAAAACCACCCTCGCTATAGTCTTTTCCTCATCGTAGGCTGGAATAGCAGCAACAACAAAAGGTCTATTCTTATTCAAGCAAAACCCTTCCATTCACCCAAGCCGTTAACTTCATTTCGACAGGACCATCCTTTTCCATGTGGTTCCATGATTCTTAATAAAAACTGTTATGAATTTGGAGTCTGAATTCAGAGCCAGTGTTCACATTCAGAGTCGAAATGCTAATCATTTTCAGTGATCATCAACTTGCTGAGCTATGATATTTGGAAAACAGAAATCCTTCCACTCTCAAAAACGAAATCCAAATTGCTCGGAACCGTTAACCCGTACCATCCAATGTCCTCGTTCCACCAGACAAAATACACCGAACTGAAACCGTTCTCCAAGGCAAGATTTGAAGCTGCTTCTAGGTTGTCTGTAAAAAAAAATAGCAATGCGATTCCTATCTAAATAGAGTTCAGTCCAGTAGAAAAAAACGTCGTGCACAAGCACAGCGGAATCATCCGTCATATTCTTATTTAACCATTCAATAGCCTTCACAGTTCCTTCAGTGTCTTGAATCGGCACCGAACTACTCTGCATAGTTGAAGGAAAATATTTCCACGTAGTTGAGGCACCAATAAGTCCATACCTACCTAAAATCAAAGGCCAAGTCATGAAAAGCGATCCTAACAAGGCGGTGACTAACGAAATTCCAATAGCGCTCTTCCTCGAAATTTTCATCCAATTCATCCACCTCAAACCGGAAGCCACATGTTTATCCCGTGACTCTAAAACTTTCCAAAAACCATTCACCGCGTAAAACGTGAACGGATAAACCAACATCAACATCCACCTGTGCCAGAGATCCAACGCACTGAAAGGCACAATTAAACAACTAAACGACCCAACCAGAAGCAAGCTCGTCCAAGCGTCAAGAATCTTGTCTCTGAAACAACCCACTAAAACCAGAGGCAACCAAACCAAATAAAGAAGGGCAAACAGAGAAACAACATGAGAAACCAACTCAAAATAGTTAGTGTAATGTTGAACCGGCGTAGCAACACTCAAATAATCAGCTAAGAAAAACAGTCCGCCTGGGTGAGGATTAAAGCTGTCACTAATTCTAATGATGTTAGTTTCAACACTAACAGACACTGGAAACATTCGAAAATAGATGCTGCCCATGAAAACTATCAAGGCTGGAAGTATCGCTATCAGAACCTTGTAAGGTATTTTCTTTTTCTTAAGAAAGCCACTCGCCACCAGCCCTAAAATCATGGCAAGCATCGCAACCGAGGCATATTCGTGTCCAAACACAATAAACAGAGAAAGCACTGCAAGCAACGCAAGTTCTTTCCAGCTTTCAATCTTTTTGAAAAACGGTAGAGCAAATAGAAGCAGCATTAGCCCAAACAGGTTCCGATAGAGATGCCAAGAAATTCCCAACGCAGCCAACTGAAAAGCAAAGAAAACTGACGAAAATAAGCTCTTCTTCACACCCCAATTCAAACCCTTCCAAGCGAAATAGTAAATTCCAGCCGCGCTTCCACCATACAATAACGGTCCAACAATCTTCAGCAACAAGAAGGGATCAACCTGTGTCAGAGAGTACATAGGAACCAAAATAGCGTAAATAAGCCACGTATGAAACAAGGAACTCCAATGACCCCACACTACACCACTGTTCATCCTTGCCGCATAATAAACTGTGTCAAAACCAATCGGATATGGAAAAGACAAAACTTCAGGAACCAACCTAACCAAAAAGCCAAAAACAAAAGAAACAATTAAACCCTTTCTAAAGCTTACGTTGAATTCCTTTTGAAATACACCTATTTTCACGTGCATTACACTAACAGTTCCCTAACTTCTTTCCAGCGTAGGTAGGATCAATCAAGCTTCTGTTCAATTCAACGATCCTTCTACTTGAATTTCCATCTCCAAAGGGATTGCCCCAACTATTTTCTGTAGAAACCATTTTCTTAACACATTCAAGTATTCTGTCCGGGTTCGTACCAGCCAAAATGTTAGACCCAACCTTAATCGTCTCAGGTCTTTCCGTGTTGTCTCTAAGCGTCACGCAAGGAACTTTCAAAACACATGTTTCTTCCTGAACCCCGCCAGAATCTGTAAGGACCAATTCTGCATTGCTCTCAAGTTGCAGGAAACTCAAAAAATCGATTGGATCAATTAGTTTGACTCCATTTGGCTGTAAGTCAAATTCTTTCAGTTTCTTTCTAGAACGGGGGTGAATGGAATAAATTATCGGAAAGCCGAGCTCTGCACCGACTTTCTCTAAGCCCTCTAAAATCCCACAGAATCTTGCTTTGTCGTCCACGTTTTCCTGCCTATGCACAGTGGCTACGAGATACTCTTTTGGCTGAAGATGCAGATCATTCATGACCTTCCTTTTACGGTTTGCTATTTCCAGACTTTGATGAACAGCGTCAACTATTGTATTGCCAGTGAGAAATATCTTTTCGTCAGGGATTCCTTCACTAAGTAGGATTTCCCTAGATTTTTCGGTTGGTGCAAACAAATAATCAGAGCAGTGATCCGTTAGCACTCGATTAATTTCTTCAGGCATTCGTCTGTCGTAGCTTCTTAACCCTGCCTCCACGTGGCCAACCTTAATTCCTAACTTCGTGGCTGCGATGGCTCCAGCGAGTGTTGAGTTCGTGTCTCCCTCAACCAGAACAATGTCTGGTTTTTCTCTTTGCAAGATTTTTTCTATCCCAATAAGCATTTTTCCTGTTTGCTCACCATGAGAGCCAGAGCCAACATCTAAATTGTACTTAGCGTCAGGCAAGTCAAGCTCCTCAAAGAATACTCTATCCATATTGTAAGAATAGTGCTGGCCCGTATGCAGAATGAAGTAATCCAGTGCTTGGCGTTTGCATTCCCTTATTACGGGAGACATTTTGATTATTTCAGGTCGAGTTCCAAGCACTATTGAAATTTTCACTTATATCTCTTCTATTTCTATCCTTTTTGTTTTATTGTCCTGAATCTTTGAGCGTTAGCGACTGCTCCCGTTTTTATCGTTTTTTTCCACCTTTTAGGTCTTTTCAAAACTATTTGAATCAATGCGTATGCGGCTATGAAGGTTTGTAGGCTCCAATAGGCGTAGATGAAGGGCAACCATAACATGTTTGTCATTTTTCTCGGCTTTGTAACGTAGACAAGGGCTATTCCAACCAATAGTAGAGTAGCTGTGGTGAAAAGCGTCGTGACTTGAGTCATTATGGCAAAAACCGGGTTATAATCAACTGGAACCAAGAAAGTGTAAAGAGCCATTAAGTAGCCTATGAGGCAGGGAGCCAACATATATGGTCCCACCAACGTGATCTCGGCGTCTATGCTTTTTCTGTTAAAATCTTTTAGGAGCTTCCCATATCTTAGCGCGACTTCCATGCACCCTCTGAACCATCTTGTCCTCTGCTTTACAAACTGAGTTAGACTAGCTGGGGTTTCCTGCCAAGATCTTATATCCGGTGCATACTTTATGGTGTGGCCCTTCTGTGTTAACCTCGCAGACATCTCCATGTCCTCGGAGAGGGATTCCTCATCCCATCCACCAACTTCTTCGAGGACACTTCGTCGAATGAACTGGCAAGTGCCAGTTAGAGGAACGAAAAGGCCTAAGGCGTCTTTCCCTTGGAAGTAGGCTTGAAAACGAACCGCTTCCTCGTATGAAACGAATTTTGTCAACATGTTTTGATTGGCGTTTATGGCACAAGGCGTACCTTGCACCGCGGCTATTGACGAATCCTCAAAATATTCGGCTGCCCTCAGCAACACGTCTGGCTCAGGAACGTTGTCAGCGTCAAATACGGCAACTATTTCTCCATGTGCATGTTTTAAGGCGTAATTCAGGGCAGAAGGCTTACCGTTAGATATTGACTGTCGGATAAACTCAATGCGTTCAGGATGACGCTTGGCGTGTTTTCTACATATCCATGGAGTTTTGTCAAGCGATCCATCTTCGACGATGATAATCTTTCTCTTTTCCGGGGGATAATCAAGCTTAAACAGGGCCTTCAGCAGCCTGTCAACAACCCTTTCTTCATCCCTAACGGGAACAAGGATCGAGAAGGTTGGCAATTTCTCCAAATTCGATTCCGATTTCTTCTTTTTTAGGATTGTTCGTTTTAGATGTTTGACGCCAACTGCTAGAACTGGCACATTGTATAAGACCCAAACGTATAGGAAGAAAAGTACGCAAATGAATATTATGTAGACTAGATTCATTTCAGGAACCTGAAGCCTTCAATTTTATCTTTGGTTGTATAAAACTTTTGTTTTGAGTTCATTATGTATAAGATTTTTGTTTTACATTCGGAACGAAGTCGGTGTGTTTATGTAGTTTATGGTCAAATATTGAACAAATCCAGGTTCTGCTACCCACTGGTGTGCTAATTTGTTGCCCCAATTTTTGGCTATTCTAATCAACTTTTGGGCGAGGGCTTGTCCAGCTTCCTTCATCAAACGTGCAACTTTGCTCTCCATAGCATGCAAAAGCTTCTTTACGATAAAAGTTATAACTTTGGCTAGGATAAAGCTGCGAATTCTCTTTACGATTTTCAGAGTTAGTTCCATTTGAGCTCTCTCAGCTATTGTCAGCAACCGGAACCAGATACCCCGCCGCATAGCCTTAGCCTTTATCTTAGCTAATTCATTCTTTTCTAACGGGATGCGCGTGCACATCATTCGGTCACTCCAATAACTCTCGCCATCACGCCATTTTGGCTAGCACATGTCACAGTCATTAGATTTAACTTGTATGAATATGGAATCTGTATTAGTAGTAATGATATACATTTAGAATCTGAATAGTCAGACAGTATATGCAAAGGATATCTGACTTGCGCGCGCCCGCGCGCAAATAGACTTTCTGTCATTAAGTTTCCACTTTCCTAATCTTGCATTTGACTAGCTTGCCCTCTTCTATGCCTAGGGCGTCTCTGACTTCTTTGGGAACCGTCATCCTTCCATTCCTCCTAACATACGCCGTAAACTCAGCTTCTTCTACAGACAAAGCAAACACCAAAAAATGGCATTTTTCTATTTTAGTTGTCTAGAATATAATATAAGATTTTTTATCTAGAAAATTGTAACATAATTCTGATTCAGAATAAGAACAAGGAATAATTGAATCCCAACTATGAACGCTAGATTTCATTAATAAATGGCATTTCACGCACATATTTTTTAAACATATACTTCATTTTGGTAATATATACTTCAGATTCATACAGTTTAAATCCATTAACCTTGGAAGTTTCTACTTGGCAAAATGGCGTGATGGCAGGAGCTATCAGAGTGACCAAACGGCTTCGCATCGTGGAAAAATCAAGTTTGTCTTCTGGCACGAAACGTAAGGGAAAAATCAATAAAAGAACGAAAAGGCTGGATTATCTTTTGCTTGATGTGGTAGATGAGACGATGAAGCAGGTTTTCAGAAAAACTGGCACCACGGTTATTTACGATTTTTTGGAGAACAATTCTCATTTGAGGCGGGGAGAGATTGCTGAGAAACCAGAGGTTTTTTCTGCTGGTTTGGAGAGGCTGATGGTTTCAGCGGCGCGGGTGATAGAGATTTTGATTCTTAAGAATTTGTATCGTAGGCTTGGGTTGGCGTTTGAGGAGAAGGAAGGTTACGAGTTTTCAGATTACGTAAAGGAGCTGAGGAAGTTTCTGAATTCGAATTTCGTACTTGCTTAAGTATTCAACTCGTGGTTTTGATTTTCTCTTTCTTGACTACCTTCCTAAATGTTTTTTTGCAGTTGTTACATTTGTAGAAGCCTATAGTTAGTTGAAGCCTTTCACCAGCCTTACTAGGCCTTCCAGCCATCTTCCACGTCTTAACTGGACCCGTTTGAGTTCCACATTTAGGACATTCTGCAATCTCCGGGTTACGCAAGGAGCCTAAAAGTTCTATTCGTAGGTCTTCGCCAGTACTGTGTATCTCCTTAATTCTCTCAGCCAGTTGTGTTTCCTTGAAAACGTCACGAATCCATCTGGCGAAGTCTCCTCTTTTTTGGTGGAACTCAAGGGAAGAAACTGGAACCTTCCTCACTTTCTCCCAGAAATCTTCCAAATTGAAGGCTGCTTCGAAGAGCGGTTTGCCGATATCTTCGTAGAAGTAGAATCCCCATTCACGAGCAACTTCTTCTTTAGGTAATTCTGGAGGAATGTTCAACTTTGGTAATTCTCCATGCTCTTGGCGATACTCGTCCAGAAGCTCCTTTACTCTTTCTTCCCAATTCGGGGTAGACTCTCTTCTATAGTATTTGGCTTCGCTTTTACGCTGGTCATCAGAAAATTTTGTTTCCAAATAGTGAGTGAATGTTTCTCGAAGGTTAGTGCTCCCGCCAACGTAGATTAGAACTCCCTCATTATTGTAAAGGGCGTAGACACCAGATTCTTCTGGAACATTTTTTGCCCTTTCTCCCCACATGTACATTTTTCCTGAAATTAGCATTTTTTCGCCCAACATAAATATATGGTAAGGTCATGTTTATGAAACCTTTGGCGTTTTGTCTAGAAGACTAAACTTTTAGAGAATAAGTTTCCATTTTCTCAATAGCAGAAGTAGAAGCGGGATGTTACCTACTTCCTACAATGACGCCTTCTAGCCTTTGTTGCTTCTTCTTCGTTGGGTCAAAATGGGCAGGAATAGATGAATGATCGACGATTATTATTTAGATTAATGTGTTTTTCATCGACTTTTCCACAGCGTCTATTAGCTCTCTGCTTCGAATCAATTCCACGATCGCTTCTATATCCTTGGATATCACTCTGTCTTCTTTTAAGATAGGCACTTTCTTTCTTATCAGCAAATGCGCCGCTTTGGCTCCTTTACCAGCTTTGCTTACTCCTCGATAATCTATGCCTTGCGCTGCGCACAGCAATTCAATAGCCACGATCCACTCTACATTTCGGAGGATTTCCCTTGCCTTCCTCGCCGCAATTGAACCCATACTAACGAAGTCTTCAAAGTTTGCTTCCGTGGGGATTGAATCAACGCTTGCTGGATGCGCTAGGACTTTATTTTCGGAAGTCAAGGCTGCCGCCGTGATTTGAGCGGACATGAAACCGCTGTGGAGTCCTTTTTCCACTTCTTTGTGAATTAGGAAGGCGGGTAGTCCAAGGCTTAGGTTTTCATCCACGAGCCTCGCTATTCTTCTTTCAGAGATGTTACCAATTACTGTCAGTGCTATACCCAGCAGATCCATTGCAACAGATATCGGTTGTCCAAGGAAGTTTCCACCTGACAAAAACTTTTTATCTTCAACGAAAATCAAGGGGTTGTCTATTGCAGAGTTGATTTCTGTTTCTATCACTTTTCTTACGTATGAGATGGCGTCTCTCGCCGCACCTAAGACTTGGGGAGTGCATCTTAGGCTGTAGGGGTCCTGAGGAGGTCTCACTACAGATCTCTTCATTAGCATACTGCTTGACTGCATTATCTTGCTGCCTGCGGTCAGCAATCGTATGTTTCGGGCGCTTGCAATTTGACCCAGATGTGGTCTTATTCTATGGATTCTTTCGTCAAAGGCGTCTGATATTCCGCCTAAAGCTTCTAGACTCATGGAGGCAGCGATTTCAGCGGTCTTAACCAGCCTTTCTGCATCGTAGAGAGCTAGTATTCCAATCGCCGTCATTAGTTGAGTACCATTGATCAAAGCCAGTCCTTCCTTGGAGTCAAGTTCAACTGGAGTGATTCCAGCTTTTTCCATAGCTTCTTTTCCACTCATTCTCTTGCCTTGATATTCCGCTTCACCCTCGCCCATCATCACCAAAGCCATGTGCGCTAATGGGGCGAGGTCACCGCTGGCGCCCACCGAACCCTTTTCTGGAATAACTGGATGCACTCTGTTGTTGATCATTTGAATTAGAGTCTCCAAGGTCTGCATTTTGATTCCTGAGTTTCCCTTAGCCAAAGTGTTAGCTCTCAAAAGCATCAACGCTCTTGTTGTATCCTTGTCTAATGGCTTTCCAACACCGGCAGAATGGCTTCTAATCAGGTTAGACTGTAGTTTTTTGGCTTTCTCCGGAGGTATGACTACTGTTGCTAGAGCACCAAATCCTGTGGTAACGCCGTAGACGACTCTTTTCTCCTTCACCGCTTCCTCAAGAAACTGTCTACACTTCTCTACTTTCTCTTTTGTTTTTCTCGGTATTTCAACTTCAGCGCCTTCACGCGCTACAACAACCACGTCCTCTATGGTAAGGTTTTCACCGTCAACCAACACGTTCATCGTGATTCCTTCTTTTCATGTCTTATCAAGGCGGTTGATATATTAAAATGTCGTGAGAGCTTTTTTCGTTACAATAAGAATAACAACAAATGGAAGTGTTTTCGAAACGGTTCGGAGACACTTAGGTGTCACTGTTTCAGCATAGGCATTTTGATACCTTTCACTTTAGCCATTTTCTCAGCTTTTTCGTAGCCTGCGTCGGCGTGTCGAACTATAGCTGTTCCCGGGTCTGTGGTTAAGACTCGAACAACTCTTTTTTCAGCTTCTCTAGTGCCATCCGCGACTAAGCACATTCCAGCATGAATACTGTATCCTATTCCCACTCCGCCTCCATGGTGTACAGAAACCCATGTTGCCCCAGCCACGCCGTTCAGAAGAGCGTTTAGGATAGGCCAGTCTGCGATTGCGTCGCTTCCATCAGCCATACCCTCGGTTTCTCTGTTTGGTGACGCAACGCTTCCGCCATCAAGATGATCTCTTCCAATCCAGATAGGTCCTGAAAGTTCCCCTTTCCGAACCATGGTGTTCATTATTTTTCCAAACTTGGCTCTCTCGCCGAAGCCAAGCCAACATACTCGAGCTGGCAAACCGTGAAATTTAACTTGTTCCTTTGCCTTTCGAATCCATCGGCATAGTTCCTTGTTGTAAGCAAATTCTTCGAGGATTACTTCATCAAGCGTGTAAATGTCCTTTGGATCGCCGACGAGGGAGGTCCATCTGAAGGGACCGCGTCCCTCACATAACATGGGTCTGATATATCTTCGCACAAAACCTGGGAAGGCGAAAGCTTCTTTGTATCCGTCGTTGAAAGCCTCTTGGCGTATGTTGTTGCCATATTCGAATGTGACTGTTCCCTTCTTCATCATATCAACCATAGCTTTTACTTGAACGCGAATACTTTTCCTCGCCTTTTCGACGTATAATGTAGGGTCTTTTTCTCGAAGTTCATCTGCCTCCTCCATGGAGAACCCTGCCGGATAGTAACCTTTAAGGGGGTCGTGGGCGGCTGTTTGATCCGTCAAAACGTCTGGAATTACTCCTCTTTTAACAAGTTCAGGGTGGACATCAGCGGCGTTGCCGAGCAGTCCTATGCTCTTGGGCACTCCTTCTTCTTTGGCTTGTTGAGTTATTTCAGTTGCTTCGTTCAAGTCGTCGGTCCAAGTTTCGAGGTATCCGTGTTTGATTCTTCTTTCGATTGCCTTCTTGTTGATTTCAACAACTAGAGCCACTCCATCGTTCATAGTTACTGCCAGAGGCTGCGCACCACCCATCTCACCTAAGCCAGCTGTGAGCACAAGTTTTCCTTGCAAGTTTTCTCCAAAATGTTCCTTCGCAATAGCCGCCATAGTTTCATAAGTGCCTTGTAAGATACCTTGTGTTCCGATGTATGCCCAAGAGCCCGCTGTCATCTGTCCAAACATGATCAGCCCTTTTTGTTCCAGTTCGTAGAAGTAGTCCCAATTTGCCCACTTCGGAACAAGCATACTGTTAGCGATCAAGGCTCTTGGAGCCCATTTGTGTGTCTTAAAGACAGCTACTGGCTTTCCGCTCTGAATCAAAAGAGTTTCATCAACCTCCAATTCAGTAAGCGTTTCAACAATCTTTTCAAAGCATTCCCAGTTCCTAGCGGCTTTTCCGGTGCCACCATAAACAATAAGATTCTCAGAATCCTTGGCAACCTCGGGGTCAACAACATTATATAACATTCGAAGAATACCTTCAATCTGCCAGTTTTTGCAATGTAATTCAAGACCTGTTATACACTTAACCGGTCTTTTCAACTTTGACAAGGCATCCACCAAGAGTTTTAAATGGAAACTGTTTGTTATAAGTTTTCGAAAAGTGCGAATGTTTTAAATCATTTTTCCGTCATTCACGACAAGCTTTCCATTCTTTATCACTTTGTCTATGAGATTAGTCCCAAAACGATATCCCAAGAATTTGTGGTTTGGAGCGTCTAAAACGGCGATATCCGCCTTTTTACCTGCTTCTAAGCTTCCCACCATCTGCGCCCGGTTTATGGCATGCGCAGCGTTTATTGTTACTGCTGTTATAGCTTCTGAGGGTGTTATGCGCATTTGGTGGCAAGCTAACGCAATTACAATTTGTTGACTTCCTATCCCACAGCTCGGGTTGTAGTCGGTTCCTAAGGCAAAAGGCACGCCCCACGAAATCATCTTTCTGGCGTCAGCATATCTTTCAGTCATGAGAGAAAAGGATGCTCCTGGAAGCAGAATTGCCATGACGCCTTGTTTCGCTATCGCCTTTAAACCATTATTAGAAGCAAAGAGAAGGTGACTCGCTGAAATTGCTCCTACTTCCGCTGCTAATTCGGCTCCTCCAAGTTTGGTCATTTCATCCGCGTGCAGTTTGGGTGTTAGTCCTTCTTTCTTGCCTTTTAGAAGAATTTTTCTAGACTGACTTATGTCGAATACTCCTTTTTCGCAAAAAACATCACAGAATTCTGCTAACTTATAGCTTGCAACTTTTGGAATCATCTCGTTGATTACAAGGGCTATGTATTCGTCTGGGTTATTTTTGTATTCTAAAGGGATAGCGTGGGCTCCGAGGAAGGTTGGCACGATGTCGATGGGATGTTTTTCGTTTAAGACTTTCATTACTTCTAGACACTTTATTTCATCCATGGTGGTTAATCCGTAACCGCTCTTAGCCTCCACAGTGGTTGTTCCATGTTCCAGCATAATATCTAGCGTTTTCTTGCAGCTTTCAATCAGCTCGTCTCTGCTAGCTTTCCTCGTTTCTCTAACAGTTCTTAGGATTCCCCCTCCCCTTTCTAGGATTTCCATGTAAGTGGAGCCTTGTATCCTCATTTCAAATTCTTCTTCTCTGGAACCAGCGAAAACCAGATGGGTATGCGGATCCACAAAACCAGGCATTACCACCTTTCCGTCAACGTCCACCGTTTCCTTTACTTCAAATTTCCCTCTGATTTCCCCTGTTTTCCCTACGGCGACGATTTTTCCTTCTTCAACCGCTACGCTACCGTTCTTAATGATGCCTAGATTTTTCATCTGTTCGCCTAGAAGAGGCTTCTGGCTTCCTCCTCGCAAGGTGATGGCTTCGCTGGCATTTTCGATCAGCAGATCTACTTCTTCTCTACCCACTTTTCACTCGCCCTTTTTCCACAACTTTTTGTACAGCCACCTCGAGAATTCTATCTTCGTCAAAATCGTCTGTCTTCAAGTAATATCCAGCCGCATCCATTATCGCTCGCAGTGGAGCTAACCCGCAGAATTCTGATCCAATAACGGGAACGCCATATCTTTCTGCCTCAATTTTGATTAACTCAAAAACCCTATACAAAGGTGTTTTCTCGAAATCACTTATGCTCATGCCAATTTGAGTAATGTTCTTCTCAGGTATCTTGGCGGCCATAGCCTTCACAAAGGTTAGTCCTCCCTTCTTGGCATGCAGAGCTTTAGCTATTTTTTTGGCTATTTTTATGTCGGGGGTTCCTATGTTGACGTTAAAGCCTACCATGACCTTGCGGGCGCCAGTTATTGTTGCGCCTGCTGTCGGATGGGGAAACGGTGGTCCAAAGTCGGGTTTTCGTTCGGGCTTTTTGAGCATCTCCTTAAGTTTTTCATATTCTCCTAGCCTTATCCAGTCCAAATCGCCTCTTTCTGGGTTGGAAGCAGCCTTTCCGTAGAGATAGACAGGGATGACGTATTTATCAGCCAGATTTTTCCCAAACTTTTTTGCTAAATCAACGCAGTCTTTTATGGTGACATTTTTTATAGGAATGAAGGGTACGACGTCCACAGCTCCGATGCGAGGATGCTGCCCCTTATGCTTATTCATGTCTATTAGCTCAATGGCTTTTATCGCCGAGTTTAGGGCTGCCTTAAAAACCGAGTTTTTGTTTCCTATGTAAGAAACAACTAGCCTACGGTAGTAGTTATCGTAGATGTGATCGAGAAGATACACATTTTTAACCTTTCTTACCTCGTTTAGGATCGCCTCCACAACTGCAGTATCTGATGTGCTAAAATTTGGCACGCATTCAACTATCGCTCTCACACGCTGTACCCTCCCCTCTAAGAACTGACAATTGTATATGATCGAAGAAGCTTTAAGTTCCTTTCGTCAGGTATCTGTAATTGATCCTTTTCTTGTCACTTCCAAAATGGCTGAAACATTAGCCACTCTAAGCTTGAAACATAGCTCGCCGAGATATATCGAAATCCATCAAAAATAGAATAAAAACTGTAAAAGCTTCTAGAATATTTTTCTATGATTATTTTCGAGTATTTATGTACATTTTTGCCGATTATGTAGGAACGCCACGAAAGCTTTAAAATGTTCAAAATTGAAAGAGATGCAAAGTTTACTTACAGGAGTCTGGGTTAATGTTAGAATCTGTTCTTCGCAAAATGGTTTCAGTTGCTGCAGTTTTCATAGGCCTTGGATATATTTTGCCTAGCATAGCAACGGTTATCATGTTAACCTATTTTTCTTCGCAATATCCCATTGAATCGGTGGGAAACATCTACGGGTTTTCAGGGATAATAATGTTTGTCATAGCCTCCATTTTATTAATGACTCTAGGAGTTTTAATTGTAGTTGGAGGTCTCCAGTATTTCGTTGGAACCGTTTCTCAAAGAGTAATGTTCGTTGGCATTATGTTATCTTCCTTTTACTTGTTGTGTCTCGGCATCGGGTCTGCTTTGATTCTTCAAGAGGTGAATCTGCTAACCTTGTTGTTGGTTGCAGCGGCAATTCTTGTCGTGGCGAGTGCTACAGTTTATATGGTTCCTTCCTTTCGTCTCAAGTTTGTAGCATGTTTGTTCGGAATCGTTAGCGGGGTTTGTTTGACCACTGCTACATTGAATAGCCAAATCCTTGACCTAGTCTTCAATTGGAACGTTCCTTTTCCCGGACCCTTTATGTCGATAGCTATTCTAGAAGGTTTAACTATAATATTGGCTTCCATAACAGCCCTTATTTATTCGACCATGGGGAATGGAGAAAAACCAATAATACATGTTTTTCTCTCGATGGTTGCCCTCGTCTACGGTATTGGTGTGTTTGTTGGCTCCTTGATTCTTTCACTTAACTTTTTGAATCTGGTGTGGAAAGCGCCTTGGGAACTTGCCCTTCACGGGCAACCGGATTGGGTTTTGAACCTGGTGATTTTTTGGGCTGCAAGTCTAGGAATGCTGGAAATAGGAGGCATTGTATTGATTTTGTCTGCTTGCGTGGGATTCATACTTGCAACTAAACAATTTTCTGAGCTCTAGCCTAGTCTTAGCTTCTGATGGAAATAACGCGAGTTTAAGTTTTGTATGCGCATCCTGTAGTAAGGAATAGCCAAAAACTATACATACTAGTCGTAAATTTAAGAATTTAGTTATGGAGTTGCACCTTAAGTTTTGGACATATGCGACGTTAGCGATATTGGCTATTGCAAGTTTTTTGCTTATGATCTATACATATCAACTTGGTCAATATGAGTCGGCTATTAAACTGATGATTCTAGGCGCTATCGCGCTTGCTGGCTTGCTATTATGTGTTTGGATATGGAAAAAGTAACGACACAAAAACACCTTGAAACATGGATTCTGTATTCATAATCTATTTAAAGGTTAAAAATTCAGATTCAAGATGAACTAAATTGAAAAAAATTTGGGTAGCAGCTCTGTTGTTTCTCCAAGGCTTTTTCACAATTGCTTCAGTTAGAGTGCTTGCAGCTGTTCTGGTAATTGTTACTGGAGGAGAAGTTGAAATTATGGTAGAATAATAGGAATAGTTTTAATTTTGTTAGCTTCATCGGCGCACAACGCACAAGCATTAAGGCTTACCTTACCAACTGAAATGATTATTAAAAGAGGGTTACTACCCCCTGTGTTAATTAGACTGAATCGAACTTGAATCAAAGTCCGAAGTTGACTTCTAATCCATATCTTAAGATAACAGATTTAATATACGAAATTCAAGGATATTTAGCTTCACCGGTCAGATTGGTAAAAGGAATAAGGAGGTGAAGGCAAGTGAGTGCGAAGCAGAAATCTCAAAGAGGTTTTGTAGCTGTTACATTGATAACCTTGTTAGCTATAGCTATGGTGATCGTAGTTTACGCCACTCTTCTAGGAACATTCACTGGCGGAGAAGTAGTGTACGGCGAAAATCTCACTGGCCAAGTTCTGTATTCATTAGGTAACCTTACTGCTGCCAGCAATTGGACAAATACTATCAGCGTTACAAGTGGGAGCGCGTGGTATGCGTGCCTAAACATTACATCTACTAACGGATATGTCGGAGGAATAAACGCTACTTTCCAATTGCAATTTTACCAGAATTCCACAAACGTTGGATCAACAACTGTAGCGACAATCACATTAAATGGTACAGTCGGAGAAAGAATCTATGTTTCCAGCAACGGTGTAATCACGAACAACCGCGATTGGCAGTCAGACTGCACAGCAGGCTACTCGTATAAGGTTAAAGCAACTGTTGAATCTACAAGCTAGTCTTTGAGAAAAAAAGTGGGCAGTGGAACAATATGTTTCCCTATACGTTCGAGGCTGTCACAGCGATAACTATAACCGTGATCGGCGTAATCTTGGTGCTATATTTCCTAGTGCTCAAACGAAAAGGCTGGTTAACAGAAAACTCGAACGAATCAAACGAATCGTTCTATCTCTGTCCAGATCAAGAGTGCAGAAAAAGATTCCAAAAACCCGTTGTATTAACCGATTTGTCACATACTCCTCCACGAGTATACTCCGCTTGTCCTCACTGTGGGTTTGACTTAGAAACGACTTCACCATCTGCGGTTGGAAAGAAAACCAAAATGATTCACAAAATTCCACAAAGCCCAGAAGAATCTGCGGTTACAGTTAAAACCTCAAAACCTGAGGTGTCTGCTGAATCAACGGAAACTTCAGAAAAGCCTACAGTCGTCGAGGATGTCCAAAAACTTCCAACTGCTTCCCCAAAGCGTTTTCAAGCAAGACCACCTGAATGTTCTCACTTCTTCGGGTATCTGAGAAAACTCCCAAGGAATACCCCAATCCCAGACGGATGTTTTAGTTGCCCTCAAATGGTAGAATGTCTCTCCTACAATATTTCTGGACAACTTGTGTCAAAGTGATTTTGTAGTACATAAACGGCGTTTACATAACATTCTAATACTGCGAGGTACAGTTCAATGTTGAATCATCATGTGCAGCGCATCTTCAAACGACCATTTCGCTGAGCCCTTCGACATGATCGCTCAATTCGAACAAATTCGCGTCATGGTTGAATCAGAGTTTGACGTGGAGGACGGTTTTGTAGAGCACGGTGTCCCAACCTTCTACGTGAGGCTGCGGGAGGATTCAAAGGAGACTTTTTTGAGGCTTACTCAGCGTATGGAATCTTTAGGTCTTATTCCAGTTCTTAGAAGGAGAGAGGAAAAGGTTGTGCTACAGGCGATGCCGAAACCTTCTACAAAACCCAGCCGAAACATTATAAATATCGGATTGTTTTTTGCAACTCTCGGAACCGTGTTCCTTTCTGGATACCTTCTGTCTCTAGACATTATAGATGCCTTGATGTTTACGGGGGCAATTATGGCGATACTGGGTTCTCATGAGATGGGGCACAAGTTATTAGCTGATAAACACGCTGTGGAAGCTACCTATCCCTATTTTATTCCAGGTATTCCTCCCATTGGCACTTTTGGGGCTCTCATTCAGCAAAAATCTCTTCCCCCAAACAAGGATGCTTTGTTCGATTTAGGTGTCGCTGGTCCCATCTTTGGATTCATAGTGGCGGTCATTGTCGCAATCATAGGGCTTCCATTGTCGCATCTTGAAATCGTGGATACTGCTACAGCGACGCTTCCCACGCCAATGTTGTTTCAACTCATAATAAATATTCTTCCGCCCATGGGAACTGTTCCCTCCAATGGCGACGGGATACTGGTAGTTGTATTACATCCCCTTGCGTTTGCGGGTTGGGTGGGTATGTTTGTTACTTTGGTTAACCTAGTACCTGCGGGCATGTTGGACGGGGGTCATGTTACCCGAAGTTTCTTAGGAGAGAGGACACGTACCGTCCTTGCATATCTCACAATTGTTATGTTATTTATGATGGGTCCACCGTTTTATTTTATGGCGTTTATAGCCCTCTTTTTCTCCATGTATCGTCATCCAGGTCCATTTGATGATGTTTCAAAGATTACAACTAGTCGAAAGGTAGCAGCCTTGGCGCTTATCTTGATATTCATACTTTGTGTCGATTGGCATAGGCTAATTTACACATTAACCAATTTGTTCACTTGGATTTGAAACACAGGTAAAAAAATATGGCTCTGCGTAGTTCCAATACTATCCGCTTTTAGGCTAACGAGATCTCTAAAACATCTTGTCTCCTATACGCATGTAGCAGTAGAGAATCCCTTCCTACTGTGAATAAATGTTCTTCATTCACAAAATTTAAAAGACTGTTATCAGTCACCTACTGAACCTTAAGGGGAGTAAAAAATCTGGACTATAAAGCTGCAGAGAATTTCGACAAAAAACTAGATGATTGCAACAATCTAGCGGATGTCTTTGAGCTTGTGAAGCAGTCCGTCAAGAGATGTTTAAGTAGGCATAGAGCGGGTCTCATGCTCGGTTTGGCTGATTTAGGAATGATGAGCGGATATTTTGTAGGCGCCTTTCATCTGATAGGTTCAAACATTATAGTCATGAATAAAACTCCTCTCGAAGTTGCCTTAAGGAACACAGACAGAAGAACATATAATGCCTACTGCTTCCACCTGCTTCTCCACGAGTATCTTCACTCCCTTGGGTACCTTGATGAAGATGAGGTGAAGGAGCTAACCGAAGAAGTGTGCATGTTGGCGTTAGGGAAAGCTCATCCAGCCACCGTAATGGCTGAGAGAGGCATAGCCACATACTTCCCGAAAGTAACATACTTTACAGAAGAGTTTCCGCTTCCAACAGAATTTCAAGTTGAATTCGTAAAAGATTTCGACAAATCCAGCGTAGGATACATTCACTAACCCAATCTGTAACGCGCAAAAATAGGGGTAAGTGAATTGCGTGTTTTGTGCTGTTTCGGTCCCAAACCATGTTGACCCTATATATAGCCTCCTCCCCCTACCCTTAGAGACGAGAACTATGAATGTTATGCGAAGGTTTAGGGACCGCGATTTCCTACAAACCAAAGAAGGATTCTTCTTCTGTGTAGTTGGTCCATTACATCCCCAGCGTCGAGTTATCTCCTATCTCAAGTATGTTCCATCAAAGGTCGGTGTTTGGAAAAAAGGCAAAAAAAGATTTAGAAGAGTTATGCGAAACTACACGATTCCTAACCTACTGGAAACCTTCAACTTTTTAGAAAGAAACTACCCTCACTATCTGTTCCATTCTTCCTTCTACAACATTAATTTAACCGCGGTTCCACAAAAACACATAGCAGAACATTTTAAACCAGAAGAAAAACTGGCTCAACTGCTCCAAACTTCACACTTAGACCCTCTACAGAAAAAACTAACTAGATTCACATCATTCTTGGCAGAAACGAGCAACGTCCCTCATGACTTTTTCGGAGTGACCGGTTCCATCCTCCTCGACATTCATCAACCCGAGTTTTCAGACATGGACATAACAGTTTATGGCTTAAAAAACAGCTTGGCGGTGAAAAACGCCTTAGTTAAAAACTATTCTTTGCCAAGTTTCCCTGTTAAACGCCTTGAAGAAAAAACGCTCAAAGCTTGGTGCGCTAGAAAAGCCAGAAGCTATCCGTTGACAACTGATGAAGCCTTAAAAATCTACGAACGGAAATGGAACCTAGGAGTGTTCGAGGACACAATGTTTTCTATTCACCCAGTTAAGTTGGAACAGGAGGTTGCCGAAGAATATGGCGAAAAAACATACTACCCTATGGGTCACGCAACTATCCGCGCCGTCGTTCACGATAACACTGACTACCTGTTCCTTCCATCCGTCTACCGCATTGAAGAAGCAAAGATTGTGGAAGGCCCTCAGGTAACGGATATTGTAGAAGTAGTTTCTTACGAAAGCCTCTACGACAGTTTGGCTGAAGTTGGAGAATCGATTGAAGTTAGGGGTAAACTTGAACGTGTTGTAAATAATAAAGCCAACCAAGAACACCATCGCATCCTTGTTGGCTCCCCAGAAGGAAAGGGCATGGAATACATTAAGTTGACAAGCTAGTTGCGCACAGCCCTAGGCTAGGCTACGTTAGTTCCAAAACCTCTTTCAAATAAGCTCGAAACGGGCCAAGCTTACCCCCGAAATTTCCCGCCGAAATTTTAACAATTCCCGGAAACTTCACCGCCTCCTTTATCCCCTCAGCCATTGCTTTTTTCACAACCTCCGAATTTAAGCCATTTATCACTATTTCATAAACGCTGTTAACGTTGTCCGGAACTTGCGAATCGGGCAAGATTTTCTTCAATCTGGGACAGAAAGGATGGTTCGTGGATGCGGCAAGTTTGTATTTCATAGAACCTATCTTAGATCCTGATCCGCAGATGCCACCTGGGAAAGGCATAATAACTCCTCGAACCTTTTGGTTGATAACCTTTATAGCTTCCTCTGCTGCCTGAAGACCAGCCTTTCGATTTTCTGCCAAAATTAGGAAGTTCCCACTGGCAACAGCCTTCACGGCGCCGAAGCTATCTTCAACCATGAATTCTCCCTCCATAACAGGTATGCGCCAAACTTTTCTTCCTGCGATCACATCACTTTTTTGAAAACCGTCGCCGAAGAGGCGTAGACTTCTTCCTACTTTCAATCTCCTTTTCGCCTTGGGCAAGGCGTCGAAGGCTGCTGTGGTGGGGCATGTCATGATGCATTGTCCAATTCTTAAGCTCATTTGGGTCTTCAGGTCTCTTCGTGTTGTGTGGTAGATTTGAATTAGCGCTCCAGTGCGTCCGTCTGGAGTTTCCTTTGGAGGCACTATGCCTTCTATTCCAGCTTCTGCTGGTGACATGATGATAGACGCGGCGAAGCCCGTTGCTGTTCTTGCCGCGGTTAAGGCCCATTTTTCGTTGTCAGCTGTTATCAGTATTCTACCTGCCCACATGGGAAACATTTCTGCGAACGTGTCTTCAATTTCTACACCGTTATAATGAAGCATGCGAACTCCTCACCAGACAATATGTTTGTGAATTATTTCCATGCTTCTCCTTAAAACTTAAACTTTCCCCTCTACTGAAGAGATTTTATCTGAGTAACCATCAAAAAATTCTGGTTTCTATTATTTTCTAAGCATGAGGCAGAGCTATTGATTTCGCAATGTCGTAGGCAACCTTGTAGTCAAGTATACCTTTAGACGATTCCACTGCTCGTTTGAACAACTCGGCTTCAATCTGGCTTTTGAAAGGACCTATCGCTAGGGCGCCTATCCCCCAGACGCCAGGCAGAAACTCAATGCCGTTATCCGTGGGTTTTAATCCTTCAACACCTACTGGTGGAACAGCATTTATGTCGGCAACAACCTTGCATCGTTTTCCATAGTCCTTAAGAACAGCTAAAGGCAACAATTGAATCCCAGCAGCCCCCGCAGACAAAACAACATCAGCTTTCCTAACGGCTTCGGCAATCTCATCTGGCGCGCTGGCTTGCGCACCAGAAGCTTTCTCTGCTCGGATCTCTTCGTTGATTTTGCTTGCGACTGCTCTTGCTCTTTGTAGTTTCCGTGATGTAACAACCACGTTGCAGCCCTCCATAGCGTATAAACGAGCAGCAACCTGCCCAACTGGTCCGGTGCCCGCCAAGATTGTGGCGCTTTTTCCGTTGAAGTCGCCGAATCCTTTTTCCTTGAAAAGAACCAGAGTTTTTGCTACTGCTGCTGATGCGGTCGTGTAAGCTCCTCTGGGATCTACAATAACGGCGAGTTCAAATGGCGGAAACATGGACTTCTTTGCAACTTCTAAAATTCCTAGGGCTTTTTCCACATCTTGGCCTCCTATGAAAATCTTAGTGTATTTTGCTCCTCCAGGTCCGCGTGGAAACATGGCGTCTTGAATAATCCTCTTTGCATCACGGGTGTTGACATCACTATAGTGAAGGAATTGTGCGTCTGGATATAGGTCGATCGCAGTCAAGATGTCAAAGGGACTTGAATGTTTGTCAGTATCCAAAAAGATTATCACTGTTTTTCTATATTTTTTGGGGGGAGAAAAACTCGACATCAGCCTTCATCTCAACATTTTTGCCATTGGTATTTTTATGTAGTGTGATTTATGTGTTTAGTATATACTAGTATTCTAAAGATTAATATTATATGCACGTATATAGCGTATTACGACAAGAAGTATATACAGAGACTTTATAATAATACCACTACTGAAGGTGAGAATGTTGAAAAAATTGTTGTTCATGTTAGACACTGGCGGAAGAGCAAGCCCCTTCGACATTACTATGGCATATGACGCTGGCTTTGATGCAGTGATACCCTACGAAGACGTAACCCCCAGAGACGCTAAGAGTCTTACACAAGATGCGATGTTTTCAAGAAGCCCGAAAGCGTTCAAAGACACATGTTTCTTAATCAGTGGAAGAGATGTTCTAAAGGCTGAAGAAGTCTTGAAGGCCGTGAAGAGTGCGATGTTCCCACCGTTTGAGACCTCTGTGGTAATCGAACCTGCTGGCGCATACACCACAGCCGTTGCGATAGTAGCCAAAACTGAAGACGCTATGAAAACTTATGATCTTGGAGGCTTAGGTGGCAAAAAATACGCGGTGTTCGGAACTGGACCTGTAGGAATAACCGTAGCAGAGATTCTGACAAGCCTAGAGTGCGAAGTGACGGTTGCTGAACCAAACCCCATGTTGAATTCAGATTACTTGCTTCAACACGAGGCCTTTAGGGACGTCTTAAAGAGACACGGCGCTTACCTACATGGTGTTTCAGTACCAACATCAACTGACAAGACCCAGGTCTTGAGGAAAGCTGATGTAATATTCTGTATTGCCGCTAGAGGAGTAAGAATAATTGAAAAAGAACTACTGAAGAAGCTAGAACCAAAAAAAGTAATGGTTGACCTAAACGCTGTTCCACCGCTGGGAATCGAAGGATTAGAGCTCAAAGACTATATGAAGGAAATAGTGCCTGGAATCTACGGAATTGGAGCACTAGTAGTCGGAGATCTGAAGTATAAGTTACAGAAAGCAATCTTACAAGATGCATGCGAAATCCGAACTCCAACAGTATACGACTACAAATTTGCACTAAAGAAAGCGAGAAACTTGCTTCAGGAAATGGCTGCTCCACCCACGCCTAAGGTAACTGAGACTTAAATAAGCGTGCTAATGAGAAACAACGTGTCCAACCCTGACTGCACAACAACCCATTTTTTTCTTATTTTTAACCCTTTACTCTTAATTGTCTTGTTAAATGGATAACACTGATGTCGGTTTATACGAATGGTTTATAGTGATCTCGGCTACGTCCGCTGCATATTCAGCGATTCTCCTTAAGCTGTCTCGTATTGAACACATCATGCAAGCTAGTAAGGGGTTCGTCTCGCCAACAGTACAAGCGGCAAGCCTCTCATCAAGCTCATTTTGTCGCCTTATCAAATCATTAGAAGAAGCTGCATCCCCTGAAAAGAAAGCCCTAACCGCTTCGTTGTACAAATCGAAGGTTTCGTTGCCAAGGTTCAGAATATATTCCAACATAGGATCCGAAAACCACTGACCTCTCCCCACAGATATTACGTTCTTTGAAATGGCTGCCGCATGGTCTGCAACATGCTCAATCCTATGCACTAAAGTTTGGTAGTCGAGACAATCAATGGGCTCGAGACTCAATTGTTTTGCTAAATCTGGGTCAAGGACTGCGCCGCGGAGTAGCCGAATGAGGAAAAAACCGAGTTGATCAACGTCGTCGTCAAGTGCGTGTACAACCTTAGCTAAGTCTGCGTCCTGATTTCTCAGCGATTCCAATGCGTCGTGGCACATCGAACCTGAGATTATATGCATTCGGCGAACAGCTGCTTCAACAGGTGCCTTCGACTCGTCGACCAAGGTTTGAATATAAATCCTTCTAGCATCCGACTCCAGAATCCCCATGTACAATATCCCAGCTATAGCACGAACCGCTTTTTGCTGTTCAACCGTAAATATGTCTGTCGAAACCAACGTAATGCCAAAATAACCATTTAAGTAGCAAGCGATTATTTCCCGAACTAGCGAGTCCTCCTTCTCAGCAGGATCAACCTTGAGAGTAATTTTTTGTAGGTCTTTCTTTTTCTTGACCCCTGGGAAAACGACCAGCGAACGATCCCTTTGAATATCCAAAGAGACAGAGTCGCCACGTTCTAACTCGTTTAATCTTATCCAACGTTTTGGTAAGGAAATGACAAGCGACGACCTTCCGAGAGACATAATTTTGCGCTGATCCATACACTATCCCTTCAGTCATAGCAGATTTCTTCGGGTATATAAAAGTATTTTCAATATATATTTTTTGTTTTCTTCTTTTCTTCGCTTTTATGGCAAAGAGAAAAGTTAGTACATGCGATTTTAATTTCTTTGAGGCATCCGCGCGAATGTGCTATGTGCGTTGTAAAGTGTCCACATCTCTACGAGGGGACATATTTGGTAATCAAAAACAGATGTTATCTGTTATTGCAACAAAGGTAAAGGGAAGTTTAAGGAAAAGGACTATCGATAACATTAATAGGTTGCGATAAGTAAGTAAGTTTTTCATAGTTGGGTGGATTATGCCTAGGTTAAAGGTTTCACTGTTAACCGGTCGAACAATAGATCAGGGCAAAGGAAAGGAAATGGGCAAACTTTCTAAAGAGTACTTAGAGAGCGTGGTGATTTGTCAAATGGACCCCAACGACATGAAATCTCTTGGAGTAAAAGAAAACACTAACGTTAAAGTCATCACAGATTTTGGTTCAGTGGTCCTGAAAGCTATGAAATCCGCTAGGACTCCCCATCCTAAAGTTGTTTTCATTCCCTACGGTCCTTGGGCAAACGTCATCATGAACCCTAGAACCCATGGAACAGGTATGCCTTCTTTTAAAGGTATACCCGGAGAAATTGAACCTGCACCCAACGAAAAGGTGTTAAGCCTACAAAATCTACTTAAACAATTTCGCAAGGAGAACTAACTGTGACCGTCATTACTGGAGTAACCTGTCCTGTTTGCGGTACTTTTTGCGACGATATTGAATTAGTTGTGAAAGACAACGTCATAACGGATGTCAGAAACGCATGCGCTATGGGAGCAGCAAAATTTCTGAACTACGCCACTCATCGAGGTTTGAAACCTCTGGTTAGAAAAAACGGTGAATTAGTCGAGGCTTCAATAGACGAGGCTGTTAAAAAAGCCGCAGAAATTCTGGCAGACGCCAGTTACCCCATATTGTATGGTTGGAGTTCCACAAGTTGTGAAGCAACTCGAGTGGGATTAGAACTAGCGGAAGAAGTTGGCGGAGTTATTGACAACACGTCCACTGTTTGCCACGGTCCATCCATTCTAAGCATCCATGATGTCGGAATCTCTTCTTGCACTCTAGGACAATTACGGCATCGAGCAGACCTTGTCTTCTATTGGGCAAGCAACCCGTGGGACGCTCACCCACGCCACATAGAAAGATATACAATGTTTTCAGAAGGCAGATTTCAAAAGAGCACCTGGAGAAGTTACGTTTCACGCCTAAGAGGCTTCATGTCAAGAAAAAGGCTTCAAAGAGCCGCCAATCTGGTCTTGAGGCGCGACATTTTTGCTGCTCCTGAAGTTAAACGGCGCATCCCTTACAGCATGTTTCAGAAGAAAAGGAAAATGGTTGTTGTAGATGTTCGTAAAACCCGCACCGCTGAGGCAGCTGACTATTTCATTCAAGTCGAACCAAACAAGGATTACGAGCTCTTACAAGCCTTTCGTAGGCTTATACGAGATGGAGAACTCGACGTCGACGAGGTTGCGGGAGTCCCTGTAGAAATCCTTGAAGAAGTTGCCGATGTCATGGTGGGATGCGAGTTAGGCGTTCTATTTTTCGGGGTGGGCTTAACAATGAGCGAAGGAAAACTCAGAAACATTGACGCAGCGCTCTCCTTAACTAGAGATCTAAACCTACGCACAAAGTTTCTCATCATGCCCATGCGAGGACACTACAACGTCACCGGAGCAAACGTCGTATTCACGTGGCAGACCGGATATCCATATGCCGTCGACTTTTCCCAAGGCTATCCTCGATACAATCCGGGCGAAACTTCGGTGGTTGATATATTAAACCGTGACGAAGCTGACGCTGGACTCATAATCGCGTCAGACCCGGTCGCCCATTTTCCACGGAAGGCTGCCCAGAATCTAGTTAAAAATCCCCTCATCGCCATCGACCCAGAAATTACTCCTACAACATTAATGGCGGACGTAGTTTTTCCTTCAACCTTCGTAGGAATCGAAACCGAGGGAACAGCCTACCGAATGGACCACGTTCCCCTTCCCCTAAAGAAGATAGTAGAACCTCCAAAAACCTGTCTTCCCGACGCAGAAATACTGCAAAGAATTCTTCACAAAATTCGCAAATTGAGGAGGAACGTAAACTGACAGAACTCATCATCAAGAACGGTTTTGTTTATGATCCCCTCAACCGCATAAACGGAGAAAAAATGGACATCGCCATCAAAGATGGAAAAATTGTCGAAAAAGTTGGCGAGAAGAAGGCTGAAGTCGTCGACGCTTCAGGAATGATAGTAATGCCAGGCGGAGTTGACATCCATTGTCACATCGCTGGCGCTGAAGTGAATTCTGGTCGCCTTCTAAGACCTGAAGATCACTTTAAGGATGTGGAAGTGAAAACGGCTTTAACTCGGTCTGGCGTGGGCTACTCCATTCCCTCAACTTTCACAACAGGCTATCGCTACTCAAGAATGGGCTACACAACGGTTATGAACCCCTCCATGCCGCCCCTCGAGGCTCGCCACACCCACGAAGAACTTGATGACACCCCCATGGTTGACAAGGCTACTTACCCCTTGCTCGGAGACTGGTGGTTTGTCCTTGAACACTTACGAGATGGTCTGATAGAAGAGTGTGCTGCCCACATTGCATGGATGATGACTGCCACAAAGGGGTACGCCATAAAAATCGTCAACCCAGGTGGCTTGGAAGCTTGGGGGTTTGGTCGAAACGTTAATAGCCTTGACGACTCTGTTCCATACTTCAATATCACTCCGCGAGAAATTATTCGTGGCTTGTGCAAGGTAAACAAGCTTCTGAATCTGCCTCACACGATTCATGTGCATACAAATAACCTTGGAAAACCTGGGAACTACGTCACAGCCTTGGAGACTATGAAGTGTGTCGAAGACTTGGCGGAAGAGAATCGTCCAGCCATACACGTCACCCACGTTCAGTTCTGCGCCTTTAAAGGTTCAGACTGGCAAACCATGAGTTCTGGGGCAGAAGAAATTGCAAAATACGTTAACCACCATAATCATGTAACCCTTGACATGGGACAGGTAATTTTCACAGACACAACCACAATGACGGCTGACGGCCCGTTTCAATATGGTCTCTATAATCTAACTGGAAACAAATGGGTTAACCACGACGTAGAAACCGAGACTACCGCAGGTATTGTACCCTTCAGATATAAACGCAAAAGCGCTGTCCACGCAACGCAGTGGTCGATTGGACTTGAACTTGCCCTTTTGATCAAGGACCCGTGGAAAATTTATATGACAACCGATCATCCTAACGGCGGTCCCTTCACAGCCTACCCGAATATTATTGCATGGCTTATGAGTCAGGTGGCAAGGAAGAAAACTATGAGTAGAATTAGTAAGCGGGCGAAACGAAAAAGCCTGCTTCCCAGCGTTGACAGAGAACTCAGCTTTTACGAGATAGCTATTGTTACTCGTGCGGGTCAAGCAAAGGCCCTCGGGCTAACGCAGAAGGGGCATCTTGGAGTAGGAGCGGATGCTGACGTTGCAATATACGATGTAAACCCCGAGCAAGTTGATCCTTCCAAAAAATATAGAACTGCTAGAAAGGCCTTCAAAAGAGCCGCTTACACTATTAAAGGCGGCGAAATCGTTGTGAAGGATGGACAGATTGTAAGACCTGTTTTTGGAAAAACCTTCTGGCTTGATGTAAAAACTTCACTGCCAATGGAAATTAACGACGACCTGAAACGAAAATTCCGAGAATACTGGACCGTAGAATACGAAAACTATCCCATCCCTGACAGATTCTTACACGTTCCGGCTCCAATTCCAGTTAAGGCAGAGGTTTAAAACGGTGATTACACTATACCCAAAACACTTGTTCAAAGTGCCTGTAGGAGCCGAGTGTATTAGTCCCGACTTTTTCGCTGAAAAATCAGCCAAGGAAGTAGCTACGTTACAAATTTGGGAAGGAAACCGAAAACGAAACCTCGGCGACCTTTTCAAGATAAAATATGAGACTGATTCTAAATCAGAAGAAGTCACCATACGAATTTGCGGAGACGCCAGCAAGGTTCGAAGAATCGGTGCCAAAATGTCCATGGGCAACATAGTTGTTGAAGGTGACGCTGGCATGCACCTCGGCTATCAGATGAATGGGGGTGTTATCACCGTTAACGGCAACGCAGACTCTTGGACCGGCTTCATGATGAAAAATGGAACCATCGAAATCAAGGGAAACGCTGGCGACTACATCGGAGCATCCTATCGTGGAAGCACCCAAGGAATGAGCGGAGGAAAAATCATCATACACGGAAACGCGGGATATGAAGTCGGTTGCTTCATGAGAAAAGGACTCATCAAAATATATGGAAATGTTGAAAGGTTTGCGGGAATCCACATGAGAAACGGCACCATATTCATTCAAGGAAACTCGGAAGGAAGAGCAGGCGCTCAAATGATCAACGGAAAAATCGTTGTATGCGGCTATATTTCGTCCATACTTCCTACTTTCACTATCGACGACGTTAGACCAAAGGTTAAAGTGAACGACGAAAAAGTTGAAGGTCCTTTTTACAGATTTATCGGCGATCTAGCAGATGGAGGCAAGGGAAAATTATTTGTTTCCAAAACCAGAAATCCACATTTAAGCTCTTATGAAGAATACTTGTGAAAAATTCTATGATGCATCTTTGGTGTCAAAATGGAGGAAAAGAGACTGCCCACGCCAAGACTAAGCGTGAATCGTACCGCATGGAGCCTTGCAAAGAAACTTTGCGACCACGCTGAAGAACTTGGGATTATTGTCAGAGAAACAAAGTCAGGCGCAACTCTGATTGACGCCGGAATCGAAGCGAAAGGGGGACTTCTTGCGGGTAGAATCATAACAGAAATCTGCCTCGGCGGCTATGGCAAAGCAAAAATCTTCTACAAACAATACAAGGACCTTGAATTCCCTTCCATTTTTGTTTATACGGATCACCCCGCCATAGCGACGTTGGGGTCTCAGTTTGGCGGCTGGCAAATCAAAGTCGATAAATACACTGCCATAGCATCTGGTCCAGCGCGGGCGTTGACTCTAAAGCCCAGAGAACTATACGAAAGAATACAGTATAGGGATACATCAGATGTAGCTGTGCTTGTGCTTGAAACAGCCAAAGAACCGCCTGAAGAAGTGATAAGACAGATTTCTGATGAATGCAAAGTCGAATCAGACCACTTATCCTTAATTATAGTGCCAACCTCAACCATAACTGGCTCCACACAAATTTCGGGAAGAATCGTAGAAACAGGAATGCACAGGCTTATGGAACTGGGTTTTGATCCAAAACTGATTACGCATGCGTGTGGGTACGCGCCTATAGCGCCAGTGCATCCTAAGTTTGCTCAAGCCATGGGAAGAACAAATGATGCAATAATGTACGCTGGGGTTGCGTATTATACCGCGAACTATGATAACGACGGAGAGTTGAGGAAACTTGTAGAGAAGGCGCCATCTTCAGCCTCAAAAAGCTACGGAAAACCCTTCATAGAAATTTTCAAAGAATCCGGTTACGATTTCTACAAAATTGACCCCGGTTTATTCGCTCCAGCAGTCTTGATGGTTAATAATGCTAAAACCGGGAGCACATTTAAAGCCGGAAAAATTGACGTGGATGTGTTTAAGCGATCAATAGGGCTCCAAACCTAACTCATCTTAACTGGGTTCGACATTGAACAAAGAAAAAATCGTTGGAAAGGTCATAATCGGGTCGTTGAAGGGAAACAAACAAGGTTTGGGAAAAGACATTGTGGTGGCAACGCTTAGGGCGGCGGGATTTCAAGTAGTAGATTTGGGTGTAGATGTTCCGCCTGAAAGATTTGCAGATGCTGTTGTCCGTGAGAAGGCGCAGATAATCGCTATCTCTATTTCAGTGGATGAAACTGTTCTCTTTCTAAGAGATGTTGTAGAAAATATTAAGCAAAGGAAGTTGAGGGATAAGGTTAGAATTGTTGTTGGAGGTCAAGCTGTTTCTGAACAAACCTGTAAGGAATATGAGGTTGATTCCTATGCTAGAGATGCTTGGGATTGCGTCACAAAAGTTAAGCGTTTACTGAAGGATGCATAATTTGCGTGTGTGCTCATGAAAAATAAAAGTTGGCTGAAACGTATGGAGTCTTGATGAATTTGGAGATCGTGGTCGTAGGCATGGGATATGCAGGTATTCCGACGGCTGCCGTGTTAGCTAATGTTGAAGATTTTAATGTTGTCGGGGTGCAAAGAAGGTCTAAGCGGTCAGGATGGAAGATCGATTATCTCAACGCAGGTAAATGCCCCATCGGAGGAGATGAACCGGGTCTAGCTGAGCTTATTGAAAAGGTGGTGCGGAAAGGCAGTTTCAGAGTTACCGACGACGTCTCTGTCTGTAAAAAGGCTGATGTAATCCTTATCGATGTTCAGACACCAGTTGACGAAAACCACGTGCCGCAGTACGATTCATTAAGAGAAGTATCTCAAGCTGTTGGAAGACACATGAAAAAGAGAGTAATTGTCATTATAGAATCTACTGTAGCACCTGGAACTACTAACTATATTTTAAAACCGATATTGGAAGAGTTCTCTGGACTGAAGGCAGGCGAAGATTTCAACCTTGTGTACTCCTATGAACGTGTTACTGTCGGCCGCTTACTTCACAACTTGGTCTACATGCCAAAGATTGTGGGAGGGCTAACCCATGAATGCACTCAGCGCGGCGTCGAATTCTATAGGAACATTATCAAAGCGGAGTTGTTTCCAACTGACTGTCTTACGGCGGAAGTAGCTAAGGTCACCGAGAACACTTACCGCGACGTTAACATTGCATTCGCAAACGAGGTAGCTTTGATATGTGAGAGTCTTGGCGTCAATATCCACGATGTTAGACGCTTCGTGAACTCTCTACCCAATGACCCATCCGATCCTGTAAGAAACCCGTACAGGATGATGCATATTCCAGGGGCAGGTACCGGAGGCCACTGTCTCCCCAAAGACCCATGGCTGTTAAAATACGGTCTTGACGCTTATGGGGTCTTCAAGTTCACCCCTAAGATTCTCGTCGAAAGCAGGAGTATAAACGATTTCATGCCACAACATATGCGAGATTTGGTGGAAGAAGCATTGCATGAGAAAGGAGTGAAGCTGCAAGACGCAAGGGTGTGCATATTAGGGCTTGCATTCCGTGGGGACTCTGATGATACGAGAAATACGCCGGCGTTGCCCCTTTACAACTTACTTAAGGGTATCTGCAAGGAAGTGGTAGTGCATGATCCATTCGTTAAAGAGTTTGAAGAGATGGTTCTCACAAATGACTTGGAAGATGCCTTAAGAAACAAGGACTGCATGGTTATCGTGACTCGTCATAAGGAATACGTTGATATCCGTTTAGACTGGCTTAAAAGCATCCTTACTACACTTGCAATAGTTGACGGTAGAAACGTCTTCGATCCCAAAGACTGTGAGGAAGCTGGCTTCTCTTACCGTGCTGTAGGCGTTGGCGCACGCACAAAAGTATAACAGCCTTTCTCACTACAACCATACAGTGACATCAATCTCCACTCCATCCTTTAGTCCAAACTTCTCCCGTAGATTGACCGGAGCCAGTATTTCCAAGAGATCGTGTGGATATTCTGGAACGTCAGGTACCACCACAGCTCCCCAAAGTTTTTCCATTATTAAAGCCTTGAAGCATCGTCCCTCGTGGAAGCCTTCTGGAGAATTAATCTTGATGCCCTTTGATGTATCCCTCAACTCTTTAACATCTGTTGCCGATGACAATTGCAAGTTCAAAGTTCCCGGGTAAGGATTAAAACCAAGCTTCTCCGTAAACTGCTTCTTGGCCCACGGAAGATTGACGAAGAGGCTTCCTGTTCCTCCCCCACTGAGAACCCTCCCTTTCAAGGTTATCTTCCTCACTCGAAACACCTTAATGATATTTGAGAAGTGATGATTTTACTTTCTTAAATGTTTAAGTTATATTTTCAGTGTTTAGTGAAAAACCTTTACGCATTTTCGAGTAGTTACTCTTAAATAAGAAAGCTAATGCATAAAGCTTTCAAAACCACAACAGGATGATTAACGATGGATCCCAAAAAAATAGCGTTCATATCATTAATGGGAGCTCTTGCAAACGTTCTATTCCTAATTTCATATCATATAGGGCCTATTACCCATGGAGTTGCGCTTGATCTATCCCTATTAACGGTGTTCATAGCAGCCCTATATGGAGGACCCGCAATAGGCTTTATCACAGGATTGTTCGCCGGAATCTTTCCAGGGATTTACTTCGGACCTTTGGGTACCGGTTCCTGGCTTGGCCTAATAGGGCTACCCATCGGAAAAGCGATAACTGGACTTACAGCAGGTTTGCTCTATAAAGGCCTCGGTGTTGACCAGAGGCATAGTAAATCAGCTTTGACCGTTCCCCTGATACTTGTTTCCTACATTCCAGAGTGTATATATACAATAGCCTATTTCGTAAGTCTATTACCCTATTTCATAGGAGGCGGCGGCATCGGCATACTTACATTCGTGTTACCGAAAGCATGGGCAGAAATAATCTTTATGGGCTTTTTCATGGCTGCTCTAGTGGGAAACCATGGCTTTAGCACGTTTATTGCCAACTTCTTTGCCGGCTACAAAACTAGATCGAAATCTTGATCTTACTGAAAGCAGTCGATACTACGTGGTTGTTACCGCAATTGGGGTTCCCGCAAAGTATACAATTTATCTAAGGTTATAAAACGATACTTTGCGTTCAACTCTGAAAATTTCTAGGGAATAGGAGATAAATAAAAACAACGAATTAATTGTAGAGATTGACGGAAGGGATCACATGTCGCTAAATCTTCTCAACGTATTCAGAAGTCGACGTAGCGTCAAAGAATATTTACCTAAAGAAGTTTCAAAAGAAGTTCTTTTCCGAATTTTAGAAGCGGGCAGATGGGCTCCGTCAGCTCATAATGCACAGCCTTGGCGTTTCATAGTAATCCGAGATTCTACAACAAAGCAAAGACTCGCTAAGGCTATGGCAAGTCGCTGGGGCAAAGATATGAGGAAAAAGGGGATATCGAAGGAACAGCGCGAAAGTCTCATAAAAGCTTCTGTTGAACGATTCGAAAATGCGCCGATCATCATCATTGTATGCTTGACCATGGAGAACATGGACGAATATCCAGATGCCCGAAGAAAGAAAATTGAATACATCATGGCGGTTCAAAGCGTTGCAGCGGCTATTGAAAATATGCTTTTGGCTGCTCATAGTGAGGGATTAGGAGCATGTTGGTTTTGTGCACCACTTTTCTGTCAAGATGCCGTTAGGAAAATTCTGGAAATCCCTAAGCATATTGATCCTCAAGCATTGATAACTTTGGGATATCCAGCTGACAGACCGAATCCCCCTCCCAGAAAAACCTTAGAAGAAATTGTACACCAAGACCATTGGAGGCATACAACTTGATCACAGCCCTTGCAGGAGGCGTTGGAGCCGCGAGATTTCTTCAAGGATTGGTGAACATCGTTCCTGAAAAAGATATAACAGTAATAGTTAACACTGGTGACGATATTGAACTCTATGGTTTACACATTTCCCCAGACATTGACATAATAATGTACACCTTATCAGGCATTGTAGACGAAGAAAAGGGTTGGGGAATTCAGGGAGACACCTTCCATTGTCTCAACATGCTGAAGAGATACGGATACAAAACATGGTTCAATTTGGGTGACAAAGACTTCGCCACCCACATCTACAGAACCCGCCTTTTAAAAAAAGGACTCTCCCTTTCCGAGACCACCAAAAGACTCTATCAAAAATTAGGGTTAGAGCTGAAGATTCTGCCAATGACCGACGACAAATTCGAAACAAAAATTGTGACAGATGCGGGCACCATGCACTTTCAAGAGTATCTCGTGAAAAGGAAAGCCCAAGATGAGGTAATTGATGTAATGTTTGAGGGAGCCGAAAAAGCGGCGCCAGCTCCCGGGGTCGTCGACTCGATCTTAAGCTCAGATGCTATCATCGTATGTCCCAGCAATCCAATCGTCAGCATAGGCACCATTCTTTCGGTAAAAGGAGTCAAAAGTGCGTTGGAAGAAACTGAAGCGAAGGTGGTGGCAATAAGTCCTATAGTCGGAGGCTATCCGATTAAGGGTCCTGCTGACAAGCTAATGCGAGGTTTGGGATTAGAAGTTTCTGCTTATGCTGTCGCCGATCTCTATCGAACTTTCCTTGACACCTTCGTCGTCGATCAAGTTGATCAAGCTGAAAAGGAGCGAATCGAAGGGCTTGGATTAAATGTGGTTAAAACAAACACTATCATGAGAGACTTAAAAGATAAGATTCAATTGGCTAGAGTTACTTTAAGGTCTGTCGAAGTAAGATGACTAAAGACCACGTGACCGTTTTCATAATAATTCCAGTCAAAATATTGGACAATGCAAAAAGCAGACTTTCATCCCTTTTAAATGACGACGAAAGAAAACAGTTTTGTCTCAAAATGTTGGAAGATGTTTTAAGAACCGTGAAGTCTACAAAACTCGCCCATGAAACGATTGTAGTCAGCAAGGACCCAATGGTGTCAGAGAATGCGGAAAATTTTGGCGTGACTTATCTTAAAGAAGGAAAAACGGGATTAAATGATACTGTTTCCGAGGCAGTTAACTGGTGTATCGAAAGGAGAGCCACATCTGTCCTAGTTCTTCCCGCTGATATTCCCTTAGTCACATCTACGGATTTGAAAAGAATATTCTCTTTAGGAGAAAACGCTTCAATGGTTATTTCTCCGTCTAGGAATGGAAAGGGAACTAATGCGTTGTTGCTTAAGCCACCCGATGTCATTTCAACGTTTTATGGACCAAGCAGCTTTGAACGGCACATCAAGGAAGCCACAAAACTGAAAATAAGCTTCCGCAGATATAAATCTCCGAGTATAGCTTTGGACATCGACACGGTTGACGACCTTAAATATTTTATTTCACTAAAGGCAAAGGAGACTTCGGCCTACAAAGTGCTAGAGAAAATAGGAGTAACCAACAAACTTGATATACGAAAGTGATGTTGAAATATGTTAGAACTATCTAGACGATTTTGTTTTTTGAAAAGATTTTAATGAGTTAACTTGCTCGTTTAAAGTGAGTGGAAATAGAGTTATGGCTGAGGCGCTTGAGATAAAACTTGAAGATACTCGGGAATGGCTAGAGCAAGAAACGATTTATATAGTTGAACCCATCAAGGCAGCGGGAAGAAGATTAGTTGATGATGTTAAAGCCAAATTAGATGATGTCTTAGACTCTTCTGACAGATTGTTGGATGATGCCGAAAAAGAGATTGCGAAAGGTAGCCGCAAAACATATCGTCGAGCTAAGATTATGAATAAACTTGCTCGAAACATTTCAGAGATGATTGATGAAATCACTATTCCTGATGAGATTTCTCAGAAAAGCCTTCATACGTTATGTGAAGAATTGGAAAAAACCCTTGCAACGGTCGACCGCGAGCGAGGGAAATGGTTTCGCGTAATTTCGCCCTATTTCATAATGGACCGCCGGAGATTCGACGTTGCATTAAAAAGGGCTATGGATTCACTTCAAGAACTACGCTCCTTTTCATCAGAAGAATATACAAAGGCTAAGGCTGTGGAAGACGCTTTTTCTACAATTGACAAGCTCCATCAATCATTAGGCGAGCTAGACGAGGTTGAAAGCCATAAGAAAAAAACAAAATCTCGAAAAGAAGTTCTTGAGAAAAAGATAACGGAAAATCAACAGAAAATCACGGCAATCCAAAACCAAAGTGAAATAGTTGAACTCACTCAACTAAATGAAAAAATTGAAGAACTGAAGAAGGAAGTGAAGCACAGTTTGCGCCATCTTCAAAAACCATTTCTCAAATTCCAAAGCTTAGTTCAAAGTCCAAACTACAGTCTTTTTCTTGATGCAACAAAGAAACTTGATGAATATTTAAGCAACCCGTTTGAGGCCCTCGCAACCGAGGAAGAAGAATATCCTGTGCTCAAAAGAATTCTCCAGAAGATGAATGATGCTATAGCTCAAGGGAAACTGAAACTGAAGAAAAGTCGCTTGAAGAAGGCTAAAGATCAAACATATAACATTCTCCACAAAAACGCCTTACTTTCTTTACATCAAAACTGCAAAGAAGCCTTCTCTAAAAAACAGCAGCTTTCAGCATCAGGGATAATAACTAAATCTCGAACCGAACTGGTGCAACTTAAAAAAAACTTGAGGAACTTGCAAAAACGAAAAGAACTCCTTGACTCCAGAGGCGCCGTATTGGAGAGACAAATCAAAGAAACTCTCGAAAAAATTGAAGGTCAGAAAAGAGAGTTAGAAAAAACTGTTTTAGAACTAACCAACAAGAAAGTTCAAGTTTTGTTGTAAGCCAAGCTAGATTAGAGGGAAACGCCAGCTTTTTCTCGTTTTATTTTCGAGAGTCTGAGTAACAGATCAAAGGCTCTTTTTTCCTCTTCAACAGGCCTTGTTTTAAGGAAACCTTTCCTAACAGCACCATCAAATAGTTCCTCGCCTTTTTCAGTGCGGAGGATAGTGAAGGTCCATCCACTAAGTCCCAAGCCGCCAACTGAGATGTCGGCAAGTTCAGCGGAGAAGTCTTTGCATATGGTGCAGCTTTTGCGAGTATATTGTTTTGCTTCTTTCAGCGGAATTACTTTTGTTTCTCCGGATTTTGTGGTAACCAAAAGCTTTGCTTTGATGTTAATCTTCTCGATGTCACCTAAGTTGATGCCAAGCTCTCCCTGAATATGCTTCTGCATTAAACCTTCATAGGTAAAACTTTCGGTGCACAGCAATCCGATGGCGAATTGCAACGGACTAACGTATTTAAAGAGAAGATCCTCGATTTTTCGTAAGGCGTGAATTTGACAAGGTGTACCTACAAAGGCTAGCCTCTTTTTGTTCTGATTAATGCCTTCCTGGAAAGCAAGGAGATTGGGCGAGTAGGTGTATCTTGTTCCGGAGCACTCTAGAACCTCTTCTGGAGTCGTTACCAGTCTCGGAACAGGATAAAGCGGCTTATCCTGACTTACTCCTGACACGGCGGCACCATCAATTATTTCCTTTTCTAAAGCATATGAAAGCAGTGCTGTGACTACTCCTCCATCTTGGCAGGCTTGGAGAATCTTCTCATCGCTAGCTTGGGCGATTACTATACGTCGATAAACACCAAATTCTTCTTCCGGCTTCTTTTGTCTTCCAAAAATTGATTCTTCTAGGCTTGGCTGAGTGTACTCGTATTGGGGACAGATAGTCACGCAGATTCCACAGTTTGCGCACTTCTTAATCAGTTTTGGCTTTCCTTCCACATAATCTAAGCAGCCAACAGGGCAAACGGAAACACAAGCGGCACAACCTGCGCATTTTTCAGCGAGAACAACTTTTGCTAATAGGTTTCCAAAACTCAGAGGTTTCTTAGGTTCCGTCATCTTCTCCCCGCCCATATTTGAAGATTTAATGTTGTAAATCCATCAGATATAAAAACTTACAGCTTAAGAATTCTGTAAACTTATCGGTTGGTGAAAAAAGAGGGAGTTTGAGGCTGTGTTTAGGCAGAAGGTTGTTTGGCTTATTTTAGTAGTTTCATGGCTTCTTCGGTAGTCGTTGCTATTTTGATTTCAGTCGTGTGTTGAGCCATCCATTTCATGATTGGTGGTTCCATTTGGAGTTTTAGGAAAGCATCTAAACTTGAGGCTTCATACGCGATAATATTTAGGTGCTCTCGTGCTATAGTCCAATTTCCAACCATTTTGATTCCATGTTTCTTTGTTAGCGCACCTATTTTATCCATGATTTCTGAAGCCATTTTTTTCATTTTTTCATTATTCATTGGACAGTTTTCAACTGAATGCCTCTGAAGCACAATTATTGCGGGCATGCAAAAACACTCCGAACTATATTATTCAAATACAACAACATATAAAGACTTGCCATTTAACTGCTGGCAATACTCAGCTAGCGTAAATTACCAACTGAAGAGTTTACAGAACCAGCTTAAGCAGCCTATTTTAAGTAGCCGACAACTCATCTTATCTCTAAACTGGTGGCGAAGATGACCTTTAACTTAACCGATATGGCTGTGAAGATAACCGTCAACGAGTTCCTTCAGCTAACTGAGATTTGCACTCAGCTGTTGGCTAAAGAAGGCGGTCGAGTTGGAAGCTTACACATAACTGGCAGACTCGTTGAAGTGCCACCGGTAGGCGAAGCAATTATAGTTGGAGATATACATGGAGACTTAGAAAGCATCACATACATTTTAGAAAAAAGCAGCTTCATGGAGAAAGCAAAGGACGGCGAAGATATTCTGTTAATTTTTCTTGGCGACTATGGAGATCGAGGCTTCTACTCGCCTGAGGTCTATTACGTTGTTTTGAAGCTAAAGGAATTGTTTCCTGAGCGCGTTGTCTTGATGAGGGGAAACCACGAAGGTCCCGATGACCTACTTGCATCCCCACACGACCTACCACTTCATTTGAACAAAAAATTCGGTGAGAACGGCTCAGAAGTTTATTCCAAGCTCCGCAAGCTTTTCAACTATCTATACACTGCCGTGCTTATAGATGAGAGATATATTTTGCTTCACGGCGGAGCTCCAAGCCAAGCCTCCACAATAAACGACATTGCCTACGCCCATGAAAAACATCCACGTGAACTTCATCTTGAGGAAATCTTGTGGAGCGACCCTTGGGAAGGCATAAAGGGAACTTACGCTTCCCCTAGAGGCGCTGGAAGGCTCTTCGGCGAAAACGTTACAGATAGGCTTCTAAAAATGCTTGGCGTTAAAGCGTTAATTCGGGGACATGAACCAAGTGAAGAGGGATTTAAAACAAACCATAGTGGAAAGGTTTTAACGATATTTTCGAGAAGAGGTCCGCCCTACCACAATGACTATGGAGCTTACCTACACCTAGATATCTCTCAGAAAGTTGAAAATGCAAAACAACTTCTGCAAGGTATCCGTAAATTCTAGTCCCCCTACACACAACAGAGAGTAGACGATGAATCAATGCGCGCGCTTATTGTCTAGCTTTCCTTGATAGTTCTTTAGCCCAATTGCGAATTTCATCCCAGTCGCGCAGGTCATAAATACCTGGTGCAACCTTGAAGCCGTCTTTTTCAAGTTGTGGCTTGAAAAATTCCATACCTTTACGTGCTATGAAACCCATTTTGTTATAGTCGATAACTCCGCCGAAAAAAACCTAACGCTATTGGCTTGAGACTGTACTTTGCAACCTTGTCCTCTAAGGCAATCTTTCGTGTTTTTGCAACGTCATCCATCTTGCCTTCTCTTTCAAAAAAAGGTTTCATTGTAGAGACAAACAAAGCCAGCTTCTTGCCTTCGAATTCCTTCCTGAATTTTTTCAGAAAATCCTCAGCCTCACTTGCCCATCTGCAGTTTCCCATGCCACTGCCTACAATGATTAAGTCATATTCTGATATGTCTTTGATTTTTTCTTCTTTCAGGTTAACTATCTTGGTATCAACGCCTTCCTCTCTTAGTATCTTGGCTATTTCCTCTGAGGTTCCAGCAGTTGCTCCATATCGTGTGCCGTATGCAATTAATGCTTTCAGAAATAACACCAAAAGCAAAATTCCACCCAAGGGTAATAAACTTTTCAGTCCAACCTTGTAGCGCGCGCATTAGGAAAAATTTTTTGTTTGTTTTTTTGTGTGTGGCTGACTGAGTGGATGAGTGACTGTGTGAGTGACTGCCCACACGCGCGGGTGAGGGCGTATGCAGGGGCGTACGTGCGTGTGTTGGGTTAGGATTAATTTTTAGTCTTAGTGCTTCTTGAGAGCAGAAAACAATTAGTTAGGCTACATCCTATCCTTCAGTCAGCAAAACTGATGCCCGAGGGATGCTGCTTGAAAATGGGAATCATGACGAGAAACGAAAATGGGTGGTGTTCCACTCAACTCCGAAAGGCTATGAAAAGAAGGAACATAACGCCCGTATGTTTTAATTATCGTCAACTCGTTGCACGAGTAAAATACAAGCCTGACGCTTCTGTGGGCGAAACTAACGTTATTCAAGACTTAAGTGCCCTGATTACGCGTCCAATTGGACGAGGTTCTCTGGAAGAAATCATTTTCAGGATGGATCTTCTTCATAGAATTGAACGTTTAGGGATGCTGATAATAAACCCCCCTTTGTCCATCGAGCGCTCAGTAGACAAATACCATGCCCTTACTCTCTTGGAGGAAAATGGATTGCCAGTTCCGCGTACGGCGGTAACTGAAAGTCATGAAGAAGCTTTGAAATGTTTTTATGAATTAGGTGAAGATGTCATTGTAAAGCCCTTGTTCGGGTCGAGAGGAGTTGGCTCCACCAGAATTTCTGATCCAGACGTAGCTGCAAGGGTGTTCAGAACGATTTCCTTCTATCATGGTGTCCTTTACCTCCAAGAATTTATTCCCCATGGATTTTCCGACATTCGTGCCTTTGTTGTGGGCGATCGGGTCATAGCTTCTATGCATCGAATAGCAGAAAACTGGAAAACTAACGTGAGTCTCGGCGCGAAACCAGTATCCGTCAACCTCGATGAGGAACTAGAGAATCTTGCTGTGAAAGCAGCTGAGGTTATAGGTTGCAAGGTGACTGGCGTGGATATCTTAGAGAGTCCGAAAGGACCTGTAGTGGTTGAACTGAACAGTCAGCCTGGATGGAGAGGGTTACAGTCAGTCACAAAAATAGACATCGCCGACGAAATTGTTGGATATATTATCTCTGAATTGAAGACTTAGGAGGCTCTGAGATGCGGCAAGTTAAGATTTCACGAATAGATGTTTCCACTAAAACCCTTGAGCAGAAAACAGACTTCATAGCAGAGGAGACGCCTCTCCACATATTCCTAAACCAAACCCACTACGTAACCATCCTCTGCTCTCCCAATCAATTAGAGGAACTAGCAAGGGGACATCTACTTTCAGAAGGCGTTTTGAAGTCAACAGATGAAATAAGGGAAACACGCTTGGAAAAAGATGGAAAATGTCTGGTGAGGTTAAAACCTGACATTGACGCTGAAAAACGAATTTCCATCTCACAGCCATTCACGCGTTTAATTGTTTCAGCCTGCGGCTCCTCAGACTATTGGCCCTTATCAAAACTCATCGACAGGCTCAGTCTTGTCAAGTTGAACTTAGGCTTAACCATCGAAGCAAGAATCATTTCAGAGTCGGTGAAACAACTTAACAGACTAGCTGAAAGGTTTAGGAAGACGGGTGGAGTTCACGTAGCAGCATTATATTCCACAAGCGGCGAATTAGCAGCCTTGTCAGAAGATGTGGGACGCCACAACGCCGTGGACAAAGTTATCGGCGCTGGAACAGCAAAAAAATTAGATTTTGAAAAACTTTTTCTAGCCCTTAGTGGACGGCTCACTGGCGACATTGTATTAAAGGCAGCTCGAATGAGGATTCCGATAGTAGCTTCGATGGCGGCGGCCATTAACTCTGGCGTGGAAGTTGCTCAACTGACAGGAATAACGTTGGTTGGTTTCGTCAGGGGGAAGCGAATGAACGTTTATACCTATCCAGAGAGGGTTGTTTACTCCTCCTCAAAACTATTGCAATAAGAATACTGATGTAGAATTTATTGGGCGCGGTTTTTGTTGAAAAATTCGGCAGTTATCCTTGCTGGCGGCTTCTCTAGAAGGCTTGGCCAAGATAAGGGTTTGATCAATTTAGCTGGTAAGCCATTGGTTCTTCATGTGGTCGATAGGGTATCTAAGGTAGTCGACGAAACGGTGGTGGTTGTTAGTTCAAACCTTCAAAAGGAGAAAATCGAAAAACTGTTGGGTCGTAGAGCGAACGTAGTTGTTGACAAACACGAAGCTCAAAGTCCCCTTGTAGGAGTCTTAACTGGTTTCGAAATTGCAAACGGTGAATATTCCTTGTTGCTACCATGCGATACTCCCTTCATTTCAAGCCAGATAGCACAGTTTCTCTTAGACATATGCGTCAACAGGGGCGCTGTTATCCCTAGATGGCCTAACGGACACATCGAACCCCTCCAAGCAGCCTACCACACAAAAACGACCTTAGCCGCGGCAAAAAAGGTGCTGAAACAGGGAAAGTTGGATTTACGGTCCATGATCGCCCACTTAAAGGAGGTGCGATATGTTTCAACTATGGTTCTTGAGCAAATGGACGCGAAGCTGTTGACTTTTTTTAACATCAACACACCGATGGATCTGAAAAGAGCGGAATCTTTGCTGAAATGCTAACTACCTAATATGCGTGCGATAATTAATACTAGAATTTTAACATAAAAACATCTATTAACGAAAAAACATTTATCGAGATTTATTCTAAGACGACTATTTTTCAAAGCATTTGTTGATCTTTCCGAATTTTTTAAGATTTACCTGTCAAAAACATCGATTGGAAAAATGAAAAGTGAACATAGATTAGTTATGGAACAGATAGAAAAACGGTAAATTCTATTATATGTCCTAACATAGAGTTCAGTAAATGGTGTGTTCTACATGAACAGGGTTGAGGTAATAGGGGTAACGGGGTTGCCTATCATAAAAGAAGGCGACGACCTTGCCAAAATGATCTGCGAGACAACGGAGAGGCAAGGAACCCTTATCCAGAATGGCGACATTATTGTAATCGCGCACATTGTTGTCTCTCGAGCTGAGGGAAACGTTGTAAACCTTGACAAAATAGTTCCATCAGATTTTGCCAAAGCCTTCGCTAAACGATTTAACAAAGACCCGAACATTATCGAGGTTATCCTTCGAGAATCCAGAAGCATCGTCCGAATGGGTGACGGAAAACTCATTACAGAAACAAAGCATGGGCTTGTTTGCGCCAACTCCGGCGTTGATCAGTCTAATGTTCCTAGAAATAGAAACGTAGCGCTCTTACCTAAGAATCCTGATCGCTCGGCACAAGAGATACGGCAGAAGATAAGGAAACTAACTGGGAAGGATGTGGCAATCATAATTTCTGATACTCATGGACGTCCGTTACGAGAGGGTGAAATCAACATAGCCATAGGAGTCGCTGGACTCAATCCTATTCGGGATCGGAGAAGAGAAAAGGACTTGTTTGGATACACTTTGAAGGTTAAGAGAACAGCAATCGCCGATGAGTTATCTTCAGCCGCTGAACTGGTGATTGGACAAGCGGATGAAGGAATTCCCGTGGCTATAATACGTGGATACCGGTATCCAAATTCTGAAAGGGCAAAAGCAACCGACTTGATAAGGCCTCGAGAAAAAGATTTGTTTATTTGACACGCACACAGATAAACAGACATGGCTATTGAAAGAAACATTCTGGTCTCCATTCTGAAACTAACAAAAAGCGGACCCGTTGCAAAGGAGCTTGTGGCCAGAGACGCTAACGTTCCTACTCAAGTTACTGATAATGTGTTGAGAAAGTTTCGTGACGCCGAACTCATTAAGTGGAAGGATAAGACCATCGAAGCATCTTCGAACCAACGCGCCAAAATCGCCATTCACGCTATCAAGTCAGGAGCAGATTTTGAAAGGGTGTGTAGAGTTATTGAATGGATTGAATTTGAAAACCTTGCGGCAACAGCCTTCGAAGCCAACAACTTCGCCGTCAAAAGGCGCTTCCGGTTTAAATGGGCTCAAAGAAGGTGGGAAATAGACGTTCTTGGCTGTAGAGAACCTCTCATTGCCTGTGTGGATTGTAAGCATTGGAGTCACGGTTGGCGAGGGTCGGCGATAAAGAAAGCCGTTGAGGCGCAAGCTTTGAGAACCAAAGTTTTGGCAGAGGCTCTCCTCTCCCTGCAGAAAAAGATAGGACTGGTTCGATGGGGACACGCAACCCTTATTCCAGTGATTTTGTCGCTGGTTCCGGGTCCCCTAAAATTTTACAACAAGGTACCGATCGTTCCTATTCTGCAAATCCAGAACTTCTTGGACGAGTTGCCAGCCCACATAACCTCGTTAACGCATTTCCATGCATACTTCTAAGCTATGTTATCCGATTATTTCGACAGGTGTTCCTAAAGCCTGCCCTGGCACACTCTTTTTGAAACGTACTCTTACTCGTCCCTTTTTACCATGCAAAGCCACGATTTTTCCTCTAATCCTGCGCTCTCCAACTGGCCAAGCGATCTTTCTACCTATGAGCCGCGCCGCCTCGCTTAACGATTTGACGCTAGGAAACCAGAGGATGCACTCATTGGACCGCTGAGCTTTTGGACCCAGCCGATAGCTAACAACGAAACCGGTTAGAGATTCATACATGTTTTACCAACCTCTAATGAGCTTTACTTTACTCAGTAAATCTTACTGACTGTCAAATTAATTTTGCTCCATCTACTAAACAGAATATAGGGCATTAACAACCGACTTTTTCACGGCTTTCATAGCTGGATATAAACTAGACAAACAGAAAAGGCTTAGAGCCAATAGTAACCACCCCGCAACAGAAAAAAGAGTATATTGGGAAACAATAGGCTCAGGAATCAAAAACGCAAATGTGACAAATAATCCAACAGAAATTCCGATTGCTCCGCTAACTAGAGTGATGAGTAGAGCCTGCGTAAAAACTATTTTCATGATGCTTCTGGGTTTGGCGCCCAAGGCTCTCATGATGCCAAATTCACGTTGTTGACCAGCAATAGAGAGCATCAGATAGCTGAGCAGACAGAGGGTGGCTGTTACCAACGAGAAAAGCGGCAAAAACATGACAAGAGACCAAATGTTATTAAGAAATTTCACGTGTTTATCTAGAGTTTCGTTGAGTTCCACAATTTCCAAACTCTTATCCGACAATTCGTTTTCTATTTCGGCGAGAATTTGCAAACGTTTGGACGGATCAATTTTGAGGAAAAGAAGATTGTAGCCAGATTGCCCAAGTTCCGTCGATAAAGCATTCAAGGGCATATAAACCACCTTTCCATTGTTGAGGGGATCCAAACACACTCCAACTATGTCAAAAATTTCCTCAAAGACCTTGATCGATTGATTTTGAGCATCATCAAACATTTCCAAAGCCAACGAGTCGCCAATAATCGTGGATTTTTGATCATCTTTACCAAAGACTCTTCCCATAATTAGCCACTCATTTACGACCAGTTCGGGTTTTACACCCAAAATTAGAGCCTTATCAGATCGACTGTCACCTATAATAATAGTTTCTTTTGGGTCATTGGGATCAGGAATAATTCCAGGTATCTCCAGAACAGAAGCCTCTAAAACGATGCGAGAATCAACTTTGCGAACTCCAGAAATATTACTCAAAGTAGATGCCACAGATTCTGAAATAAGGAAATCTGGATCAAGATAGTTAATTGACTCCATTTCTTTTGCCTCAAAAAACTGTGAAAGAAGATTAACGTAGCGTCCGGTAAGGTTTGGGTGGCCTACAAGAACGATGTCTCTGCCAATAGCCCGTTCAACATAGTTTGTAGTTGTTTGGTTGGCAATCATCCCCCCAGCAATCGTTACCGTTGTCAAAGTCAACACCACAGCAAGACAAACTATCGCCTGACGAGTCGCAAACTTTCTGCGAACTAAATGTCTATACGCTACCTTGAACGTGAAACCCAACTTTGAAGGGACAGACTTTCCAAGCTTAAAGGTTGTTCCAAGCGAATAAAGAGGAGACAAGGCTTCTGCGGGCTTCACTTTAGCTGCTTTGATTATGGGCAGAACTCCGAAAACGTGAGAAACGAAAACGAGGACAAGAAAAGTTAGGAGAACAGCCCATGAACTGAGGACCTGTGAAACGGAAAAGCCTAAAAAATTCAAAAAATTGATGGAAAAGTAATAGATTCCGATTCCTAAAACAGTTCCAGCTATGCAGCTTAGGAAGACAAGAATTGAGAGTTCTGTAATAAAGTAACCCAAAATGGAACCGCTCAAACATCCAGCTGCTTTCATCACTCCAATGTCTCGTACCCGTTCAGACATCGCCATGTAAACTAGAAAAGACGTTATGAAAGCTCCTGCAAAGATATTTAGAAGACTGACTACGATAACGAAGCGAAAGAAAATGTTAGAAAATCCGCTTGTCAGTCGTCCTCCTATGGTTAAGAAGGCGATTTCAAAACCCAAGTTGTTTCCAAAAATGACGAGAAAAAGCGTTGCAGAGGCGCAAATTGTTAAACCAAGGATAGTTAGGGCTGTTTGAAATTTTCTTCGCGTTAAATCCTTTATGGAAAACGAGATTTCACTCATTTGTACCCATTATCCTCCCATCATGTATACGCAATGCACGGTTTGCCAGTTCCAAAATTCTTTCATCATGGGTTGCAACTATAACGGTTTTTCCTTCCACTTTCATTTTCTCTAATATGCGAACAATTTCAAAGCCAGTTTCCACATCTAGATTTCCTGTTGGTTCGTCTGCAAGTAGAAGCGGCGGATTGTTGGCTAAGGCTCGAGCAAAGGCAACTCGCTGTTGTTCGCCTCCGCTTAGTTGAGCGGGAAAGTGGTTAGCTCGATGCTCAAGACTAAACAACTTCAACAAGTTTTCCGAACGCTTTTCAATACGCTCTCTAGGCCAACCAGCTAACTCCACCGCAAAGGCGACGTTTTCGATGGCGGTTAGGGTTGAAATGAGATTGTAGGATTGAAAAACAAATCCAACATAAGCACAGCGGAAAGTTGCCAAAAAATCTTCATCGTAGGTTCCAAGGTCATGCCCAAAAACGACAATCTTTCCACTCGTTGGTTTGTCGAGACCTCCAATAAGGTTTAGTAGGGATGTTTTTCCGGCTCCTGAAGGTCCGTAGATGGAAACGAACTCGCCTTTCTCAACTTCCAGGTCTAGGTTTTTTAGAGCTTCTATCGTGAGGTCACCGATTTGGTATTGCTTGCACAGAGATGATGCGAGAACTACCGTTTTCTTCATTTTTTCTCGCCCCGTTTTAAATCGAAATTTCCTCGGTCTCTCTGTAAGATGCGTTTTCGCTCAGCTAGCTTGCCTTCTTCCCAGTCTTTCCAGTTAATCTCTCGGAATATCCATCTTCTACCAAAGTGGGCAGCCAAAACAGCGTGTTTATGTTGTGTGGTAAGAGGAATCAGTTGGTCGAGGAAATTGAACAGCTTTTCAATTTGTTTCTTTGGGAAATAGGCGTAGTAACTGGCGGTTTTCACTTCAAAGGCATAAACATGCTCGTTGCGTCTAGCCATAACGTCAGGCAAGGGGTTGCGGCTTGGGTTGCTGACTGGCACTCGAACAGCTTTGTATCCTTGCTTTTCAAGTTTTTTAACCAAAACGGTTTCGCTGTAAAATCCTCTCTTGCGCCACCTTTGAATACCACGTTTAGCACGAGTTTTGTTCACTGTTGTTCCCCAAATATCTGCAGGTTTAATATTATTTTTCATTAATAAGAATCTAATCTTTGTCACTTTCACTACGTCAAGTGTTTCTGAATTGGCTCTGAAAAAATAGGTAGATGTAGATTACAATGTTATAAACAGATATTAGTTTTCGTAAAACATACCTTTTACGCAACCTACTTACCGTCTAATTGGTGTCAACTTTGCCGAAGTATAAGTTTGGGAAGGTGACAGCGCCTATAGACTTTCAAACTTTCAAAGAAGCTATGGAGAATGGAAATTTTGTTAAAGACAAGATGTTGAGTCACAAGTCTTTCCTAGCATTTCTATATTGGTTTGGGGTGAGGAAAGCTGAGGCGCTGGAAAGAACGAAAAAAGACTTTCTAGTCAAAGATGGTTTACTGATTGTTAACGCTACGCCGAAGAAAGGCGGCGAAAGAGAACCCTTAGAAGTTCGTGCTGATTATCCATACGTAGATCTCATTATGAAAAAAGTTGAGCAAACGAGACGTAACCCTGAAAACAAGGAAGACAGAGTGTGGGAATTCTCGCCTCGCACAGCAATCAACATTGTGAAACGTGTCATGGGAGACCGTTACTATCCTCATTTCTTCCGGCTGAACAGAGCAACACGGTTCTTGGAGGACCCGACGACAACGCTGCCGGAGATGAAGGCTTGGTTTGGTTGGAAGGCGGCGAAGACAGTGGATCCTTATATCGGATACAGTAGAAGGCACATTCGTAGACAAAGACAGAGGCTGAAAAGGGAATTGGAATGAGTTTTCGAAAGAAAAGTGGAGAAGTCGTTGATGCTTTTGTATCCAAACAACCTGTTCAACTTTGTCTTTAGGGTTGCGGTTAGCATTGGTGATGTTACCGAATTATAGTAATACGTATATCACTAGAACCACTGGCTTGTCTTACTCATACATTCAGAACATGGAAAAATGGATAGATTTGCCTACTATAATGACTGCAGAAAGCTCCACTCTCAACATTAAAGCCCGAAATAAGCCTCTTCCAGAGCCACAAGTCCACCACCTCTGAACATAAACCGACTTGGTGACAGGTCGGCAGCCCTTCCTAACTCGTTTACGGCGGCGTCATACCAGAGATTCTTAGGTCAAGTGGATACAAAAGCATCAACGAGTTTCCCTTAAAGTTGGCGAAAAACCATCAATCTTCTTTCTTCAGCTTTCTCGCCTAGGCGGTTTAGGTATTTTTCGGATAGGGAAACCTCCGACATCTTGACGTGCTCTTTTGTAAATGCGTGCTAATCATAATCCTAGTTTTTCTCCCACGATTATTATTGAGATGTCAATAGCTCTAGGTTTCTTTTCAATTATTGTGGTTATGTTGCATATTCTGTTTTCAGCGTTGCACTCCACACATCTGCCAACCTCCACGCACGGCAGTAACTCCCATCCACGTTCTTCTCTAATCCGCTTAGCATTCAAAGGCGCCGCTAAATTTCTTATTCTCTCAAAAGCCTTGTCAAGATTCTCCACCACCTTGTTAATACCCACAACAATAATTGATTTCTTAGGTCCAAAAATCATGCCCACAACTCTGTTCCCGGTCGCGTCAACATTAACAATTTTGCCATCCATCGTTATTGCGTTTGAACTAGACAAAAATACATCCGCTGACAAAGCTTTCCTGGCAATATTCCTTCGCTCTTCCTTTGGGGCTTCTTCATCGAAAGGCCAATAGATTTTGAAGCCTCTTTTCTTCAACTCGTTAAAAACACCAATCTCTTTTAACGTCACTGAATCTCCAGCTCCAACTACAGCACCTTGCGGAATGCGGTCTAAAATATTGTGTAAGGCTTCCTGTCGGCTATCTACAAAAACAGCATCGAATTTGTTCTTTCTTAAAGTCTTCAAGAGCTCATTCATTTTATGATTAGGCTCTTTTTTATTAACTATAATAATCTCCTCATTTCTCTAATCAACAGATCATCTCATTACAAAGTCTTTCGCCAACACAACTGAGCTCAAAAGCGCGTGCATAGACTATTGCTTGCACTTAACTACAGCTAGAGACAGCTGAGAAAACAGAAAAATAAGGGAGATTGCGATGGAAATCATCACTTTCGGCGGCAATATTTTTTTACTTCTAACGAATGTAAGTCTTTCATTGAAAAGAGGAAATGGAAATGAAGGTCTTTAACGACAGTTTCACGTTCTCCACTAAAGGAGAGATAGAGTTCATAGACCTCACAAGCAAGGTTCAGCAGGTTGTGGATCAGTCAGGAATCAGAAATGGCTTGGTTCACGTTTTCGCTCCCCACGCTACTGGTGTCATCATTTTAACAGAACATGAACCTAGCCTCGACAGCGACATCAAAGACTTTCTTGAAAAAATAGTTCCGAAGCGCGGTGGCTATCGACATCCATCCAACGCCCATTCCCACCTCAGGTCAATGCTTCTGTGTCCAGATAAAACGTTGCCCGTGATTGACGGACGCGCTGTTTTGGGTACGTGGCAGTCCTTGGTTTTCGTGGAAACTGATGTTCATTCCAGACGAAGAACATTGATTATACAGGTGCTTGGTGAGTAGACGACGTAGCTGACTCTTATTCGAGTAGAACTTAAAGTAACTCTTAGTGGGCAGAAGATAGCGTTGACGTTGAGTTAATTCTGGACAAAAGAATATACGATTATTGTTCGCCTTTCTCACAATGATCTTTCAAAGAAAACAAACATGTGAAAACATTTCTGGAGCCTCCTAAACATGAAAATTTGCGTTGTTTCTTTAAATATTCCATGGATTCGGATAAATACGTCTTCTCTAAAACACATAACTTAACCACTCTGAAAGGACATTTAACAGGATAATGCGCCTTTGACGGTCTGAATCGGCTTTTTAGAGAAAAAGAACAAAAAAGAAACAGTTTTTTCGTTCTCTTTTTAAGCACATGAATGTAGTGGAGGCTCGAATTTCTATGATATATAAGTTTCGAAATTATTCGCTAGGTTCAGTCCTTTTAATCTTTTCCTTTTCCCATTCTTCCAGAATGATCCTAGTTGCTAGCTTGGCGGCGGTTCCCACCACTTTCGAGCAATATTTCATCATGTCAAATTTTATCGCTTCTTCAAATTCCGTTCTATCCAAAAGATTGAAGGTTCGACCAATCAGTGACTCCTGCAGATTGTAGCATCGACAGGTTCCATATTTTTCCAAAAATTGGCCATGCAACTTTTTCGCCAGTAAATAGGATTTCATCGGTTTGAACATATCTTTAAAGTCCTTGCGTTCCCGACCGAACAGATAACTGATGACCATGGCACCGCCCACCAGAGCGCCACAGGTGCCATCTCCACTCAATCCTAGCCCATCAGCCAATCCACTGGCCGCTTTAAAAACGCCATCATTTTCAATGCCCAAAGCGTCAAAAATACCAGCGATTGTTGTTTGAGCGCACCCCGTACATTCTTTTTCATATCCTTCCGCCAGTTTAGAAGCTTTGTTTGCAATTTCCTCTTTTGATTTTTCCATACTTTGTGTCTCCTCTTTCACGTGTGTTTGTCCTCAGTTTTTGAGAATTCTTAGAAAGATAAAATTTGCGCAAACTCGCAAAAAGGTGAAGGGTATGGGAGATGTCTACTCGAAGACTTTTTCAGCTATTTTATGTGCTTCTATGGCGTCCAGCTCCAAGTCTCGGTCCTCATCTTTTCCAGCTAAAAGTTTTTTGTAGGCTTCGTGTTGAATTAACATCTTCATAACTTCGTTGGAACCGGTCCAGATCAATCCTAGCCTAGTGTCTCGAAGCGCCCTTTCAACCGGATAAACATAGGTGTATCCTATCCCACCTAAAATTTGCATAACATCATTCACGACTTCCCAAGCTGCCTTCGTAGCAAAGAGTTTTGCTTCTGAAACAAGTCTCCTCGTCTCCCTTGCGTCCGGATCCAAGTCAGCATGCTTCGCCGCCATATAAACTAAGCCCCGTGCCGCGTCCAGCTTTGTTAGGCATTCAGCCACCTTGAAGCTTACCCCCTCAAACCTCCTAATTTTAGCCCCGAAAGCCTTTCTCTTGTCAGTGTATTTCATAGCTATTTCCAGAACCGCTCTAATACCAAGAGAGCCTGCAGCTGATGTCATCCTCTCCGGAACCATCATACGGTTAAAAACCAAGGCGCCCGTATTCTCCCCAAGCAAAAGATTTTCCTCAGGAACCTCCACATTCTTCAGAACGATTCTTGCGGTTCCCATACCATGGAAACCCATCAATCCGTATCTTTCAGCGATTTCTACACCCATATCCTTCTCTACAAGGAAAGCGCTCAGAGCTTGATGACCTGGAGCCTTGGGATCAGTTCTGGCATAAAGGAGGAATAAGTCAGCTGCTACCGCCCCTGCGATGAAGCGTTTCTCACCATTAAGCACGTAGACGCCATTACGTTTCTCCGCTGTAGTTATGGTTCCAAAGAAGTCCGAGCCACCTCGAGGCTCTGTTAGCCCTTCAGCTGAAGTTATTTCTCCTTTCAAGATGGGTGTAAGGTATTTTTTCTTTTGTTCTTCTGTTCCAAAAGCAGTTAAAGCTTCACCCACGATAATGGGCATAGAATAGGTGCAACCAAGTCCTGGCCCCAAAACTGAGATTTCCTCACATGCCAAGCAGTCTGAAACCCAGTTTAGCTCTCGTCCTCCATACTTTTTGGGGAATCTGAGTCCAAGGATTTTTCTTTTAGCCATTTCTTTTAAAGCTTCTTTGGGATAATCGATTTCTTCGACTTCCATGGCTCTCATGTAGTTGGGGTCTATGCTCTTTACGAAGTCCTTGATTTCATCTCGGAGTTTAGCCTCTTCTTCAGTCAATAGAATATTTGTTTCTAAAACCATTTTCGTTTTCCCTCCAAATGATGTTGAAACAAGATAGGATTCTACGTGATTTAATCTTTTTCTCTTACGAGCTTATGTTTCTTCACTGGATTCGATTAATCCACGCCATCTGCTGCCAAGCATCTCGCAGTAGTTCTTAGCATCAACTTCATTCAAACCTTGTTTATCCATGAGGAATTTCGTGCACTCCTCTAGGTCGTTGGTCTCTTTTATTTCAAGTTGTTTTACGGAAAGATTCTTCAGTTCAGGACTAACGGAAGGTCTATTCCATTCTTTGCTTACCTTATCCGCATAAACTTCCTTCAGTTGATTCATGTATAATGATCTGTCCAACGAGTAGTGAATGCCCAAAACTATTCCAAGAACCAGCAACGTGAATCCACCAAGCACCATAGACAAACCTAAAAGGCTGTAGGCGTGGGACGTAATTTTATATGGAAAAAATAAGAACCAGTCAGGGTTTTCGGTTGTTATAACGGTTTCAAGTAATCCTCCTACAAAGAAAATTGCCCCTGCCATAAACATCAAATATGCAAGAATTTCGTTATGTCTGGATTCTTCTGCCCGCTCATGCAAATAATCCATACCGGAAACTCGGTTAACGTTCTTGCGTGAAGGCATGAAATGAAAGTTTATGGTATGAACTGAATAAATCATGGGTGTACTTTAATATTACACACACAATATTTTGCGCTCGCATTTTTCTATATATCCTGTAGATTTTTGTAACGCAAGGCTTAAAAATATCCCCTCCATTTTAGGAAGAAAGGTGGATGCTTTTGAACAGAAATCCTGTTGCAATAGAAGTAGATTCTCTAGTCAAAAAATACGGCGACCTCACGGCTGTTGATTCCATATCTTTCGCCATAAATAAGGGCGAAATTTTCTCTTTTCTAGGTCCAAACGGCGCTGGAAAAACCACAACTGTTGAAGTCTTAGAATGCCTACGTAAGCCAACAAGTGGCAGCGCCTACGTGCTGGGCTTTGACATTTTAAAGGATCAGAATGAGATTAAGAAGAGGATAGGCGTTTTGCCTCAAGAGTTTAACACTTTCGACAGCCTCACGGTGAGGGAAAATCTCCAATATTTTGCGGGGATGTTTGGAAGCTCGGTCGACGTTGACGGTCTGATCAAGCTCGTAGACCTCGAAGACAAGAGAAAAGAGCAGTACAAGAAACTTTCCGGAGGATTGAAACAGAGACTTGGGGTTGCCATGGCTTTAGTAAACGATCCCGAGATCGTGTTCTTGGATGAACCCACATCTGGATTGGACCCAAAGGCTAGGCATGAGGTTTGGAACGTCATCCGGGGGTTAAAGAAACAGGGCAAAACTGTCTTTCTAACTACTCATTACATGGAAGAAGCTGAGGAGCTATCTGACACCGTAACGATAATCCATAAGGGTAAAATAGTCGCCACAGGAACACCGGAAGAACTTATAACACGATACGGTCAACGCAATCTTCTGATCTTGAGGAATACAGACAGAGCAGCAGTTCCCCTTATAGAAACCTTGGGTATAGACGCCAACTTCGACACTGAAACAGGAGATGTCAACGTTACACTAGATCACAGCTCCGACGTGTCAGAAATCGTGAAAGCTCTGACCATTAAGCAGATGGCGTTCGGAGAATTGCAGCTGAAAAGGTCTTCCCTAGAAGACGTATTTCTAAATCTCACTGGAGAAACGTTGAGAGAGGCGGAAACGCCATGAATCGCATTCTCATAGACCTGAAAGCCAGCTTCAAGATTTTTTTCAGAAGTAAGGCCGCAGTTTTCTGGACTCTCGCCTTTCCGTGCATTTTGATCCTCCTCTTCGGGGCCATCTTTAGTGAAATGGAAACAGAGTACAGCCTTTACGTTCAAAATCAAGATGTTGTTGACGGAGAGCCAACATTGGCTTCAAGGAATTTTATAGAGGCTTTAAACCAGACAGCCGCTTTTAATCTGCATACTTTAGACCCAACAATTAATGCAACGGGGTATGCGCTTGACGAGAAGCTCAGCTATATGCTCGTAATTCCGGAGGGATTCGAGAATGATGTGAGTATGGCCAACGCCACAATCAAGTTCATTTATGACCAGTCGCAAACTTCTGCCATGGTGGTTATGGGTATATTGAACAGCGTAATAAACGAAATGAATTTAGGAATTGCCTCTTACCCGAATCCCCCTCAACATTTTGTAGTCCTTCAACCTGAAACTATAACTCCGAAAAGATTTAGCTTCATGGATTTCTTTCTTCCGGGCATGATAGCTATGTCGGCCATGACGACGAGCATCTTCTCCGCGGTTGAGATAAGTTCTCGATACCGCGAGACCGGAATCTTCCGCAAACTCGCAACGACCCCCCTTCGCAGAATCGAGTGGATTCTCTCAAGAACCATTTACCTAATTGTTGTTTCCTTCATTGGAATGGGCGTAATCCTTGGACTTGGAATATTGTTTTTCGATGTTAAGGTAATTCCAGATCCTCTTTCCATAATCCTTGTGACCACCACATCCATGCTTTTCTCTGGAATAGGTATGATACTGTCAAGGTTTGTAAAGGACCCGGAGACCGCGGGAGCTGCTGCGAACGCCATAACATTCCCGATGATGTTCCTATCTGGAAGTTTCTTCCCTCTAGAACAGATGCCAGAATTTCTAAGAAACATTGCCACTGTGTTGCCCCTCACCTACGTCAACAACGGACTAAGAGACACGATGATCATGGGTGAACCCCAACGTGCCATCATAAACACGATAATAGTCGCAGTCCTTGGCGTAATCTGCCTTCTCGTAGGCGCATGGATCACCAAATGGGAAGAAGAGTGAGCTCTGTCAAGCGCGCTCGCAAATCGCTGTTATCCCACAAAAAATTATAACACTCAAATTATCAAGAAATTAAATAGAAGGATGTACTGTCGGACTTGTTTGAATTAAACTTAAAAAAGGGTTTACTTCTCGGTTTCTCAGGTAGATTCCTCTCATCGAACGTCTACCTAATTGTAGTGGATAATGGGGCGGTTGCTATAGATTGTGGAACATCTCGGACTGCAAACCGTGTACTGGACTATCTAACCAAAAACCGCTTGAAGCTGGAATACATTTTTCTCACTCACAGCCACTTCGACCACGTTATGGGCGTGAATAGACTCAAAGAGCATACGGAAACCAAGGTGGTGGCTCACACTAGAAGCAAGAGGGGAGACGTGAAGGTGAATGATGGAGATGTCGTAAATGTCGTTGACAACCAGTTGAGTTTCTTGGTAATGTACACAGGGATGCATAAAGCCGACCACGTTTGGTATTATGAAAAGAATAATCGACTTCTCTTCATTGGAGACTATCTACCCACCTTAACAGAGCTAAAAAATCTAAAGGAAAGATGTGGAGCGGAACCTGAAATCATATTGCCTGGTCACGGAAAACCAGCCCGTCTAGCTTAGGCACCTTTATCCCATAACATCCTTTTATTTGCGTGCTCTTGAAATGACAAGCTTTTTTTATAATGGAGAAAGAAAAGCTTCCATGCAAAAACCGTCTAGAATCCTCTCTGAAGTTTATTTGGTTGGGAGTTCTGAAATATCCAATTCAGGAGATTGTATGGTTTACCTTGTAGACTGTAAAAGTGAGTTGGCGTTAATCGACGCTGGTGTTAGCGCGGATATAAGTAAAATTTGTAAAAACATCAAGAGGGTGGGCTTAGAACCAAAGAAAATTTCGACTTTGTTTGTCACTCATTCTCACATAGACCACATTGGAGGTGTGGCTTCTTTTCGAGAAAAATACGGATGCAAAACGGTTGCCCACGAGTTAGATAGTGATGCTTTGGAAAGGGCTGATGCAGAATTAACAGGCGCTGGTTGGTATAATCAAAAATTGGTTCCATGCAAAGTAGACGTTAAACTTTCAGGCTCTGAAGGAGATGTTTCGGTGGGAAACAAAACCTTCCGATGGTTCCATACACCCGGTCATACGCCGGGAAGCATTTCAATACTTCTAAACACTTCGGATGGCAATATCCTGTTCGCACAGGATGTTCATGGTCCATTCATGCCTCAGTTTGGCTCCAATATCTCAGACTGGGCTAAATCCATGAAGAAACTTATTGATTTGGATTTTGACGTTCTTGCAGAGGGACACTTTGGAATCTACAGACCGAAAGACCGGGCAGTTGAATACATAAAGTCTTATCTAACCCACTACGGATATTGACGAAGCCAATTGAGCACGCACATGAGATTTATTTAAAAACAATAAGATTTTCCTCACCAACAAAAGACCACTGTCTTTTGAGGGCTTGCATGTACCGCAACTGCGCTGAGAATGTTGAAAACTATGTTAAAAAAATAATAGAGGAGTCTACATCAGCACTTGATTTGCCGCAAACTCACCGAAGAATGTTGGTAGTATTTAAAGAAAAAACTAGGGGGTCTAACTACAGAGAGAAGGCAAGCTATTGTCCGACAATCATTTTTTTCTTTTGGCAGACAAATGAGAGAGGTTTCGGTAATTCGGTCCCGAATCATGTTGACCCTATATATAGCCCCCCTCCCCCTATTCGAGAGACTAGAAGACACAAACCAAACACAGATGTAAACTTTAATCCTACGCACGGTCTGACGTTTATTTCATGTGGATTTCCACGGTGTCGCCGTCTTCAAGAGTAAAAGCGCCTCCAACTTTTTGTGGACTAAAACGCAGTCGCTTTGACCATACTTTTGCGTAGGAAAACTGCTTGTAAAAGTCGCTGTGAATCTGTTTCGCTAAATCCAAAATAGTGGAGCCCTTTCTGATGGTGAAGGGTTTCTCGGATGGAAATCTCTTGTTGGGCTCTTTAGTGTAAACCCGAATTATGTCCAGCATCTCAAATATTTCGGAACCAAGCTTCTCCAATCCAGATTTAGCTTTGCAAGAAACTGGAAGAATTTTCGTTTCTTCTCCAACAAGACCTTTCAGTTGCTCAATTCTTTTCGATGCGTCGGCAACATCCGCTTTATTGGCTAATATTATGGCAGGTCTATACACGGTGCCCTCAAAAATGGCGTCTTCAACATCATCTATTGCGGCTTCTCCTTGAACCCTAACAGTGGCATCACGTATTCCGTAGCTTTTGAGAAGCCGCTCCACATCTTTTGAAGTACAGCCAACTAGGCGTCCTAACATGACGATTTTTAATCCAGCACCCATATACTTCTTTTCGATTTCAATTCTGGCTTTAGGCTTTCGTGTGAGAATCCTTGCTTTCTCCAATTCCCGCGAAATCAGAGAAATTTGCTCAACAGGATCTCGAGACAAATCAACCATAAGAAGAAGACCATCAGCGTTTCTCGCCGAAGTTAAGGTTTGGAGCCCCCAAGATCCTCCATCCGCAGAGCCCTCCATTAAAGCCGGCGCCTCCACAATCTGAAACTGCAAATCTTGATACTGAAACATGCCGGGCGTTGTCTCCTTGGTGGTATATGAATAGCCGGAAATTTCCACTTTGGCGTTGGTTAAAAGAGAAAGAAGACTGCTACGTCCAACGTTTGTAGGTCCTAGAATTAAGATTTGGGCGTCTCCCTCTTTTTCGACGAAAAATTTCGGTCCGCCTACTCCAGCTTTCTTGCGTTTCTTCTCAGCAATCTCCCTTCGAAGTACGGAAATTTTTCTCTTAACCTGAGCCCGCAAGTTTTCTGTGCCCTTATGCTTAGGAACGAGACTCAGAAATTCTTGGAGTTTCTCTATCTTCTCTTGAGGTCTCTTTGCCTGAGAAGCTTCTCTCCATTTGTGTTTAGCCTCTGCTGGAAGGTTAGCGGGCATAAGATAAACTTCCAACAATAAGTCAAGGTGGCAAGGGTATTATTTCTTTTTCCTGTAAATGCTTCTACCTTCAAAGTTTTAGACTAACAAAAAAGTTTATAATTAACGCGAAAGCCCATCATGTCCTCAACATCTATTAGCAGGATAATCACATGACCACAGATGGTTCAAGTAACTCTTCAAAAACTAAATTCTCCAGCATAGACATAATGCTGATAGGAATGAGTCTAGTTTGGGGCATAAACTTTTCCGTAGTCAAAACTGCATTAACAGATTTATCCCCTTTAAGCTTTAACTCGCTTCGCTTCGGTTTTGCTTCGCTGTTTTTGTTGACTTTGCTGTGGGTTATCGAGCGAAACCTCAGAGTTCGTAGAGAAGACATAGGTCGCCTGTTTCTGCTAGGACTAATCGGAAACACCATGTATCAACTTCTATTTATTCACGGCATAGACCGTACAACTGCAAGCAATTCCTCTCTAATCTTGGCTATGATACCCATCTTCGTAGCTCTTTTAAGCGCGGTTTTAGGCGTAGAAAAAGTGGGACGAAAGATTTGGTACGGCGTCGTAATCTCATTTATCGGCATCTTCTTAATTGTACAGGGCACTGGAAGGACACTAACCATAACGGATCAAAGCTTGATAGGAGACCTTCTGACACTGGCTGGCACAATTTGCTGGGCTACATACACTGTGCTGTCCAAGCCACTACTCCAGCGATACACACCACTTAAACTAACAACTATAACAATGGCCATGGGAACACTACCAATAGTTCTCGTTTCGATCCCTTCCCTAAATGAGCAAAACTGGGGCTCCGTTTCATTGCAAGGATGGCTATGCCTCACCTACTCCTTCTGCTTAGCCATAGCCATTGGGTACGTAATTTGGTACACAGGAGTAAGCCGAATTGGCAGCGCTAGAACTGCTCTCTACGAAAACTTGATAACAGTTATAGCCATAGTTGTCGCGTGGATTTTCTTATCTGAAAAGATGACTCTGCTCCAGATTCTAGGCGCAGTGCTGGTTCTCACCAGCTTATATTTGGCTAGGAGACCATCAAAGGTAAAAAGTAGTAATGTGCGACGATAAGAAGATAGAACTCTATGAGAACAAAAGTATCTTGCCTTTTGTTCAAACAGACGATATGGGAACAGTCATTCCTTCTTGCATATATGCCCGCGCCATCTTCGGTGTGTTGTAAGATATTCCAACGTTTCCTTCTTTATCTAAGACAATGACTCCTCCTCGACCATTGGTTTTCCGTTCCAACCTTTCGATGCCTTCTTCAGCAGCTTTCTGGGCAGTTAATCCCTTTCCTAAAAGTTCGCAGATAATTTTTGAAAGCACAATTTTTATTATCGATTCTCCGTAGCCTGTCGCGGAAACTCCTCCAACTTGGTTGTCTGCGTATAAGCCGCAACCAATCAAACACGAATCTGCAACCCTTCCTGGAAGTTTAAAAGGTATTCCACCAGTAGATGTTGCCGCGGCAATATTTCCATGGGCATCTATTGCAACGGCACCTACTGTTCCATTTTTTTCTGAAAATTTCATTGTTCCTCTATATTTTTCGTGGAGCTTCTTCCACCGGTCTAATTCTCTTTTCACTACTAATCCGTCAAACTTTTCGAATCCTTGAATTACAGCAAATTTGTTTGCTCCTTCGCCCACTAAGAAAACGTGATTCGAGTTTTCCATGACCTTTCTAGCCAACGATATGGGATTTCTGATGTTTCTAACTGCTGCTACAGCCCCAGCGTTTAGGGTCTTGCCGTCCATTATAGCAGCGTCTAATTCAATTTCTCCCTCCGCGTTTAGAACGGAGCCGACACCAGCGTCAAAAGTTGGATTATTCTCCATGCATTTAACGGCTGCCTCTACAGCGTCGAGAGCTGAATTATCGTCTAATAGACAGTTCATGGCAAGTTTAGCTGCTCTTTCTACACCCTCAAGGCATGGTTTTTTCAAGTTTCTGGGAATTTTCCAAGCTCCGCCGTGAACGATGATTGTCCGTTTCAAATAGACGCTCCCTCCGTCGTGGATATACGAATACATAGTGGTGTATAGAAAGTTTCGTTAAATACCCTTTCTAGCAAAACGTTGTAGAGCCAAAATCCAAAGTCGGCATCTAGAGGAACGTTTAAATAATATTTCCCTAAGCCGATGATAAGGTGAATCTGTTTTGTTAGCAGAGGTAGTTCTAACAACATCTGAATCCAAAAGACTCATCGGAAAAGCTGTAGCCTCCATGGAAGTGGTGAAGCAGGCCCTCAAATCAGGGCTTGTAATAGTAGTAAAGGGCACTACCAACAGCTATGTAGCCGAAGAAATACTGAAGGAACCCATTGAAAAAGAAAGGTTTGGGCGAGGAATTGTTGTTCCTGGAATGTTAAGTTTTTTGCCGGAGGAAGAATCCATTCCGGACGTTGTCATTGAAAAGGGCAAAGTAAGGAAGGATTTGACCTTTGAAGAAGCTATTAAAATGTTGGAACCGGGTGATGTGCTTATAAAAGGAGCAAACGCTTTAGACCCAGATGGTGTAACAGGAGTTTACATCGCGCGTACTCCCATCACGGACGGTGGAACCGCTGGGCGGTCTCTTGGAACAGTGGTGGGGCGAGGTGTAAATTTCATAGTTCCTGTAAGCCTCGAAAAATTAATCTCTACATCAATCAGGGAAGTTGTTGCTCAACTTAATGATAAGGAAGTTAATTTGGCGATGGGATTAACCGTAAATGTGATGCCTACTATGGGAAAGGTTGTGACGGAGATAGAAGCTTTTAAGATTTTGACAGGGGTCGAAGCCGTTAACATAGGAGCAGGGGGCGTAGGTGGAGCTGAAGGAGCCCGTGTGTTCCTGATGAAGGGAGACGAGGAAACCGTAAAGAAAGCTTTCAACCTTGTGCAGAGCATCAAAGGAGAGCCGCCCTTCAAACCAGCAGCATACTGGCAGATATAGATGAATAGCTATAATTGCTCAACCTTCCCTTTCTTTGATTGGTGAATTCAGTTGAAGAATAATGAGTGCACAATATACATATTAAAGAATTGTTGATAATGTTTTCAAATTCATAAACTATAATTTCTAAAATCGTCCAAAATTTTACTTCTAAGGCGATATTTAATTGAATAATTGGAAAGCTGTCGGTTATATTTTTCTTGGATGCGGTTCTGTTGTTCTCATCTACGCGGCTTTCACTTTTTTTAGTGTGCTGGCTACACTTCGTCAAATTCCTTACATGTCACAAATAGCGACCCCAACTGCCTTAGCTACAGCGGCTCCACATTTGATTCTCGCTAGTTGCATATACGTTATCGGCGGCGTAGGTTTATACATGGGACGATATAATGCAACAAAGTCAATAATTTCTAACAGGAGAGAAGTGACGAAAAGTGATTTTCTTTACAGATTGAATAGACTTGAAGGGATCGTTGATAATAATTTTAATGTAATAACTAAAAGGCTCGATGAAATAGAAGAAAAGCAAAACATGATTTCTCAAAATACCATAATTAAAGCTAAGAGAGAATAAACTGTAGAATATATCTTTTCTTTTTCCGATACTTCTTAGGAATATATTTCTTACGATTAGCTTTAGCACGTTTCATTCTCATTTCTCTAACAATCTTCAATAATCTCTTTTCCCTTTCCATTGCGCGCGCATGTATGAATATATTATTGATGATTTTTGCACCTGAGCAAAGTTATCAGCTTGATTACGCGACATGTGACTATAAAGAAGGTGTAATGGGCTTTTCAGCGAAACTATTGTTGAGCGTCCGCTCTTGGCGGGAAAAGTTGCGAAAAATTTTCAAAAAGACTAGTATCTCGCTTTTTTCTCAAACTGTTTCTCGTAGATTTTCCTAACTCTTTGAATGGTGTCTGCTTCTTCTGAGCTTTTGTCGTCTCGAATGCGAGTTATTCTGGCGAAACGCAAAGCCATCTCACACTTGTATTTTGGGCTTTTCTGAATTTCGTTGTAAGCAACTTCCACCACGACTCTCGGAGTAACAACGACTCTCCTATGCTCCTCTTTTACAGTCAATTCTTTAAGACGTCTAGTCACTTCAATGATTTCTTCATCTGTCAAACCTTTGAAAGTCTTTCCAACCACTAAAAATTCTCCGCTTTCAAAGTCTCGAGCCGCCAAGTAATAGTCTGAAAGCCAGTTGTGCCTCCTTCCATACCCATACTCAGCCGCAACAATAACCAAGTCCAGAAGCTCCAAAGACTCTTTAATTTTAAACCAGCGTTTTCCGCGAATTCCAGGAGTATAAGGGCTGTCCAACTTTTTTGCAACAAGCCCCTCGTGACCATTGTTTATGGCTTCTTCCAAGAAACTCTCGGCTTCACGAGGATCATTAGTAATCATTTGCTTGGTTAAAGGTATGCTCCCCGCAACTTCTTCCAATCTATTTCTCCGCTCAACGTATGGGTCAGCGATGATGCTTTGACCTTCAAGGTATATGAGGTCGAAGAGGTAGAGTTCAACAGGAATCTTCTCAACTAGCTCTTCAATATCATGAACCCTTCGAAACCGTCTCATAAGATGCTGAAACGGAAGAGGACTACCGTCCTCTCCAACAGCAATGATCTCGCCCTCTAAAATAGCTTCGCCAGCTTTCACTTCGTTCCGAGCTAACCGCACAATTTCTGGGAAGCTCTCAGTTACGTCGGTTAGCCTACGACTGTAAATTCTAACAGTATCCTTGGACTTGTGGATCTGGACGCGAGCTCCATCCAACTTGTATTCAAAAGCGGTTTCGCCGCCATGTTCTTTGATGACTTCATCTACTGCATCGGCTGTTTGGGCTAACATGGACTTTACGGGACGAAAAACTTGAAACTGAAGCTTTGAGATTCCTTCTTTTCCTTGAGCATTGGCTATTGCCGCGACTTCTCCGATGTCGCCAGTTAACATGCCTGCCCGCCTCACAAGATCGTGGGGAACATTGAAGGCTTTTGAAACGGCTAGTTCCATCAAACCTTCGTGGAAACCTGTCCTCATTTCGCCGATCAGTATCTTAACTATGTATTTAGCCTCCAAGGGCGTGGCTCCCCCCAACAACGTTTCCAGCAGACGCTTCTTCCTTTCTCTAGAACTGTAGCCGCTGGTTTCAGCAATGGCTTCTAATCTACGTCTCACTTCAAGGATCGTTAGAGGTTTTTCAAAAAGCGTAGCTTGCCTTTGAATCTTACTCGCTTCAAACACAATTTTTGTCGCTGCTCCTATGTCACCTGTTTTGCTGAAAGCATCCGTGAAACGCTTCCAGTCAACTTTGGTTAAGCTTTTAATCAAAACACTCAGGGTAGCCCAGCTAACTTCAAGAGTTCTTTGATCCCACTTTGGAAAAGGGCGACCGAGAATCATGGATGTCGCAGGCTCCACTTCATCAGCATGTAAACTCTTCAAGAATTCCGCTACAAGACTAACCATCAACGTGCGTTTAGATGTAGTCTCCAGCTTATCGCAAAGCTCAGCTAAGGCATGAAAATCTGTTTGCATAAGTTTTACCTTTACAACTGATCGGTTGCTTCGTAGAAATTGTTCTCCACAGAAAACATAAACGTTTTCATGATTACACAATCAAGACTGAAAGAATCAAAGTTTTAGCGCCGTTGCAGCACTATGGCTTGCCAAGCCAGTTTAAAAAGTTGAGAGTTTGTCCTTCAATTCTTTTATCTTCTTCTTAATTTCATCCGCCTTTTCTTTTTTTCTCGTTGCTTTGTAGCAGTCAAGAACATATTCCAGAGCACTAAGCCCAAAACGGTCATAGCCTACTTTGAAAGCCAAGTCTGCTGCCTTGAGGAAACGCTCTGTTGCATTATTATAGTCTTTTAGTAGGTAGTTGCATTCAGCTGCCTTAAACAGTGCATACGAGGCATCGAAAGAGTTGCCTGCTTTTTCGTAAAGCTCGGAAGCCCGTAAAAATTTCTCCATCGCCTCTTCATGCTTTCCAACATCAGACAAGGCTGTCCCTTCTCTATGAATCTTTATGGGATCCTCCTTCTTTTCCGTTTCTTCACCATTGCTCATGCTATTTCACCTGTGACCTTTGCTATCAGTTGTTGGTTTCCTTTTTTAGGTTTTCTGCATATCTCTCTTGCAAAACCGTGGTAATAAAAGATTTAACAAATAGCTGAATGAGAGAGGATAACATTTCTTAAAATAGTAAAAGAGGAATATTTTGAGAAATAGGTGATTGTCCTTTTGATGAAAAGAGACGTAAACCACATTCAAGCGTTTCCAAAGAATGGCATCTACACCTTAATTATATCTTTGTCAAGAGAAATATGCTTGAATGTAGGAAAGTTAGGCCAGCAGAAATTTCTAAAGGGATACTACACCTACACCGGTTCCGCCTTAGGCAAAGGAACCTCAAGTCTAAAACGTCGAATTTCAAGACACTTAAAGAAAAAGAAACGAAACTTCTGGCACATAGACTTCCTTCTGGCTAATGAAAACGCAACCGTAACAGCGGTTATAGCCGCTCAGACCAAAGAAAAATTGGAATGTAACTTGAATCGCTACATAAAAAGTGAGGGAGGGGCAAAAATTCTTGTAAAAGGGTTCGGCGCTTCCGACTGTATGGAAAACTGTGAGAGTCATCTTTTATATTTTGGCGAGGAAAACATCGAATCAAAAATTGCTCTTTTCTATTCCAAGCGATTTGGTACTAAGCATATCATTGTGAACTTTGGCTAATTTGGTTAATAAGGGGTTCCTTGAATGTTTTAGCTCCAAAAATCTCAAATTCCTTTTATTATCAAGTATAAGAAGAAAGTTGGATAGGCGACAAGCATTGCCAATAATCATACAGCGAGCCACAATCAACGATTTAGAAAACCTATATCAAATTGAAAGAGAATGCTTCACCATAGAAGCTTTTAGCAAACAGCACATAGCCTATCTTTTGAAAAAACCTAATGCCGTAAGTTTGGTGGCGCAAATAAACAACACGATTGCTGGCTTTGTCATCGGTTTAATCCTTCGCTACGACAAAGGGACGACCGGACGCATTTATACCTTAGACGTTGCAGTTAAGTATCGAAGGAAGGGCATTGGGTTGAAACTTCTTGACGGAATTGAACGAGTTTTTGTAGAAAGAGAAGTCAAAAAATGTTATCTTGAAGTGCGCAGAGACAACGTAGCAGCGCTAGAGCTCTACCGAAGGCACGGTTACTTAGAGGTGGAAGAACTTAAAGATTATTACAAGGGAGCTAACGGAGTTCGACTTGAAAAGAAATTAAGAGCCTGATCAAGTAAGACGGGTGAAACAGCCGAGAATTACTTAACTTTAACCGCTTATGCTGAAAAATGGTAAGACTCTTTTCCAATAACATTTATGTTCTTTGTATTGCTTGATAGCAATACACTAGAAGTGACATCAACAAAGTTTATATAGGTTGAATAAATAATTCACGGACATGGCAAAGCAAAATATGATTAAGCTACTCTACGAAATGATGAAAAATTCGAAGAGAAGCGACAGGGGAATCGCAAAAATAATAGGAGTTTCGCAGCCAACCATCACCAGAATGCGACAAAGGCTAGAAAAAACAGGATATATACGGGATTACACCGTTATACCAAATTTGGAAAAACTAGGATACGAAATAACTGCTTTCACAGTCATTGCCAGCGCCAATTCTAATGCAAAAAACGAAAACATGAACAAATGGGTTGAATCCAACCCAAAAATTGTATTCTTAGCTTCCGGTGACGGCTTAAATGGCAAAAATTCCATAATGGTGTCAATACACACAGATTTCACTGACTACTCAAACTTTATGTCAGAGTTCAGGTCTAAATGGTCTGAGAACATAAGGAACATCGACAGCTTTTTGGTGCCTCTAAAAGGCGACATACCAAAACATTTTTCTTTCAAATATCTCCAAGGCCCGCAGTGATTTTCAGAGAACGCATTGCAAAACCCGTCGCTATCACTTAACCAAGATAGTTTTTCTAGGGGACAAAAGCTTTAGAAATCGTCTGTCTAGTTGATTTGACTCATAGGTTTCGCGGTTATTGTTCCTCTATTTCATGTTTTCTAGGTCCAAACAACAAAGTCAAGAACACTCCAGCCAGAAAACCACCTACATGCGCCGTGTGAGCAATATTTTCTACCACACCCGAAGCGACATAAGCAGTTTCAATCAAAACCGTCAAGAAAACAAAAAGGATGGCTGGAACGGGCACAGGAATCAAACCGAAAAGAGTTATCAGCCACCTGAAGGGGAAAAGGATAGCAAAGGCAGCTAAAACGCCGAAGATTGCTCCAGACGCACCTATAGTAGGAACGCTAGATATGCTGTTTAAATAAACGTGAAAAAGTCCTGAAATGACACCACAGACTAGGTAGAAAACCAAAAAGCGGGAACTGCCCATGGCGCGTTCGCATCCATCACCAGCTATTAAGAGAAAAAACATATTCATGCCTAGATGGAGAAAATCAGCATGCAAGAACAGGGACGTAAATAGAGTAAAGAGGTTCTTGCCTTCCATGATATGAGCAGGAACTAGACCATAGTTTTCAATGAGAGCATTATAGTAGTCGGGATCGGAGAGTTGCATAAAAAATACTAAAATGTTCACAGCAATGAGCAAGTATGTCACTACGGCAACTTTAGATGCCAAAGACCATCTACCTCTAGGACGCTAGGCGCTCATTACATCTAAAAAATTTAAAATGCTTTTGGTGTGAATTTATAGATCAGGTTTCTTTATTGAAATGTCTGTAACCAAAGAATCTTCTTTGTAGCGGAATATTTTGTTCCAAGAGCCGTTTATCCATGAAAATTTTCTGTCCACCCAAACTCCAAACCTGCAGAAATGACCACTAACGTGATTTTCCATTCCAACAAATGGGAAATACAGGTCTCTTATTTTCATGTCGTTATTCAAAGTTCACTTGAAGATTACCATTCCCAACACATAATTCTCTAGGCATTTGGCGTCACCTAGTATTAGTGATGAGCAATAAGGTGATGATACTGTTCCGGCGACATAAGTGAACGGAATGCTCTTTCTACCACCTCGTTTAACGCGGGGTGGATATGCATTCCGCTAATTATTGGTTCTGCGCTTTGCTTAGGAGTGTACATTAAGTTTATGATTTCCTGTATGAGAACAGAGGCATGCGGTCCAATGATATGTGCTCCCAAGATCTTCGTGGTTTCCTTATCGACGATTACCTTAACAAAATAGTCTTCTGCATCCATGGCCTCTCCTTTAGCAGTGTCTTGATATCTGTGAAATCCGATTAGCACCTTGTCTTTTCCGTATTTCTCAATTGTTTCTTTCTCTCCAAGCCCGACGCTTGCAATCTCAGGATACGTAAAGACAGCATGGGGTACCACGTGGTAATCAACCTTAACCTTCTTCTTCAACACTGCATTATAGTAAACGACTGCAGATTCGTAGTTTGCAACATGTTTGAAGAGGTGTCTGCCGTTAGCGTCCCCAAAAGCCCGAATGTTTGGCTGTGAAGTCCCTAGAAAGTCATCAACAATGATCCATCCCCTTCCGTCTGTTTCTATTCCCCCTTTTTCAGGATGAAGTACATCTGTATTCGGTCCTCTTCCGGTTGCCACTAGTATTTCGTCTGCAGTTGTCACGGTCTCTTCTCCGTTCTCCCTATTAACAGCGATAAGTCTTTTCTTGCCCGTCGAAGTTTTCTCTGCCTCACGCACCTCATGGTTAGCGAGGATTGTCATGTGCTTTTCTAACTCTCTCTTAGCCAGCGCCGACACCTCTGGTTCTTCTTGTTTGAGAAACTGGGGGTTCCTTCCGATTATGGTGACTTTCGATCCCATGGCTGAAAAGAAATGGCCGTATTCCGCAGCTATGTAGCCTCCGCCAATTATGGCAATGCTATTAGGTAGTCTATTCATCTTGAGAACTGTGTCGCTTGTGAGATACCCTACTTTTTCCAGTCCTTTTATCGGAGGTATTATGGGCTTTGATCCTGTGCACAGAAATATCATCTTTGACGTTATAGTTTCATCATCGACTTTCAGAGTGTATGGGGCGACAAATTCGGCTATAGCATGATAATAATCTATGTTTTCAGAGTGGGAAAGCCCTTGACGTATAATGCTTATGTCCTTATTGATAAGGGCCCGCATCCTTTCCATGACCGTTTCAAAATCTATCTTCTTGATGTCGATGGCTATGCCGAATTTCTCTGCCCTCTTAATTGTTCTCACCAACTCAGCGGGATACAGCAATATCTTCGACGGTATACAACCTCTGGTCAAACAAATGCCGCCCGGCTCATCCTTATCTATTACAGCGACTTTCATCTTTGGATTCTCCTTAATCATAGCAGATACAATATTCATCGCTGAGCCTGTGCCTATTGATATCAGATCGTATTCCTTCATATCAAACACAAGGCGCTAATAAGAAAGTGCAAGTTTTTAAATGTGAGTGACTGTTATACGACAGTAACAGTAAGAAACCGAATTATTCTACATCCATATAGAGCAAGACTCCAATTAGATAATCAATAAAACCTACATGCATAGTTACAAAGACACTTTTATTCAACTGGATATTGAAGAACCAGATATCTGCATTATAAACAAGAATCATTTCCATTTCTGACGAACTAGCTGCAGGCTCAAAAGTGATTGAAATACCACGTTTCTGCTACATCTTCCCCTTCAACCAAACTCGTTTCCAATTTATCCTTGCGCTTAAGCGTGATGAACACTGACTCCCCCTTTTCAAGATGCTCTTTGACTTTTCTAAAATCGATCTCCTCAACCTCTTCAACCTCAACGCTTTGGTTTTCATTGTTTCTCAAGAAGAACAATTGAAACAGTGGCTTTTCTTCCTTGATTTCAAAGTTTCTTGAGATCAGTCTTTTCACCCCTATTAACTATCCAAGAAATGCATTACTTCAGTAATTCTTCGAGTCTTTTGTTTATTTCATCCCAGTTGACGATGTTCCAAAAGGCGTCTACAAATTTGGCTCTCGCGTTCTTGTAGTCGAGGTAGTATGCATGCTCCCATACGTCGAGAACCATGAGGATCCTGAACATGGGGTAAATGTTGGTATTGTGTTTCTCTATCTGCATTATTATCGGTCTATTAGTCTTCATGCAAAAACTTAGTGCTGCCCATCCTGAGCCTTCTACGCTAACAGCAGCTTGAGAGAATTCCTTTTTGAACCTTTCAAAACTCCCAAACTCCTTATCTATAACATCACCTAAATCTCCGCTCGGCTTTCCACCGCCTTTGCCACTTGGTGCTAGATTAGGCCAAAACAATGAGTGAAGGATATGCCCTCCTATGTTGAAAGATAGCGCCTTTAAAGTAGATTTAATGTCCAAGTCGATAGCTTCTTTTCGTGTGTTGTCGAGCTTTTCAAAAATCGTATTCGCGCCGTTAACATATCCTTGATGATGTTTTTCATGATGAATCTTCAATTGCTCCTTGGATATATTTGGCTCTAGATCTTTGTAGTCGTAAGGCAGTTTGGGCAAAACGTAAAACCTACCTTTTTTCACATCTATCACATCCAATTGTTTCATAACGCACGGTTTCTAATTTAGAAGCGTAAACTTTTAAATGTGTGTGACTGTAATGCAACAGTAACAGTTAATACGTTTGCGCTTCACGTCCAATATTCATTCTTCAACAATTACAACATTCTCCAAAACCAGCCAGGGTATCCTCACGAGGCTTTCCTCAAGCGCCTTGCGAATCTCAGTTTCAAGCTCCTCACTGCTCTTATTTTCTGCCTCACGCTTAAGGCTGATGAGGACCACTATCGCGGCTTTCTTAAACTTTTGCTCGTGCATATTTTCAGGCATGCTATTCACTTTCACATGGGTGACTCCCGCTTCCTTGTAGCTTTGGCTGATAATCTCTGAGAAATGTCTAGTCGGGGGTGTAAGGTAATAAATATATGTGACTGTGATATAACAGTTACAGTTAATCCTTTCGGAGAGTTTGTCTTGTTACCTTCAGAAAAGAATGTTGAGATTTTATTAGACTTCGGGCTTACTCGTAATCAGGCAAAAGTGTACCTAGCCATAGCTAGACTGAGGTTGGCTTCAGTTGGCAAAATTTCAAAAGCATCGAAAGTGCGTCGAGAAGACGTCTACAGAATATTGCCGAAGCTCGAAAAAATGGGATTAGTTGAAAAATTAATGGGAACACCAACCAAAATTAGAGCTACACCGGTGGAAGAGGCGCTTTCCATTCTAATCAAACATGAAGAAGACACAGCCCGCAAGAGAGTTTCCACATTGAAGACTAAAACAAAAACGTTTTTGAAACATTTCACGCGAGCACCAAAATTAGAAGTGGAAGAAAAAGCTAATTTCGTTCTACTTTCAAAGCGAGAAAGCATGATGAGTAAGACTGTGTCTATGATAAAAAACGCTAGTAAAAACATTGACCTTGTATGTTCTAGAAACAAACTCATGCAATTTGTACATGAATTCGCTAAGCAAATGACAGACGCCGCAAAGAAAGAGGTAAGGATTCGCATAATATCAGAAATGCCCGAGTATGAGGATTCAATTCCGAGAGTCATAGAAGAGCAAACATCACCCGGAATCTCTATCGACTTAAGGTATAGTGATATGCACTCGGGTCATTATATGATAGTTGATTATAAAGAAGCTTTGATCGCAACCACCACAGCCGGAAACCTGGCAGAAAATCCTCTTCTGTGGACAAACAGCGACAGCCTCGTGGGAGTATTTCAAGGAGATTTTGAAAACCTTTGGCATAATTCCATAAGCTGGAAGACTATTGAAAAGAACACTGTTCCTGAAAAGATAGTTAGTTTTATGGAACAATTGAGACCCACAAACCACCTAATATTCGTGTACGATTCTCCAGAAGCCAAATACAACGTTCTTTTCAACTACCTTAAAGTTGGATTGGATAATGGCGAAGCTGGAGTGTATGTGGCTACTGATGAGAACCCAAGCCAGATAAAAGAAGCTATGAAACGGTTTGGCATCAAGGTTGAAAAATACGAGAAAACAGATGCTTTACACATCTTTGGATACGAAGACATTTACATCGTAGACGGAAAATTCAGTGCAATCACCACGATAAATCTATGGAACAAACTGTACAATGAAGCCTTGAAAAATGGCTTTAAGGGATTAAGAGTCACAGGAGAAACTGCATGCTTCTTCAAACATAACCTAATCCGCGAACTAATAGAATATGAAAAAGCGTTAAACAGAACCTTGGACATCCCAATGATTGCCATTTGCGCATACAATGCCAACATACTAAACAAAACTAAAGACCCCATAAACCTATACAACGAATTAACCAAAACCCATGGCACAATCCTGTTCACAGGCTTAGACAAAAACCTAGGAAGAATGGAAATCAGAAAAGTATAGCATGTGCATACACACGCCAGTCACAGTAAGCGTTCATGGCTTGAAATAGAACTTAGTTCCATAAAGCCTTTAGAAAGATTCGACAGCATATTGATGATGGGGCGCGCGCAACTATACTTCAAAAAAAACGTTTAGTTGCTGAAAGAGAAAGGAATTTTCCCGACCCCCATCACCAATAATTCTGTATAAGGCATCAGATATTTAAGATTATGTTACTGTTATGTCACAGTCACATAGGCTTGAAAGTTTACACCTCCTTATCGGAAATTTGCCATTACTTGTTGTTTTAGAAGGGTGATGAAACAAAACAAGCGATATCTAAACGCTTTGAAAAATGCAAGTTTCATAACTAAAAAAAGACATTTGGAAGACAACCGAGAAAGGACTTCATGGTATAGAAGCTTGTAAGATGTGTCAACATCTCTTAGAGACCGCTTAACCTTCATTCTTTTTTAGAAGACGAAATTCAAAGAAACAAACTACGAATTCATTGTCAAAGCTGTTAATACGATAGAAGAAAAAAATTCATTGAATTGGGCTTTGAGTATGTCACTAGCTTAGATGGTTATCAACTAAATAAGAAAAAAGGCTAACCAAAAATTGAAAAAGACCACCTAAAATGCTTTTGGTGACCTTTTAAATGAACCCAAACAGAAAAGTATGTATAAATTGAAATCTTTGCAAATCATGTTCGAACATGAGGTTTACCTGTTGACCGAATTCAATACTCATAACCTTTTGGTTATAGGTATGGATATTGTTTCTTTAGCCACCTCCGCGAGGAAAGTTGGCTACAAGGTTTACGCCGTGGATTACTTCGGCGATCAAGATCTCAAACGCGTGTGCCATGAAAGCCTATCTGTTATTAAGCAGACGCCTGGGGTAACCTGTGGAAAACTAAGCACCAACTTTAATCCAAAAACGCTTCTTCGGTTAGCAAGGGAACTTCTAAAAAAGAACGCAATAGACGCTACCTTATTGTCCACTGGTTTAGACGACTTCCCAGACGTTTTATTTGAGCTTAACGATATGATTCCCATACTCGGAAACCATCCTCACGTTATCGAAAGAATACGCGACAAGATGCAGTTTTTCCAAGAACTTAAACGCCTAGGAATACCGCATCCTGAAACCGCAATGGCTGAGAATTTTGAAGAAACACGAAAAAAAGCCAAGGACATTGGTTACCCAGTTTTGGTTAAACCTTCGAGAGGCTTTGCAGGAGTAGGCATAAGAAAAGCTCAAAGTCTTAGAGAATTGAAGCAAGCATTCCGAGACGCTTCCCTCATTGATGAAAAGTTTTTGATTCAAGAGCATATTTCTGGAATACCTGCAAGCGTGTCTCTGATTTCGTCTGCCGACAGAGCCATTTCTTTAACGTTGAATGAGCAGCTTTTGGGGTTAAGAGGAGTTGGTCAAGAAGAGCCCTTTGGGTACTGCGGAAATGTTGTTCCTCTTGTAGCAGCCAGAGCAGTCATGGAAAAATGTAAAAACATAGCTGAAAGAATCACTTTGCACTTTGGTCTCGTTGGATCCAACGGTGTAGATTTAGTAATCTCCAAAGAAGGCATAGCCTATGTCGTTGAAGTGAACCCTCGATTTCAAGGAACCCTAGAATGCGTCGAAAGAACTCTTAATTTAAATATCGTCAAGGCTCATGTGGAAGCTTGTGTTCATGGAAAAACTCCAACCATTGAAAAAAGCGCTTCAGCTTTTTGCGTCAGATTGATCTTGTTTGCTTCACAGCGTTCGGTCGTGCCAGACCTAAGCAGCTTTAAAGAAGTTAGGGATATACCTCTGCCAGGAGTTGTCATAGAACAAGGTGAACCGGCGTGTTCTATATTGGTTTATGGGGTGAACAGAAATTCTTCGCTTAGGGAAGCAAGGATGTTAGCAGAATTGATTCGCAAATTGTTGCAGCCACGAAGATGATCTTAAGCGTGAAAAATGCTTTCTTCAGGATGCTTGTCTTCCCTCAAAATTTGGAGTACCCATATTTTTCAAGAATACGTATGAGGGGAGGATATACTGTAACGGTTGCTAAAATGGATAATGCTACCTTAACTGGTGTGATGATGGGTGCTGGTGCAACCCATATAAGTGCTAAAGCTTCGGGTGTCAAACCATAAAAGATTTGGTAACCGTAGCAAGGCACAAGTATGAAAATTCTAAACAATATGTCAGCCTCTAAGCCTAGAAAAGTGCATATAGCAAGAAGATACCTACGTTCGATCTTTGTTAGGTTAATAACCCTAAATTTATTCAGAGCAGCAATAGTTATGAGAATGATATAAGCAACATAGCAATTCCACATCCCCCAAAATGGGAGACGCCAAGAAATGGGTGTAACAAAGTAGAACACAAGCATAGCCGTATAATAGGCAAAAACCTTCTTCCAGTCTCCCCTAAACATGAATCCAGAAATCATGGAACCTATGGGGGCTCCTAAAGTGAAAATAAATTCGTATGCCGTTTCTCTAGGAAACAAATAGTGACCGATCGTGACAGCAATCAAGGTGGATATGAATCCATTGTACGGCCCAAGCACCATTCCTGCAACAGTACTGATTATGAAGATCCATCCAAACCACACCCCAGCCGAAAATCCAGGAGTTACTATGGAATCAAATACCGCTCCTAAAGCCGCAAAAATGGCGATCAAGGACAGTTGACGAGTCTTAATTTTCATAGCTCTTCACTTAATATAGGGTCTAAATAAAAAGTTGTGCATACATACATCTGCGTTTAAGACAATCCCGTGATCTCAAGTAAGGAATCAAGTAGATGATTGGCGATAAATTCTTCGTCCACTAAGTTTCCTTCTGGTAGATTTAGGCCTCTGCAACATGGAATGATCTTTAACACAATGGAGTTAGGACCTACCAAGTCGAAATCAAAGGGATAAAGCCTACAGAGGACTGGTCTAAGATCGTAAACGGAACATTCATAACGGTTTTTCTCCGCGTCAAACTTGAGGAAAATGCATGCTCCATCTTCCCTATTTTTCAGAGTGCCCCTCAGTATGTGTATGCCCTTGAACTCGCTGTTCTTGGGCTCAAGAAAATCCTTCACAGAGTAACCGGCCTGTTTTATTTGTTCAATGTCTTTTCTAGTAAGTTTGGGTCCGCCTAATCTGCAGCAAAAAGTGGCGCATCTTCTGCATTTAAACCGAAGACTCTTTTGGTGAATGGACAAACCTATGATTTGCTTTGTTTCTAGATTTATAGTAATTCTAGCTAAGACTTCGCTCAATTCAATCAGATATCCTAACGCTTCACTTTTCTCTTATATATTTATGAAGGGTTGGTGGGAAAAGTTGAAAAAAACGGCAAATCCTAAAAATTCAAAACATATATAATGGCGTTGAGTGAGACTTTTGAAGTGAAAGGTGCTGGCGAAAACATATGGGAAAGAGGCTCAAAGGATGATTAAAGCCATCGCAATTCTGCTTAGAAACACCACTTGGAAGTGTGGAAGGATAGAACGGCTTGTTGTAAGCTACCTGCGACGCCAGCTTCAAAGATGTGGACGCGCTCAAACCCCGATAAAGGATATGTTGCAATATTTTAAGCTGAGCGGAAAACAAAGGAGCGAGTTTCTTGAAGCGATAAAACGGCTAGAAAGACGGCAAATAATCAGAATTGAGAGATTTTGATTTCTTTCCCTTCAAGTTGACTTTCGTCTGCCCACTTTGAGTCTCGGAAAAGCAAATCAAAATAGAAAGAGCCAAAGATTCTGTTTGTGAGGGTTATAGAAAAGTTGAGTATCAAAATGCAATCTAAATTTGAACACAAAATGGTAGAGTTAAAAGCGAAAGTTGACGACCTAGATGTTGTTAGAAGGAAACTAACCAGCTTGGGGGCTCAACGTATAGGAACGTTTCGGCAGACTGACATTTACTTTGAAGTTCCAGAAGGAAGGTTGAAGTTACGAGAAGTGGAGGGCAATAACCAAACGGAATTAATATATTACAAAAGACAAAACATTGTAAGCCCGAAAATAAGCGATGACTTAATTCTGAAGATTCAAAAACCAGAAGATTTCAAAAACTTACTCAAGAAACTCCTTAAAATCAATATCATTGTAGAGAAAGTTAGAGAAATCTACCGATACCAAGGAACGCAGATACACCTGGACAAGGTTGAGAAACTTGGAACTTTCGTTGAATTTGAAAGAAAGACCCCCGCTGACGCACAGACAATCAAAAGAAATCAACAGATTTTGGAAAAGTTAATGGAAAAACTAGGGATAAACCCAGAAAATCTTGAGAAACTATCGTACAGCGACCTTATTCAAATGTAACGCATAAAGAACTGAAAATCAAACACGCTATAACTCTTCCATTTCAACTTTGGCCGAAACAAAATCTATGGCCTGAACCACGTTCTTGCCGATTCCTAAGAGGCAGACCAAAACAAGCATGGCCAGAATCACTCTAAGATCGATCATAATGTTTATACCCATCCCTTCAATGGGCACGGCTAAGGCTACGATGCCACCGTTCAAGACGTAGATGAAGAATATCATTGAGACCAAACCTCTGGCAACACCGAACACATATTGATAGATGGTTCCGGAGGTGAACACGCCTACAACGAGGAAAACAATGAACACGGCTGCGAATATGTTGGTAAGGGACCCATACCAAGGAAAGAAAGATTGGAAAGGCTCGATGAAGGTGGATAGGAAATATAAGGGTAAATATGTTATGACCACTAGCAAAGCCGCTTTGATGATTCTTGGCGCAAACTTCCTCGCAAAGCTTTTGGTTTGTACTTTCTCAACCATATGGCACCACCACAGGACCGAAACTGAAAACAGAAGTTTCAAAATAGAATCGCACTTCACCGCTTCCCGTGATCTTTGAAATATCCACAATCATTTCCACTTGACCATCATAGCCATAGTGCGATGGTACGTTCAGATCGGATACGCCTAAGCCTAAACGCTCGCCATTATCGTTGTCGTTGTAGATTTCAACTTGCATTAATCCTTCTACGCTAAAATACGGTGAGTGATTTTCGAAGCTTATAGGAGTTATAACTTCTACGTGGGTGAGGTTAATGTAATTGTAAGAAAACTGCCCAATGGAGAGGTTGTAGAGTGGTGCTCCCCAAGGGATTGTCATGTTCATTGAAACTTGAAAGGGGATGGCACTGGCGAAGTTTAGCTTCACAGATATGTCTACATTGAAGGTTGTGTCATTAAACAGATAAGTTTGTGCCTTGGATGTGATCTCGTCTAGGCTGATGGAGATGTTGTGTAGTGTTTCAATGTTGCTACCTTTTGGTATCAATGGCACAAATGTTGTGGATGCCGCTACCGACGACCCATTGTAGTCCATAACATCTGCTGTTATGTTTAGTTCGGAAAGATCATAAAGGCCAGTGTTGTTAATGAACAACGGAATCGATATAGTTGCTTCTTCATCTGAAAGGAAGATTTGAGGTTGTCCAAAACCCATCTTCAGGTTTAAGACTGAGTAAACAGAGGTAACTGAAAATACGATTATCATAATCCAAAATATTTTCGTAGCCCAGCCTAAGGCCCTTACAGCGTATCTCATTTGCCGTTCTTTCCTTTTTGCCAGAGATTTTTTGAGGGTTAATTAGCAGCTTTGACTTTCCTGATTTTCTCGGCTTTTTTAGTCTTGCTGATTCCAGTAGTCGTTGGGACGGATGTTTTCAAGGTTGTCGGAGCTACCGGCGTGATTTCTGGTTTTGCTTCGCGTTTGAGTTGTGTGACGAGTTGTACTCCTCTTACGGTTAGCAGAGAACCTATCCAGCCCATGACGCCGAGGTACATGATTCGAATGCATGTTAAAATTAGGGGAGCCAATGCGTCGCCGAATACGGCTACTAGGTCTGATGATCCTGTGATGGATGGGTCGTTGCTTAGGAATAGGTATGCGCTGGCAAATGTGAAAGCTAGTAAAGCGACGCCTATGAAGAGAGTGGTGTATCCTGAAATTAGAGCTTTGTCTCTCATTGGATGAACCTCTATCGTAAAGAATAGTTGCTGTTTGATATTAAATCTTCTGTCTCACTAAACCATATTTCCTTTAGTTATCTTTGTTCCGCAACTTGAAGATGCGCTTTGTATGTTGTTGTCAATTTTTTCGGGTGAATCTAGTATTTTCTTTTGTTTTTAGGGTTTGGATGAGGTTTGTTGCTTGTTGGGTTGTTTTGGTTTGGGCTAGTTTTTTTGTTTTGTTTAGGGTTAGTCGTGTTTGGCAGTGGGGGCATTGGCGTGTTTTCTGGCCACTCTTGGCTAGTAGTAGTTTTCCGCATTTGTAGCAGACTATGATTAGGTACATTGTGTGTGCTCCTTTTGTGGGCGAAAAGCTTTTCCTAACTAAGACCTAAAGTGCTGTAAGAGGTTGTAGATAAATGAGTCGCAGTGTTTCTCTTGTTGATCTTGCGGTTAAATATTTTAGGCAGAATGGCTATAAAATTGAGAAGGATGCTGTTTTGGAGGGAGTTTCTGGTGTTCCGCGCAAGTTTGATTTGGTTATTAGTAAAGGTAAGGAGCGGAGTTCGGTTTGGATTAGGGATTGGAAGCGGACGCTTGGTGTTAATATGGTTATTAATATTGATAGGGCGGCGGAGGATGTGGGGCTTACGAAGCCTATAGTTATTTCTGAGAAGTTTAGTGGTCATGCGAAGGCCTACGCTAATCGTCGTGGGATTACGTTGGTTTCGAAACGTCAAATCACGCGTAGACTAGGCTAGCTTGCCCTCTCTCTGTAGTTAGACCCCCTAGTTTTTTCTTTAAATACTCGCAACATTCTTCGGTGCCTTTGCGGTACATTCAGAAGGACCGTAGTCTTTTGGGTGCCATTATGTAGTGTATGTAGTTTAGGGTAGGGGGAGGGGGGCTATATATAGGGTCAACATGATTCGGGCCCGAAACACCCGAAACAACACAAAACTTGGGAAGAGGTTTTTGGAAAAAATATTGTTTTCAACATGCTGCTGTTATTAGGATCCAAATATGAAAGGCTCATTAACACCAGCTTACAGATTTTTGTTATAGTTCCCATGATTTTTCTTTATAATGATGGAATTTTGGCGGATTGAGTTACATGCAAAATGGTAGGGCAGAGAAGAAGTTTTTTTAGAAATGTGGTAAGATTATTTATTCGAGTGAACGGTTCTTATTAGGTTAGATGGGAGAAAAATAAAAAGTGGTTAATAAAGTTCTAAGCAAGATGGAGGTTCTAAAAGGCTTCATTCAGATCCCTGCTTCGAGTCGAAATGAACTCATGAGAAACATGTCTACGCCTTGCAAAACTCTTGTAAATAGACACTCAGCAAGACTTGATAATTACGGAAGACTTTGGTCTCCTTTCCTAAAAGGTAAATTCTCTTTGGGTAGTCGAGTACAGTTAACCAAAACTAAAGAAGGATTTCAAGTGGGCCTTCTTGGAAGTGCAAATGAAGCGAAAAAGAAGAGTGAAAAAATCGGACGAAGGAAACGTCGCAAAGGAGGAACTGAAACCAGTTCTTTTGGCTCTCCGGGAAGAATCGGTCATGACTCATCAAAATTTTACAACAGTAGACTATATGATAATATGCCTATAGAAAAGAAGAAAGTGATTTACTTAGAAAACAAGATAAGAGAGGAGTTTTTGAGTAAAAACTTTTGTAAGAGTAGCGAAAATATGGATGAGTTGCCCAATGACAGCGTTCATTTAATGGTGACTTCTCCTCCATATAATGTTGGTAAGGATTATGACAAGGATTTCACACTGGATGAATATAGAGGTATGCTTAGACGGGTTTTCACGGAAGTGAACAGAGTATTGGTTCCAGGCGGCAGAGCATGCGTCAACGTAGCCAACTTGGGAAGGAAGCCCTACATACCTTTGCACAGTTGGATCATCCAAGATATGTTGGACATTGGTTTTCTCATGAGAGGCGAAATTATATGGGATAAAGGTTCAAGCGCCGCTGCTTCCACAGCTTGGGGTAGCTGGCTCTCTGCAAGCAACCCCACATTAAGAGATGTCCACGAATACATAATGATTTTTTCAAAAGACACCTTTACCAGACGGAAGCCAAAGGGAAGGAAGAACACAATCACACGAGATGAATTCTTAGAATGGACTAAAAGCGTTTGGAGTTTCCCAGCCGAATCAGCTAAGAGGATAGGTCACCCCGCTCCCTTTCCTGTGGAGTTGCCTTTGAGACTTATTAAGCTATATACTTTTGAAGGTGACGTTGTCTTAGATCCTTTTATGGGAAGCGGAACTACTGCAATAGCTGCGATTAGAACTGGGAGACATTTTGTTGGCTACGATATCAGCAAAGAGTATGTTGAACTAGCTAACAAGCGAATTAAAGCTAAAATTGATAGAATAAGAGTAGAGAAAGAACAAGTTAAAATTGATAAGTTCTCAAAAGTTGAAACAACACAACAGACCTAAGTTATTCTTCGATAGTTACATTGAAAGAGCCGTCTGGATTCTTTGAAAAAACTATCATATTTCCCTCTCTAAAACGTGGAAGTTTTTCCCAGAATATTGCTGCCCAGATTCTGTTTAATGAGCCTACTGCAACCTCAAATTTTTGGTTATCAATGACCACTATAAAAGTTTCTCCAGCTGGAGGGAACATGTCTCTGTATTTTTTCTCTATGCGTATGTAATGGCGTTTTGCCTCTGAATAACGCAATTTTCGTCTATATATTTCGTTCATGTTTCTTCTATCCTTCCACTTCCAAAGTAAATGTACCATCTGGATTCTTGTAAAATATCACAGCGCATCCTTGCTGTAGATTAATGTAATCTCTGAATTTGCCTAAAAAAAGTCTACCTTGTTTGTCAACTTTCGCCTTGAATTCTTGCTTGTCAAATCTTATCCGCACTGTTCCTTGAGTTACTGAAAATTTATCTAAGTAACTTCTTTCTATGTAGATAAAATACCGATCTGCTTCCGTAGGAGCTAATTTCCGTCTGTATATTACTTGCATGTTACTCACCTGCAAACTCTGATAAGTCAGGTGCTTCTTTTTGAATAGATAAATCTTTGCGACTCCAATAGTCAACCCATCTTTCATAGGGTCTATATTCAATCTTGGAACGCTGCCAGTCTATCCTAATTGATTTCGTTTCAGAGTCTCCCATAAGTCTCAATAGAGCTTCTTTACTGATTTCAACTCCCCTGGGATTCGTTCCTGGTTTTGGAAGCTTGAAATATCTTTCCCTTCCTAATTTCTTAAGGATTCTTTCTTGAACTTCGACGGGTATATAGAACAAAGTGCCTACTCCATTCCATTTGATTTGGACAAGTAATACATCACATTTAGGAACATAGGTCTCCCGAAATTCTCTTGCTTTCTGAGCATCCACTGTCCAAATTATTTTAACTCCACCCATTCCTGTTATGGTCTTAATTGATACAGGATGCCCAAATAATTCTACATCAGTCTCTGGTTCAGTGATAGGAATCTGGGTTTTAACATTTTCTTCTCCAAATTTGTAAATTAATAGCGCAATCACGATTTTTTCTCTAAGTGAGCCTACTTCCATTCCAATTTTTCCAGCTCTAGAACTCTCTAATTCAGCAAGTTGAAACAGGTAAGGTAAACGCTTCTTAATTCTATTAACAAGCTGTTTATCCACAAAGATTTCATATAGACGACTTGTCATCTTGTATCTATCTACCTTATCCGATGCTTATCTTATAACTTTTGCATATTTCTTCAAAAGTAAAAGGAAGTCTTTAAATGAATTGGTGCTTCTTCTAAAATTGTATTATTTCGAGTGTTCCTATTTTTCTTGTGATCTGCTAACTTGGTTTTGTTGTTTAGTTTTTGTTGGTTTTTGTTGTTAATTAGTATGTACGTCCTAACCCAACAATACAGTTTAACAACACATTACCCTTCATGCAAGGCTAATTAGTTACCAACTACTATAGTTTCAAGAACTCGTGTAGTCGCCCTTCCTCCTCCAATTTTCCTAACCAATCAACTATCCCCACCCGACACTTCTTCCTCCCCTCCAACACTAAAATCATGTCTTCCACCACATCCTCAACTTTTTCACCACTAACATCAACCTCACAAACCTTACCAGAACCACAAGCCGACACAGCATCCCAGAGACAAACATCCAAAATCTCAGCAGCAAGATTCTCCCAAACTTTCCTTTCCCCAAACCCACGACTCTCCAAGACACCTTTAAGCTCCTTCGGATCACGCCTAAGAACAAAAACCACAAAAACATCCTCAGCCGGCACAACATCAACAGCATAATGACCATCCACTATTATGTCGCCTTCGGAACCATCCAAAATCTCCCGCACCCGCCTCGAAACCCCATCCACATCCGCAACCAACGTCCCCCTCACCTCATCCACACCACTAACCAAACCCTCCCGCTCAACAAGCTCCGCCAAACCAACATAAACACCACCCAACCTAGACGCTAACAAACGAGAAACAGAACTCTTACCCACACCCGGAGTCCCCGTAACCAAAATAACTCTTCTAAACCCTTTCACACTCTTTCAACAGATCTGAGTAATATAATGGGTACTGTCGATTTTACAAATCTTATGGTGCCTAACTGGGCGGTCAGTTATAAAGCCTCAATAAAGAAGGAAAGAAGCAAAGTTAAATTTGACTTAAAAACATTAAACTTCAATAATTCGATAAGTCTGGGTTCAGGGTAAACACGATGTTTCACCAGTCCAAAAGAAACAGAAAAACAGCCCTAACAGAAGGATTCACAGCAGGAATACTATTCGGCACCTCATCCATCTTCATAATACTCCTCGACGTCCTCAGCGTCTCTTCTCTAGCATTCTGGCGCCTAATAATAGCCTCCGCACTCCTAGTTGGCATAACCCTAATCCTAAAAAAACCATTCAACACACACACAATAAAGAAAAACATCAAACAAATCACATTCCTCGGAACATTCCTAGCACTACACATGATCCTCTACATCTCAGCCGTAAAAAACACCACAATCCTAAACGCCACAGTACTAGTAAACACAGCACCAATCTTCGCAACAATCATCTCAACCCTCCACTTCAAACTAAAACCATCCCGACTAGCCGGAATAGGACTAACCACATCCTTACTAGGAGCAACCCTAATCGCCTACGCAGACACCCTCCCCACCACACTAACAATCAACCTAATAGGAGACCTCGAAGCCCTACTAGCCGCAACCGCCGAAGCCATCTACCTCAGCTACGGACGACAAACCAGAAACAAAATGCCCCTACTAACCCAACTAATCCCCATATACCTAACATCAGCCACAATCATAGGAGCCCTATGCCTCCTAACAAAAACACCAATAGCCATTCCACACCAACCCAACACAATCATACTCCTCCTAAGCTTCGGAACCCTACCAACAGCCCTAGGACACACCCTCTACTACTCATCCCTCTCAAACCTCAAATCCTTCGAAACAGCAACCCTAGCCCTCCTCGAACCCATCGGCGCAACCCTACTAGGAATCGCATTATTCAACGAAATACCAACAGGACTCTTTGTTTTAGGAGCCACCCTAGTATTGACCGGTATTGTCGCGGTAGCTTTAAAAGAATAAAACTGCACGCACACACCATTTGGCAGACAATTTGGAACAATCTATGACTAAGAACCCGAAGACATCGCGGAAGAGAAAAAAGAAGACCTACAGTTTCTTTTTCTTAAGCTTAACGAAGACAACCGTTAAAACTATGGGAAATATGATTGCTGAGACTAGCCAAATCAAAGGAGTCAACAAACTAGGCTCATTTATTGGGATTGCAATCGGAGCTGCCATGCCACCGACTGTTGTTGGAGGTGGAGCTGCCAAAACCAAGTCACCAAAGGTAGTTCCGTCTTCGGTTTCCAGAGCATTTATGTTTTCCGTTCCGTCGTCTGGGTAAACACCGTGCGTTCCCTTATCGTAAAACCATAGTTTGAAGCCAACCGTCCTTGGCAAAGAGGTTATCGCTAAGTCAAATGTATCTCCGTCTGGAGAAGTGGTTAGGGGAATCTTCATTTCAAATGTGTAGTCACCTACAGCATCTTCGACCATAACACTATGTGTCCATGCCATTTCTCCATCTTCGTTCCCGCCATAGTTGATGTCTAGGTCCCAAGTCCTGTGAACCATGTCATGGTCTGCATAACAGAGTGCACCTGGATAGGTTTCGGCTTCCATGCCCGTATCATAATCGTCCAAATTACCATCATTGTCTTCTTCAAAGAACATGGCGCAACCATCCCACAGAGACAGCCCGTCCACAGCATCATAATCTTCATCAAATACAAGTATTGCCGCGTAAAGGTTGTTTCCATCATTCTTGACGTAAAATTTAGCAACCAACGTGTCTCCAAGACCGCCGCCCAGACCCCTCATCTCAAACGCAAAATTCACTACTGTAGCATCTGTCCACTCGCCACCCGATATAACCCCATCAATTGTTGGTGGGTTTGTAGTCCAAGAGCTGTAGACAGGAGAACCAAGATGCGCAGAAGCGGAAGGAACCATTATGAGAAATAACGTTAGTAATATCAATAAAGAAGCTTTTCTTTTCGACCGCATAAAAGCTAAAACTAACCCTCTTTTCTTCAGTATTTCCACTCTTCTCCTTTCTCTTCCGCAACAATAATTATGTCCCATTGGCATTTATAACTCTTATGGAGATAGGTTCTATGAGTTAGCAAGCGATATGGACTATTGCTCCAACACTTTTTCCTTAACCAGCCAGCTTACTAAATTGAAAACTTTTGTTATCTAATGTTTTCTCTAATCAAAGGTCTTATATGCCAACTGCCACCATTTTCTGAAACGTTGAATAAAGGAGGAGGGAAATTCATGGCTATGGTAGAAGAGGGATTAAGAAAAATCGGGATAACCGTCTCTAAACCCATCTTAGCCATAATGTGCATCATCTTTGGAATACTGGTCATAGTGTTCCCAGAGTTGCTCCAATGGATAGTTGGATTATTTCTGATAATACAAGGAATACTGTTGCTGACGGATTACCTCGAGATGAGAAGAAAATAACCCAACCTAAACATTAAGCAAGCATTCTGCAGAAAAATAGAGTATGAACCATTTATTCTCCAACTTGAGAGAGAACAAAGACTAAAGGATAAAAGTAAAATTCGTTTCAACCCTTCCTTATCTTTAATAGAGATGAAAATGATGTCAGAAGATAAAGGTTTTTCAACCAAAGCCGTTCACGCCGGCGAGAAACAAGACCCTTCGACCGGGGCTGTTGTCACCCCCATCTACGAGACATCTGTCTTCGCCTTTTCAAACACCAAAGAACTGATCAATGTCATGAGCGAGAAAGCGGAGGGTTACATATACACACGATATGGCAATCCAACCGTGAGGACTGTTGAAAGGAAGATGGCGGAACTGGAGGGCGCCGAAGATGTGGCGGTTTTTTCCTCAGGCATGGCAGCCATAGCCACCACCATGTTGACGTTAACATCTTCGGGTGACCACGTTGTTTCCACTAGGGACTTATACGGCGGAACTCTTGAATTTTTCAAAGATGTTTTGCCGAAATTTGATGTTGAACTTAGTTTGGTTGAAGCCACGGACTTCAACGAAATTAAGTCGGCAATTCGAAAGAATACGAAGGTCATCTACGCTGAAACGCCTACCAACCCTACCTTGAAACTTGTGGATTTATCCAAGGTTGCCAGACTTGGTAAAAAGAATGGAATAACGGTTGTTGTTGACAGCACATTTGCTTCCCCCTACAATCTGCAACCCATACGGTTCGGCGTCGACGTTGTTGTTCACAGTGCCACAAAATATTTGGGAGGACACAACGACGTAACCGCGGGAGTGGTAGGCGGTCCTGAAAGTTTTGTTCAGAAATTGAAAGAAATACGTAAACATTTGGGCGGAACGCTTGATCCCTTTGCTGCGTGGTTGTTGTTGCGGGGGTTGAAGACGCTTGGTTTGCGGATGGGAAGGCATAACTCCAATGGTATGCGGGTGGCGAAGTATCTTGAGAAGCATCCTAAAGTGAGGAGAGTGTATTATCCAGGATTGCCGAGTCATCCTCAGTATTCGATTGCCAAGCGGCAGATGAATGGTTTCGGTGGAGTTGTCAGCTTTGAAGTCGATGGAGACTTCGAAAAGACTATGAAGTTCGTGGATAGCCTTAAGCTGTGTTTTTTAGCCGCAAGTCTAGGAGGAGCTGAAACTCTAGCTACGCAACCTGTTACTTGCTCTCACTATTTTGTTGGTGCGGAGGATAGAAAGAAGGCGGGGATAACGGATCAACTGGTGCGGTTTGCTTTGGGAATAGAAGACCCAGAAGACATCATCGCTGATTTAGAACAAGCTTTCAACAGAATCTAGCTTAGACACGCCTTTGCAAACTTTATGTCTTTACTCGGTGGCGATGCTCTAGTTCCTCGAAGACTTCTTGGAGCTTGAAGAGAAGGTTGTTGAGAAGGGAGCTACAAAGGAAGGGAAGTTCAGAAGCTTTTCCTAAACGCGGCCCGGCCTTCTCTCTTCCACATTAAACCATCTAATACACTGTGATGCTTCGGGTTCCCGGAAGTTTCCTTATCTCACTAATAAGTTCTGGAGGAATTTCTCCCTCGATGATTAAGGTTAGTTTGGGCTGTGGACTTATGCCGGGATCTTCTGCCAAAGCCTGTCTTATGCTAAGTCCTTTCTCTGAAACTTTTTTCGTAACATTAGCTATGATGCCTGTTTGGCTAGCGTTTTTGGGAACAAAAACGATTACGCTAAGATTGAACTCGCGAGCGACTTCCTGCAGCGAGCACACTTGCCTAAGGTTCATGTAAATTCTTTCCAGTTCAGGTTTTGAAAGAATCGTTTGAACGGTGCTGTCGACAGCCCTGCGTTCAACACCTACCTCCTTCGCAATTTGGGTGTGGGGTATTTCGATTCCACCGCTTACAACTTTGCCATCTTCTCTTACCTGGAAGCCCCTTTCAAAGAGGAGCTTTGCAACCCTCAGTTGCGCGGGTAGGTCTTTGAAGTGTATTTCGATTTGGCTCCACATGCCTAATCCTCAAGGTAGAACCTTATTCGACAAAGTTTATATATGTGCCTTGAGGTATAAATGTTACCCTTAAACAGAAAAAGAAGTGAAGACATATGGCATCCAAAATAGTTTTAGACAAAGAAGAGATACCCAAACAGTGGTACTGCATACTGCCGGATATGCCTAAACCGATGCCTCCCTTTATAGAAACAGAGAAGAGAGCGCCTGGACCTGGAATCGTCCCCCTAATATTTCCCAAGGAGATCATTGCCCAAGAAATGAGTAAGGAAAGATGGATTAACATCCCTGAAGAAGTGAGGGAAATATACCGCCTTTGGAGACCCACTCCACTCTTCAGAGCCGTTAGACTGGAGAAGGCCTTAAAGACCCCAGCCAAGATTTATTACAAGTATGAAGGCGTCAGCCCCTCAGGAAGCCACAAACCCAACACCGCCGTTCCACAAGCCTACTACAACATGAAAGCGGGCAAAGAACGTATTGCTACTGAAACAGGAGCTGGCCAGTGGGGCTCAGCTCTAGCCTTTGGCTGCATGACTTTTAATCTCGGATGCACCGTATACATGGTAAGGGTGAGCTACGACCAGAAGCCCTACAGAAGGGTTCTGATGGAGCTTTATGGCGCCGAGGTTCACGCCAGCCCAAGCAACAAAACGAAGACTGGTAAAAAGATTTTAGCGGAAGACCCTGACAGCCCTGGAAGCCTAGGAATCGCCATCAGTGAAGCTGTAGAGGACGCCCTAACTAATGAAGAAGCGAACTACGGTATAGGCAGCGTCTTTAACCATGTCCTCTTGCATCAAACCGTGACGGGACAGGAGACCAAGAAACAGCTTGAATTAGTAGATGACTACCCGGACGAAATCTACGGGTGCATAGGCGGAGGCAGTAGCTTCTCAGGTCTCTTCTGGCCATTCTACTACGACAAAGTTTCAGGAAAAGCCCCTAAGGATGTCAGGTTTGTAGCTACCGAAGCCACAGCTTGCCCCTCTATTACTAAAGGAAAATACATGTATGACCACGGTGACACGGCGAGGCTTACACCCCTAGTTAAGATGCATACATTAGGCCATGATTTCATACCACCACCGATCCATTCTGGAGGTCTACGCTACCACGGTATAGCACCTACGCTAAGCGTCTTGAATCTGGAGAAAATGTTGGAGACACGCGCCTATAATCAGGTGGAGGTCTTCGACGCCGCAAAAATCTTCATCAAAGCCGAGGGCGTAATACCGGCTCCCGAGCCAACCCATGCCATCAAAGGCGTCATTGATGAAGCGTTGAGATGTAAGAAGACGGGGGAGAAGAAGACCATACTTTTCTTGTTGTGCGGTCACGGACACTTCGACATGCAAGCCTACGACGACTACCTCCAAGGCAAACTACCTCCATACGAGTATCCTAAAGAGAAAGTAGATGAAGCTATGAAAAAGCTAAGAAAGCTATATCCTTGGTTGGAAACTCTGCCTTACTAAACATATCCATTCCTCTTTCTTTTTCTCTTGCCAAAATCTACTACAAATAATGAAGTCTTCCAGAATCACAAGCCTTTTCTCCACATTGAGTTCCAAACATTATTTCTATTAACACCCAAAAAATTACTATCTTCTATAGAACCGTATGTACCGCAAATGCACCGAAGAACGTTGCGAGTATTTTTTTTAAAAAAAAACTAGAGGGGGTCTAACTACAAAGAGAAAAAAGGAAGAGGATATCTACCTATTTTCCTTTCCATTTGGGTGGTCTTTTCTCAAAGAAGGATACGATACCTTCTTGGAAGTCCTCCGTAGAAATGAGGATATCTCGTGCTTCCAACTCAAGGTTTAATCCTGATTTCAGATCGGTATCTATCCCCTTATTCATTACTTCCTTGATATGCTTAATCGCCAAAGGAGCCTTACTTGCAAGTTTCTTGGCAAATTCCATTGTAGTTTCTTCCAGTTTAGCAATCGGCACAACAACATCTGCAAGACCAATCCGTTCTGCTTCCCTTGCACTTATTCTCTCACCAGTCAAGATTATCTTCTTTGCTTGGCTCAACCCTACTCGTCTGGGCAGCCGTTGTGTTCCTCCCCAACCCGGTATAAAGCCGCGGTCTATTTCCGGTTGTCCAAACTCAGAATTTTCTGAGGCGTATATGAAGTCGCATACCATTGCCAGTTCGTTCCCGCCGCCCAAGGCGTAGCCGTTCACCATGGCTATAACTGGTTTTTCATAATTTTCAATGTAGGGCAATAGTTCAACTGGTGGTCCACCTCCGGGTCCTCCGCTGGTAGCCTCGGTCATATCCCAGCCCGCTGAGAAGCAGTATTTTATTTCCTTCTTTCCTTCCTTTTCTCTGACTCTAGGTGCACCGGTTAGTATGACAGCCCTTATGTTGTTGTCTTTTCGTATGTCCTCAAGTGCGTTGTATAAATCTATCCTCAAAGCAGTGTTTATAGTGTTCAACCGGTCTGGTCGATTAAGAGTAATTTTGGCAACGTTCTCTATTTTCTCAAGAATCAGGGTTTCAAAGCTCAATTTTTATCCCTCTTTCCTTTAGATTGTCTGGTTGATATAAAAAGATTTTCCAAACGTTGCTGATGTAACTTTCTTCCGATCACAGCTACCTTTTTTATTTCCATTCCTTTTCAAACCTCCAGAAAAACGTTAGTAATGAGTTTGCCTAGTATAAATCCTTCGTGTTCAGCTACCTATCGTATAGCCTTATCCTTCTTCCAGTAATCAGCAACACAATGTCTAAAGTTCACAAATTAGTTTAAATAATCAAAAAAGAACAAAAGCAAGGGAACAAAAATGGAAAAATTCCCATGGTGGACCGAAGAACAAAAGAAACTAGCAGACGAAGTTGAAGAGCTCGTTGAGGAATCCATACCTAGAGCGGAAGAAGCTTATTGGAAAAAAGAAGTACCATGGGATCTACTTAAGAAAATAGCAGACAAGGGATATTTTGGAGTAGGAATTCCGAAGAAGTACAGCGGGATGGGACTTGGCGTAACTGGAACCTGCATCGTACAGGAAGCAGTTAGCAGACTTTATGGTATTAACCATGTATTTTGTGTTAGCATGCTTAGCGGTATACATCAGCTCAACGTTTTCGGTACTGAAGAACAAAAGGAAAAATGGTTCCCAAGGATTGCAGGAGGAGAAATAGGGGCTCTTGCCATTACTGAACCATTCGTTGGCTCAGATGTTGCAAGTATAGAAACTGTTGCAAGAAGAGAAGGTGACGAGTATATACTCACCGGAAGAAAGAGATTCATAATGAACGCGGGGATAGCGGACAGATGTGTATTATATGCCAAGACGAGTGACAAGGAGGAGGAGGAGGATATAGCTACAAATAGACAACTATCAGCGTTCATTGTTGAAAAAGGGATGCCTGGGTTCACTGTTGAAAAAATAAACGAGTTAATAGGATTCACAAGTATTCTAAACGGATACTTAAACCTAGACGAGGTACCAGTGCCGGTGGAAAATAGAATAGGTGACGAAGGACTTGGTTTTATGGTTGCAATGTCAGGGCTGAACTATGAAAGAGCAGTTGGCTCTGCAGCAAGTTATGGAGGCTGGTCAGAGGCTCTAAAGTATGTTAGTTGGTACATGCGACGACGTGTTCAGTTTGGTCAAAGAACCATTGATCTCACAACCAATCAGTTCAAAATTGCAGATCTTATCGCTGGACTGAAAACAGGTCGACTTTTAACATATCATTCAGCCTATCTGATCGATTTAGGTCGGGAAGATCCCGTGTATTCGTCAATTGCAAAGCTTTACGCCACAGACGAAGGCTTGCAAGCAGCAATAGAAGCAACTCAGCTGTTAGGCGGGGATGGTGTAACTGAATTTTATCCGATTGGAAGAATGGTGGCAGATGGAAAAATTGGACAAATTATAGCGGGCACTAATGAAATAATGAGGTATATCATCTACAGAATGGGAATAAGAAATGTAATAGGAGTTCCACGCAGGAAAATCCATGAACAACTTGGTGTTCCACTGCCAGTTGCTGGATCAAGCGAGAAGGAGAAAGAAATTAACGAAGAAAAACTGCTAAAAACGCTTGCAGAGGATTACAGGGTTAATCCAGGCTTATACATGCACCGTGACGACATAAAAGAACTGTACAATGTTGAAGATAAGGAATTGGATGATATCTTAGTGTTATTGGAAAAAAAGAAACTGGTTAAACTCTACAGGAGACGTGGAGTGATAGAACTTGCTAAGGCGACTTACAAAGGTCTCAATAAGGCTAATCCAGCAGAGCACTACAGATGGTTCCCTGATTGGATTGACAAAAAGAATATTTCCTAATACAAATTTTGCTCTCTGATTCCATAATCACATCTCATTATGATAGCATTGTGTGCACATTACAAAACTAACATTTTTACGTAAGAAAAATGTCTAAAACTAATTCGGACTCGTGACGTAACTAAATTTGCATGTATTTAACTGGTTCTTTGATTGTTTATTTGAGATAATTTATTGTCAATAAAAAAGAAGAGGGGCTTTAGGTAGTTTTTGCTACTACTTTGCGTCGGATCTTCTTTGCTAGTGCAACCGCGATGAGAGCGAGGAACATGAATGGTGGTAGAATGAGGAGCGATGGAAACTCTGGAACCACGTGATACTGATATGTGTATCCCATTTCTTCTGTTGTGATGCTGTTGCCAGCTTTGTCTTCTGCCATGATTACATACGTTACGTTAGTGCAGTAGGGAAAAGCACGTATGGTGCCATTCCAAGTCTTTCCTTCAAGATTTGTCATGTTGACAGGAATCCATGTTCCGTTACCGTTAGTGTAGTTTAGAATAACCTGTTTTATCCCGCTTCCGCATGGATTATCGGTCACATTGGCATAAACTTCAACTTGATTATCTGGATAGACGCTGTCTTTATCTGGTTGTTGATATACATCCTCTATTACAGGCGGGGTCGTATCCCCGCAGGCGACTGCCGGCATCGCAAGCACACTTACCGCTACGACCATGAGAAGAGGTACAATCAAAACAGCTTTTCGGTTCATTCTTCTTCCCTTTTTATTATTAGGTTAGAAACTCACTAATTAACTGATATTCCCGACTTAGCAATATTCTTACTCAGACATTTTCCATTCGCTCACGCGCGCGACTCTCTGGCGCTTCTTCTGGCTTTTATCGCATCCAATAACTCCAGGTCACTAACCATTTTCGCCTAAAAGGTTGCTAACTCTTTTCAATAAGCAGTAAAAAAGTTAGAGAAAAAAGGACAAAACTTTTAGGTTTTGTGTCCCAATTGTTAAGCAGTGAACGAATTGGACGATCTTGATATTTCCATTCTGAAGTTGTTGACGATTAACAGTCGAATTTCAGATCACAGCATAGCCAAAAGGCTTCAAGTTACCACAAACACGGTGAAGAACAGAATAAGAAACCTGATGGAAGAAGGAGTTTTGCAGGGATTCGAAACCCACCTGAGCGCAACTTTTTTCAATGCTACCCACTGCTGGCTAAGCGCACAACTATATGGCAATGAACCTGAGGAAAAGATTGTTGAGGAAATTGGCAAAATTGATAAAGTGAGTTTCATCATGCCTACCACAGAAAAATTGATGTTAATAGCAATGGATTTTTTCAACTCAACAGACCTTGACAACACAATACAACAAATGAGTAGGAAAAAAGAAATCACAGGAATTGACACACTTATCTACTCGTCACAACACTTCCACAAAAAAATCGAATTTTCACCACTAGACTGGAAAATTATTAAATCCATTAGGTTCAACAGCAGAAAAAGTCCAAGCGAAATTACAAGAGAATGTGGTGTTTCAACAAGAACCGTGAACAGAAGACTGAAAAGACTCTACAATGGCGGAGTGATCCATCACACAATATCCTTCGATCCAATGGCATCAAAGGGAACCATAGTTTATGGAATTAATGTGGAATATGACGCAAGATTCCCACGAGACAAAATTGTAAAATCAATCGCCAGTAACGTCAAAAATCTCTTCAACCATTTCGTCATGGTTAACTCACCAACTATAATGATGATATTCTTCGGAAAAAGATTTAGCGACATCCACGACAACGAAAACGCTATAAAAGCTGTGGAAGGAGTCAGGTCCATAAAAACGAATTTTTGCACAAAAGTCTACTACTTCAAAGACTGGAGAGATGAACTAATTGAAAAAAACACGGAAAAATGACTTTTTTAGGTTTAAAAAGCTTAAGTTTAGAGTTTTCTATAGTCAATTCAGCGGTAGCCCCTCTTTTTAAGCTAGAAGGCAATTCAAAGATCCCATTGGGATTCCTTATTGAATTTCCTTAATGAATTCGTTCTGCTTAAACTCTCATGAAAGCTTCTCTGGGAGTCTTTTCTGGAACTTGATCCTTGATTTTAACTAGTTTGATGGCGTCGTTTGGACAATGGTAAGCGCAAAGTCCACATCCTATGCATCTTTCCTCCAAGAAAAGGATTCTCTCAGGCCCGTTATCGTGAGAAGCATGGTATACGTTTGCCTCCATAGGGCAAATGTTAACGCATTTCTTACACTTAGTACAGATTTCAGCGTCTCTTACAGGAAGAAAGTTTGACTTTGCGAATGCTCTAGGATTGTGTAGCTCAGAGAGGCCTCTCAAGATTATGCAAGCGCAGGTGCAACAACTACAGACAAAGCCGGGATTTGACTGTACATTCATGGTATTATGAACCAAACCTGCTTTCTCCATTTCTTCTAGCAATTCCAATGCTTCCTCAACGCTTAAGTATCGTCCAAACCCGTTTTCCACCATAAATTCTGCTACAGACCCAAAGATGAGACAAGTTTCTAAAGGATGGTCGCATGTCCTCCTTATTATCCTACAGGAGCAATTTATGACAGCTATTTTTCGGGAAGTTTTGATGAATTCAGACATTTTTTCATAAGGGAAAATTGTAAGGTCCGAGCTTATTTCCTTGTCAAGGGTTATCGTTTTTTCAACAGGCATCACTCGCGCCCAAGAATAATTAGAAGCCCCCATTTCTATGCCAAAACCATTTTGATAATATTTATCGAAAAGTTTTGCTGCTTTTCTTTTTTCATCAGAATCACGACCCGAGGCGAAATAGTATAAATCGAACCCGGGAACCATTGGTATCATATTGTAATACACCGTTCCGTCTCTACCTTTAAACCTTAGAAGCAAACCTCTTGAAGTCAAACGATCGACAATTTCTTGAACCTTTTCCCGGGGCTTTCCCGTCTTTTCAACAATCTGATCCATCGTCTCTGGATCTTGTAATGGAGCTGGAAAATGTGTTAAGAATTCAGCTTCCTCCCGGGTGTACACAACCTTAAGCATTTCCATTACTTCTTTGGTCCACGGAACCCTTACAGGGAACAAATTCATTTTTTCCCTCAATTTCTCATAAACATCGGCTTCTGCCAAAATTCCCACTTCACAAAACAGTAGCTGATCAACATTGATTTTGCTTATAATAAATCATAAAAAATTTATGTGAAGATTACCAGCAGGACTGGACAAAAAAGTATAGAAAAGAAAGCAGAAACTACAGAAATAACATAAAAAACTGGACAAAAATCAAAAATTGAAGAGGTGGAAACAAACCTAACATTTTTCCACGCCTTTAATAATGAAAAAATCTAGTTTCGGAGCGTATCGATTTGCTCTTATAGTGGTGTAGTAAATTTATGTGTGAAGTCGGCGGGTGAAAAAGGTGTTTGAAGACGTAAAATTTGGTTACCAACTTCCTCCACACACTCCTGATTTGATATTTGACGTAGCTCTTTACCTTGAAGAAAAGGGATTTGATTCGGTGTTTATGGCTGACCACCTCGTAGGCATTGCTGTTAGAAGATTCGACTTCCTTGATGCTTGGGATATCTTAAGCGCATTAGCCGTCAAAACTAAACGCTTGAAACTGGGGTCTTGCGTAACGGACCCTCATAGAAAACATCCGGCTGTTTTGGCGCAAACCGTCATGACCCTTGATCATTTGTCTAATGGTAGAGCTATCTTGGGAATAGGGGCTGGAGAAGCTATGAATTTGGACCCCTATGGCATCAAATGGGATAGACCTGTTTCTAGAATGTATGAAGCAGTTAAGGCTGTTAAAGAGTGCTGGACTCATCCTGTGGTAAACTTTGAAGGAGAATTTTTCCATATCAAGAACGCGTTGGTAGAGCCGAAACCTATCCAGGAACCCCATCCACCGATATGGATTGCTGGAAACTCGCCGAGAACCATGAAAATGACGGCTGAAATTGCGGATGGGTGGATACCTATGGCTCCTCCGCTTACTCCAGACGTGTATAAGGAGAATTTTGGAAAAATATTGAAATGGGTTAAGGAATATGGAAGAGAACCTGAATCTGTAGAGCCGGCTCTTTTCACCTACGTTGTGGTGGCTAAGGATCATGATACTGCTAGAGAAATAATCGAGTTGCCAGCAAGGATGACCATCGCAACGTTGTCTAAGGGTGCTCAACATTTGAAATTGGAGGGTTCCATACCAGAAGAATTTCAGTTACACCGTTTCATTTCTAACCAAGAGAACGTGGCTCAACTCCTTGGACATACGATGGATGTTGTGCCTCCGGAAGCCGTAGATGAATTCTTTGTATATGGTTCCCCTGACGATTGTATAGAGGGGATTGAAAGGTATTTGAAGGCAGGGGTTAAACATTTCATTGTAGCCATGTTTGTTCAATTAAAAATGATGAAGGAAACTCTTCAGTTGTATGCGGAGAAGGTTGTTCCCTACTTTAAGGAAGAAAAATAGGTGACTGTTAAAGTCGGGTTTTAGGGTTGTTATGTTATTTGTTTTATTCTCTCTTTTATAGACCCTATATACAGGGTGACCAGTAGACTGACGAAGACCTGTGACTTCACCTCCTTGCCTTCTTCTTTGAGTTTTGCCAAAAATAGGGGGTTTTTGTTTTGGCTGTGTTTTATGGAGTCTTTTGAAAGTTTCAACCGCTTGCCCAAAAATCAACCTCATACAAACACGCTGAGAAAAGCGATGTATCGCTTCACGCAATCAGCTCCATTCCGAAACAGAACTCAACTGAAACTGCGTCGCAGTATTCCAAGTGGATCAAGTCGTTGGTTAGCTTCAACTCTTGAAGATCCACAGGAATCACATACGTGTAGCCTAATTGGTGGTCAAAGTGGCACGTATGATTACTTTAAACATAGCACTCGGCCATTGAATGAAAGAATCTCTGACTGCCGTTATAAGGGCCATCCAAAAAAGCGTGGCGTTTTGCGGAATAAGGCTCCATGTAATATTTAAGTCTCATGTACATCCATCCATCATCGAGCCCATCTATTTCTCCATTGTGGTTCACGTCGAAAACTATGCCCACGTAATCAAAAGAAATGTTATCATGTCTCAGATGGTTTATTTTCACCGTGATAAGCAACGTTGTCTCATTCGTCCTCTGAAAGGTTATGTTCATCCAGAATGTTGTGACATTGAATTTTTCTGCTATGGGACCTTGCCAGAAGAAATTGAATGTTTCACTACTATTGGTGAAGAGTGCACGCCTCATTAGATTGATTTCCCTCTGCAAATCCTCCAACCGACTCCCCAAACTCGAAACCTGACTGTACAAAGTGTAGCCGTATGCACCAAAAGCCACAACCAAAACAACAAAACAAAACGAAACAAAAAGAAACTTTTTAGAAATCAATCATCTACACCGCTAAAAGGTAACAACCACCCACTTATATAATATTCCATCAAAATGAATAAGTTCCAAAATGGTTATAAACGCGCGCGGTTCAGTTCCCCACGGTTGGTTGCGCCGTAAACCCTTGCTTTCGTCTTATGCGCTTTATGCAGAAAAAAGGAGTTTAAGATGGGTATCTTGGTTGTTATTATGGTTTGGGTTTTCTGATCTTAACGAAGTAAATGACTATTGCTGCTATTATGATTATTGCAACCACAGCGGCTACAACGATGTATGGATCGATAACTGTCTCCGGTGCCTCTTGTACTGTCAGAGCCTTCACCTCGCTTACATCACCCTCGGTGTTCACGTCGCCACTCCAGCTGGCTCTGACCTCGTAGTTTCCAGCTGTTTCTGGCGTCCAAGGGTAGGTATAGTTGCTGTATTGGTTGGTTTTTACTGTCGCGAGAGTACCCCATGTTCCACCACTTGGCTTATATTCAATCGTTACGTTGACGCCTGGCTTCAAGGGATCAATTGTTCCATTTATGGTTACGTTCTCTCCCAAATCAATAGTGGTTAAACTGAGATTTATGGAAATAGTCGAAGTCGCTTTTAGTACTGTCAGAGTCTTCACCTCGCTTACGGCACCCTCGGTGTTCACGTCGCCACTCCAGCTGGCTCTGACCTCGTAAGTTCCAACTGCTTCTGGCCCCCAAGTGAGGGTATAGTTGCTGTTCTGGTCGGTTAATATGGACTTAGGGACAAGCTCCCAGGTTCCATCAGTCGGTTTGTATTCAATCGTTACTGAAGCATTTGCCCGCACGGGGTCAACAGGATCGTCTGCAGTGATTTTTCCATTTATGGTTACGTTCTCTCCCAAATCAATAGTGGTTAAACTGAGATTTATGGAAATAGTCGAAGTCGCTTTTAGTACTGTCAGAGTCTTCACCTCGCTTACGGCACCCTCAGTGTTCACGTCGCCACTCCAGCTGGCTCTGACCTCGTAGTTTCCAGCTGTTTCTGGCGTCCAAGGGTAGGTATAGTTGCTGTATTG
>Ga0209636_10000026_pt1 | contig 112069 bp, 111 predicted proteins | sample DeeMarSWOR152_54_FD_187464 | JGI IMG/M metagenome (GOLD analysis project Ga0209636, IMG submission 187464) | Marine sediment microbial communities from White Oak River estuary, North Carolina - WOR-1-52-54 (SPAdes) (version 2) | ecosystem: Environmental > Aquatic > Marine > Intertidal zone >...
CTTGGATGGCTCGCATCTATCCAATCCATAACCTCCTTTGGAGAACCCATAACCCATGGAGGTTGTTTAAACTCCGGGTTGTATTCCGTCATTTTTTATCAGAAAAATACAACATTTAGATAACTTATAACTATTTCTAAGAAAATTAATCGATATGTTCTCTTGTTTTAACTGCCATACCATAGGTGAATGACAACATCTCACTTCTGTTCATCAGGCATCTTCCAACTGCTAATAAACCATCTTTTTCATCTACGATAAGACATTCATCAAAGGGCCTTAGCTCTGAGTCGCAATCTACGATAAACTTAGCAAAAACACTTTTACCATCTTTCACAAACGGCACGGCCTCCTTGTTCACAGTTACTCTTAGTTTTGGATATTTGAAAGATTTGTGAAGAAGCCGTGCCCCATCTATCTTCAAAGTAAACAAACCATCACCAGCCCGCATAGACAAAATGTGCTTTCCATCACAGTATACGTTACGTATCTTACTTGTCTTCTTTGATTTAACCATCTTTACTTTTCCATTAAACAAAGCCTTAGAAGCATCTTTCCCAAACTGCATATCAGCGACAGCAGAAATCCTTCTAAAATCCATGTCCTCCGGTTTTTTACTTGTTGAACTGAGCGTTTCTTTTACCTTCTTACTATCCTTCCAAAATATTACCCTTCTATCTTTTGTAAATTTACTAAACATTATACTTAATTCTTCCTCGGTCTCACTATCTACATATTCAGGAAACACTGATTGTGCAAAAGGATACATTTCATCAAGCTCAATTGGTACAGGTCCCAGATGAGAATTTACTACAAAATCTACATTTTTCTTTTCAAGTATTTCTTTAGAATAATACTTTGAATAAGGCTTCTTCCCCTCAGGAAAAACAACAATAGTATCAAACAAAGACCTATAACGATTCAACAGTCTCCTATGACATCTATAGACAATAGGTCTATGGATAGTATGACCCCCAGTATAAAATAAAGCCTTTTTTTTGCTGACAGGTTCAAACTTTTCCAACCACTCTTTATTTTCCTTTTTTCTCAATTCCCTCAGCGCATATAGTAGATATGGATTTGAACTAGCTCTTCTTTCCACGAGTTCCCAGAGATTTCCCTCTACAATTGCACTTCTAATTTTTTTTATCTCAGCAAAACTAACATAGAGATTATGTTTTGCTAGCTGTAAAATAACCTCGTTTTTTTCCATTTTTTTAAGCTCAGATGCAGAATACTTTGAACAGACAGGGCAACAGCATGGGAGCTCATTGAGATCATCTAGTTTCTCTGTTCCCCACGGAAAAATCATTCTCCCATCATTGGCATATTTTGCATATGCAGAGGAATCAAAGAAATCACAACCAAGAGCGACAGCCAGTGGAAATACTAATGGATGACCTGCACCAAATAAATGCACAGGTCTGGCTGGTTTTAAACCTTTTTTAGATGCAATAATACATCCTACTAAATCTGCATATCTCTGATTCTCCATCAATGGTACCACGCCACCGATTGTGAAAAAATCCGAATCGATTTTACTTAGTTCTTCTGCACATTTTTCTCTAAGATCCAGATAGATAGAACCCTGAACTGTACATGCAAGTATCATATCTTCTTTTATCTTCGTACTCTGTTTAGCGCGCTTTAAAGTCTCTTTTACTCCCCATTCTGCTTTTGTCTTAGTTTGATCTGGTGTCCCAAAAACATCTAAGATATTTCCGATATCACTACCGATATCTCTTTGAAATTTAACAATCTCCAGGGGATCAATGTCTACGTCTCCATAGACGTAGGATTGAAAAGTTCCAGAATCTGTCATGATGGGCCCATCAAAATCTATGAGACCATGAACTCCTTCTTTCAATGCCAATGCTTTAAGTTCTGGATTTTTGTTGATTATATACGAGTTTGTTATCACCATTTCAGTGCCAAAGAGTTTTTTCATTTCTTTTGGAGTGATGAGCATCTTATTTGGATTAATCACTGGTAGAAGAGTAGGGGTGGTTACTGTCCCATGTTCTGTTACAAACCTGCAGATCCTACCTGCAGCATCTCTATCCTTAATTTCAAATTTCATAATTAACTCTGCAGGAGGTAATTAAAAGGAATATATTTAGCTTTAGTCACTAACAACAAACGTTTTTCAAAAACTCTAATATTTAAACCTATGTTTTTATCTTTACACCTTTACAAAATAAACGTTTAAAGTTTAATAATTTGAAGTCATACCGATAATTAAGATAAGAAAAATTTAAGTTATGTTAAAAGCTACTCCTCAATGGTGAGGTTGGATGGGAAAAACACCAGTTGGAATATTGATAATATCAATTTTGTTTATGATGGGTGGAATTTATTCGATTATTAAAGCAATTGGTAGTTGGGTAACATTTCATCTTGTTGTCGTAAACTTGTATGAGACGTTTGGTATGGAGCTTCCTTTTGAAATTTATCTTTATTTTTACATTTTTCTAATCTTAGATATTATGATCTCTATCCTTCTGATAATAGTAGCTTATGGTTTTATACAAATAAAGAAATGGTCTTGGAAACTAGGAATAGCAACTTTGATCTTTGTAATTATGACTAACTTGATTTTAATGATAACAATTCCAACTGAACTAAAAGAAGACTTAGAATTATCTATTTCTTTCATTGGCTCTACAATATACTCATCAATAATCTTAATCTATTTATTTACACCAAAAGTTAGATCATTTTTTAAAATACAACCTAGAGAATATAAAGAAAATCAATATTCTAGAGATACTGAACAATATAGCGATCGAACATCCTTTGAAATGCAAGCTTCTAACAACGATGAAAATTTTGTCAGAAGACAAATTCATGATTGGATTTCTAGAAACAAGGGTAAAATACTTTCAGAAAACTCAGATGGGACACGTATTAAAATAGGGGTGGGAATGTATATCAATCCAAAGATAAACCGTATGGTTATAAAATTCAAAAAAGGAGCTGCTATAATTTTTGAATTAGAACTTACAAAAGAAAATAATAAAATGATTGTAAAAGGTGAAGGTTACGTTCCACAGATGGGTAATTTAGAATTGGATTTAGATCCTAATTCATTTATTGGTGGCATTCCCCGTAGAAAAGGATATAAACTTTTATACGACCTAAAATCTATACTTTCACCGACATCTATTAAAAGTCAAATTTCTCCTATAGATCCTCATCTTTAAAATTTATCAAACCCCTATTTGAATAGGATCAATAATTCTCCTAAGCGTAGTAATTGCAGAAAGCGATGCCATATAACTTGATCCAGGGTTATTCGGGTTAGGCATATTTTCCAGTTCAACGCGTAAACGACCAAATTTTCCATGAGCAAGTATCTTGTGACTAATCCTAGTTGCTACAGGATCTGCTACGATTTCTACCTTTGTTTCATCAAAACCTTTACCTGCAAGAGAGATGCTTGCAGCCACATTGATATTCTGCGGAAAATTTTTCACAGCATCTCTAGCATTTCCTCTAAAGAGAACGGCTCTCTCATTGAAGCGTTTACCAAGAGATTCAGGCGGTTTAGTTGTTACAAGAGTTACCTCGTTCAACCCTCCGACGTTTGCTGATAATATGCCATCGATACCACATACCGCACCTGAGGGAATATAAATCTTACAATTTTTTTCTCTCGCAAGATTTTCAAGTTTTTTTCTAAAATTTTCATCAAACAACCCCCCTACACTCATTATTATCAAGTCTTTACCAGCTCTAAGGACTTGTTCGGCGTATTCTTTTACCGCTTCTTGTGACGCTCCTTCAAAGACTACATCCACATGTTTTAAAAAATCTTCTACTCTCGTTATTTCCGCCTTCGGAAGATTCTTTTTAAGCCTATCTGAGGCTTTTGGATTTATATCGTATAGATATATCTTCTCGATTTCTTTCCAATTATCAGCGGCTTTTCCAACATCAGTACCAATTGCTCCACAACCAATTATTCCAAGTTTCATGCTTATTACCAAAACCTTAATACCGCCAATCAATATAAAAAATGTTGTTATGGACGACACTGATAGATATCTTCAGGAAGATCTCGGTGGAGAAGGAGATATAACCTCTGATTCCTTGTTTACTAATGAAAAGGCGAAGGCGTATATTATTGCAAAGGAAAAATGTATTGTCGCTGGACTCGAAGAAGCAAAGACGGTCTTTAAGAAAACTGGAGCAGAAACAAAACTACGGGTGAATGATGGAGATTTTGTAAAAGGAAACACAGTTATAGCCGAGATAAGAGGACCTGTAAGCTCTATTCTTAAGGGAGAAAGATTAGCTCTTAATTTTATCTGTAGAATGAGCGGTATCGCTACAGAAACAAAAAAGCTTGTAGACATGTGCAGAGCGATAAACCCACATGTGACAATAGCGGCTACGAGGAAGACAACACCTGGATTCCGTAGATATGAGAAAAAGGCTGTTGTCCTTGGTGGTGGAGAGGCGCATCGTTTTGGATTGTATGATGCTGTTATGATTAAAGATAATCATATCAAATGTGTTGGTTCTGTTGAAGAGGCGATTAGGAGGGCTAAGCAGAGGGTTCATGATAAGGTTATAGAGGTTGAAGTAGAAAACGAGCTAGATGCACTCGTTGCAGCGAAAACGAAGGTTGATGTCATCATGTTGGATAATTTTGACCCCAAGTCTGGTGAATTGGTTGCAAAAAAAATTAGAGAGATAGATAGTGATATTCTTGTTGAGGTATCTGGTGGTGTTACTCCTGATAATATAGTCGAGTATGCGTCTTTTGCGAATCGTATTTCTCTTGGTTATCTTACACATAGTGTTGGGAGTAGGGATTTTTCTTTGGAGCTGATTTAAAATTTTTTTAGGAAATGTTTAATAATTGAAATTCCTTTACAATATTGTAAAAAATATAATAATCACAATGAGTGGGGTTTATTGTTGTGAGGGTATGGTGATATTGGATGAAGAAAATTGTAGAAGATGTAGTTGCTAATGAAAAGAAGAAAAAGAAAGTGAAGATCTCTGATAAGAGGACTGATGTTTTAAAGGGTTCGCTTACCCGGGAGTCGATTAGTCGTGGTGTTAAAAATGAGGAGTTGGAGGAGATACTGGCTGGTTTAACTACTACTATACGGGTTGTTGGTTGTGGTGGTGCTGGTACTAATACTATTGCCCGGTGTATTGAGGCGGGTATAAGTGGGGCGGATTTGGTAGCTGTTAATACGGATGCTCAGCATTTGCTTTTGGCTGATGTTTCTCATAAGGTTTTGATTGGGCGGCATCTTACTCATGGTCTTGGTGCTGGTTCTCTTCCTCAGATTGGTGAGGAGGCTGCGAAGGAGAGTGAGCAGGATATTCGTGCTGCTATTGAGCGTTCTGATATGGTTTTTGTGACTTGTGGTCTTGGTGGTGGTACTGGGACTGGTGGTTCTCCTATTGTTGCTCAGATTGCGAAGGAGGTTGGTGCTTTGACTATTGGTGTTGTCACGCTTCCTTTTAGTGTTGAGGGCTTTATACGTATGGAGAATGCTGAGACGGGTTTGAAACGTCTGCGTGATACTTGTGACACTGTTATTGTTATACCTAATGATAAGTTGCTTGATATTGTTCCTAATCTTGCGTTGAATGCTGCTTTTAAGGTCGCTGATGAAGTACTTATGAGATCTATTAAAGGTATAACTGAGATGATTACGATGCCGGGTCTTGTGAATCTTGATTTCGCTGATCTAAAGACAGTTATGAAACGTGGTGGCGTGGCTATGATTGGTCTTGGAGAGGCAGAGGGTGAGAACAAGGCAGTGAACGCTGTTGTAGAGGCCCTTAATTCTCCGTTGTTGGAGGTTGATATCTCTGAGGCTACTGGTGCTCTTGTCAATGTAACTGGTGGCGAGGATATGACGATTAGTGAGGCTGAGCGGGTTGTTGAAGAGATATATTCAAGGGTTGACCCGAATGCACGTATTATATGGGGTACCACGATTGACCCTGAGCTTAAAAGGAATATACGTGCGATGTTGGTTATTACAGGTGTTAAATCAAAGCAGATTCTTGGTCCAACGGAGAAGGCATTTGAAAATAAGGAATACGGCATTGATTTTGTAGCCTAGGAGACAGTCAAACCATTCTTTCTTTTTTCTTTCTGAATATTTGCTAATCATAGATGTTAATCGAGAGGTTTAATATTAGGAGCAGTATAGCCAAATTGTTTATATACACCTAGCTATTTGACGAATTGCTTATTAGAGGTGTCAATAAGTGAAGGTATTCAAAAGCGATAAAAGCTTCATTGATAGAGCTTGGGAACTCCAACGTAACCTAGAGGTACGACAAAAAAGAATAGGTAAAGGCAAGTATGGTAGAGTCCTTAAAATGGCTCGCAAGCCCACTAACGAGGAGTATGCAAAAACTTCGAAGATAACTGGGGCAGGCATCATGCTTATAGGTGGAATAGGTTTTGTTATTTTTTTGTTAGCTACACAAGTTGCACCTTGGATAGCGGAACTACTTGGATGGGTTTAGAAGGTGTGAGATTATGCAAAACACAGATTTTGAAGAACCTACTGAAGAAAAAACAAAAATATTTACCATAAAAACTCAGGTTGGTAAGGAGCAAAATACTGCTGATCTTGTTAATAGTAGGGCAGATAAATCAAAGATAGAAATACCTTCTATTCTTGTAACACCTGAGCTTAGGGGTTACATTTTCCTGGAGAGCTACGATAAAGAACGCGTAAAGGATATGATTAAGACGGTTTCCTATGCTCGAAATATGCTTGAGGGTGATATCCCTATCGAGCAGATCGAGCATTTTCTTGTACCAGCTTCTGCAGTTGCAAAGATTGCAGAGGGCGATATCGTTGAAATGATCGCGGGTCCATTTAGAGGTGAAACAGCTAAGGTTACACATATCGATGATACAAAGGAGGAGATCACTGTAGAACTCTTTGAATCTGTTGTTCCAATACCAATCACGGTTCGAGGAGAACAAGTAAGGGTAGTCAAAAGAAAAGAAGAAGCGGAAGAAGCGGAGGAATAGACGTATATGGTAGAAACAGTTGAAGCACTTGTTGAAGGAGGAAAGGCATCTGCGGGTCCACCGCTTGGTCCAGCACTTGGACCACTTGGTGTAAACATTATGCAGATCATCAATACAATCAACGAGAAAACCAAACAATTTGAAGGGATGAAAGTTCCTGTAAAAGTCATCGTTGATTCTAAGACAAAAAACTTTGAAATCGAGGTAGGTACGCCACCTGCAGCGTCACTGATTCTTAGCGAACTTGGTTTGGAAAAAGGATCTGGGGCACCATCGACACATAAGATTGGCGATTTCACTGTTGATCAAGCGATCAAGGTTGCTAAGATGAAACATGATAATCTCTTAGGTAAGGAGCTTAAACAAAAGACAAAGGAGATCATAGGAACCTGCGTGTCATTGGGTGTGACTGTAGAAGGAAAAAAACCACAGGAGATTCAGAAAGCTATAGACGAGGGGGATTACGACTCTAAATTCGCTTGAAACCTCGTTGGAAGTATTGTTTAATTGATCTGAGCATCCGATCACGTCGAACCCGAAGAGGAATCGTAGTTCCATCACCCCATGTTTTTTTCTTATTAATTTCTGTTAAAATAGAGTCTACACTCATATCTGTTGATTCTATGATAGTGTAGCCGTATCCAGCGTATAATGGATCATGAGCATCGCTCCCGCCTATTCCCCCAAGGTTGAATTCTCTGGCGACCTTCGCTGTTTTTATATTAGTTTTAGGGAGACTGCAGCCGTTAAAAACCTCCATCGCAGGGATCTTCTTATGAATTGTTTCAAGTTTTTCCTTCTTAATCCCTGACATTCTTCTAAAAAGATGAGGGACAATGGGTATTCCACCTTTATCAAGGATTTCTTCCACTGTTTCCTCGACAGATAAGCCTCTAATTATATTTTCTTTTATTCCAAGTGCAAGAAAATGGCCATCTGCGGTTGATATCTCTAAACCTGGGACAATGACGAAATTTTTTGATCTGAGTTTCAATGCTTCTAGTGATCCTTTTATAGAGTTGTGATCTGTGATCGCCATTCCCTGTAAACCTTTTTTCTGAACTAGTTTCATTATTTCTTCAGGAGAACCAGTTGCATCCTCCGAGTATTGTGAATGAATGTGTAAATCCAGTTTTATCATATGTTAGACTTCCAATTTTTGGAACTGGTAGTCTAAATCGGTATTAGAAGTTTACGTCTATCTGTTTTCGATTGAAACACCTTGGAGAATAAGCAAATGTATCGTGGCAAAAAAACTATTTTCAAAGATCCTCCCTGTCTTGAAATCAAAGCCGCTTATAGATTTTATAAGTTAATATGCGGGCGCCGGGATTTGAACCCGAGTCATAAGCTTGGCAAGCTTAAGTGATACCAGGCTACACCACACCCGCAACAGATATCAGAAATCAAGTAGCAAAAAACCCTTAAAAAGGCTTATGGTTCAACGCATTCTCTTCAACGGTTTACTCAGATGCCGCCGTGCACAAACCGGGACTTCATAGAAATCAGTATTAACCCCTCGCTTTTTCTCTCTCACTATAGGTTTTTTACTTTCTATTCCACAGATTCTACATTTATACCCCTGATTTCTCCCTTTTGATTTCATATGTTTCCCACATCTATCACAGATCGGGTTCTCCACCTTTTCAACCTTTTTCATGAGGTGTTTCACATTCATCTTTTCAACATTAACTGTTAATGGGTTCTCTCTCACACCTCCATAGACTTCAACAACATCTCCACGGCATAGTTCTCTCACCACTCTTCTAAACTCTTTAGTAGGCTCATAAGCAGCACAATCAACAACTCCTGTTGAATCTTTAATAGTGAAAATAACATGCCCACCTTCTATAGTATACGGTTTTCGAACCACAGTCCCCTCCGATATAACAGATTGAAAAGGCTGTATCTCACCAACATCCATCCTTTGAAGATGATCATCTGTCCCCTGATTAGTCTCGAATATCAGCCAACAATCAACTTTTTCCGACTCAACAATAGAACGAGCAAGTATTAACTCATCTTCATCATCCCCTCTTATACCATACAATACTGGACAAGGAGAATTCGGCATAAGCCGGTTATGCCTGTTTTCATAATCATAGTTGTCAAAAGTTAACCGGCAGGTTTTATCCATCTTTATGACCGAGTTATCGTCTACGGTTCTATTTGTCCCCCATTTATCCTCTTCCCTGTAAGTGATTGCCTCATATGTCTTGTCTTTTAAAGGAGACCAAGCTACTGAGGCGGTAGCGCCAATGATCCCTCTGCAATTCTTATATCCTTTGTAATCTGCTCTCAGCGATTCCAGCAGTCGTTCTATCTCTTTCAATGAAACAATTTCCCTCACTGCTTTCTCATAGATTTCAAAAGATGGTTGTTCTTTCAAGATAGCAAACCCAGGATTAGTATTTTCATCTTCTAACCTTGCATATCTCTTCATAATACGTTCTACGATTTTCCTGATTTTTTTGACATCATCAGATCCATAATTCCCAGAGGATGATTTGAGATGACAGAAGATTTCTTTATCGTCTGTTTCTCCTATTTTGGTTTTTTTTCCTATACCTTTTCCAACTTGTATAGAAACTGCACCGTTACCCCGGGTTTTCCATGGAATGTTAGGGTTTAATCTTACAAGTCGTGGATATCCGATTATATCATAGTTCTCTTCAATTAGTTTTTTTATAATAGCCATGGCTACATAGGTTGTGCATCCTCCAGATTTGGAATCCGTATCATCTACTCCTATCCAGATAATTTCACTCCCGATATCATTATATATTAAATCTTACTTTAACCCTATTTACGGATGAACCGTACAGAGTTATTGGGGGATATCAGAGAAATCTTGATCAACGTAGGATTCTACGTCTCTGATTTATGTTCTATACGTCCTATAGGTTTTGACTTAGTTGCAAGAAGAGACAATTCATTACTCATAATTAAAGTTTTGACAAACATTGATGCACTATCAGAAGATGTCGCCAAGGAGCTAAGAGTACTGTCTATACTTTTGAAGGGCTGTCCATTACTGATTGGAGAACGAGGCGGAACAGGATTCCTTGAAGACGACGTGGTTTATGACCGGTTTGGAGTTCAGGCTATCACATCAGAAACCCTTAGAAATCATCTTCTTGAAGGACTACCACTTAGAGTATATGCTGCACCTGGTGGTCTCTATGTGAATCTTGATAGAGAAAAACTCAGAAAACTTCGAGAAGAGCAAAACATCTCCTTGGGTTCATTTGCACGATTTGTACGTGTTTCACGAAGAACAGCAAGTATGTATGAGGATGGTATGAACGCGCGTGTAGAAGTTGTATCAAGAATCGAAGAACTACTTGACAGCACTGTTGCTATGCCTATAGATATTCTAAATCCATCATCTGCAGGAAAAAAAGAGGTTGCAACTTTCCATGGAGAAACAGAACGGCTTAGAGAATTTAAGCAGGAGATATTCTCGATATTGGAACACGTTGGATATAAGATAATCCCTATGGAACGTTGTCCTTTTGAAGCGCTTAGTAAAGATAAAGAGAGAATCTTATTGACTTGTGTTCATAGGTACGATAGAAAACTACTTAAAAAAGCGCAGATCGTTAGCAGTATTTCTAAAATAACGGAGAAATATGCTGTTGTTTTTACGGATAAAGAAGTTGATAAGACGAATATAGAGGGTACTCCTCTTATTGTTAAAAAAGAGTTGAAGAAGATCAGAGAACCAGAGGAAATACTTGATTTGATTATAGAAAGGATACATTAAGGGGTTGACCAAACTTTTATAAATAGAGTTGTCATTCCCGAGAACTACACCTCCATATTTATATGGAGTAAATTGCATATAAAAACACTTGATGATGTCTATGACAGACAAAAAAATTATTGATGCGGTTGGAAAAATCTTAGAGGAATCTAAGAAACTAGATAGGAAATTCAAGCAGAACATAGATATAGTCATAAATCTAAAAAATCTGGATTTTAAGAATCCTAAGAATCGTATTGATGAGGAGATTATTCTACCTCATGGTAGGGGTGGTGAGTCTAAAATAGCTCTTTTTGCTAGTGGTGAGCTTGCTGTAAAGTCAAAGAAAGATGTGGATTTATTGATTAAACCTGAGGAGATTGAGGATCTTTCTAAGGATAAGAAAAAGTTTAAAAAGATAGCGGATTCGCATGATTTTTTTATCGCAGAGGCGCCCTTGATGCCCACTATTGGTAAAACCCTGGGTACTGTCTTGGGTCCTAGGGGTAAAATGCCTAAGCCTGTGCCTCCTCATGCTGATGTATCAGGTTTGGTGAAGAACCTTCGTAGCACGATTAAGGTTCGTTCTAAGGGTGGTAAAACCTTCCATACAGTTGCTGGTAATGAGGATATGTCTAAAGAAAACCTTGCGGATAATATTGATGCCATTATTAGAAGGGTTGAGGGTGGATTGGAACGCGGTCGGATGAACCTCGGCTCTGTTTATATTAAGACGACTATGGGGTCGTCAGAGCGGATTATTTAGGGTGATGTATCGTGGCTCATGTTGCAAAATGGAAATATGGAGAGGTAGAAGAGCTTACCGGTCTTCTAACAGGTAAAAAAGTAGTTGGTATCGTTGAGATTGGTGGTATTCCTGCTCCTCAGATGCAACATATGCGTAAGAATCTTCAAGGTGTTGCTCAGATTCGATCTGCTAAGAATTCGTTGATATTCAGAGCGCTTGAGGAGGCTGAGAAAAAAATCAAAGGCATAAGTGGTTTGAAAGAGACAGTTACTGGTCAAACTGCTGTTATTGCCACTGATATGAATCCTTTCAAACTATATGGTCAGATTAAAACTACTCGTACTATGGCACCTGCAAAGGGTGGGGAGACTGCGACGCATGATATCATGGTAAAAGCAGGGGATACCCCTTTTAAACCTGGCCCTGTTGTCGGGGAACTGCAAAAAGCTGGTATACCCGCAGCTATCCTAGAGGGCAAGGTTATTATAAAGGAGGATAAGATTGTTGTCTCTGCTGGTGAAAAGATACCTGCTGATGTAGCGCAAATGCTTACACGTCTTGAGATATTTCCCGTTGAGATAGGTATGACTCTGCACGCAGTGTATGAGGATGGCAGTATTTTCAAATCTGATGTACTTGATATTAACATCGATGAGTTCATAGGTAGAATGCAGCAGGCATCAAGTAATGCGTTTAACCTAGCTGCCGAAACAGCATGGATCACCAAGCTTACAATCAACTCGTTGTTGATAAAAGCTCATCATAATGCTTTTGTCATCGCCCTGGAGAAGGGTATAGTTAATAAAGAAACTGTAAAGCATTTAATTTCAAAAGCACATAACAGTATGCTTGCTTTAAAGAATATAACAGCATAGGAGGAAAAAAGAAATGGAATATATCTATAGTGCAATGCTTCTTCATGCTGCAGGCAAAAAAATAACAGAGGAAAACGTAAAGAAAGTTCTAACAGCTGCAGGTGTAAAAGCTGACGATGCACGTATTAAAGCATTGGCTGCTTCCCTTGAGGGGGTAAACATTGACAAAGCTATACAAACAGCCGCTGTACCAGCTGCTGCAGCAGTACAACCACCAGCTGCTAAAGGAGAAGTGCCTGCTGAAGGAAAACCAGAAGAGAAGAAAGAAGAAAAAAAGAAAGAAAAGGAGAAGAAAGAAGAGGTTTCTGAAGAGGAAGCTGCAGCAGGACTTGGCGCATTATTCGGATAAAGACATAATTATCTGTTGAAAACAACAACCTCTTACTTTTCTTTTTTTAGATTAATGAAAACGCTATTAGGGGTTTTACCAGAATAATTTCTAAACATTAAAACAGGAAGTTATTGAGAAGTGGGGGACGGGATGCATTGATAGGAGGAATGTGCCTCTAAGTGGAAAGCAGGTACAAAGGTTACCTCCCCAATTTTATATTCCTGAGTCCCCCAGTTCTAAATGTCTTTTTTAAATAAATAGTTTTCTCTTGTATATCTCTCCTGCTGAGGTTTGAAAATAACAGGAGTAACATGCTTTGTTTCTAGGGCATCAAATCTCATTTAAATTGATTAGAAAACTATTTATATGATAAATACATTCATGTTTATTGATAGCGTGCTACAATATAGCACAATAGGGATGGGATAGATAAATATGGAAGAAGAAAAAAAGAAAAAAACAATACCAGATGATATACCCATAACATGGGTAAACATTGTCTAATTTTCTCTCTTCTTCTATAGCCCAACCCATCTAACATGCACTACATAAAATAATGACATGTTTTTAGAAAAAGTAAAATCAATAAAGATATCAGATCTACATCCAAGCATCAAGTCCTTTTTGCTCTGCCAAAGCCATATCAGAAAGACCAAACGCACCCTGGATATAGTTCTCAATCATCTTCTTATACCACTCAAGATCAATTTCTCTTACATTTTTCAAAAGATCCACAGGATACATATAATCAATAGGTTTCACCCCGCTTTTTGACGGATTTGGGATACCTGGCAGAGGTCTTTTTGTAACTACAAACTTGAGTTTTATACGAGACTTTATCGGCTGATCAAGAAGTTTTTCTAATGCGGCAGATCTTCTACCAAAAACAGATATTGATCCATCCTGATTCAACTTATACCGCTTTGAAGGTTGAACAGATTGAACCAATGTCAAATCATCAATATCCACCTGTGACCAATCCAACTTCAACAGGATATCTTTTGTTTTACTCCTTATACTAGCTTTTACAGCGTTTCTAGCTTCTTCTTCATCATCCCAACTGGAGTTATCTTTTAAAACATTGAACATTATCCTTTCAAGCACTTTACGCGCAATATTAGCTTTATCTGAACCTTTGAAATTATTACCTTTTGTAATCATCTCAATTTTCCCGTCTTTTTCATCGAAAATGAGGTAGTTCTTATGTTTTACAAAGATCATCCCATCATGGATCTCAGGCTCCAATTCAAAACCTGGATAATTCAGATCTTTCTGCCATTTGATGTTACATTGTTGTATCGCTGATATAGCCTCTTCAGGTTTAGTAAGCCAATCCTCTTCATTTTTATCAAGAGATAACCCTAATGTCTTTGAAAACTCAGGTAGGCTTCCTATGGAGCGAGAGCATCCGATGTAGATCCCGTCGGTATCACCATAAACTACACGAATGTCTCTTTTTTCAAGATAGTTTAAGGTATCAGATAATATCATCTGACCTTTTGTAGTAATTGCAGCAGCACCCCATAGATTAAACTGCCTCCCAGATACAGACGGAGCAGAAAGGATGCCATGTGTCCCAGCATTACGAGCTCCCTTCAGACTTTGATACATCATTTTCAGGCGTTGCAACTCTGATTTATCACCCTTCTTTTTCCCCTCTTTGAGTTCTTTCTTTATCTTAGCAATCATGCTCATAATACCTGTCATAGCACAGTTTACTACTCCAGGTTTCTTATCTATTTTTATACCTAGCATGTATCCTTTATCTGCATAAGGATCGTCTTCTGTTATTCCCCTCCAATTTACATCTTTTTTATCTAGAACTCGTTGTGGGATTTTTTTAAGCCATATATAATCATCAGGCTTTTCCTCTTTCTTTGCAAGCCTAACTGTATCTGCACCTACATTCATAGCCTTAAGAATAGTAGGATACATAGCACCCACGTCAGCTACAACTACATACCACCACGGGATAAAATGAGAACGCGCCTCCTTATCCGGTTTTATAGTCATACCACCAGGCATATGATAACCCAGTTTTTCATCATCATCTTTAGCCTTCTCATTATAAACAACATAGGGATATTCCATCCAATCAGGCATCTCGTCTCCATACTTCAAAATACGGACAAAATCCTTAGACAACTGTTCTCTCCTCGTTTTAGCCCTTTTAACTATCTCTCCCCTGGTATTACATCCCTTAAAATCTCGTAATAAAACCTGTGAAATAGACATGGTTCTACAGATAGGAGGCATGATTTTCTTCTGTAATGCCCCCCGTATGAGTGCCATATGATCCCACATATTCACTGCGCCATGAGAAAGCAACATGTCAAAAGGCATACACGTAGTAAATGCAAGAGGCAAAGCCTGCTGAATAAGATTAAGCGTCACACCCAGCTGTTCTTGAACATCCTGACGGTTATATTTCAAAGTCCTAACATCTATCTTTATCTGAGACGGAGTTAAAAAAATACGGTCTTTGACCTTTACACCTAGAAAAGGAGCCACTGCTTTGAGGCTAAAGTCATCCAAAAAAGAATAAAACTTTCGCACTCCAATATAAGTATCAAGACTACATGGATAAAACTGTACAACCTCTGAACCAACACCAAAATGAAAAGATCTATCCAACCTACTATAACGGTTAACAAAACTCTGCAAAACTTTTATCTTGTCATTAGAAAGATTGTCACGGTAATTCTTCAAAATCCAATTGATCCTATTATAAATATGAAAATTATCAAAACCTACTATATTGTGCCCAGATACGATGTCGTATTCCATCGCTATGCTACAGAATTTACACAGGTTTTCTATCTCCTCATTGACATTACGTGAAATAAACTGCTTAATATCCACGTCTTCCCAATGAGACGGGCAATCCAGTATATCAAAACTGAATTCTTCATTCTCCAGGTTTTTATCAGATTCAAAAACTATGTCAAAATCCGAATAACCTATAATATCAATGGGAATATCGCTTTTTCCCTCTTCATACTGTGTGGTCTCAATGTCGTAGACTAAAACTTTAAGTTTCTTTTTTTCACCGCCTGTATCGAAAAGCCATGTTTTTCCATCTGCTGCCAAGTCTACAAGCGCTCTTTGGTGATAGGGTATATCATGCTCAGCGGTATAGAAATCGTGGTTGAAGAAGAGATGACTACTCACATCAGGAACAAAATATGATTTCTTAGTATAAACCTTGAAAACCTTTCTACTTTCATTAAAATCCCAGAAGCTTCTATAGTTTTCAACCTCGCCGATTTTCTCTATCTTAGATAGAATATCTTCTTCTGACTTGTTATTCTCCCATTTTTTCAGCAGATCTCTTCGAGCAGCCTCTATGTTGCTATCTTTTGGGCAAAAAGCCAAGAAATATGGTCTATGATATTCTGATACTGGCTTCGGTGTTTTTCCATGGAAATACAGAAACTCTGGTGAAATACCAAGCAACATGTCATTCATAATATTTTTATCCCCGATGAGATTGCATACCCTCAATACGTTGTGTATACTTAAATCATTAGAATTAACCTTATATTTGATTACCCTATTTTACTTCTCTGATATCTCATGGCAACTCAAATAGTATATTCAAAAGATTTCAATAAACATGACAATACTAGTCACCCTGAAAACGCAGAAAGACTACTTGTGATGATGAATGAAATTAAAAAAGCATCTTTTTATAATGAACTCAAGTTTGTCGAACCAGAGGTTTTACCAGAAGAAAAACTCTATACGGTACATTCCGAAGAAATGATTCAAAGAGTTAAAGAGGTTAGTTTTGAAGGAGGAGGATGGCTCGATTTAGATACATATGTCTGCGAGTCATCCTATGAAACTGCGCGTCTTGCAGCAGGTGGACTAGTCAAGATCAGTAAAGATGTAATCAATGGAAGAGCAGATAACGCGTTTGCGCTTGTAAGACCACCTGGACACCATGCAACAACGGGTAGATCCATGGGTTTCTGCCTGTTTAACAATGTGGCCTTAGCTGCAGATGAAATAGCACGACATGGAAAAAGAGTCTTAATCTTTGATCATGATGTCCATCATGGAAATGGCACGCAGGACATCTTTTATCGTAGAAAAGACGTATTGTATCAATCATTTCATCTATATCCACATTACCCTGGAACAGGATCTATAGAGGAAATCGGAATAAACCCTGGGGAAGGATATACGGTTAACGCTCCACTAAGCCATGGTAATGGAGACAAGGCAGTGTCAATATTGATGGATGAGATTTTTCTACCTATTGCACGTCAATTTAAACCAGATATAATCTTTTTCTCGGTAGGTTATGATTCTCATCATCATGATAACCTTGGTGGGCTAAAGCTAACTTCTAACTTTTTTGGAGAAATGATAGCTAAATTCCAAGAAATTCAACCAAGAATCGTCTGCACTCTAGAGGGTGGATATAATCTAAATTGGCTAGGAAAATGCTTGGTGTCTCAACTTGGACAGATGACTTTGCAGCCAGTCAAATTTGAAGATCATGCAGAAGAGCATACAAATGTAGATGATGTTGTTACAATTCTTAAATCTAAACTGAGTAGCTACTGGGGTCTATAAAGGTTTAGTCAAAAATCATTCCTATACCGCTGGCAGCGGAATCCTCCTGGGCGTCTATCTTCGCGTTGACATCTTTAGCCTTTTTTTTGTCAAGCTTTTTAAAACCTAATTCCTTTGCTATTTTCTCTGCTTTTTTAAGTGCATCTCCACTACCTTCTATCTTAAGATAAGTAGCCTCACCCTTTATCTCAAGAGAACTTGCATCTCTTGTAGTAATACTCTGCCGGCTTATAAGATCATCCTTTATTATCGTGTTTAATATTTTACCTGAATCCTCTTTTTTTACTTCAAAGATAACATAGGTCATATTCCATTCACCCTAGATTTTAGCGGTGTGTAATAAAGGAAGCATATATAAAAATATCTCACCTTAGAATCCTTCCATCCGCATCGATCTCACCTTTTTTTATTCTTGATGAACTTACTGGAATACCATCCTCAGCTAAAACAAACTGGATTTGTATAATCTTTAATGGTTTTTTACCGATTTTTTTACGTTTCCTATTTATTTCCTCTGCAGTTTTTACTGTCTCAGGGGATACAACAATAGCATCAAACTCTTTTTCTATCGATGGTCCATATTTATCCTTAATTGGTTTTATGATTACATGGTTAGACAACTTTTTTTCAGATAGATAATCGATAATAGCTTTTTCTCTCTGTTCAAAGGTTTTTAAGTCTTTTTTCCTTTTAGTTATTTCTTCTGTTGTGAGTCCTATAAAAACAGATCCCCCTATTCCTGCTACTTCAAAGGCTTTGCTGATCAAGGTTTTATGTCCTTTATGTAATATATTGAATGTGCCGCCTATGCAAACTCTCATAAGATGAGCATATGAATATAGCTCTTAAAAAGTTATTTTATCATTATATTATGTCACTTTGTGTTTTCTAAAGTTTGAAATGATAGATTTATGAGAAAACTATAAATTCCGCTATAGTATTTAATCTTGTTTGAGAGGATGGGAAAATGCGATTGAGAGCTCTAGTAGTAATAATGTTCTTCTTTCTAGTTACAGGGAGTTTTGTAATTATATTTATTGATGAGAGATGTGAGGCTAGTGGGAATGAAATCTATGTCGATGACGATTATTATTTACCCGGTGATGGTAGTGCTGAGCATCCTTATCGGAGTATTCAATATGCTATAAATTTAGCGGATGAAGGGGATACCATATATGTTTTTGGAGGAGATTATAACGAAACGTTGATGATAAACAAAAGACTTAATATTATTGGAAGTATCGATGACGGGAATACCATTATCAACTATCGCCAGGGTCATAATAAATATACTGTAGAGATAACTGCTGATAAGGTGATTTTAGAAGGTTTTAACATAACTGATAGTGGGAATTATATTATTTCAGATATTAAAGGAGCTCTTGTACATGTAACATCTGATGATGTTATTATTCAAAGGAATAATATCACTCGATGCCAGAATGCCTGGGGTATATATCTGGATTCCTCCGATGGCAATGTTATCGGAGATAACTTCATTAATGATACCAGGGTAGGAGTCTACTTGTCTTCTTCTAATACCAATGATATAATTAATAATATTATTTCAAGTTGTACTAATGCTGGAGCTAAAATGGATTCTTCAGAAAATAATAGATTATACAACAATGAAATAGATAATAATAACTACGGCCTATATATAAGAGATTGTAGTAATATTAATATTAGCAATAATACCATCAGTAGTAGCCAGTTTCATGGTGTTTGTATATATCAAGATGTTGATGATGTTATCGTAAATAACATTATTAGAGATAACAGTGGTGACGGCATTCATTTGAATTCTTTAAATAGTAAAATCAGGGGGAATAGTTTTGAAAGTAATCAAATAGGTATCAATTTAGATTCATCTTTTTGTAAGATAATTGGTAATATTATAAATGATTCTTTCTCATCGGGTATTTATGCAGGTTCTGGTAGCGAAAACAATATTGTTTATTTAAACTTCTTTCATGGTAATGACGTGAACGCTAATGAGAAAGGCGATAATCAATGGTATTATGAAAATCAGGGGAATTATTGGGACGATTACAATGAAGTAGACAGAGACGGTGATGGGATAGGTGATACTCCTTATACGATCGTTGGTGGAGTTCAAGATAAATATCCTTTAGGTATTTTCCTAAAACCGCCATTTAAACCAACTGATCCATCTCCAGAAGATGGTGAGGATAATGTTGGTTTAAAAATAACCTTGAATGTTTCAGTCTATGATCCTGATGGTGAAATGATGGATGTATATTTCTACAACGCAAGTGGGGCTCTCCTAGGTGTTGATAAAAATGTATTTAGCGGTAAATGGGCAACTTGTAATTTTTATCAACCTTTCGCGACTACATTTGCATGGTATGCAGTAGCGAATGACAGCAGGTTAGAAAACCAGTCAATTTATTGGTTTTTCACGACAAGGCAGAGGCCTCCAGAAAATGAAAAACCAGTTGCTGATCCAGGTGGACCATACACTGCAGGGATAGATCAAGTCATCGTATTTGACGCTTCAGGTAGTTCTGATCCTGATGGAGAAATTGATTTTTACAGGTGGAATTTTGGTGATGGAACTAGTGAGATTCTTGATATTTCTCCAACACATAGTTATTCTACTCCTGATACCTATTATGTAACTCTTACAGTTATTGATAACGATGGAACGAGCGCTATGGCTACTGCTACTGTTACAATTACATCATCTTCTACAAACCAGCAGCCTGTTGCTCTTACAGGAGGACCATACTCCGGGTATGTCGGTGGGACTATAAGCCTTAATGGATCATACAGTTATGATCCTGACGCTGGTGGGGCTATAACCAATTATACCTGGGATTTTGAAGATGGGGTAAAAGAGTATGAAGCTAATCCGACGCATATCTATACTGTGGCTGGAAAGTATAATGTGACGTTGACCGTTACAGATAATGAAGGTTCTAAAGATACTGCAACCACGACTATTACAATTTATTCTTCTTATGAGGAAACGCCAGGTTTTGAAATTATCTTTTCTCTAATTGCAATAGCATTTATCTTGATATGGAAAAGACGTAGAAACTAGCTAAAAGATATAACCAGGTTTTGCTCGGCATTCTAAAGATCTCCGTGGTCGATTGACAGATAAGAAAAAATATAAGTTATACCCGCCGATTCTTTTCTGGTATGAGAGTAGGATGATATGATGCAAAAAACCTGTATTGTTGTCCTAGTTTGTATGTTGATGTCTAGTGTTTTTACTGTTTTCTCTGTTGAAATATGTGAAGCAGCAAGTGGAAACACAATCTATGTAGATGATGATGGTGGAAAAGATTACGCAAGCATTCAAGATGCGATAGATAATGCATCAGATGGGGATACAATATACGTTTACAATGGCATATATTATGAAAATGTAGTTGTAAATAAAACAATAAACCTGATTGGCGAAAATAGGGACATCGCGATTATTGATGGTGGTGGAAGTGGAGATGTTGTCTTTATCTCTGCAAACAATGTCAACCTTAGTAATTTTACCATAAGAAATAGCGGTAGTGTTTCGTCTAATGCTGGCATAAAAATATTTTCTTCATACAATCACATTTTCAACTGTAGCATTCATTCAAATAATTGGAACGGCATCTATTTGTATTATGCTTCAAACAATAACATTGCCTCAAATGATATTTACAGTAATTCTTGGGCAGGTATTTATTTTGAATATTCTCCAAATAATACTATGAACTCGAACTCTATTTATAACAATTCTGAGAGCGGCATCTGGCTTACATCTTCTTCGAATAATACCATTTATCGTAACAACTTCATTAACAATACACAGAATGCCCATGATGCAGGAAGTAACATATGGTTTGAGTATACATATGGTGGAAACTATTGGAGTGATTATACCGGAGAGGACAACAACAACGACGGAATAGGAGACACACCATACAATATATCTGGTGGAAATAATCAGGATTTATATCCATGGATGCAACCTCTAAATCAGCCACCCATTGCTGATGCTGGTGGCCCCTATTCTGGGGTTGTAAATTTTCAGATAACATTTGATGGTTCAGAAAGTAGCGATATAGATGGTACCATTACCAGTTACAGTTGGGATTTTGGCGAGGAATATGGACATACAGGACAAGGTCTGTCTGTATCACACACATACACATCGATTGGAACTTACACGGTGACATTGACAGTTACAGATAATGATGGAGCAACCGATAATAATACAACTACTGTAACCGTGTCTTTAAATAATCCGCCAACTGCAGATGCTGGTGGCCCCTATTCTGGGGTTGTAAATTTTCAGATAACATTTGATGGTTCAGGAAGTAATGACTCAGATGGCAGTATAACTCTTTATGAGTGGGATTTCGGAGATAACAATAGTGGAACAAATATGTCTACAACACATGTCTATACAGCGATTGGAACTTACAATGTAACATTGACAGTTACAGATAACAATGGGGCAACCGCCGAGAATACAACATTTGTTACTATAATAAAAGAATTTGAATCTGGCTCAGAAGATGAAACAGGTGCAACTCCTGATTTCGGACTAATCATTGTCTTCTGTGTTATAGCATTGTTGTTGTTCTTGTTATATTACACAGTATCGAGCTTGTTCCATAGACAGAAAAGAACCAAAAAAGAGAGGAGTGACGAGTTTTGTCCATGTCCGTATTGTAATCATAATATCCCAATTGAATCCACAAAATGTCCTCATTGCGGAAAACGATTCACAAATAAGTCTCCACAAAGTACTACCCGCTTTTACAAGGAGAAATAGGGCTATAAAGAAGCAATTTATGGATATTCTTCATAAGGGGTGGGAATGATGATTTTGGGGTTAAAAGCCCTCAGTCAAATATCGTCAAAAAAGTGTGTTTTTCTCGGAGAAAAAATGGTAGGATGAGCCGATGGAGGGATTTGAACCCCCGACCTGCTGATTACAAATCAGCCGCTCTACCGGTCTAAGCTACATCGGCGTATTTTTCTTAGCCGTAATATCAACGCCTATATAAAATTCTCTTGGTGCATAAGTCTTAATCTTTCTAATATCTAGATTTGTTAATGTTATATTGTCTTCTTCTGCTATTTTCTTCAAATTCTCAACTCTCTCCTTAGTTTCCCCTTCCTTAATTATATCATAGTAATAAATTGTACAGACATTGGCTATGATTTTTAATGCATATGGAAAAAACACATAAGCGGAGAATGGAAGATTCATAATAATTCGATCTGCTTTTACACCTTTTTCATCTAAAATGTTGTAGACTTTTTCCGCATCAGCATGTATAACCTCTACTTTATCGAGTAAATTGTTTCTCTTAATGTTTAGTTTTGCATATTTTATAGCATCCTCGTTTTTATCTATTGCATATATTATCTTTGGATCAGCGTATTTAGCGATCATGATAGAAAAAGGTGCTACTCCAGTGAACATGTCAACAATGATCTCATTTGGCTTTACCAGACTGGCAATTCGTTTTCTCTCTGTTGCAAGCCTTGGGGAAAAATAGGTTTTCTCTACATTTAAGTCGAATTTTAGGTTATATTCTTTATGTGTTGTATGGGTACGTTTTTCTCCTGCTATTACTTCAACGTCTCGGGTTCTTAGTTCCCCAGTTACTGGTTGTGTTAGACAGATGGTTTTTATGTTTTTGTTTGATTTGAGTAATGATTCTCCTATTTCTTTTTTGTATTTTTGGAGTTTTTTTGCTAGTTTGATGAGGATTATGTCTCCTATTATATCATATGAGGTTGGTAGTTCATGTCGTAGTTTTTTAGGGAGTGATGTTGTTTCTTTATATGATCTTGGTTTTATATGGTGTTTTTCAAACCTTTTTTTGATAATTTTGAATGTATCATGTTTTGTTTTTTTTGGGATTTTTTTTATTGGGATGTAGATATATGTTTTATCTTTGTTGATTTTTAAATCTGTTCGTAATAGGTTGTTTTCAATAAGATATTTACGTATTGTTTCTGCTTGTTCTAATGGTACGCAGATTCCAATGGTTTTCTCAGCCTTCATTGTTACTTTCTGTATATTAAATGATAGATAGTTAATGTTTTGCTACCGGCTTGTGGATCTAGTAGTCATATATAGATAAAAAGAGTCCCGCCTCCCGGATTTGAACCGGGGACCTGCCGGTTACGGCCACGTATTTAGGGTCTACAGCCGGCCGCTCCAGCCAGACTGAGCTAAGGCGGGTTGTAAAGCCAAATAAATATAGATATATTTATTAGTTAAGGTCGTAATTTATCTTTCTATGAGATTTGGTGTTGTTGTTTGCCCTAGTTGTAGAAGGGTGAAAGGTGTGCGTTTATCTTGTAAGACGACGAGATGCCCTGGATGTAGCCGGGTTTTTAGATTAAAAGACCTTAGAATTGTGTATGAGACTGATTCTGAACAGAAACTTCGGCAGGCTATAGGTTTAGTTAATGCTGATATAGATGGTAAATTAGGAGAGTTTAAAGTTTTAATTAAAAAAGCAGAGCAGGGGCTCTAACTTGTTATTGATTACTTTTCAAATTATAAGATAAGTTTTATTAATACGATATCTCATATGTGTGGTTGGAGAAGATATTTGAGTAGTATAAAACGGATGGTTCTTGATGTTTTGAAGCCGCATACTCCATCGATTATAGAGTTAGCTGAACGGTTGGGTTGTTTAGAGGGGATTTCTGGTGTGAATATTTCTTTAGAGGAGGTGGATGCGGATACGGATAGTGTTAAGATTACTATTGAGGGTAATAGTATAAACTATGATAATGTGAAGAAGGAGATAACTGGTTGTGGCGCGGTTATCCACTCGATAGATGGAGTATCAGCTGGGACAAAGATTGTTGATGAGGTTGCTACTCCTCAAGATCGATGATAGGCAAAAAATCGCTCCAAAATCGATATATAAAATCTACGTTATCTTTTTTTGTAGAAAATTAAAGAAATCTATGAAGATGTAAAAATATGAATGAGAAAATTAAAATGTTAGATAGACGCAGGTTAGAATCCGCGATGGAAATAGATAAACCCACTGTTTTTAATTTTAGTGGTTCTACAGGAGAAAACTTTGTTATGTTGGAATGCGGCTGTATCTGTTTATAAGATAAGGAAAAACGCAACTTTTATAAAGAAGAGAGTTATTTAGGGTGAAAGAGGGTCCGGTGAGGACACGGATGCTGAAAGTTCATATATGTGTTAGATATGCGTATGGGCTTTCTTATCAGTTCGCGGTGTGGGCTGATACCGTGTGAAACTGGGCATATATTGAAGAGAATAGAGGATAGATATTTAGGAGGAAAATAAGATGAAAGAAAATCATGGAAGTAAATTGAAGAGTATATTAGTAGTAATGACTATGCTGCTGGCAGCATTAACTGCAGGTATAGTAATGTTTGGAAGCGTTTCTGCTGCACCTGGAGGGTTTTATATTCTAACTCCGGTGAATAATACATATTATAAACCTGGCAATATACTTAATATATCTTGGACAGCTGCCAATGCAACAGGTACGATAGGGTACAACGTGACTATATACTATAATGGTGTAGCACTACCCGGGCCACCTGGTAATCTTAGTACTTTGTATGCTACGGGCCCCCCTATTAATACAAATGTAGATAGAGGTATGTATAAAATTAGTGTCCATGCGTGGAATTGGACTGACAATACCAAAACATACGCCTATGGAGACAACCATTCTATTAATATCACAGAGGGTATCCCAGGGTATGACATTTGGCAAAGTGGAAACTTTGATATAACTGGTACAAACAACCTCACGATGCTCAATACTTCTGGTATATGGGCTAAGGGGAAAGTACTTAACACTTCTACTACCGACTTAAAATTTGATAGTGCTACCAAAACAACAATTGAGGTAAACACTAGTGCAGGCAAAGGTTGGACAGGAGCAACAACATATTACTTGTTCTATCCAGTATATGAAGGTTCTGATACAGTGCCGTATAATTTGTCATGGCGTCGATACGATACTGGCGATGGTCCAACGCCTAAATTTGTTGCTGGTACAGGTAATACATTTGGTGATAAAGGTGAGGTTGTTAAATTAAATCGTTCAGGTATATGGATTATTGATGATGGTACTTCTACAGATGCTAACATGTCTACATTCAACAAGTTTAATTCTACTGTTCCTGCTTGGTTCTGGGTTAATGCATCAGACGATGAACTTACAGTTTCAACAGATGTCGACACACTTGAATATGGTGATAAAACAGAGATTACCTTAACTACAAATAAAAAAGCAGTAGTTGACGTACGAGCATTCTCCAATAACCAAACTATCTTAGGGGGTAATGCATATACTGGAAGTGATATGGAATATTCATTCTGGACTAACACCACTATAACACATGTGGGAAAATATGAGATCTATGCTTACAAGGACAATGATAGTACTGTGCAATATTGGGACTTTATTAGTCCATTTTACTATGATTACAATTATGGTAACGGAACAATAGGACTTGGAACAGGAAAGCCTGTTGATTATTATACCTATGCGTTTTGTGGTCCATATGATTCACCAGAATGGACACAGACAGCCAAAGGCACTATAACAGTAGATAAAGGGGAACCAAACATTATACTATCCAATTATACCATATATTGGGGTTTCGAATCACGGATTGATATCAACGTAACAGACGATTATGGAAAGGGATTAACTGGTGGTGCAGATAAGATACTAATTAAAAACTGCGACTCTCCCCCTGGATGGATTGGATGGGGTCATGCGGCAAATGGCTCTGCATTTATGATAAGAGACCTGAGCCAGGCTCCCTTTAATCAACAACCTGGTAATTACAGCTTTAATATTTCACGAGGCGCTGCAAATTGGAAGCAATTATACACTGCTTACGGTAATGGTACATGGAATGTCTACTATGCCGAGGATAAAAATAGTGATGGTAAATATGAATGGAACTACAGCAAGGACTTCCAAGTAAGTGGGTCACCTCCATCTGCGAGAATTGTGATAGATGATGATGGTAACGGAACAAAGTCAGATGAAAAAGTAGATGTCCCAGTCTACACTGGTGGTGGTACGGGGCCTGCAAATGCGCAGACTTTGTTGTTTACAATCTATGGTAATACTGTCACTGGTGCCGTTACAGATTACTATGGTGATGATCCTTGGGAAGATGACAAAAACATTACCATCTCCGGTGACATACTGTATCCAGTAACACCAACTTATGTTGCCAATGGACAATGGAAGGCAAGAGTGACACCAACCAAAAATGGCGGCAGTTATAAAATAGCGGTTACTTGGAATACTACTAATACAGATCTTGAAAAAGATATTAGTATCGTTAATGGTACAACCGCTACAACCTCTGCTGATGTAATCTATGTCGGTCAACATACAAACCTAACTGTCACCGTCAGAGACATGGAGAACGATCCAGTGAAAGACGCCACTGTTTATCTGTTTAAGAAAGGCGTTGGTGGAGTAGCTCTTAACCAGACTACAGGTGATGGTATAACATCAGGAAATGGAGCAGGTGGAGAATACACCTTCTGGTTAACACCAAAGAACTTTACCGCTGCTCCAGATAACATAACAATAGCGGTAAAGGCAGGTGCTACTAACAAATGGGGTTACGCGAAGGTAGAAGTGCAGAAGCAGCATAACATGATTGTCAATGTAACACCTACAACTTCTTACGCTGGAAACAGCACCAAATATACCGTAACTGTTTCACTTGAAGACGGTGGAAATCCTGCGACAACTGGTTTAACGGTGGCTCTTTACAATGAAACAGGGGTCCTTGTACCCTCTGGTGGTGCTTTTGATGATTCCTGGTCACATGCTGGCTCATATGATTTTACAGACACAAAAGCCCTCTCAGGAGGCATATACTACCTGTACGCGTACAATAACACCCACGACAGCCGCGGAAACAACGCTACCATCGTAGTTACTGAGTATATTGTAACACCAACCCCTGATAAACTGGCTTGGCTGATAGATACTAGTATAAATCTAACTTTCTCAGTCGAACCAGCATTTAGTGGAATGTTACATATTGAAAACATGACGGGTCTACCCAATTGTTCTGCTGGTGGAGCAGAATTTACTAGAGCAATAGAAGACGGTGTAGGAACCCTTGCAAATGTTAACGCTACTACATTGGGCAACGTGACGTTTGACTTTGCGCCAACCGGTGGTATAAAGAGACCCGCCGATGGTATCCTTCGTGTTACCACAGCAGCAGCTGAATCAATACCACCAACGATATACCTCAACGAGCCAACACTGGTAACCATCAAGCTCACTCACCCTGCAACAGGAGAAAAAATAAAAAGCGGAGTCAGAGTCGGCCTGGATCACGGTAAGAACCTCAGCACTTCAATACTTGCAAAACTCCCAACAGATCAATTCACAGATGCAAACGGTGAAGTAGAATTTTCAATCACTGCAGAGGCAAGCGGAAACGCAACTATCTACATCATGAATGGAACAGATCCTGAGAACCCGTTTATAATAAAAGCAGCTGTCAGGAGGACAATGACTCTGGAAACCGATGATCCAACAGTCAACGAAGCTGGTACCTTCACAGTAACAGCATTATACAACGGAGAAGCAATCACTGACGCAACAGTATACATAACATTTGCAGGAAATACAACCACGACAACAACAGGAATAGCAGAACTCACAGCCCCACTTATAACAGAAACTGTAGACTATAAGATCAAAGCAACAGCAGAAGGATACAGCGACGCACAAACCGAGATAAAAGTATTGAACCTACCCAGTCTATACATAACTATAAGCGGAACAAAAGACGGAGACAAATACATCTCACCAGTAACTGTGACAGTATATAGTGAGTCCGGCGCTATGATAACTGGAGCAACAGTAACATTCGGTACAACAACTGCCACTACTGTCAACGGTCAAGCAACAATTACAGTAGAAAAGGAAACAACAGGTGAAATGACAGCAACCTTTACAGGATTCACTGCTGCAACGCCTGTAACAATAACCATCAAACCAGCAGGTATACCTGGATTCGAACTACTAACACTGATAGCAGCAATCGGAGTAGCATTAATACTACTAAGACGTAGACGACGCTAAAAACGGGAGAAATCTCTCTCCCTATAACCTCTTTTTTTCTATTTTTTTGTTTTTTTACAAAATCTTTTAACCACAATCTTTATTATACGTTTTTACTGGAGTGATCTAACACGGATATAAGCGTAATACTACCCACATTAAACGAAGAAAAAGGCATAGGAAAAACTATTGACTCTATAAACAAAGAATACTTTGAGAAAAACAACTGGAACCTAGAAATAATCATCATAGACGGTGATTCAAAGGATAAAACCAGGGAGATAGCTGAAAACAAGGGAGCAAAAATCATAATTGAAAAAAGAAAAGGCTACGGACGGGCATACAAAACAGGCCTTCCACAGGCAAGGGGCGATATTATAGTGACCGGTGATGGAGATGCAACATATCCATTTGATAAAATACATGAATACATACAGATGTTACTTAATGAAAAGCTAGATTTTATAACAACAGATAGATTCGCAGAATTAAAACAGGGATCTATGTCTGTAAAACATGCATTTGGTAACATAATGCTTGCTTCAGCACTCCGCATTCTTTTCTTAATAAATATTGGTGATTCCCAATCAGGTATGTGGATATTCAAAAAAGAGACTTTAGATAAAATACAACCTTTAGAAGATTTTAATGATGGAATGCCTTTTTCTGAAGAAATAAAAATTGAAATGTTCACTTCAAAACATATTAAAAGTAAAGAGATACCATCCACATTGTATGCGCGTGAAGGAGCTGTAAAACTGGAAAGCTTTAAAGATGGATGGAAAAACTTCAAATTCTTATTTAAAAAAAGGATTACATCATAATTCTATCGTTTTTTATCAAAAAACTATACAACCATGTAGTTTATTTCTAAAATTGATAAAATGAACTCGTTAATAGCATTCTGGATATTCCTTATAGGGATAATAGCAGGAGTAATTCTAGGGTTAACACTAGTCTACAGAACCGCGGTATCTCCCCTACATAAAAAAATTGAAGAACTCTCAGGAGAAAAACAATTAGAACCTTATATTGAAAAATACCCGTACGATCCTGAGAAATTTAGATTCATAGGAGATCCTATAGAGGGTATACAGTTTGAAGATGATCGTATCTTATTTGTAAAGTTCAATATCGATCAGTCAAAACTCTCCTTATCACAAAATAATATAAAGAAGCTAGTGGAAAAAGGCAAGGTAGAATGGTTCGAGTTCAGAGTTAGATAACCCTTTCTATCTCCTGTTTTAAAATTTTACTGATGAGTTTACCATCTGCCTTCCCACGGAGCTGTTTCATAACAACTCCCATTAGAGGACCAAGGGATCCCAGACCACGTTTTTTTACAAAATCTATCCGCTCAGACACAACCTTTCTAGCTATCTCCTCTATCTCCATCGTATCTGTAATACCTAGTTCACAGGCTTTTACAGCGTCTTCCACCGAGTCATTGATATTTTTTGTTAGATATCTTAGAATCTCCGGAATGGCTTCTTTAGAATATTTGTCCTTGGAGAGAGCAGAAAATACATCAGTCAACATTTCCATCGTTATGTTTTGCATGCTGATGTTCTCTTTTTCTAATTCTGAAAGCGTGTTGAGTAAGACCCTTAGGATAGTGTTTTTATGTGTGGGAAATTGTTTAACAAGCTTTTCAAAGTCGTTCTCATAGCCACTTGATAGAATCTGTTTGGTCTGTTCCTTGTTAAGTTTATATTCTGTTATAAAGCGTTTATCTCTCTCTTCAGGTCGTTCAGGTAAATTCTTTTTTATACGTTGAAGATAAGCGGGTGTTATCCGTACTGGTGGCACATCTGTCTCGGGGTACATCCTAGCTGCTCCTGGTAAGGGTCTCATGTATTCTGTAGTGTCGTCAGGAAGAGCTCTTCTAACCTCGTTTTGTACAATTTTTTTTAATTTTATAAGGCCCAGTTGTCTTTTTACTTCATTTTCTGCAACTTTTGATATAGAACTCAATGATTGGACACCTTTAATCTCAACACGGGCGCCTTTAGATACTGATATATTTATGTCTTGCCTAATTGTCCCAAGACCACGTTTAACCCTTCCGGTAGCCTGAAGAAGTTGACCAATTCGCTCTGCGATTTCTCTTGCCTGCTCAGGGCTTTTGATATCAGGATCTGTAGCTATCTCGATAAGAGGAATGCCAAGTCTATCGAGACCATAATTTACTAGTTTCCCTTCCTCTTCAAGTTTTCTCGCGGCATCCTCTTCAAGAGAGATAGTCTGAATTCCAACATCATCTATTTTACCACCCATTGCAACCAAAGCTGTTCTTTGAAAACCTCCAGTGTTTGATCCATCTATGACAATTTTCCTCATAAACTGAATTTCATCAACCGGTTTAGCATTTAACAGAGCAGCTATGGTAAGACATATATCAATTGCATCCTGGTTTGCAGAATGTGGCGGCTCCTCATCAGCTTCAACAAGACAGGTAGATTCATTAGAAGCAGTATAATGGAAACGGCGATTCTTCTTAGCTTCAGCAAGAGCAGCTTTATCAATATCTCCAAGTTCACTCTGAGTAGGTCTTAAAAATCGTTCAAATGAATAATCAGCATCCTCTGTAACTACAGATTGACAATTACAAAACAACTTATGAGTATCAAGTTGTTGATGTATCTCCAATCCTGCTTTAAAGCCTATCTCTTTGTAATCCATAAAATCGCACTAGTGTAAGAAAATAAAGAGTTTTTATTTATTATTGTTACTACTACTTCTTATTTCAACGCTTCTTTCTTCCCACTGTAGAAATCCCTATTAGGACTCAACAGATCAAATACTTCTTTTTCTAAAACCGGTGATCCTTTAGTTATAAGACTTGTAATGTTCGAAGCAGCACCTGGCCCCATCATGAAACCCTGGCCGCACATCCCGATACCAAGATACAACCCTTCAACACCTTCCGGTTTACCAACAACCGCGACACCATCTGGAGTCATCGGATAAAGCCCTCTCCATATCCGCCTAATAGTTAGATTCTTAAACCTTGGAATAAGCTCAACCAGTCTCCTAGCGATAGTAGGTATAAACTCTGACGTGGACCGTCTATCCTCACCAGGGAATATCTTAATGGGCGTATAACAGAAAATAATCTGCCCCTCCAAATTCTGACCAAAATAGAAATTAGCAGTCTTACCCTCAGCTCCAGGTCGTATATCAACAACAAGCGGATCAAGAAACGGTTTCACAGGAGCTGTAATACCTGCCTCATGACTATCAGGATTCACAGAAATATCAAGCCCAGTCATATTACAAATAGCAGAAGCATGAGTTCCAGCAGCATTGACAACATTATCAGATTTATACTCCCCTTTAGTAGTCTTTACACCTTTTACCGCAAGATCACCCTTGTTTCCTTCAGTTAAAACCTCTGTAACACTCTCATGGTAATGAAATTCAGCTCCCAGTTTCATAGCCTCATTAGTGAAAGATTCTGAAGCAAGCAAAGGACTCACCTGACCATCATTAGGTGAAAACGTACCACCAGCGAGTCCATTCTCATTTATCCCAGGAACAACTTTTTTTATCCTATCAGCATCAACCCAGTCAATGTCCAACCTGTATTTCTTCTGAATAGGCAATATGGATTTGAGGATTTGTTCCTCTTTCTCTCTGAACACAGGGAAACAATAACCACCTTTCTTCCAACCTATATCAGTACCTGTCTTTTCCTTCCAATTAGAGAAAACATCAAGGCTCTGCAGGCATATCTGTATTTTTGCAGGATCAGAATGGGTAGCACGGACTCCTCCAATCGCTGCTTTATTCTGCCCTTGACCAGATGAAGCAAGCTCATCTATTACCAATATTTTAAGATCTGCTTCTGATAAGAAATATGCAGTAGGAGTCCCAACAGAGCCTGCTCCTATGACGATAACGTCGTATTCTTTGATCACTTGCCATCCTCCTTCTTTAGAAAAGCCTTTAGAGGTACTTCTTGTGTGAATGGACGATCAACAGGAGGTTCTACATCTTTCAGATCAACTCCTAACCCTCTGAATATACGCATGATAAGCTCAGTACAGGTCTTTCCACCACAAGGCCCCATTCCCACACGAAGAGCTGCTTTCACAGCGTTAACGTCTTTTGTACCAGTATTTTTGATATAATCCACGATTTCTTTTTTAGTGATTCGTTCGCAACGACAGATTATAATCTCATTGTCATCAGTTGCTTTAACACCCGAGGCTTTCTCCTTAGCTGGGGGTTCTCTCATTCTAATTCCTGCTATTTTATCAGCATCATCATATGGGACTTCTAATGATACCAAGATTCTCCTATTCTGCCATTTCGATTTTTTCATCGCGATTACTTTACCTTTTCCAACTGTTTCTCCTTCCATTTCGGTTGTTGTCACTTTTTGCCCTATTTTTATCGTACCCTCTGGCATCTCCCATGGGACTACAACCCTGGCTGTTTTCTTTGTCTTATCGTATCCTTTATCAACAAGTGTTATTGCAAGCCCAGGGCATATAGCGACACATCGTGCACAACCAAGGCAGTCTCCTTCAAACTGTGGCCGTCTCATCATGGATGTCTCTTTTATCTTTATACTTTGAAGAACACAAACCTCTGTACAAGGATTGCAGGGTATTTCTTGGGCACATTGAATCAATGGATAAACATCCTTATCTGTAGGATGTGGGTGAGGATCTTTCACAGGTCCGGGTTTACTACGAAGAATTTTTACCATCTCCTCCCATTCTGGTGGAACCTCAACATCATAACCCATGTCATTAAGCATTTTTCTAGCGGTTATACGTCCAGAGAACATGGCGGCAGATGCCTCCGCGATGATATCAGCGTCTCCTGCAGCATATGTTTTCAACCCAAATGCCTCTGCTTGCTTCCTCAACTCGTCTACAGGAGTCAGTCCTACAGCAATAAGAAGTGTATCAGCTTCAAAAACTGCCTCAGTACCAGGTATAGGTTTGAATTTATTATCTATCTCACATATGACTACTCGTCCAAGATGATCTTTGCCTTCTGCTCGAAGCACCGTATGAGACGTATAAACCGGAATGCCTAAGCGTTTTATTTTGTCGAGATGAACTTTATAACCACCACATTTAGGAAGAGCTTCAACGATCCCTATGACTTCTATCCCAGCCTGCAGCGCATGATACGCACCAATGAGACCTACATTTCCTCCTCCAACAATAAACAACTTATCCGTAGGCTTAATAAGATCCCTATTAGCAAGCGTCTGAAACGCACCAGCCCCATATACACCTGGTAAATCACAACCTGGGAAAGCCAACGTTTTCTCCCGTGCACCTGCAGTTATAAGAATCCTCTCAGGTTTCACAAGAGTGTACTCTCCATCTTTTACAACTCCAACAAGACCATCAACGAAGACACCTACTACAGGGGAATTCGTCCAAACCTCCAAATTTTTATCCTCTATTACAAGAGAAGCAAGATCATCACCGATATCCATCCCACGACTACCAGCAAAACAATCTCTTATAGAACCAAAGAAATTATGGGTCTGAAGACCAAGTTTCCCTCCTAATTTTTGTTTATCATCACAAATAATACAATGTACACCCATTCCACCTAGCTCTATAGCAGCTGACATACCAGCAGGACCACCACCGACGATAAGAACAGGTGTCTCAACAACTGGAATTTCGCCACCTATTTTGACGGTTTCATCATCCTCTAGCAACGCAGGAAGTCCATCCAAGGATCTTACATCCATGCCTTCTTCCACTGGTGTAATACATGATTTTACTGGAATGCCATCGGCTATAACTAAACACTGAGAACACTGGCCGTTAGCACAGAACATCCCCTGAGGCGAATTATCTCTCTTATGACGACCGAATATATGTACTCCATTTGCGAATAAGGCAGAGGAAATCATCTCCCTAGGTTTTGCAGAGAGTTTTTTCCCGTTGAACGTAAACGTCACTGATACAGGAAATGAATCAACAGATAATATCGGATGTTTCTTTATCCTCGCTTCAGCCATTAAATGTCACCCCCTAAAGAAGAAAGAAGCAGTTTATACACATCAGTTACCTCAACATCCACTGAACGCCATGATCCCTCTCTCCGGCTAAGTAAAAGATGCGACTCACAATACGGAGAAGTACACGCTATCATATCTGCACCCTTGCGGACTGCCTCTTTCATCAGATTTAAAGCAGCTTCCTTCGAGTCGCCATCTAGATTTTCCAATCCTCTATGTTCACATCGCCCATTTAGTTCAACGATTGTAATTCCTGGCATAAGCTCAAGAAGTTTTTTAGTGGTTTCATAGAATGGATCATTCTCCATACCACAAGCACGATGAATAGCCACAGTCTTCTTAACAGGAGAGAAATCTTTTGATTTTTTCATTGTTTTTAGCAGTTCATCAGGAAGAGACAATATTGTTCCAAAGTCTTTTTCCTTTGAAAAGGAAGAGAAAACCTCCGGAGTTCCAAGGATTAATTTACTTGGATTAGCCTTTTTAAACGATTTAAGATTATTTGATGTAATTTTAGATACAATTTCCTCGATACCATTTGTTTTTGTCTGTAGTAACCCCTTTGAAGGACAGGAAAAACCCTCAATGAACCCAACATCAATTTTCATACGTCTCATGAGGTCATATATAGCCTGACGAGTCGAACTTAGATCAAATAATTTATGAGTCTCTCCTACTCTATGGAGCATTGGTAGGCATCCTTCAAAAAAGGCAACCCCTCCAGATTTTACCGGCTGAATAGTAATAGTATCATCAGAAGGTTTAATATCTGGATTAGCACCCATAATCCTCAGAGCTGCCATAGATTCTCCCAATGGGCCTTTGACGGATTTTGGCAACGGTGCTTTGAGTGCGCCTAGTTTCTTTTTATCAAGAGATTGTGAGAATTCTTTTAACAATACAGATGGACTAGTCTCATTAGAGACACCTTTATACTGTATCCTATCAGGAGAAACACCAACTAGTTTCAAAAGATTTTTTGCCTGTTGAACCACGTCAAAAGGATGCTCCTCCCATGGCAGATAATGCGATCCGGTTTTTTCATCCGGTCCAACAACCAACACGCCTCTACCTGATCGCACTAAGGCGTTTATCAGGAAAGAAGGGGAAGGCTTCCTTGCAGACATTATTTCAACGACGCCATCATAGATTCCAAAAGCTGGAGATGGTGTACTCCAATAGCTCATAAGAGCTTTAGCTCCTTTATATGGTGTTTTTTTCTCAGATAATCTTGATAGTATTTCATTATCTGACATGTAACCCTGAGATATAGCCCCTGAAGGACATACTGAGACACAAGCGCTACATGATACACAAGAATCATGATCAACCTCGGCAACGGTTTTACCGTCTTTTCTGAGGATATTTCTTATAGCCATATAGGCACAGACTTCTTCACAGCGTCCACAACCTATACAACAATCAGTGTCAACTACAGGAGTTAAACTATGTAATGTCACAAGTTTTTCATTTCCACCGGATTCCAATTTAAAAACAGAGGATCCTTTTTCAGTTACAGCAGACGATAGATTACAAGGAACTTTTAGGAGAAAAGAAACGTTTTCTGTTTGAGCCACTAATTGTTTATGGTTACAGTTAGGAAGACATATAGTACAGACAGAACATGGTCCACAGTTAGTACATCTAGATGCTTCTTCAACTGCTTCAAAATCTACTAGTGATCTTTTAACTTCATTGAACGATGTAACTCTCTCTTTTTTCTCTAATTTTTTAGGAGAATGAAGGGAGTTAGAATATTTTGGTGATCCAAGGACGATTGGTACTGGTTTTACAGAATCCTCAGCAGCCTTAGCTTTTCTGAGATATATGTTAATGCCTTTTGCTGCTTCATGTCCACGTCCGACGGCTTCTACTACTGATGATGGTCCTGTTTCAACGTCTCCTGCAGCGAAAACGCCTTTTACCGATGTCGCCCCCATTTCTTTAACATCTATTCTACCCTTTGATGTAGTGATTTTGGTATCTCCTACTTTTCCAACATCTGGTTTTGCTCCAATCGCAGGGATGATGAAATCAGCGTTTACAACGAACTCGCTTCCTTTTACAGGTACAGGTTTTTTTCTTCTGGATTCATCTGGTTCTCCAAGCTCTGCTTTGAGAAATTCTACTCCTGTTACCTTCTTATTTTTTACTATTACTTTTTTAGGGATCGCCAGTGTTAATATTTCAACGTCTTCTTCTTGGGCTTCTTCGATTTCTTCTTTTTCCGCTGGCATCTCCTCAATCCCTCGGCGATATGCCAATGTGACTTTCTTGGCTCCAAGTCGAACAGCGGATCTAGCGGCGTCAAACGCAGTTGAACCACCACCTATTACAACTATGTCTCCTTCTATTTTTATTGGGTTATCCTCACTGATTCCATGTAAAAACCATAATGCGTCAACGACTCCATTTGCTTCTTCTCCTTCAATGTCGAGAGAAAACGATTTTGGTGCACCTGTTGCAATAAGTACAGCAGAATAACCCTGTTTAAACAAAGACTTAGGGTCATCGATTTTTACACCTGTCTTAATCTCTAGTCCTAGCCCTTTTATCCAATCAATCTCTCTCTTCAAGACTCTGTCTGGAAGACGATACGGTGGAATAGCATGGCGAAGCATACCACCAGGTTCTTCTTCTGCTTCAAAAACAGTAATAGGATACCCCATTCGTATGAGATCAACACCTGCAGAGAGACCAGCAGGACCAGCACCTATTATCGCTATTTTTTCATTATAAATTGTCTCACACTGTTCCATCACAAGCGGTCTGTGAGCAAGCTCATAATCAGAAGCATATCTCTTCAAGGCACGAATAGAAACAGAATCACCTTTCTCACTTTGCTCACAACTATTTTCACAAGGCCGAGTACACACCCGCCCACAGACAGCAGGAAATGGATTACGCCTTCGTATCACTTCAACGGCTTCTTCAAACCTTCGATTTGCAACGAGATTAACATAGGCTTTAACGTTAACACCAGCGGGACACCCTGTAGAACACTCAGGCTCTCCTCTTATTTCAACAGGGTATTCCCTGTTTAAACCTTTTAAAACACCGTTTTTCCCACCAATAATGGATTCTGCATCAAAACATATGTCATCGTGTTTTTTCGTTTTCAGAAGTAATCCCCACACCTGAAATATTGGACCATATAAAAAACTATTACCAAAAAAACAGTTAACAAATATTCTATGTGACTTGGACATCCTTGATAGAATGATGCCTATGCGCTAGTTTACGAATGAGATCTATGTTTCTACCGGCTTTACCGATTATCTTTGATTTATCACTCACCTCAACCTCGATTTTCGCTATTGTTGAATCCTCTGTTCCTTCTAGGACAACATTGTTTACCTTATATGGTTTACAGAGGTTAACGATGAATCTCTCTTTATCATTGTCGAATTCAACGAATTTTATATTCTTTTTAAAAAGACTTCGTAATCTTTCCAAGTTCCTAGCTTTGATACCTATAGCTGCTCCCAGCTGACCTTTTTTCACTATAAAAATCAGTTTATCATCTGTAATCATACAATCAAGAATATCTATCTTTATAAGGCTACTAGCCGTGTTTATATACTGCATGGATTCATTAGAAAGCGTTATCTCAGTCATAAGACTCATTACCTTTTTTTAACAAGATGCAATATGTTAGATCCACCGTCATCCAACACGGCGAAAACAGAAACCGCAAAGGCTTTACCGCAGGTATACCCAAGATCTATAGAGTTAGAGTTATAACTGTATACAGGTATCTTTTTCTTCTTAGCCAGCTCATTGATCTCAGATGAATATGGACAGTTTTTAGCCATTATAACCAGTTTCGCCATTCCCTTATTCACTGCTAATTTAGTCTGCCTGGTACCAATTTTGACTTCCCCTTTTTTCACAGTGTTTTTTAAAATCTTATCAACGTCAACCATTTTACTTTACCTTTTTCTTACTTCTTCTTTGCATAACGAGTTCAACCGCACCAGTACCTAGATTCACGGGTTGTCCAACAATAATATTCTCAGCTACACCACCTAGTCTATCAGTTTCACCACGTCTACTAGCCTGCAAGAGATGACTAACAGTGATCTCAAAAGCAGCTCGTGACAAAACCGATTCCTTCTCAGCGCTAACTCCATGGCGACCTATAGCTCTTATACTGCCATCAGTAGTCATCACATCCGCCACAAGCATAATATGTCTCTTATCCACGTTCAAACCTTGTTCCATTAGAGTACTGTACGCCTCCTGTATTATCATATTCCTCGCTGCTTCTATACCAAGCACCCTTCCAACAGCCTGTATATCATTAGTCGTAGTCCTATGAGGATCAACACCTTCTATCTCCAAGACTTTCTCAAGGTTACTACCCTCGCTATATATCACATACCCCTCATTTGGTTCTCTCCTGATAATGATACGTTTTATACCATCGATTCCTTTAACCTTAAGTTTTTTAAGTGATTCATTAACATCAAGTAGACTTTTATAGCTAGGATCATCGAAGGATACCTTGATCTTCCTTTTATCAATCTTTGCATCCACTCCTCTAATCTTTTTCACACTCTCTAACAGTTCATCAACCGTAAAACCCTTCTTTTTCATTGTTTTTTCATCAGGGTTTATATAGATAACCAGGTTAGTAAGATCTGTCTCTATATCAGCTACATCATTGAGTCTTGTAATCTCTATCTGATTAGCAACCTCCTTAGCAAGATCAGAATTCAACCTATATTCATCCCGGAGATATATATTCATCATAGGCGTAGAAGGAGTAGATCTAGCATCTACAATCTCTATAAGACGGGGTAAACCAAGAGTAACGTTAATCTCAGCGACACCAGCGTAGTGAAAAGTACGCATTGTATTATGGGTTATGACACCATCAAAAGTAGTAAATGTTTCTAACCCCTCAACAGATAGATCATACACATAATCACTTTTTGCATCTATATAAGATATATCCCTTATTTCATCCCATACTACATCCCCGTTCAACATCTTGCGTAATGTCTTTATTTCTTTTTCAATGTCGACATTCTTTTCATCTGCTATCTTTTCAAATCTATTTATATATCGAGAAAGCGTTATCCTACCTATCCTCTGCCTCCTCGTAAAGTTTCTCACCATCCTCTTTGGAAATCCTATTTTATCCGCTATTTCATAGAATATCCTACCAAAATTAGGAACCATATCGAGGACATCATATGATTTAGAATCTGAAGAATTAAAGCTACGTAATTTTCCTAATTTCTCCCTTTTGTCCTTTATATCCAAACCTATTTTTTCAAGGAATAAAGGCGCATATCTATATGATATACTTAAGGAACATTCTTTTCCTTTGCTTTTGCTGCTAAATATTCCAATCCTATTCAAAAGTAGGGCAATACCATCTATCAATTCTTCTGAGGCAGATGATATCCTAATAACCTTTCTTTCAACACTTACGTTCCCATCTCCATCAAAATAGCCTTTCAGTAAACCACATATAAAACCTTCACTGGTGCTATAAGCAAAGTCCGGGATTTTCTTTTTATATGCTCCGCTACCACATGCTTTTTTTATGAAATATGATAAAAGAGAAGAGTTCACGCGTATATCATGTCCCACAGCAAAGCCCCTGTAGTTATCATATTCGTTATAGGTTAGATCATATTTTTCTGCAAATTCCCTTACCCTAGAGAGAAATTCTTCGTTTATGTTAGAAATTGAAGTGTAATACTTCGTTGAATTTCCCTCGGCAAGATATGCTCCCATAAACCAGCCAAATAAACCATTCAACTCCATTTTTCGAGGCAGACGTTTCCTAGAAGGATAAGGATAAACAAACCCTTCTTTTTCAAAAGCATAATCAATTTCCCCTATATTCAAAAAACTACTTAAATCTAGGACGCTGATGCAATTTTCTGGAAGTTTTTTGATAACTGGGATTCTTTCACCGATTCTAAGCTTTTTTCCAGATATAGGAACGATTTTGTTTTCATTTCTTATCACAAAAGAATGGGCGTCTGTGGCACATATTTCCCTTCCAGATCTCGTCCTGATTTTGATAAGCCTACCTGGGCTTTTATGTCTACTGCAAGATATTATTTTTTTCCATTCTATATTTTCATTCTCATTCAAACTTGGAACAAAAATTTTCACATCGCTTAGCAAATTAAGGACATCGGATTCCCCGATATTCTTGTATCCAAATTCATGCATTAACTTATCTACAAATTTACCTATCTCACTTACCCTAATCTCCCTATCCTGCTTTAAGAGTATTTTTTCATCATAGGGCAATGACATCTGAGTCCCCGGTTCACCAATACTCTGTGCACCTACTATACCACAAGCCTCAGAGGGATCAATGAAGTTCCTCTCATATTCCTCTAACGCTCTAGAAACTACGTCTTTTAATTTCGATTCTAATTTTTTATCACCTGAAACCATTGTAATAATCCTGTCAACTATAGAACGAGGAAGAAATCTATCTTTCAAAATCTTGTTTATCTCTGATCTTATTTTTTTATGCGTCTCTGGCTCCTCTATTTTTTTAGGTAGTATAACTTCTTTTTTAACCTCAGCAGTCTTGACAGTGGTTTCTTCTTTAACTTTTTTCTCTTCTTTCTTTCCGGTTTTTTTACCTGTTTTGATTTCAGGCTCCTTCTTTTCTTCTTTTATCTCTATTTTTCTCTTAGGTGAAACTTTTTTCTTTGAAGAGAGTTTTTTAGGTTCTTTCTTTTTTTCTGTTTTTTCTATTTTCTTTATAGGCGTTTTTTTAGCCGGAGTTTTCTTAGGTGAAGTTGTTTTCTTTACTGGAGTTTTTTTAGGTTTCTCAGTCACTGGTTTTTTTGTCTTTTTTTCTTCTTTTTTATCCTTAGTTGGGATTTTTCTTTTTTTAGGCAAATTATGCCCCCTCTTTCATATCAGTTATTATCCGGTTTATATCTACAGCGTCTCCACCTATACTTCTAGCGGGATCTACGCCATCTTCACCGTAGATGAATTGTATTATCTGCCCTCCGGCGGAGTGTCTAACTGTACCATCGTTCTCTACCTTGAGGTCCTCCAGAGCGTTAATTAAACGCCGCTGCATATAACCTGACCGAGAGGTACGCACCGCGGTGTCAACCAGACCTTCTCGCCCTCCCATTGAATGGAAGAAATATTCTGTGGGTGTTAATCCATTTTTATAACTAGATGCTACGAATCCTTTTGCACTTGCCCCTAGATCTCCTTTCTTAAAATGCGGGAGGGTCCTGTGTTGGTAACCTCTATGTATTCTTTCACCTCGGACAGCCTGTTGCCCTACGCATCCAGACATCTGTGAAAGGTTAAGCATGGATCCACGTGCACCGGATTTAGCCATTATAACCGCGCTGTTGTCCAGTCCAAGATGTTTACCCGCTATTTCACCTGCCATGTCTCTTGTTCTACCTGTGACTCTCATTATCTCCATCTCCAGTGTTTCTTCTAGGCTTCTTCCGGGAAGTGATTCCAGCTCTTCGTTTTCATAAGCCTTCACGAGGTCGTTGATTTTCTTCATAGCTTTATGCAATCCTTCTTCTATCTGCCTCTTCGCTTCCTCAGGTATGTCTTCGTCGTCTATACCTGTGGTGAAACCAAATAATGTTATAGCAGATATTCCCAGCTTTGTAACGTTGTCAATAAACTCTCTACCTGCATCCATCCCATGATCTCGCATTATTCGATCTAGGATTTTTCCTTTAAATGCACCGATACTGTTTTCATCTGTTACCCCCTGTTTGAGTACGCCATTTTTTATTATCACATATGCGTTATGGGGGCAATCTGGCGCCTTGCACACTTCACAGTTAAAACAAGCTTTGGCTTTATACTCTAGGTTAAGATCCTTTGGTAATAAAGTGCTAAATATATCCCTTCCACTAACATAGCTTTTTCCATCTTCCATACGCGTTTCAGGGAGTTTTCCTTCATATCCAATTGAAGCTAGAATATGTGAAGCATCTTCAATCGGTATTTTCTTGTCTCTATATGTTAGTAGGAAACATCCAGAGATATGGTCATGTATGCCTCCTATGATCGCACCACCGAATCTCGGAGAGAGAATGTTCTCTTGGACCTTCATCAGGATTTCTGCTTCAGCCTTTGCCTCCTCTCCTTGTAGGATGTGTAGGTTCATTTCATCTCCGTCGAAATCCGCGTTGTAAGGGGGACATACACTCAAGTTGAATCTAAATGTCTTATGCGGCATCACTCTGACTCGATGGGCCATCATGGACATACGATGAAGAGAAGGCTGCCGGTTGAAAAGAGCGATGTCTCCATCCATCAGCTGTCTCTCTATAGTTGAACCAATTTCCAGTTTTTCAGCGACTTCTTCAGCGTTTTTTTCCGTAACTTTAACACGCTGTTTCATTCCTTCTGTCTCTCTGATAACATAGTTTACACTGGGGCGGTATTCATCTGATACCTTAGGTTCTACGGTTTTTTGTTTGACCAAATTTTTACACCACTCGATATTATGTGATGTAACTTTAACAGGAATAGTGAGCTCCTCAGCTATCTTAATGGGCACACCGATTTCGTTTATACTTAGATTTGGATCAGGGGAAATAACAGTACGAGCAGAAAAGTTAACACGTTTCCCAGAGAGATTACTTCTAAAACGCCCTTCTTTCCCTTTTAAACGTTGCGCTAATGTTTTTAGTGGTCTACCTGAACGATGACGTGCAGGAGGTATTCCTGAGGTCTGGTTATCAAGATATGTTGTAATATGATACTGTAACAACTCCCATAAGTCTTCGACGATAAGTTGCGGGGCACCTGCATCTCTATTTTCTTGCAATCTTTGATTTATCCGTATAACATCTACAAGTTTATGTGTGAGGTCATCCTCTGATCGTTCACCTGATTCCAGTGTTACAGATGGCCTCACTGTAACTGGTGGTACTGGTAAAACTGTTAAAACCATCCATTCAGGTCGAGCTGATTTCTTGTTTATATCCAACAGTGGTAGATCTTCGTCAGGTATTTTCTCGAGCCATTCTCTTATCTCTGTGGGTGTTAGTTTTTTACCGTTTTCTCTAATTGATGTAGGTTTATCTAGTTCTATCTTACCAACTTCTCTTTTACACCTGGAGCATTTTTCGACTTTCTCACATTCTTTTATAACCTGTTTTAAGAAATAGGTTTTGTCTCTTCCTTCTTGTTCATATCTTTTTAGATTTTGAAAGAATTCTTCTTTTTGTTTATCAGTTAATAATAGGTGTCCACATTCTCTACATGTCGTACGTAGGCAGTTTCGTATGGTTTTTACTAGCCCCACGTGTATAACTGGCATTGCTAGATCTATATGGCCGAAATGCCCAGGGCACTTGTCTTTACCAACTCTTAGACCACAGGTTTTACATCGTAACCCTGGTTCGATAACACCAAGTCGAGGGTCCATAAGGCCCATGGCTATAGGAAAACCATCGTCATCATAGGTGTCAGCAGTGATAACTTTTGTAGCACTCATTTTTCTGATCTCAGTTGGTGAAAGCAGCGAAAACATTATGCTACCGATTTTTTTTGTTATACTTCTTGTTCTCTCCATATTTAACCTTTCAACATAAATTTTATACTAATGATTCCAATTTTATTCTGGGTGAGATGACCAAGGATTTTAACTCATCTATCAAGAGTTTGAACGCGTAGCTCATTTCCACAGGGTAAATATCTGCTTTATCTCCACATACAGGGCAGCGCAGCCCTCCGTGTCTATCAATTATCGCTATATGTCCACAGGTGTTACATACATATTTTACGGTGAGATCTGATTCATCCAACAGCCGATCTTTTATAACCATTGATGCCCCATGTCCTATGAGGCAATCTCTCTCCATCTCTCCAAAACGTAGTCCCCCTTCTCTAGCTCTACCCTCAGTTGGTTGCCTTGTTAATATCTGCACAGGCCCTCTTGAACGTGCATGTATTTTTCCTGCTACCATGTGATGAAGTTTTTGATAATAGATGCATCCTACGAATATGTCACATTCCAATGTTTTTCCTGTTTCTCCGTTGTATAGTATTTCTTTGCCGTTGTGTTTAAACCCGTTTTTTACTAGCGCTTCTCTAAGTGTTTCTTCTATTTCTCCGCTAAAAGCAGTGCCATCTACGGGTCTTCCATCTAAAGCCCCGACTTTTCCTCCTATCATCTCTAGGACGTGGCCAACTGTCATTCTGCTAGGGATTGCATGTGGGTTGATAATCAAATCAGGTGACATTCCCTGCTCGTTAAATGGCATTTTTTCTTGAGGTACTAGAAGGCCTATGACTCCTTTCTGGCCATGTTTTGATGCGAATTTATCTCCGTACTCGGGTATACGTTGTTCCCTTACTTTTATCTTAACCATTCGTGAGCCATTTACTGATTCTGAGAGCATAACCTTGTCAATGATTCCCCCTTCTCCGTGTTGAACTGTTACAGATGTTTCTCTTCTCTTTTGGGGTGTCAGAAAGTCCGTTGGTTCTTCTAGGAATCTAGGTGGCGAAGTTTTCCCTATTAGTACATCTGCACCTTTAACGTCACATTCCGGTGAGATGAGACCGTCTTCACCTAAGTTTATATAGGCCTCCTCGCTTCTTACGCCTCTGCAGTCAGGATCAGGTATCTCAAAATGATCTTCTTGTCCACCGGGATATCGTTTTTCCTCGCTGCTATATGTTCTGAAAAATGTACTTCGGCCCATACCTCGTTCTATACTAGCTTTATTCATCACCAACGCGTCTTCCATGTTGTATCCCTGGAATGATGCCACTGCGACTATGAAATTCTGTCCCGCGGGTCTCTCCCCAAATTTTATATATCGACCAGGATGGGTTTGAACAAGTGGTTTCTCCGGGTAATGAAGAAGATGACCTCTTGTATCAGGTCTTATTCTATAATTTGAAGCACCAAAACCCAGAGATTGTTTTCCCATACCTGCACCCATAGTAATCCTAGGAGAGGAATTATGCTCAGGGTAGGGAACCAAGGATGCTCCTATACCAAGGATGCACATAGGATCAAGTTCCATATGTGTATGATCAGGTGTGATATCTTCTTCTTTTAATGCGATGAGAGCGTTTTCCTCCTCCTCTGCATCCATATATTCTACGATACCTTCATTTATAAGATCAACCCATTTTTTCTTCCCCTCATTTAACTCACTCAGATTTTTCTTAGTCAGCAAAAGTTTACCTTTTTCTGCGATTACTAATAATCTCCTGAGTCTACCGCAGTCACAGTTTACAATTACATCATTTGCCTCTTCGTAATATGCAACATTTACCTCGTTGTTGAGTAAACCCTTCCTGCGTCTTTCTCTCAGTTTTTGCACTAGTTCTCTGCCATTAGGATGCATTCCTATGAGATCCCCATTTAGATAAACTCTGGTACCAGTTGATTTTTTAGTAATCTCCTTAATACCTAGGTCTCTAAGTATATTCTCTACTTCTTTCGCTGGAAATCCCTCTGAGATCTCTACAGCCAATGCCAAGTTTTTCACAAGGCCACAGTTCGGCCCCTCAGGTGTCTCATTGGGACATAACCTACCCCATTGAGTAGAATGCAAATCTCTAGCCTCAAAATGTGGTTGGGATCTTGTAAGGGGCGAGGTTACCCTTCTTAGATGACTCAGCACAGCTAAATTACTTGTACGATCTAGTAACTGGGATATACCCGCTCTTCCACCAACCCAATTACCAGTAGCAAGAGCATGATGAATCCGCTGACTTAAAACATCTGAACGAAGCGACGAACCGATTTTTATCTCTTTACCCTTTGCATGAATCCTCTCGACTTGATACTTCAAATCTTTACATAAAGCCGTAAAAGCAACCCGGAAAAGATCCTCCATCAGATCTCCAGCAAGTTTCAAACGTTTATTAGCATAATGATCCTTATCATCCTCCTCTCTTTTACCCAATGCCAACTCTAACACGGCCATACCCATACGAGCCATAAAAATAGCCTTTGTCAAACGATCTCCTGGCTCATTACCTAGATGGGGTAAAAGATTTTTATCCATCAACGTCTCAACTCTTTTAACACGATACTCTTTCGCCTGCCCCCCAGCGAATTTTTTACCAAGATAAGCAATAGCCTCCTCCTTTGTCGTTATACCATACTCGTTAGCACATTCTTCAATATTAGCTAAAACATAAGGCTCCATCTTCGGATCAACACTTATCATATCAACGATTTCCTCATCATTCTCCATACCCAATGCTCTCAACAGAATCATCAAAGGTATCTGACCATAAGTTGTAGGAAGCGACACCATAAGCATACCATCTTTTCTTTTCTCTACAACTGTTAAAGCACGATATCCCTCCCTCTGTGAGAATACCTTAGCAACTTCTACATCTGTCCCATATCTACTGCTTTTCTCAACAAGTACCCGATTTGGAGCAAGATCTTCAACAGTAATAAGCACCCTCTCTGTACCATTGCTGATAAAATACCCACCGGGGTCTAGTGGATCTTCCTGTATATTTTGCAGTTCTTTTATGTATTCTTCATCTGATAATTCATGACCTTTTCTTTCCTCCATTACATGTTTATCTAGATTACAGACTTTTGATTTAATCATGATAGGTAGTTCACCTATTCTTGCTTCCTCAGGTTCATACTCTACTTCATCTTTAACAGGTATAAACTCTAATGTTAGAGGGGCTTCATAGGTTAAATCTCGCAAACGCGTCTCCATAGGTGTTAATTCTCTGATAGTTCCATCTGCCTCTTTAACTTCAGGTTTTCCAATTGTTATTCTACCAAATTTTATTTTGTATCCTTCTATCTCAGGATAAATGAAGCCTCTTTCCATCTCTTCTTCTTGACCGATTATCGTGCTATCAACAATGTTTTGTAGTCTACGTTTCAAAAAATCATTGTATGATGCAATCTGGTGATTTACTATACTACGTTCTCTATAAAAAGCATCAACAAGTTCTCTCATATTTCTTACACCTATTATTATTTGTTATTTTCCACTACAAGTCTATAGGCGACTGCTTGTTTTGCAGTATGACTCTTTCTAATAATTTTTATAAGTTGTCCCGGTTTTGCCCCAATAGAAATCGACACAGGATCTGTATCTAGAATTTTCGGTAGTTGATCCGGTGTGATGTTGTATTTTTTAAACAAGTCTTCTTTTTCCTTTTCAGAAATAATTTCGTGCTGAGGAACCAACATATGTTTCGTTATATCGAACTGTTTTTTTTCGGTTGCCATTATGTGGTTTTTCCTCCTAGTGGCATCATGAATTTAGGCGGGCCTGAAGGGATTCGAACCCTTGGCCACCTGGTTAAAAGCCAGATGCTCTACCTAGCTGAGCTACAGGCCCTATTATAGGCCGGGACTCAACCTTTTTAAGATAGCTATAATTATTTTTATATATTCCACTCTATCCAAGGTTTAATATTGAAATAGCCTACCCGCTATGTTGCTTCTTATATAAATATTTTATGGGTTTGGCAGTAGATGGCAAAGTTGATACTAAAAATTATCCATCAACTAGATTTTCGATTTTTTCTAACTTTTGTTTTGCATAAAAATTCAATTTTTAAATTAAAACATAACTGGAGAAGTCCGGGAAAAGCGGAATCGGATGGGATGATGCCCCCATTTAACTTATCCAGACCTCCCCATTTCTAATAACAGCTCTTTATTTATAAAATACTCGTTTCTCTGTCTGTGTTTGTGGGGGAGGATAAAAAGGTATTCAAATTATCAAGAGATGGTTATTCATTTTTTTCTCTTTTTTTACCATCAATATTTGGTTTTAAAATAAGTTGATTTTTTTGTTTTTTGAAAGTAATCTCATAATCTTCAAAAATTGGGTGTCTCCCCAGTAAAACTGGTATATCGTTTCTGGCGGACACGTGTATTTGAATGTTGTTATAAGTGACTGTTCTATTTTTCTTGTTGATTATCATACTTAGTTTAGCTTTAAACAACGACGCTGTTCCACCAGCGGTATCGACAGAGCCTGCTTTTTTCAGTTTTAGTTTGAGGTATCTGGCTATGGGCAGGGGTATGACGATAAAATCTCCGCCAGAATCCAACAATGCGTCTATAACTGGTGTTTTCTTATTTTTGTAATAGAATTTTACTGGAATAATAGGATATCTATAATAGCTAAATATGAGTCTTGAATCCGACATTGAATCAGTGTAATTGAATATCGCCAGATAATACTTTTGATATTTTTATATCATCATCTGGGAATTTGTTTTCAGGGTATTTTTCTTCAGCCAACTTTAGTATATCTTCTACATTGGCGCTGTGATCGATGATTTCATCATTAAAAAGCAAAAGCCATTCGCCAGAGAACTTTTTAGAGCCATCTTCTTGCTTCATTAGATAACTCTTACCGTTTTCCTATATATAAAATTTATGCTGTTTTTAGATGTTAAACGTTATTTTTCGTGGTTTTTACATAAAATTAAACATAGGGATCAACCACAGAAATCGTAGAAAAATATATATACTATGAATGACACACTATATTAGACTATAATCAAAAATGATACAGGAAGGGGTCGTAATACTATGAATATTATAACATTGGATGATTTGTCAAAAGCGATAGCGAATAGAGTTGGGATAGATATAGAGGAAGCACGTAGAGATGCTGGATTTGTAATGGATATATTTGGATATGATGATCGTGTTATAGATAATGTGTTGGATCCTGAGGATAGACAGTTGTTTTATATTTTAGAGGAGGAGGGAATGCTTACTACTGAGCGTGAAGAGACAACCTTGTATGATGGACGGGAATGGCGGACGCATTATTGGGTGCTTAAGAAAAACACTATTTTAAAATATGCAAGGGATGAAAGCAAAAGAGTTAGAAGTGTTCTTCCTGAAAGAAAACAACCTATTAAAGATATATCTGATGAAAGCATCTATGATGAACTTGCAGATGATATGTGGATTACTAGGAAAATAAAGGAGTAAAAATCTCCTATTTTTTAAAAAAGATTAATAACTACTTTGTAGTTTCTGATTTTTCATATATGCTCTATAGGTTAAAATTTAGCTTTCCATGGTGATATGGTGACAAAAAGAAAGATACTCATAAGTTCAGAATCAGTAACTGAGGGTCATCCTGATAAGATGTGTGACCTTATATCTGATGCTATTCTAGATGAGGCAATTAGACAGGATAAATATTCGAGGGTTGCAGTCGAGACCGCTACAAAAAACGGTGGTGTAATGGTTTTCGGTGAGATGACAACAAAGGGATACGTTGATATTCCAAGAGTGGTAAGGGATACTATAAAGGGTATAGGATACACAAAATCTGAGTATGGTATTGAATGGGAGACATGCTCTGTTTGGATTCAGATTACAGAGCAGAGTCCAGATATCTCTCAAGGTGTTTCAGAAGGAACTGGTTTGGATAAGGAATTGGGAGCAGGGGATCAAGGGATGATGTATGGTTTTGCCTGTAATGAGACAAAGGAGTTGATGCCTCTACCTATTACACTTGCGCATAAGCTTACCAAAAAACTTTCAGATGTTAGAAAAACTAGTGGTATTTCATATCTTAGACCCGATGGTAAATCACAGGTTTCTATTGAATATGATGAAAAAGGTAAACCTTTGAGAGCTGATACAATTGTTTTGTCAACTCAACATGACGGTGGGGTTTCATATAAAAGGATACAGAAAGATGTGATCGAGAAGGTAATCAAACCGGTTTGCAAACAGTGGATTGATAAAGACACAGTGTTTCATGTGAATCCTACTGGTGCTTTTGTAAGAGGAGGACCGTATGCAGATGCGGGTATGACTGGTAGAAAGATTATGGTTGATACCTATGGTGGCGTGGGTAGACATGGCGGTGGCGCTTTTTCTGGAAAAGATCCTACCAAGGTAGATCGTAGTGCTGCGTATATCGCTCGTTATATAGCAAAGAATATAGTTGTCTCCGGTATCGCGGATAAATGCGAAATCCAGCTGGCATATGCAATAGGTGTCGCAGAGCCTGTTTCTATTAACATTGATTGTTTTAGAACCAATAAAATTCCTGTTGATGGGATAGAAAAACTTGTTAGAGAGTTCTTCCCACTTAAACCTAGTGAGATTATAAATCATCTTAATCTTAGGAGGCCGATATTCAAGAAAACTGCTGTTTATGGTCACTTCGGCAGAGATGATCCCGATTTCACCTGGGAAGAAACAGATAAGGCGAAATTAATCAGGAAGGAAGCAGGACTGAAAAAATAAATCTATCTGTTTAATATTTAAAACCGTAAGAGCCATAAACAAGTAGATTAATACCCTTTTAATTAGTTATTAATTAAATTAATATAATATAGTAGGTCAATATGGAGGAAGTATAATATGGTAGAATTTGAAACCTTAAAGGCTAAAGATGTAAAGTTTGGTAAAAACAATTTCATAGAAATTTCTAGGAGAAAGGTTAAAACACCTGTAGGTGAGAATGAGTTTATTGCTATTTCACGAGGTTATTATCTTCCTGATGGTACAAAGAGATGGAGAGCCTCCATTGCGTTACCCAATGAAAAAGATAAACGTGAAGAAATTGCAAATTTTATAAAGTCATTATAACAAACAAAGTGGAGTTATTAACATTATAATCTTTTTTTGATTTAATTTTTCATCGTTTTTTTCTTCTATATTTTACGTTAGTTTAAAGTAGACATTGGAGATATGTAGACATTGTGATTTGGAAAGGTGGTGCTAAAGAGAATCGGATATATGTAATAATTGCAGTTTTTATAATTGTAGTAGTTGTTTTTGCTGTTGTTTTTAGTGGTAGACAGTTGATGTCAGCGTATGTTCCTGATGAGTTTTTGGATGAAGGATGGAGTGAAAACCTAGTAGAACGAGACAGTGGTTCACAGTTTTTAGGTTTGGAGAGCTGGTACAGTATTACCTATAAGATAGATGGAAACTATCCTGCGAGTCTCACTGTTACAACTTTCAAGACTTTGGTGATGATGAATGAGAATGAACTAAGAGATAAGACAATAGAGACAATAGAGAAAGCGTTAGAACGAGGGATAGCTATTGATACGATTACTGAGTTTACTGGGGAGAGGGTGTTGAAGAATGAACATAAGACGATGTACATCATCTACGATGGAAATGATACCTCGAAGGATCCATCTGAGAAGATAAAGATTATTGGTGAGGTATGGAACTGTGGTGCATCTGGGACTTCTATAATTTGTATAGGTGTTGCTCAGATTACAGATAATCTTCATAATAATATGGAGTTAAATACTACTTATTGGGGGAAAATCGTTAGAGATGAAAACGGAGTAATCGATGATTTTATTGGAGAAGATGGTCTGATATATAATGTAATCTGCCATTAATCCATTAGTCGATTAGTTCTGCTTTTTGCAATTCATATCCTATAGGACAATCTATGGTTTCATCGTATATTTTTGTTATTTTGTAGTTTTTATCTTTTTTCAATGCCGTATTGTTGCATAGTTCATAATAGGTGCAACCTATGTTTCCGCATTCTTTTTTCTCTGTTTTTATAGTGTCTCCTTCAGAATGTTTTTTGTCTATAGCGGCAATGATGGGTAGTTCTTGTACTTCTACTACAGCGGCGTTCCCGTCGTGTACGTTGCAACTGTGTCGTTTATCTCGGATTTTAGTTATCTTATAATGCCTGTCGGTTTTTAGGTTAAAACATACTGTTTTTAGTTTACAGTTTCTGCAATCGTTGTTCGGCCCTATATAGATGAATTCGTTGCCTTCTTTTGCTAGTTTTTCACCTATAAGTGTTACAAGTGGCATGTTTATATCACATCTGTTGTTTTAGCTAGTTTTTTTGCTGCCTCCTTAGTTAGGCCTTGTTCTCCTAGTATTGTGTATCTCTCTGGTCGTATTTCTTGAGCTCGATCTAGTGCTTCGATGATTTTTTTCTTTGATATTCCTAGTTCTTCTGATGTTGTAGGTGCTCCTATCTTTTTTAATGCATCTCGTATTTGTTTCCAGTCTCCGCCGTGGAGGTAGACCATCATGATGGCGCCGACGCCGCATTGTTCACCGTGTAGTGGTTTTCTGCCTTTCCTGCCTTTTAACATGATTCCTGGTCCTAGGTGATCTAGCATGTGTGAGAACATGTGTTCTGCTCCAGATGCTGGTCTAGTGCTACCTGCTACGCTCATTGCTACGCCAGATACGATCATGGCTTTTACTGCGATCCAAGCTGATTCTTCTGCATCTGGTTTTATTTCGTCAGCATGATCTAGAAGTAGCTGTGCTGCTGTCTTCGCTAGTACGGCCGCGTGGCTGCTAAACTCTTCATTTTTTAATCTATAGGCGAGCTCCCAGTCCATAACTGCAGATATGTTAGATATAACATCGGCGCAGCCAGATGCGAGCATTCTATATGGTGCTTTAACGATAACAGATGTATCAGCGAGTATCGCGAGGGGGGATACCGCTGTTTTCGAAATATTTCCCCTTCTATGTTTTAATGATGCACGTGGAGACGCAATTCCATCATGAGATGCACATGTTGGCACACTGACAAAAGGTTTAGAAAGATCAAAAGATGCAAGTTTTGTAATGTCGATGACGCTTCCACCGCCAACCCCCAACAGGAGGTCTATATTGTTTTTACTTGCATATTTGATAACCCTGTTTACTTCATCAACAGTTGGTGCGGAGACTATTTTTTGTTTCACATTATAACCTGATTTTAAAAGAAGGCGGAATATCTCATCTCCTGATATCTTCTTGGTTTTCTTATCGGCCACTACCAATGCGGAGTCCCCAGTACTTATCCGTCTGCAAAGATCAGCAATTTGAGATGTAGCCTTATGACCTACAATGATCTCCCTAGGGAAGACCATTGTTTTTGATTTTGTAAACCGTTCCATAGTCGAACTAGTGAACCATCGGCTTAATATATTATTTTTTCCTTTCATACAACGAAAAAAATGAGATTATTGGATATTTATCGTGAAAACAAGATCATCTTCTATCTAGGTATACTCTTGGCAGTTATAGTTGTTATATTGATTGGAATCGTTGTAATGCCTACTTTGTTTTATGATCAATGGATATGGAAGTATTACTGGGGTCCAGTGGTAGCTGATGCTGCTGGAAAACCAATGTTTCACAACGGTATAGAGGCAAATGAAGGATATACGCTGGTATCTGAGATAACCTATGGAATAATACTTGTTTTAGCTCTTTATGCTATCTATAAACTCTTGAAGAAACTAGAGATAACTGTTGATTGGAGATTTGCCCTAGCTTTAATGCCGTATATCCTGTTTGGCCCTATCAGTAGAACCTTAGAAGATGCAGGTTATTTCGGTGAACCTCTTGTATATTGGTTTATTTCGCCTCTTATTTATCTCCAAATTGCTGCGTATGCGTTGTTTTTCTTGTTTTTAGGATATTGTATTGAACATAAATTCAAAAGACAAAAATTGACAGTTAACACTGTTTTGTTTTTGGGAGGTTTACTTTTTTTAATACCTTCTTTTGGTATTTTATTTTTACAAGGGTTAGAAAGCAATAGTTTGCGTTTTGATGTTTTTTTATTGGTTATTGGACTTATTAGTTTGGTTACGGGGCTGGTTTATCTTGTTGCACATAGATTCAGGTCTAACGAGAAATTAATGGTTTATAAAAACCCGTTGAACCTGGCAATGCTTTTTGGTCATTTGATGGATGGAATTACGAGTTATATCAGCATCAAGGATCCACTATGTATGGGTCTACTTTATTCGGAGAAGCATCCTGCTTCTAATTTTTTGTTGGAGATGTGGGGACCGTTGTTTCCCATTGTAAAATTTCTGTTGGTTATCGCAGTTATCTATGTATTAGATGTGTTGTATAAGGACGAGTTGAAGAATCATTTGACCTTGGTTAATCTCTTGAAGATAGGTATTCTAATCTTGGGGTTCTCACCAGGGTTGCGTGATCTTCTAAGGGTTACTATAGGCGTATAAAGGTTTTATAAAAGAAAAAACAAAGGCGTTATCTTTTACGTTTTTTATCTCGAAGTATTAGAAAAGTTGTAAATATTGGTACAAAAACGATAAGAGCAACAAATAAACAGATTTCGCTTGGAAATGGAGGTGTCGTAGCTTTTATTGTTAAGGTAATCGGTTCGGCGTCTTTAAAACCTGTCATAGCAGCTGTTATCATATAACTTCCAACTTCATAAGGATCAAACGAAAAGGTTACAAGACCATTAACTGTGACATCAGTTTGCCCGTTAAAGGTTACTATTGCTCCTGTAATTAAATTACCAGAACCATCGTAAACTACAACAGTTATGGGTGGAAAGTATTTTCCATCTTGTTCTGTACCACTGGCTGTCACATACAGTTGTGGCACGTTTATAATTGTTATAAACTTTGTAGCAGATTGGTATCCCTCCTTAATAGCGATAATATCGTATAATATATTATCAACAACGAGAGGCGCATAAAAGACTACCTTACCAGAAGAATTAGTTGTCTCATTCAGGTTATTAAATATAATAGTTACATTTTCCATCGGTGCTCCATTTGATTTAACAGTTACCTCAAAGGATCCCGATTCTTCAACAGATGAGGGGGCAGTTATAATCAGTTCGTTTGCTGCTATGCATGTTTCAACAGATAAAAAAGTAAATAGTAGGGTGCATAACAATGAGATAGATGTTTTTTTCATCATCTCTTTCTAAATCTTTCAATCGAACTTATACTTTACCTTTTGTGTGTTGGTTTTATAAAAGAAAAAAGAATTAGTAACTATTTAGTTTAAAGGTGTTAGTTATAATGAGACGTCATCCAGATTGGCTTCGTGTTAGGATTGGTGGAGGGGAGAATTTTGTTAGGATGAAGAAGCTTCTTAGGAGTGCTAAGTTGCATACTATCTGTGAGGAGGCACGGTGTCCTAATATTGCAGAATGTTTTGGTTGTGGAACAGCTGTTTTTTTGATTTTAGGGGATACCTGTACAAGGAATTGCAGATACTGTAACGTTAAACATGGGAAACCGTTGCCTTTAAACCCAAGTGAGCCTAGGGATGTGGCGGAGAGTGTTAAACAATTGGGTTTGAAGTATGCAGTTGTTACTTCTGTTACACGTGATGATCTAGGTGATGGTGGCGCCGGTGTTTTCTATGAGACTGTTAAGGAGATAAAGAAATTGAATACGGATTGCAGGGTTGAGGTGCTTGTTCCTGATTTCAAAGGTAGTAAAAGTGCTTTGGAAAAGGTTGTTAGCGCAGGATCTGATGTTGTTAATCATAATATTGAGGTTGTTGAGGAGCTGTTTCCAACTATCCGTCCTGAGGGAGACTATAAGATTAGTTTGGATGTGTTGAAAAATATTAAAAAAATTGACAAAGATATGAAATCAAAATCTGGTTTCATAGTAGGTCTGGGGGAGGACAAGGAGCAGATTGTTAAAACGATGAAAGATCTTAGAGAGGCAGATGTTGATTTTTTAACTATTGGCCAGTATTTACAGCCTACAAGGGAGCATGCTGAAATTAAGAGATATTATACTCCTGAGGAATTCAAAGAGTTCAAAGAAATCGCTATGGATATGGATTTTAAGCATGTTGAATCGAGTCCTTTGGTTAGAAGTTCGTATCACGCGGAAAAAGCGTTCTTGTTGAAAGGATGAAGTTTATAAGTGGATAATTAATCCATCCTAAGAACTATGCAGGCTAAATCTGTTTACAAGGTGCCAAATGGTAAGCTTCTGAAAGTTTTCTTAAATTATGATGAAAAAGATAACCTGATTAAAAGTGTTAGTATCACCGGGGATTTCTTTGCCTACCCTGAGGAAACTATTGAAATAATGGAGAATAAACTGAAAAATACGCTTTTGGAACGAGAAGAGTTACTTGAAAAAATACAGTCAATTATTAAAGAATACAATATTGAGTTTATAGGCTTGAATGCAGAAGGTTTGACTGATGGTATATTGATGTGTAAAACATGAAAGAACAATGGAGATTATTACAAACAGGATTTAACACCGGTTCTACTAACATGGCTATAGATAGAGCTGTACTTGTGGCCAATAGCGAAGATAAGATTCCTCCTACTGTCCGTTTCTTCGGCTGGAAGCCACCGGCTATTTCTATTGGTTATTTTCAAAGCCTCAAGGAAGAGGTTGATCTAGATAGTTGTAAGAGGTATAGTGTTGATTACGTCCGTCGTATTACTGGTGGAGGCGCTGTTTTTCATGAAAATGAGTTGACTTATAGCATCGTAATTCCTGAGTCTCATCCGGAGATTCCGAAGAACATTATGGAGAGCTATGGTAGGATTTGTGGTGCGTTGGTAAAAGGTTTGAAACATCTTGGTATCGAGAGTGAATATATTCCTATCAATGATATTGTCTCTGGTGGTAGGAAAATCTCTGGTAATGCTCAGACTCGTAAGAGTAGGACGGTGTTGCAGCATGGTACGATTCTTATAGATGTTGATGTCGATAAGATGTTTTCTTTGCTCAGAGTGCCAGATGAGAAGATTAGAGATAAACTCATTGCAGATGTTAAGCAGCGTGTGATCTCTATAAAGCATGTATTAGACAGAAGTATTGGTTTTGAAGAGGTTGCTGCGGCGATGAAAAAAGGCTTTGAGGAAGAATTTAACGTTGAACTAGTTGAGGGTATATTAACTGATGAAGAGAAACAACTTACAAAGAAGTTTGAATCAGAATGTTTTGGCACGTGGGAGTGGAATCATAAAAAATGAAAATACGTGTCAAGAAGGTAAACGCTTTTACTGATTCACTTAATGGAGGTAACCCCGCTGGCGTAGTTTTAGACTCACTGGCTTTATCTGATGAACAGATGAAACAGGTGACAAGAGAGCTAAAGGTTTCTGAGTCAGCATTTGTCCACCCAAGTGATATCGCGGATTACAAGTTGAGATTCTTCAGTCCACTGGTTGAAGTTGAATTATGTGGTCATGCTACTATCGCCACTTTCTTCACATTGGCTTTGGAGGGCGTGTTTACACGAGATACTGTTGTTCGTCAGGAGACTAAAGCTGGTGTTCTATCGGTTAACATATTCTTCAAAGACAGTGATGTGGTTGATAGGGTGATGATGACTCAGGGGAAACCAATATATAAAGATATATATTTTGATATATCTCACATTGCTGATTCGTTACGAATTTCAGTGGATGATATTGATGATACATTTCCAAAACAGATCGTTTCTACTGGGTTGTTTACCCTACCAGTCTGTATCAAATCGTTTGCTGTTCTTAAAGACATGAAACCCGATTTTGATAAAGTCAAAGGCCTCTGCAAACAAATAGGAGCCGGGAGTTTCCATCTATATACTTTTGAAACCCTGGAATCTGATTCTACTTATCATGCCCGTAATTTCTGCCCACTTTATGGTGTCAATGAGGATCCCGTGACTGGTACAGCTAATGGAGCAGTCTGTAGCTATCTGTATAACAATGGTTTTGTAAAAGAAAAAAATATGATTTGTGAGCAGGGGAACATCATCGGTCGACCTGGCAGGGTCTTTGTAGAAGTTGACCTTAATACTGTGCGTGTAGGAGGAAGAGCACGCCTTGTTGAGGAAAAAGAAATAGAAGTCTAAACTACTTTTTTTGCGTTTTATACTTCATGTATACCTAATTCATCAGCATATTCTTTTACGGTTAAGACTTCTTCTAGTGATACTGATCGTGATATGTCTTCGTAGTCGTATGCATGGTATTCTGGCCTATACTGGGCCATGATGTTGACAGTCGCGTTGGGTAGGTTTTCACTTATCCATTTTATAATTGGTTTTGAACAGCAGTTTATATGGTTAGGCATTACAAGGTGTCGTATAATCATCTCCCCTTGGTCGTGTGCGGTTTTATGGTTTCTTTTAACGATTTCTGTGTAGTTGTCAACTTTGGATAGACGTCTGGCACATTGGTCGTTTCCATATTTAAAATCAGTGAGATACAAGTCAATAACTCCTTCCAGTAGTTTCATGGTCTCGGTGGAACAATACATGTTCGAGTTCCATACCTGCGGGATGTTTACGTTGCAGTTTTTCAAAACCTGTAGGATGTATGGCAGGTTTGGTGTCGGGTCTCCTCCCACCCAGTTTACGTTTCTAGCGTTTTGTTTCTTTCTTTTTTCTATCATGTCTGCTAGTGTCTCTGGTGTGATGTATACGCCGCAGACCTGTTGGCTTATATCCCAGTTCTGGCAGAATACACAGTGGAATGTGCACCCTGAAAAGAAAACAGTGTATGAGGGTATGAGTACGTGTTCTTCACCAATGTGTAAAAACTCAGATGCGACACCTGGTTGTTTTACACCACAGTTACCCTGTTTTTTCCTCCTATCGACTTTGCATCTTCTTTCGCAGAAATGGCATTCTTGAAAAATCCGATCGGCGAGTTCTATCTTTAGGTCAAGAAGTGACTGCTCTGGTTCTATATCACACGTTTTATTGTTTTGAACTGCTATATCGTGTTTCTTCCATAAGCTTTTGGTTGATTCTAAATTATTGTATGAAACAGGGACGCATTTACATTGTAGGTATTTTGCCGTTCCATTTTCTTCTAGTATATCGTAATACTTTGAAAGAAGAACTCTGGTTTCTACCATTGCCATCTGATATGTTTCACTGGATTTAAAACTATTTTTTTCTAGTATATTAGATTATCAGAAATCAAGACTCTTTCTCCTAAAATCGTTTAAAAGTATGCTTTTTATATATCTTTTTGTAGCTATTTTTGCATATATTATATAATTACGTACAGAATTTAATATATCCATAAAAGTATACAAAAATATATCTCTAGTTGTATTGGTAACTTATTTCTAATACTTATCCAAATCTATCTCCATACCATCCCTAGCAGCAACCACCTCAACACCAAGCTTCTCAGAAAGACCCTCAGCGATCTCCCACGGCTTAGCCTTAATCATTGTCATTCCAAAATGTGAAATAATGGCAAGTTTTGGTTTGTTTACAGATATTATTTTTTCTGCATCTAAAATTGAGAGATGCTTAATATAGTCTTTCTCCTCAAGTAAAACAGAATTAATAATTAGTACATCTCCTTTATAGTAGGATTCTAGATCTTTGAAATATTTTGTATCAATAATTATTGAAATAGAGTGATCTTTTCCATATATGTTTAAACCATATGTCTCAACACCATGAACATGTTTAATTGGAGTTGAAAATGAAATATTTCCAATTTTGTATGTTCCTTTTTCTTTGAGAATCTCAATTCCTTCAACATAACCTCTAACATATTTCAAAATAACTGGATCATTTTCAAAGGCATCTCTTGGGGCAAAAACAACACCTTTTTTCTTAAAACCCCCATTTGTCATAGCCTCAATCATAACATTAACATCATTCGAATGATCAAGATGACGATGAGTCAAAATAATACCATCCAAATCCAAAGGATCAAGCCTAGGCCTACTGGAAAGACAACGAACCAACGAACCAGGACCAGGATCGATTAACACATTAGTACCATCAAGACTCAACCACATACCACCAGACGCACGTAGCTGTTTCATGACAACGAAACGTGCACCAGCAGTACCTAAGAATTTGATTTTGTTCATGTTTTCCCCGTTATACTAATTTTTAATTTTATTTCCAAAGAAAACTATTTACAAGGCATAGCTGATTTTTGTTTATGAATCTTTTTGAATATACCTATGATTTAGTTCGACAGATTCCTAAAGGAAAAATCTCAACATATGGAGCAGTAGCACGGGCACTTGGTGATATACGAGCGGCAAGAGCTGTTGGACGGATGATGAATCAGAATCCCGATGCCGATAGTATGCCTTGTTATAAAATTGTACATTCGGATGGTAGATTAGGTGGTTTTGGGCTTGGTATCAATGACAAAATAAGAAGATTAAAAGAAGTTAATATACTAGTTAAAGACGGTAAAATCGTTGACTTTGAAAACAAATTTTTTGATGATTTTAAAACGAATTATCCTTTGAAAAAACTACGTCAGGAACAAATAAAACTAAGTAAAAAGGTCATGTTAAAAGATAGTTTCAAAAATATTGAAACTGTTGCTGGTATTGATGTTGCTTATCCAAGAAACGAGTTTGAGGATGCCTGCGGAGCATGTGTTGTCATGGATTATAAGACAAAGAAGGTTGTTGAGGAAAAAACCGTCTTTGCCCAAATCTTTTTTCCATATATCTCAACCTACTTATCGTATAGAGAACTGCCTTTTGTGGAGAAACTAGTCGTAGATTTAGAATTCAAACCTACGGTTTTAATGTTGGATGGTAATGGAGTGTTACATCCATATGGGATTGGTTTGGCGTCTCATGCAGGAGTAACATTGGATATTCCAACTATCGGGGTTGCCAAGAGTTTGTTATATGGCAGGTTAGAAAATAATGTTGTTAAGATAGATAACAAAAAAAGAGGTTATGCCTTGTTTTTATCTGAGCGAGTGAGAAAACCAGTCTATGGTTCTCCAGGTCATATGATTTCTTTTGAGACGTCTGTGAACGTTGTAAAACACTTGAGTTGTTATAAGATTCCTGAGCCGTTGAGGCAGGCGCATATTCTGGCTAAAAAAACATCTAATCTAGATCTGGTAGTTCTTTACTAGATATTGTGGGAATACCTTTATCTTGGAACCATTTTTTGTATTCTGATACTTGTGATTTTTTGAGGGCCTTTCTGTGGAGATATACCGCTTTTACGTTGGGTGTTGCCTTTAGTGCTTTTTCAAACATTTCACTGTCTATGTTTCCAGCTTCTATCTGATATGTGGGTATCATATGGCCGAATGCTGCTTTCTTTTCAAGGATTATATCTGTGAATCTTGGTGCATAGTGTCCACCGCCTATTCCTAATAAAACTGGTATATCGCTCGATAAATCTTCTTCGTAATGATATGAGTTTAGTAGTTCAAGTATTGATTTTGCTACTGTGTTTGCTGGTTCTTGTTTTTCCCATTCGTCTTCGTTGCTTCCTACTTCTGCAAAAAGAGCAGGGATATCTAGGTAGGGTCCATGGTGTGTAACTTCTAGGCACACTTTGTGGTAGAGTTTTGCTTGTTCAGCGTTTTTTTTCATTATTCGTATGAGATGTGTCATTAGTCGGGGTGATGATTTTGGCAGCGTCCTTGTTTTTCCTCCGAACTGTGCATCTCCATAATTTCCTATAGGATGTGTGGTAAGGGTTGGTTCTCCTGTTTTGCTTCTATGACGAGATATGAAAATAGCTTGTTTCGGCTTTATTCCCAGTTTTTCCTCTATTTCTTTATCTAGATTTTCATGTCTTATCATTTCGTCATTTATCGTGATGATAACTATGTCTTTCATGTTAGAATGTTTGTATACTGTGTTATCATAAAATGTATCTATTTCATTCCAACTTGATTGTTCTAGTAGGCCTTTTTTGATGTTGGTACTAGCGGGATCCTCAGTGGAAGACACTATTAAAACAGTCATAAGGTATTCGTCCTTTTTTTGATTGATGAAAACAAATAAGTGTTTTTTTAAATTTACTATCTTTTGGGTTTGTCGTATTCTTTCAACAGTTTCTTTATTTTTTCCATTCGTACGATAAAACGTATTCTCTCCTCTACTTCGCATATTTTTGCTATGTATCGTATTTCGTTTGCTTCTTGTTGACTTGATAGTAGTCCTATGATTAACATGTCTTAAACGTATTTTTATAATTCTGCTTATATATTATTTGTTGTACAGATGTTACCAGATATATTTGTCATTAGTTATAAAATTATAAAAATTTATTTATAAAACATTTAATAGTTATAAAACGTAAAAACTATCTATAGATATATCTTTTTATAGTTTTATTTGTAGCTTTGCACATAAATTAGGGCATTTGTGTGCAGAATACAAATTTGCACATTTATTATTTAGACATACAAAAAGATATATGCATAAATATCTTTATTTTGTCTTTTTCTTTGATAGAATTTATGTAAAAAATATTAAGGAAAAAATTAGAGGATTTTAGTTGTTAGATGGACTACTTTGCTGTTAATCTTGAGTTTGCTGTTGTTGACTGCTTTGTTGATTATTGTTGTTTAGGAAGTTATCTTCACATGGTTCCACAAGCGGATATTTATCCTGGTTGCCACCTTCACCAGGTATGTCATATGGTGTATCCCAGATATCAGGCAGTAGTATTCTTTTTATTTTCTTGGCATTAGGATATTTGGCTTCGTAATCATCCCAATAATTCCCGCTCATTAAAACTGGTCTGTACCAGATGTTATTGCCACTATCATTTGCATGTTGACCATTATCAATGAAGTTGTTAAGGTAAATTCGATTTAGAACGCCAGAAACCAGAGCAATGCCAATGTTATTATTTGCGATACAATTATTATAGATGTCATTGAACGATGAAGAAACACAAATGCCAAAGTTATTATTTATGATACAATTGTCATAGATGTCATTGAACGATGAAAAAGTATGGAGAGAGATTCCGTCTGTTGAATTTGAAATGGTGTTATCTGAAATCGTACATCGATTTGTTACGGATAAGTAAATTCCACCATAGGTAATGATGTTTCCTGATATTTCATTATCCGAAGAATCCCAAAGAGGATTTTTAGTAAGTATTATATCGGTACGGTTCCATCCTTCTATGCCACCTCGTAAGGTATTTCCAGAAATTACACAATTAACACATCCAGCTAATATCATCCCGCTACTATTTGTGAATACGTTTTCATAAATCTTAGAGTTAGATATCTTGTAACCTTCTATTGAACAACAACCAATCCATGATTTAATAGTGAAATTGCTGATGTGAAATTGTCCTTCACATGCAATTATGGCCCCGTATAATTTACCAGTATTGTCAATAATCGTCGAATGTTTATTCTCACCTGTGATTGTCACCGCTTTTGTCTGATCTATGTAGAGTTGTTCATTGTAGATCCCAGCCAGCACGTAGATCGTGTCACTTCTACCAGCGACATCAACTCCATTTTGAATGAAGCGATAAGGATATGCTTTAGTACCTAACCATGGTCCCACCGTGTTATCATAATCAACATAGTACGTTTCTGCGATATTATCCACAATAATAATCGTTCTATCTTCATATTCGTATCCACCAGCAGTCACTCTGACTCTGATGGTATATACTCCATCATCAACATTACTGGTATCCCAAATGCATAAAACCTCGTTGTTTTTAGGTTGAGAAAAGCTGTCAATGACAGTCCAGCCTGTCTCATTAGGATAGAGCTCATTACTATATTCCAGCACATAGTTTTCAAATTGTTCTCCTTTTGCAGTCCCTTTGATTTTAAATTTACCTAGAACAATATTTTTGTAATCTAGGGAGTTATCAAGCTCCGCAATCACAGAGGCAGCTTTCTGCACCGCTTTAAAAGCATTAATTCTACCTGTTCCAACATATTTCTGAGAAATCACTGGGTCGGTGCTTGACCGAAGCACTGTCAGCACTTCACGCTGATTAAGATTAGAATTTTTTGATAGAATAAGCGCTGCAACACCAGCTACATGCGGACAAGACATACTGGTCCCAGCTGCCCGAATCAAGGTTGCATTGTTATCATAAGGTGGAACAAAGAGTTCACCTGGCGTATAGTCAGGGTATCCCAGGTACATATCAGTACCATATGCACGTAGTGAAAGAATATCATAACCTGGCGCTGCGACATCAACCCACGAGCCATGATTTGACCACCACGTCCTCATGTCATCCCTATCTGTTGCAGAAACTGCGATTACTTTTTCATGGCTAGCGGGTGATGCAGATAAACAAAAACTCATATTATCATTTCCTGCAGCAGCAATTATAACAGTTCCTTTGTTGTATGCATAATTTAACACTAGACTCTCAAGTATACTTTCCTGCCCTCCTAAACTTATGCTTAAAATGTCTGCTTTTTTTCTCGTGGCATAAATAATTCCTCGCGCTACTGAAAATATATTAGCTCCACCTCCCTCTCTTGAAAAGACTCGAACTGGCATGATTTTACAATTACCCGCTACACCAGCAATATCAACATCATTATCAGTTACTGCAGAAGCGATACCAGCGCAATGCGTACCATGACCCTCGTCATCCATGGGATCAGGATCATTATATACAAAGTCGTAGCCATCGACATACTTTTCAGGACACCGTTTACTTAATTTCTCCCATTTGTGAAGCCGGATCTTGTCGATTGCAAAACCCCAATTTCCAGAGCAATCGTAAAAAATTTCTATATCTGTAATTCCTAACTCTGAATAAGGAGTCCAAAGATTTGTTACATTACCGCCGGATAAAAAATTATTAAACAGTTCCTTATATTTGGATTTGGTAGAGTTATAGCCCGAATCAATAATTAATATTCCATCTACTCCAATATCTACTCTAGAAAGATGAAGCGATATTGAATCGAAATCATACTCAGAAAAAATTTCGGCGAAATCAATTTCCAGAAAACCTATGTCACTAAGTGGATGCTTAGACTCTAGGGAATACTCGAGTTCAGTAATACCATCGGTACAGTTGCCAAGATCTGGATGTGTATAGTCAACACCAGAGTCAAGAATAGCGATGACTACGTCTTCGTCACCCCTAGTGATATTCCATGCTTCAGGTGCATCTATATCTGCATCAATGGTTCCGCCGTTCTGACCGGTGTTATGTAATGCCCATTGCATATCAAAATAAGGATCATTTGGAATAAACATATTTTCAGGAAGATCACTATAAAGTTCTAGATCGGGTTCTTTTTCTTCATCCTCTAAAATTGTATCTAAACATATAATCTTGTAGTTCGGCTCAGCAAACTCAACACTATTATCGTTATTATATTCTTCTGCAGCAATGCGAACATCTATATCTTCATCGGTACTGAACTTGTATACATTTGCGAATTCCGGAATTGAATCGTCTTCGATGAGTTTTTCAGCAGCAATAATACCAAATGCCGCATTTAACTCATCGATTGATTCTATATCAGTAGTCACTATGCCTTCTGGAGACATTGACATATCGATATCATTCTCTTCTTTAAACTTCACAATTACTTCACCAGGTACATATTCTGGTTCATCAAAGAGCCGTGGAGGTTCATCATTTGGGTCAGGTGTTTTTGACTGAAGAAAAACAGATGGAGAGGTTACAACAACTTCTTTTTGTTCATTAACAGCTTCTTCTCCAACCGTACTCAGGGGGGATGTACTCAATAACAAGCCTATTACGATTATTGTTACAAATATTTTCTTCATATATTACTCACACTCATTTTTTTAATAGTATACTACCTTCTGTTTTCTATCTACATGTTTTTAAGATTTATTTTACAACTCTTATCCAAAACCAAAAGAATGAGTTGAAACTACTATTTCTCCCCTTAGCCAATAGGAGTACTTTCAATGACCCCGCCCAGGAGTATATAAGGAGAGATTCCCTTATGGTCTTGGAGAGTTTCTCCTGTAGAAAATAGGATTACAAAATGTAAAATTAATGACCACCAGAGTGCGGTAACACCCTGATGGTCTGGAGCCATGATATTATGCCTATCACAGCCCCAAAGGAAGCAATAAATGAAGATAGTAATAAAACTTATTCACAAGATTGGATTTCTTATAATCAAGCACAAACACAAGAAAAAATACTGTTTTTAGAACTACTCTATGAACTTACCTCTCAAATAAAGCAACCAAAAAGAAATGGTGCAGGTAGACCACCTGTAGACCTTGGTGAGATGGTTTATGCTTGTTGTTTGAAGACTTATCTGGATTTCAGTAGCAGACGTAGTGAATCAGATATAAAACTTGCACAGCAACTCGGATATATCGATCATGTTCCACATTTCAATACTATGCTAAAATATATACGGAAACCTGAAATGAAACAGGTATTGACAAAGCTTATACAAATGTCAGCTCTCCCACTGAAAGAAGTTGAAAGTAATTTTGCTATGGATGCAAGTGGTTTTAGTATTGTAATGTCGTTTGCTTGGAATAAAGTTAACAGGTCGAGTTTAGAAAGACGGAAATTTAAGAAAGCACATATCATGGTTGGGACTAAAACTAACGTTATCACCCATATTGAAGTTACAGATGGGTATTTATCTGATACAAAAATGTTTGAAAACCTTCTGAGCAACACTTCTCGTAATTTTCAGATACGTGAATTGTATGCTGATAAAGGGTATTTATCTGAGAAGAACCTTGGTATTGCTTTCAGATATGGTGCTATTCCTTTCATTCCATTTCATCGTAATATGAAACGTGCATCTGGGGATAAAATGTTGATTTGGCGTGTGATGTTCGAGTTTTTCAGAGATCACAGTGAAGAATTTATGAAACATTATCATCAGAGGAGTAATGTTGAATCAGCGTTTAGTATGATGAAAAGGAAATTTGGTAGTTATCTTAGAGCAAGAAGTAGTGTTGGTCGGGAGAATGAGGTTTTATGCAAAGCACTCTGCCATAATATCTGTGTGCTTATTCAAGAGATGTTTGAGCTAGGCATAAAAGTCGATTTCCAGGAGATGACACCGTTGGAATTTATGTGCAAAATAGAACTGTAAATAATTTATGTGCAAAGCCTTTATTTGTATATCTTTAATAATTTGTTTGCAAAGCCCTTTTTATATATCTTGGCGTATACTCCAAAAGGATCCCCTCATTCTACTTTTTTCCATCTCATAATCGCAATCAAAAAACCAAGAGCTATAGGAAAAACAATGATGTAATAGATGATATCAATCTGTCTAAAAAATAAAGTCACATCATATCCATAAAAATATAGCAAAATCAAAGATACAAAAATAATTGGAACCAATATTGCTAATATTAGGGGTAAAGCCTCTCTATTCACCATCCACCTCCATAATTCATGCAGCAATGATATATATTTTTAGATATTCAAAAATATATATCTAAGTAACCCCTGGAAATTAATTAATATTACTCTTTCTCTATGGGAGTATAATAATTGCTACCCTTGAATATCTCATTGATTGGGCAAGTAGTAAAAGCGATATTCATATCTTCAGGTCTGTATTTTCCATCTCGAGTATCCCAATAGATCTCTATGCTACAATCATCAATGGCCAATACAATACCTCTATACTCTTGAGGCTTACCGTTTTTATCCGTATAAACCCGCCTTACTCTATCCCCAAGGTTAAAAGCATCATACAAAGACGGATATTCATTAGCTTTTCCTTTCTTTTTATATAGATTCATCATCTTCACCTATTACCATCTATGATTGTGATAATGTCTATCATCAACAATATATAAAGTTATGCTGTAAAAATGTCAAAATGAAAATATCACAAAAACTAAAACGAAATCTCTATATTTTTACTTAGGTAGTTTTAATAGTTCCAAGAATAGGCTCATATATCAAGCCCTTATCCATAAGTGATGTAAGCGCTTCCTCAACTGAATCCTTATCCAACTCAGTCTTCTCACATTTCTCAGTAATAGCATCCCAAGACGCCCCATCGTCCCCTTCAATCTCTTTTATAACCTCTAAAACAGTTTTCTCAACCTCTTCAAAACCTTCTTCCTTTTTCTCTTCTTCAACCACTGCTTCCTCCTTTTTAAGTATAGGTTCCTTCCTCTCCCTTTCCTCCTTCTTTTCCTCTTTTTTTTCTTCAATTTTCTCTTCTTCTATTTTAAGATCCGGAAGCGTCTCTCTACCAGGTGTAAGATATTGCAAGGATTCCCTGATCAACGTAATATACTTATCCACATCAACATTTCCATAATTCTTTAGGGCAATGACTACACCCTCAGAAAGCTCTCTGCTATATCCAAGTTTCCTCAAGTCATAAGCATTTGATTGATTCATCTTCATCGCTTCAACAACTGCCTCAATCCTATCCTTCGTACATTTACAGGTTTCCAGAATCCATTGATCCCTAACATCAGCATTAACCTCAATAACTCTTTCAGGGCGAATAGAGACATATAGAGTTCCTTCCTCTGGCGTATATGTCCTTGCCTTGCCTAAAACCGCTACAAAAGCCGGAACCTCAATATTGGAAAGAGCATTTGTAGCATTCTGCTGATACTGACCAGAATACAACGTGAAAACACCAGTAGGATCAGAAACATGAGCCCTCAGCAGCCCCCCACTCTCAGATATATTCTCCGCATCAGTAAGAACACCGACTATAAACAAACGATTAACCTTAGCACCAAGAGGAGTAACAACATAAGAAGGAATCTTTTCGCCCTCACCTTTTATCTCAAACGTTGAATCATTATACTCACCAGCAAAAACCCTCCAAGCAGCCTCACGTTTCATTGCAAACCCTCCAGCTCCTGAGACAAACGCGATGCTTCCTCCTTCACATCAACATCGACAAAACTCGCATTTTTTGCAATAACCGTAGTACCAAACTCATCACCAAGCGCATTACCCTGCAAGTTAATCCTACGAGCAAAAAACACATCGTTAATCTCATCAACTAACACATCATTATCACTTCCAGATTTCTCAACAATTTTTCTACATTCCTCCAACGTTTTCCCCAGGAGTTTCTCAGTGACCTCTTTACTAATAATACCGTTTACTGAACCACTGCCGTCATCAACAACAAGTTTTACTCTTATATCAGGTTTACCTTTTACCTTCCCATGAATCTTACACTCCCCATTCTGGATAGCACGGTTACATTCAGGACATCGCATGATAAAACCAGATCCATCTCTTATCTCTATAACTCTACCTTCCACCTCAACATCTAATGCACCACGTTTCTCCACCAACAAGTGAAGCGGCATTTTCCTTGTTTGTAATTCGTCCTTTGAAAGCTTATCTGCATCCAATTTTTTAACCACTGCTTTTTCATCAAATGTCAACTGTGGAATACCCTTCCAAGATTTTATGTAACCACCAGATATCTTTACAACATCTCCCTCTTTCAATTTGAAATCATGCCAAGAAGTAAACTGAGCCTTACCCGTCTCATCACCGATAACGCCAGAAAACACTTTCTTTGTCTCACCATCTACTTCTGCTTCTCTCTCATTTAAATCAATAATCCGCGCTGTAACCTCTACTATTCCTAAACCAGACCGCAGATCCTTTATCTTAACTTCTTTTGGTTCATAGGCACTCTCAGGGAGTTCCTCCTCCGTCTTCTTAATACTCACTCGATCTCCAAGATTTATCTGTAATGTGCCCTGCCATTCCCGTGTATAAGCGTTTGATAATTCTATTACATCTCCTTTTTCTATCTCAAAATCCTTCCAAGCGGTAAAAGGAACAGTGCCGCTTTCATCTCCAAGAATCCCATAAAATATCCTACGGTTCTCACCTTTCACAGTTATCTCTTTCGGATTAATAGTAATAACACGACATAGTAAATTCACACTAGACTCATTTGGCTGAAGATCAGATATCAATGTACGCCCAGAAGAAGAAGGAAACGTTACACTCCCACCAAACTTCTTAATCAACGTCTGTTTAGCTTGATCAACAGGAACACCATACTCCAAGAATTTCCTTAGTTCTTTTTCAAGCTCCTCCCTGCTCACCTCTTTCTCTGAATCCTCACTGAGAACATCTAATATATCATCTATATGAGATTGTAGGTCATCTACAACCATAAATATGGAACCTCCCAAGAAATATGGATAACTTATTTGATATATCAATGTATCCTTATTTTCTTTCCTAAAACCGCTAATTATAATCCAAAAACATTTTCTTTACTGTCAATATCCATTTTCTCCGAACTAGGCTTCGCAGGTAAACCAGGCATAGTAGTAATCTTACCAGTCATGGGGACTAAGAACCCTGCCCCTGCTGAGAACCTTATCTGCCTAACAGTAACCTTGAAATCCCTTGGTCGCCCTAGCAGTTTTGGGTCATCTGATAACGAATACTGCGTCTTAGCAATACATATAGGCAGCTTATCTAAACCAAGTTCTTGGCATAGCGTGATATCTTGCTCCGCTGCAACAGTGTAAACAACACGACCGGCACCATATATCTTTTTAGCTATACTCTCTATTTTCTCCTTAACTGGTGAATTAACATCATATAGATAATGAAACTTTGAAGACTTGTTATGTATGAGACTTACTAGTTTACCAGCTAGTTCTATACCACCTTCTCCACCCTGCTGCCATACATCAACAACTGCGACAGGGATGTTTTTTGACCTGCAGTAGTTTTCCACGATCTCTACCTCCTCCTTTGTATCCCCTGTGAAATGGTTTATCGCAACTATCAATGGAACACCAAAATACGATATGTTTTCAAGATGTTTCTCAAGATTAGATAAACCCTTTTTAACAGCAGCTATATTTTTTCCACCCCCGTTTCTTTTCAGTGCTCTTATACTTACAACTAGTACCACGGCATCTGGCCTAAGGTTTCCAACTCTACATACGATGTCAAAGAATTTCTCAGCACCTAATTCTGAACCGAAACCTGCCTCTGTGACAAAATAATCAGAGAGTTTCAAACCCGTCTGTGTAGCAATAAGGCTATTCGTCCCATGTGCTATATTTGCAAAAGGACCACCATGGACAAAAGCAGGCACCCCCTCAATCGTCTGAACAAGATTCGGCTTTATCGCATCTTTCAAAAGCACAGCCATAGCACCTACAGCCTTCAGATTCCTCGCAGTTACAGGCTTGTTATCATATGTATAGGCTACTATAATCTTACTAAGCCTTTCCTTCAAATCATCCAGATCTCTAGCGAGACATAAAATAGCCATAATCTCCGAAGCAGGAGTGATAGCAAACTCGTCTTCATGAGGTACACCATCCCTAGGACCCCCCAATCCAACCACCACATTCCTAAGAGAACGATCACTGATATCCAACACACGAGGCCACACAATATACCGAGGGTCAATATGAAAAGCGTCACCATGATGAATATGATTATCCAATAGACTAGCAAGCAAATTATGAGCACTCGTTATAGCATGCATATCACCCGTGAAATGAAGATTTATATCCTCCATGGGTAAAACCTGAGAATACCCTCCTCCTGTTGCACCACCTTTCAAACCCATCATAGGGCCAAGAGAAGGCTCACGTATCGCTAGCATGGTTTTCTTACCAAGCTTCGCAAGAGCCTGCGCAAGACCAATCGTAATAGTAGTTTTTCCTTCACCCTCAGAGGTGGGATTTATTGTTGTAACAAGAACTAATTCCCCATCTTTATTATTCCTAATTCTCTCCAACGCCTTAAGAGAAACCTTCGCCTTATGATTTCCCCAGGGGATTATTTCATCTTTTTGTAACCCTGCTTTTTCACTGATATCGTAGATATCCTGAAGTTTTACCGATCTAGCGATTTCAATATCAGATTTCATAGTATTAGATGGAAGTATACAAGATATACTTATAAATTTGTAATAGATAACGTAATCAAGACTATGAAAAAAACAATAATAGCAGGAGGTGGAATAGCAACTATCTTGCTAGTTGCTGGTCTTTTCAGTGTTTTCACAGGAGAGAAAGGAGAGAATGCAGACACAATTAATGATAGAACGGGAACGATACAATATATCGATCTTGAAGGCGGATTCTATGGCATAATGGACGACCATGAAAACAAATATGACCCAATTAATCTAACGGAAGAATTCAAAGAACATGGCTTACGAGTAAAATTCTCCGCTAAAATACGTGAAGATATTGGAAGTTTTCATATGTGGGGAACAGTCATCGAATTAACAGATATTCAACAAATATAACGATAAAATTAAATTTTATTTTCAACAATTTTTATTATTTCACTAGTTTTATCATCAGCATCTCTCTGTATTTCTTCTAATTCCCGGGATATTTTATCAATGAACTCTATATCTTTGATAGAACCAAGATTAATCTTCACATTCAAAACCGCAGAATGCACACCAGCATTAGTCATCAGAGCAGAAACCGCAGCATCAGTAATAGAATTCTGATTACCCTTCTCAGCAACTATTAATGCAACATCCAAAATCTTCTCACAAGTCCTGGCTGTCTCAAGTGGCACCATAGCTGCATTCTTATAACCTTCCTGAATAGCTTTTGATCTCTTCTTTTTCTGCTCTTCGGTATCCTTAGGCATCTTGAATGCCTTCATAACATCATTAAAAGCCTCAGTATCCTTGTCAATAAGCTCAGTTAGCTCTTTTCGCAATTGTTCGCTTTTCTTTAGAGTTTCTTTTATCTCATTCTGGACATCAACATATTTTTCTTTTCCAACTGTTAAATTACAAACCATTGAAGAAAGCGCTGCCCCAAGACTTCCAGCAAGAGCGGCAACACTTCCACCACCAGGAGCAGGTGATGACGATGCCAGTTCAGAAAGAAAACCATTTACTTTCATTGAGGCAAGAGGCCCTGTTTCTTCGATCATGTATTCGATCACCTTTTCCTCAGGTTTGAATGGATAAAGCTCAGAAAGCCCTAGCTTGTCAATCGCAAGTGCGACAAGCTCGTCTTCATCTTTTATCTTGAGATCATCTTTTTTAGAATAAAATTTTCCTGCAAGAATCAATGCTTCTTTAGGCACTAGACCAACGATTTCACTACCAGTGGCTTTTACACCCAGTTTTTCAGCTTCTTCTTTAACTGCTTCAAAAACATCATGAAGGTTTACTTCGCGATAGTTGAGTAGATTCATAGAAACCTGAGCAATGTTTTCATCATACATCATACCTCCCGCTTGAACACCTTTAAAATGGCCAGGAATCCGCTCAGGTTTACCATCAGGACCCATGATCTTGTTACCATCCTTGTCTTTTTTAATAACTCCACTTGTTCTAATTTTTCCAGAAATTTTTGATGCAATGGACTTGTCATTTATATTCAAATTGACATTATAAGCGAGTAGAATATCTCTACAACCTGTGGCAGTTGCTCCACTTTTTGGAACAAAAACTGGTTTACCATAATCCGGTTTAAAAGATAGATCTTTAAACTTCTCTTCAAGAGCTTCGTATTCACCCTTCCTTATATCAGGTAATCTAATTCTTTCAGGCTTAATCGCAGATTTTGCATAAAGAAACACTGGGACCTCAAGTTCTTTTGCGATACGTTCTCCAAATTTCTTTGAAAGTGTAACACAATCATCATCTGTTACGCCTTTAATCGGAATAAAAGGGCATACATCAAGTGCACCCATACGAGCATGTTCACCCTTGTGTTTAGTCATATCAATAAGAGATATACCAACCTTGGCGGCTTGAAAAACTGCCTCAAGAACAGCCTCTGGGGTGCCTACAAAAGTATAAACCGTTCTGTTAAAGTCTGCACCAGGATCAACGTCAAGTAACTTTACTCCATCTACTGCTTTTATCGCTGCAGCTATCGCATCGATAACAGATTTATCTCTACCCTCACTGAAATTTGGAACACACTCAACTATCTTATCCATACTTATACACCGCAAACCCTTAATCTAGGTTATTCTTTTAACTGTTTGGGGAAACAAAATGGAAACAGTAGATATTCTCATCAAAAATGCCAACGAAATAGTTACTCTAAAAGGATCTGACAAACCTAGAACAAAAAAACAAATGAATGACCTGTCAATAATTCAAAACGGATCTATAGCAGTTAAAGATGGTAAAATAATAGATGTTGGCAAAAACCTTAATTATAATGCAAAGAATGTTATAGATGCCTCTGGAAAAACGGTTATGCCAGGTTTTGTAGATCCACATACACATGTTGTTTTTGCTGGTTCAAGAGAGTTCGAGCTTGATATGAAACTCAAGGGCCTCTCATATATGGATATTCTCAAAAAAGGAGGAGGAATTTTTTATACAGTGAATGAGACAAGAAAAGCCACAGAGGGAGAACTGTTGAAACAAAGTAAAAACCGTCTAGATAGTATGCTGGTTCATGGAACAACAACTTGTGAGGCGAAAAGCGGCTACGGACTTGATACTAAGACGGAACTTAAAATTTTGAAAATCCAAAAGAAACTCGATGAAATTCATAAAATGGATATTGTATCTACTTTTCTTGGTGCTCATGCTGTTCCAAAGGAACATGGTACTGACGAATATGTTGATATCGTTATAGATGAGATGCTTCCGAGGATGAATGGTTTGGCGCGTTTTTGTGATGTATTCTGCGAGAAAGATGTTTTCACTGTTGGACAGTCTAGAAAGATTTTAGAAGCAGGAAAAAGATTTGGTCTTACTCCTAAGATTCATGCTGATGAAATCGTTGACACTGGTGGTGCAATGCTTGCGGTACAGGTTGGTGCGATTAGTGCGGATCATCTTTTAATGTCTTCTGATGAGGGTTTGAAACAGATGGCAAATAAGAGTGTTATTGGTGTTCTTCTTCCGGGTACACCGTTCTGTTTGATGCAGGATACTTATGCTCCAGCTCGGAAAATGATTGAGCTAGGCATACCAGTTGCTTTGGCTACTGATATGAATCCTAATTGTTGGACTGAAAACATGCAGTTTATTATTCAACTTGCTTGTCTTAATATGAAGATGACACCTGCTGAGGCTATTACTGCGGCTACTTTTAATGCTGCATGTGCCATAGGAAGGAATGCCATCGTCGGTAGTCTTGAGAAAGGAAAACAAGCAGATATTATAATATTAGATTGCCCGAATCATAAGTTTATACCGTATCATTTCGGTGTTAACCTAGTTGAAACCGTGATAAAAAACGGAAGAATTGTTTAATTTCTTTGTTTTTTTGATTTCTGCTAGGCTTTTAAGGAAATATAGATATAGATAATATATCATACCCTGGATAGATGGGTGAGGGTGAGAAGAACAGGAGCTTAAGGAAAGAACTTGGGCTTCTTGACATTTTTTGTATAGCCTCTGGCGCTATGATTAGCTCCGGTTTATTCATATTGCCAGGGGTAGCGTTTAAGTATGCAGGTCCAGCTATTCTCATATCCTACGCCATCGCAAGTCTTTTGATTATACCTGCAATGCTATCAAAAGCTGAGCTTTCTACAGCTATGCCAAAGGCAGGTGGAACCTATTTCTTTATAGATCGAAGTATGGGACCAGTGATGGGAACCATTGGCGGGTTTGCTGCATGGTTTTCTCTAGCCTTTAAGAGCGCATTTGCTCTCGTAGGTATCGGCGTGTTCGCTATTTTACTCAACCCTGGTTTCACTGAGATGCAGATGAAACTCGTTGCTGTTTTCTTCTGCATAATATTCACTATCATAAATATCCGTGGAGTAAAACACACTGGAAAAACACAGATATTCTTGGTTATTGGGCTTCTATCTCTCCTTGTTTTTTATATCGTTGCAGGATTTTTCTTTGTTCAGTATTCTCATTTCAGTAATTTTGCACCATATGGATTTGGTTCTATTTTTTCAACTGCAGGTCTTATTTTCGTTTCCTTTGGTGGTTTAACCAAGGTTTGTAGTGTTGCAGAGGAAGTTAAAAAACCTGGACGCAATATTCCTCTTGGTATGTTTCTTTCTTGGGGGATAATTTCACTACTTTACATACTCGTTATTTTTGTAACAATAGGGATAGCAAACCCTTCTCAATTAAGGACATCCCTCACACCAATTTCTCTTGGAGCAGATAATATTCCCATTCTTTGGGGAATTGGTGGTGCGATTATGGCTATAGCTGCGATTTTAGCATTTATTTCAACAGCTAATGCTGGTATTCTTGCAGCATCTCGTAACCCAATGGCGATGGGCAAAGACCAGCTCCTCCCCCATTCTTTTGCAAAGGTATCAAAGCGAGGAACTCCAACGTTTTCCATACTGTTTACTTCAGGATTTATGATTTGCGTGATTTTGTTTTTAGACCTCGAAAGTCTTGTGAAGACAGCTTCGCTCCTCAAAATACTGTTGTTTTTATTTGTAATATTTTCACTTATCATCATGCGAGAAAGTAGGATACGGCACTACAGGCCTAAATTTAAATCTCCATTTTATCCCTGGGTTCAGCTTGCAGGAATTTTTGGACTCGTATTTCTCATCTTTGAAATGGGTCTCATTCCAATGATTCTCGTTGGAGGTTTCATTCTTTTTGGATTTTTATGGTATTGGTTCTTTGCTCGTGATAAAATATGGAGAGAGTATACTCTCCTTCATTTGATAGAGAGGATTACAGGGATGAAATCAACTGGTTACCTAGTAGATGAGGAACTACGGGAAATTCTAATAGAAAGAGATGACATCACTGAGAAACGATTTGAACAGATAATTAAAAAATACGAAGTTGTAGACCTCGACAAATACCTGCCCCCAGATGAGTTTGCACGGTTGATAGCACATAAATTAGCTGAACAATTGGATACTGATGAAGAGAAATTATATAAGCTTCTCATGAAACGAGAAAGGGAGCCTAACATCATTCTCCATCCAGGTATTGCCATTTTTTCACACATTATCAAGGGACGTGATAAATTTGATATAGTTCTGGTTAGAAGCAAGAAGGGTCTTATCGTTTCTGATGATATTGACCCAATTCATGCGTTTTTTGTGATTGTCGCTTCCCCCGACCAACAGAGTTTTTATCTGCATTCCCTTATGTGGATTATTCAGATTGCTGAAGAAACCGATTTCGAAGAGGAATGGATCAAAGCAAAAGACAGTGAAAAACTCAGAGAGATTATTTTAAAATCATGGAGGAAGCGAAAACCAGTATAAGTTAATCTTCAAACTTTTTCCGTTCTTCCTTTGGAGTACCCATAATACCACATATCATCTGATATACTTTCCCAGGAGATTTTTTATATTGTGGATGTTTTTTTATGAACGTCTTGAGTATGTCATCGACATTCATTTTCTTTCTTCTTTTGATAAATGGCTTCAGTTTCTTTATTAGGGCCTCTTCCCATGCTTCTTCTTTATGTGTCTCCATGATTTGACAGGTTGTATGATATATCTCATTTCTATAGCTACTGTAATAGGGATATTTTTCAATAAATTCTTCAACTAATTCTTTTACATTCTTCTTTCTTTCTATGATAAAATCATCTAGCCTAATAGTCAATATTCTGTCAAAATTACTTTTTGTATAGTGTTCATGCATCTCTGTTGAAACAAATATTATTTCAATTATGGAAATAATCAGCAGAACCATTGTTAGCTCAACGACCATTATATCAGGTACGTTTATAGTAAGTGCATGTGCAAGAAGTACAACTTCAACAAAGAGTATTAGAAACGGAGGTATAAATGATAGTTTTTCAAATCTCGGCGATTCGTGATACCCCCGAATAAATGTTCTTAGCCTCCCAGACCTTGGCATACTATCAAAGAATAAGAGATATGTGATTTAACTATTGTGCTTTATTGTTTCTTTTTTTCTTTGTTAAGTCTTCTTTTTACTATCTTACCAATAGCTTTTCCGCCTTGTAGATAGGCTTCTGTAATGTAGTCTTTATCCGCCGTCAGGCCTTCTTTTTTCTTCTTTATTTCTGTCTTATCTATTCCACGGACCATGTGATCATCTGCAATAAAGGATGTCAGATATATTTTATTTTTGTATCACATGGTGTAATAGTATTCCCCTTCTTTCCTTTGTTTTCTGTCCATAAATGAGCCAGGTTTGTTGACACGTGGTCTCTTAGACTCTTCATCCCTCCGGAAAGTAATATCCACATCTTTTAGGAAACGATTCATACCCTCGTGTAAACCAAAAGGACCACGTCCTCTACCATGTTTTCCAGGTTCACCATCAAAAACTATCAACGCATCACTTACCATGTCAATGAAATATACATCATGATCCACAACCATCGCTGATTTTCCTGATTTCTCTATCACCCTCCTGATAGTCCTTGAGGTAATCATCCTCTGCTCACTATCCAGATACGCAGAGGGTTCATCAACTAGATAAATATCAGCCTCTTGGACAAGACAATTGGCAACTGCAACCCGTTGAAGTTCACCACCAGACAACGTATCCAATTGTTTATCAAGAAGATATTTCAAATGAAACGGTTCAAATATCTCCGCTTTTAAAAAAGATGATGTAAACAACTGCTGCGTCTTCTTCTCAAGAAACTCTCTAACCGATCCACTGAAATCAGGTGTGATATACTGCGGCTTATAACTCACCTTGATATCGTACTCTATTTTACCCTTTGTCGGCTCTATAACGCCAGCAAGCATCTTCACAAACGTTGTCTTACCAATCGCATTAGGACCAACAACACCAATTATCTCCCCTTGTCGGATAACACCTTTTTCAATTTCAAGATTAAAACCGTTAAATGACTTTTTCAGATCGTCAAAGGAGACGAGTATCCTCATCTTCTGTCTCTGCTTCGGAGGATGTGCAAAAAACTCTATTCTCTCTCCAAATCGAATATTTTCTTCCTTAAGATACCCTGAGAGATAAGTGTTTATCGCATAACGCACACCACGAGGATTAGTTACAACACCATATGCCCCTTCATCACCATATACAAGATGAACATTGTCACACAAGAAATCCATAACTGCTAGGTCATGTTCTATAACCATTACCTTCCTTCTCTCCGATAACTCCTTAATTATACGCGCAACCTTCAACCTCTGATGAATATCAAGATAAGAAGACGGTTCATCAAAAAAATACAAATCTACATCCTTAAGTAATGCCGCTGCTATTGATATAAGCTGCAGCTCACCACCAGAAATCACTCCTTTTTCTATATTCTTATCAAGAATATTTGCTAACCCCAGTTTTTCGACAACACTATCAAAATTTCCAGAAGTATCCCCCCTCCTAAGGACGCCTCCGATTTTTCCCTTCATTGTCTTCGGTAACTTATCAACATACTGCGGCTTCACAACACTTGTTATTCCCTTATCCGCCAGACCCTTAAAATGCTCATAAAGCTCTGTACCTGCATAATACCCGACAACATCATCCCATAGGGGCTCATCCTCATAATCGCCTAGATTTGGTTTCAACTGTCCAGATAGAATTCTAACTGTTGTTGTTTTACCTATACCATTCGGGCCAAGGACACCCACACAAATCCCTTTTTTTGGAACAGGGAGCCTGAACATCCTAAAACCATTTCTACCAAACTGATGCACAAGATCCGTTTTTAATTCCTGTGCAAGACCAATAATTTTTATAGCCTCAAAAGGACATTTATGAACACAGATACCACATCCAACACATAGATCCTCCGAAATAACAGGTTTACCATCCTCTCCCATCACAACGGTTTCATCTCCAGCTCTAACCCTAGGACAAAACTTTATACATTCACTGGAACAATTCTTCGGTTTACACCTATCTCTTATCAATACAGCTATACGCATAGTTCGAGCAAATGAGAAGATAAGGGTTATTAAAAGGTTTTTATTTGATACTGTATTTGAATGGGCTATATGAGTATATAAAAAGAAAAGTATAAGTCCTATGAACCGATTTACCAAGCTGTATAGGTGGATGAGAATATTATGGATAAAAATGAAAATATACACATAAGGCTTGAGATAAATAAAGACCCGACGTCTGGAGATTTAAACCTTATGACGCGATTTGACCCAAATGCACCTAATTTCACTAAAGACGAAAACGGTTTCAACTGGTATCCAACCCAAGAAGAAAGAGAATTTCTAAACGAAGCCTTCGAAATGATACTAAAACGCAAATAAAATAGAGTGTATCTCCAGACCAAATTTCACACGTTATCTGCTAAAATGCAAAATTGACAAAATGCGAAGCCAGACATCCTTCTAACCTATTTTCTACCACAACAAAAATACTATCTTTATATGATCGCATAGAAATTTTCCATATTAAACATATGAAGGAGTTCATCTAACCGTTCATTATTAAAATTATGTTCTAATTTGCTCAATGTCTCATGTGCCCTGTAAAAAATCTGCTCTTGTTCTATAACCCCGCCAAGTGTTTTCTCAATGGCGCTTTGATAGATATGTTTACAGAGTAAAATCCCATCCTCAAATGTTAAATCATCTTTCATAATCAATCTCCCTCACTTTCACCTTTCACTTTTGTAATAAAATATCTGTTTATAAAACTTTTTTTAAAAATATATTTTCCTAGTTTTTTAGATAATTTTTATACCGCAATATGTCCTCATTGAACAAGATTTACATCTTTGGGGATCATTGTGATTCCTTACACTCTCGCCGGTTTTGAGTAAACGCCTCATTTTTTTGACAGTGGATTCAAGTTCAAATCTTATTTTTGGATCAAACGGTATCTTATATTGTTGAGATGTATCATTATAGACAAGTATGCCACATGGTACAAAACTATTGTAGTTGTCCTCCACCAGCTGACAGTAGGCTGCAAGTTGAAATACGTGGTTTTTTTGCGGTTTATTATGGTATCCAGTTTTCATCTCTACAGGTATGCAGAGATTGTTTTTCTTTATAATGTAATCAGGTTTACCAGAGATCATATAGCGTTTTGAAAACAACGGCTTTGCAGGTTTATTCAGATCTGAGTAGGTTATTTTACCATCTTGAATTTTATATTTCATTTTTAACTTATTCACATCTCTATTTACCCTCTTTGATTTAGAAATAAATAAAATAGCTACCAGTAGTAAGATAATGCTGATTATAATGGAGACAACCATGTGATAACCTCAAATATAACAATTAAAACTGCGACTATCAGCAATAGATACCCGACAACGGCAAGAAATCTTGACTTTTTGGTGTTCATCTGTGTGTAATTTATAATTTCACCTAGTTCCACATGTTTTTTCATGCCAAAATCCAACATGGGCGATTTTGGTTCATATCCACATTTTTGAAGATACCAGGCCATACTACAGTAGTAATATTGCCCTATCTCTGAAGCGTTAATTATACCTATTTCTTTAAATGGTGCTTGTTTTGTATGCCTCATCATACTAGATAAAAATGTAGAAACTATTTATTCTTTGTTTTAGGTTGATTGAAAGTAAACAATTTTGATTGAGAAAGGCATTATAAACCTTATACATTTTCCATAATTGAGAGAAATGCCAGAAAATCTAAGTGATTTTATCAGGGAATTGTCGGATATATACGATCCGGATAGTATGGACATCTTTGTTAGTCTCTATCTCGACAAAGATATGGATAGGAAATTCATTGAACGAAGAGTAAGAGCCTGCAAGTCTGTTTTAAAAGGAGATGAATTGAACAATTTTATAGATACAATGGAGGATATCCTAGGTGTTCTCAAGAAAAACACTGGAGAGAATATCGCCATCTTCTCATCTCATAAACATAATTTTCTGCGGCATATCCCTCTCGCTATACGAGTTAAAAATCTTTTGATTGTTGATTCTTCTCCCTATCTACGTCCACTCGCTAGGATACAAGATGAATGGGAATCTTTTACTCTTGTATTGGTTAATTCTAACCAGGCGAAGATATTCTCGGTATCGTTAGGGGAGTTAGAGCGTAAGAAGAGTCTTTCAGCTGAGATAATGAATAAACATAAAAAAGGTGGGATGTCACAAGCCCGTTTCAATAGGTTGAGAAGAGGAGCTATACATGCTTTTTTCTCTGATGTTAGCGAAGCGCTTCAAAAGATAGCAGATGAACAAATTATACTTGCAGGACCTGGAACCGCTAAACATCAGTTTAGAGACATGTTGCCGAAGAATCTAAAGGACAATATTGTTGAAACTATTGATATTAGCATTGACGATGAAAAAGAACTCATGAAAGAGTCCATGTATCTAATTTCTAAAAGGGAGAAACAAAAAAGCCTTGAAGCAGTTAAACAGTTGAAGGAGGAAATACTAAAAGATGGACTTGCCGTCTATGGCGTAAAGGATACTTTGAAAGCTGTGAAAAATGGGCAAGTAGAATTACTGCTGATAGAAAAAGACTATAAACCCCGTGGATGGATATGTGAGAACTGTCAGATAGTAGATGAAGGATTTAGAGAAACATGTCCTTATTGTGGTAAAAAAACTTCAGAGGTAGATGTTGTAGAAGAGATCCTAGAGTTCGCTGAGAGAACTGATGCCCAGATAGAGTTTACAGGTGATGAAGAAATATCTAACCTTGGCCATGTAGGGGCTATTCTACGGTACAGATGAAAAGAGTTACACTTCTTTTTTCTCTTCTTTACTTGGTTTTACCATTTTCACATCTGGTATAGGGACTTTCATCATTCTTATACCTAAACGTGCAATTCTTCCGCCTGCGAATAACAGGAAAAACATTATTGCTAGCCATGCCATCAAGTTAAATAATGGATACATGGGTCTCAAAATTTGGCTCATATCAAAAGTTGCTTCGTCTGAAGATGCGTTAAATTCTGCTTGATGCGTATCTGTTTCTTCGACTTTAACTATTCGGATAGGAATATCTCCACTTATAGCACCGATTGCTGCTAATATACTAAATCCAATTATACATAGTCCAGCTATCAATAAAGCATAACCCACGATTTTTTCGTCTCTGATTTTAAATTTCATAGTACATCCCATCCATAAGCATAAAGTTTCAAATATTTGAATATTGTGAAAAATAATACAAAAATTATTTTTAGATATTAAGAAATCAGTTTCTCTAATGCTTTATATCCTTTTACAGCGTCTTTTTTGTGTATTATGAAAGTTAGTTCTGTGTTGGTTGAAACTATTTCATAAATGTTGATGTTGTCCCAGGCGATGTTTCTGACGACGTTGAATATAACACCGGGGGTATAAAGAAAATCTTTAGAGTACGTAAGAGTTAATGTTACGAGGTCTTTTTCTAGATTTAAAATCTTTTCTCCTTTTAAAAAATCTAGTAGTTTTTCTAAGTATCTTTCATTAGTGACGATACTTACTTCATATCTTCCATGTATGACGTTGAGTATATCTCCTGTTTCAAAGTTTACCATGTCGTATATTTTTTTAAGCTTATCTAGCAGCGTAGGCGATCTGAGAACTGCTATGTCGCAGATGTCTGTTTTCATGATGATTTCTGATGAGTAGTCGAATGTTATTTTTTTGTGTGCTTCTTTGAGTGTCTCTGCGTGTCTTCTAAGTGCCATTACTATAGCGTGTGTTTTGACTTCTCTGCCTAGTTCTTCTTCTATTTCTGGTTTTAGTTGTTCTGCTAATGATCCATAGGAGACAATGCCTCTGGTCATTGTTTCTTGGATGAATACTCTATCGTTGACTATTTTTTGGACAACGTGGCTTATTGTAGCCATAACAACTCCCAAACTATTTTGTGATTATTATCACATTAAGTATTTATATAATTTTTTGTTAAAATCTTTCTGTGGTTCTATGATAAGATGTGTAGAATGCGGAACAGAAATAAACCCAGAACAGAGAACAATAATCGACTGCCCCGCCTGTGGAATCGAACTAGAAATAATCGAGAATAAAGTCATTGGTCTACAATTAGGACCATCAGAAGAATAAAAAAAGGTGAAAGAAACAGATGGTAGAAATCCTTGACTCCACACTACGAGAAGGAGAACAAACACCAGGAGTAACATTCAATGTAGAGGAAAAACTCACAATAGCAAACTTACTCGATGAATTCGGAGTAAACATAATAGAAGCAGGACATCCAAAAGTATCAGAAGATATCTTCAGAGGAGTAAAAGAGATATCAAACCAAGGATACAAAGCTGAAGTATTAGCTCACTGTAGAGCAATAAAAGAAGACATCGATGCTGCTCGCTCTTGCGATGCAGATTGGGTCGGGATATTCTTCTGCGTTTCAAACCGAAGACTAGAACAACACTTTAGATCAAATCTAGAACAAGCTATTGACATTGTTACTAGTTCAATAGAATATGCAAAAGATCAAGGGTTAAAAGTAAGATATACACCTGAGGATACAGTACGAACAGAATATAATTCATTAATTAAAGTTTCAAAGGCAGCAGTTGAAGCAGGCGCAGATCGAATAAGTATAGCAGATACAGTAGGTGCAATGACTCCGATAAGAATGTATGATTTTGTTAAAAAAATGAAATCAGATTTAAAAGTAAAACTAAACGTACATTGCCATAACGATTTAGGCCTTGCTACTGCAAACTCTTTAGCAGCCTATGAAGCAGGAGCAACACTAATAGATGTATCAGTTAATGGAATAGGTGAAAGAGCAGGTATTACTCCACTCTCAGAACTATGTATCGTACTACATTGTCTATACAGCATAAGGAACAACTGGAAATTAGAACTACTGCCGAAACTCTCGCAAAAAGTGTCAGAGGTTTCCGGAATATATATTTCACCTAACACCCCAATCGTTGGTGAAAACGCATTCTTACATAACGCAGGATTACATGTCGCTGCGGTTCTTAACGATCCAAAACATTACGAAGTATTCCCGGCAGAACTTGTTGGAAGAAAGAGAAATTTCGTCTTAGACAAAATGGCTGGCATACAAACAGTCAAACAAAAATTGCATCAAATCGGAGTCAGCATTTCTAACGAAAATGTAACAAAGGTTATAAACTATGCAAAATCCAAAGAAAAAGGTATAGTCTCAGATTACGAGATTATAACATTATTGAACAATAATGAGATTCCAGGGCCTGAGTTTCAATGAAAATCTTTCTGCTCTTTTTCGTCATAATCTATTTAAAACAGTAGAATATCATTGCCCAGCGAGTCGATTAATTATGGAAATCAAGATGGGGATAAGGAGGGAAGACAAAAACCGCTGGGAACGGCGGACACCATTGACCCCAGGGCATGTGGAAAAAATCAGAGAAGAACATGGTATTCAAACGATAGTTCAAACTTCGCCGATACGTGTTTTCCCAGATGAAGAATATCGAGACGTAGGTGCAACGGTCCAGGAGGATATATCTCTATGTCCTGTTATATTTGCGATTAAGGAAATACCTGTAGATTTTTTAAAACCTGGAAAAACATATGTTTTTTTTTCTCATACAATCAAAGGTCAGAAATATAATATGCCTATGCTTAGAAAAATGATGGATCTTGGTTGTACATTGATCGATTATGAAAGAATCGTCGACAAGAATGGTAGACGCCTTGTGTTTTTTGGAAGGTTTGCTGGACTTGCTGGTATGATAGATACTCTTTGGGTTTTCGGTCAGCGATTGATGTGGGAAAAAGTAGACACAGTATTCAAAGAGATAAAACAGACGATTTATTACAATGATTTATCGGATATCAGAGAACATTTGCTTGAGATTAAAAGAATGATAGAATCACGTGGTCTTCCAAAGGAGATAACACCTATGGTTGTTGGATTTGCTGGATATGGAAATGTGTCAAAGGGTGCTCAGGAGATTTTTGATCTTCTACCAGTTAAGGAAGTTGAACCTAATGAAATCAAATCGATATATGAGAATCCCTCAAACAAATGTATCTACAAAGTTGTGTTCAAAGAAGAACATACGGTAGAACCAATATCACCTAGAGATGAGTTTGATTTGCAAGATTATTATAGCAACCCAGAGAAATACCAAGGCGTTTTTGAGAGATATATTCCCTATTTGTCTATTCTAATGAATTGTATTTATTGGAATAAACAGTATCCTCGCCTACTTACTAAAAAATATTTGAAAAATCTATATACCAGCCATAAACATTCGCATTTCAAAGTGATAGGTGATATAAGCGTTGATATAAACGGCGCTATTGAATTTACTGAAAAAACAACTGCTCCAGATAACCCTGTTTTTGTATATGATCCAATTAAGGATACGGTTCACGATGGTTATAAGGGCAATGGTGTAGTGGTGATGGCAATTGATAATTTACCATGTGAATTACCAAGGGAGTCGTCGCAGGCGTTCAGTGAAGTTTTATTGCGTTTTGTACCTGAGATTACGAAAGCTGATTTCTCTGTGGAAGATTTTGATAAACTAGATTTACCGTTTGAGATTAAAAATGCAGTGATACTTTATCACGGGAGGCTTACACCAAATTACAGCTACATCAACAAATTTTTATAAGCTAATTCTTTTCGCTGCTTGAACTGTTTTAGCTTTGGTTAAGGATGAGAAAGTTATGAAGAAGATACTGGTTCTTGGTGCAGGGATGGTTTCTCGGCCACTTGTTAGATATCTATTGGATCAACCAGGTTTCTCTGTAACTATGGCTACTAGGACTGTTAGTAAAGCGGAGAAAATCATAAACAAACACCAAGATGGAAAGGCAGAACCGCTGGATGTAAAGGATAATGCAAAGTTGGAACAGCTTATCTCCACGGTTGATGTTGTTGTAAGTCTTCTACCATATATGTTTCATGTGAAGGTTGCGGAGCTCTGTATTAAACATAGGAAGCATCTGGTTACTACTTCATACGTCAGCGATGCTATGAGAGTCTTAGATAAAAGGGCAAAGGATGCAGGTGTTCTTCTTCTCAATGAATGTGGTCTTGACCCTGGTATCGATCACATGTCCACTATGAGAATTATCCATGATGTTGAATCCAATGGTGGAAAAGTTGTTAGTTTTAAATCGACCACTGGTGCTCTACCATCCCATGAGGCTAATAATAATCCTTTTGGCTATAAGTTTTCATGGTCGCCACGTGGTGTTCTTCTTGCTTCTCGGAATCCTGCGAAATGGTTGGAGGATGGCAGAGAAGTGTCTATTCCGGGTGAACAACTTTTTGAAAACTATTATCTTCAGGATATCCCTGGGGTTGGAACGTTTGAAAACTATCCTAACCGAGATTCTACTCCATATAAAGATATTTACGGGTTAAAAGATGCGAAAACTGTTTATCGTGGCACCTTCAGATTTGTTGGATGGTGTGAAACCCTCCGTAATATTGTAGCTCTCTGCTGGCTTAGTGATCATCCTGTTCAGGGGTTTTCTGGTACAACATATGGCGATCTGACTAGGCATCTCATTGGCGTTAAACCTGGTGAGGATCTTTCAAAGGCTACTGCGAAATACCTGGATCTTAAACAATATTCCACTGTTATTAAGCGGCTTGAATGGCTAGGTCTTTTCAGCGATAAAACATTGCCTGAAGACAAAAACAACCCTCTAGATTACCTAAATGTATTAACATTAAGTAAAATGATTCTAGGGAAGCATGAGAGAGATATGGTGGTTATGCATCATGAGTTCATCGCAGAATATCAATCTAAAAAAGAATACATAACATCAACCCTTGCTTACTACGGCATTCCTGGTAGTGATACTTCTATAGCACGTACAGTTGGTCTTCCTGCAGCTATCGCTGTAAAAATGATGCTACAAAGTAAAATCACTATGGTTGGTGTTCATATCCCTGTAACTCCGGATATCTACAACCCTATCCTGGATGAACTGGAGGAGATAGGTATAAAATTTGATGAGAGAAGAGATATTTTGAATCTTTAATCTCACCTGTTTTTTTTTTGTATTAACTATCGATACTATTTTATAACTATTAGAGATACCGCTCTAACAATCAGATTCTATGGGGATAGAAAACAGTATGCCGATTGAGTCAAGAGATGTCCATAAAACACTAGCTAGATACATTATTGTAGATGGTCTCGACTTGGTTCTAGATCTACGTAAAAGTAAAGGCTGCCAGATATATGATTCAAAAACAGGTAAATATTTTCTCGATGGTTTCTCCTTTTTTGCAACTTCTCCACTTGGTTGTAACCACCCAAGGCTTACCACTCCCGATTTTATTAAAAAACTAGGGGAGGTAGCCGTTAATAAACCCACTAATTCCGATGTTTACACTGTTGAGATGGCAGAGTTCGTTGACACATTTGCAAAATATGCGGTTCCAAGTTATTTCAAACACCTATTCTTTGTAAGCGGCGGAGCATTGGCTGTGGAGAACGGTTTGAAAACAGCGTTTGACTGGAAGATCCGTAAGAACATAGAACGGGGAAAAGGCGACAAACTTGGAACAAAGGTAGTTCATTTTAAGGAGGCGTTTCATGGTAGAACAGGTTATACTTTGTCTATGACTAATACGTTTAATCTCAACAAGACAAAGTATTTCACTAAGTTTGACTGGCCACGTATCATAAACCCGAAGATAACATTTCCATTAAATGAAGATAATCTTAGGAAAGTTAAACAGCTAGAGAAACAAGCGGTAAATGAGATTGAAAAAGCAGTGAATGAAAACCCTGATGATATAGCTGCTCTTATCATAGAACCTATTCAGGGTGAGGGTGGTGATAACCATTTCCGTAAAGAATTCTTCCATCAACTTCGAAGATTTTGTGATAAACATGAAATGATGTTCATACTGGATGAAGTACAGACTGGTGCCGGTTTAACTGGTAAAATGTGGGCCTATGAGCATTTTGATTTCCAACCTGATATACTCGCTTTTGGTAAGAAAACTCAGGTATGCGGCATCATGGTGAATAATCGTGTTGATGAGATCGAGGATAATGTTTTTAGCGTGTCAAGTAGACTCAACTCGACATGGGGTGGCAACCTTGTCGATATGGTCCGCTGTCAGAAATACCTGGAGGTTATAGATGAGGAGAATCTGGTTAAAAACGCTGCTGTGCAAGGGGAACGATTACTTAGCGGGCTAGAAGAAATATCTAGAAGATATCCTGATAAAATATCGAACGCTCGCGGGCTAGGTCTAATGTGTGCTTTTGATCTGCCTACTCCAAAAGAGAGAGATGAACTTAAAAACAAGCTCTATGCCAACGATTTACTTGTTTTATCTTGCGGGGCTAATACTATAAGATTTCGTCCACCATTAATTATTTCTTCTGAGGAAATCGATGAAGCCCTTGGAATAGTAGATAAAACTGTTAAAGCATTCTAAAAAAATCAACAGTAAATATTCTCCTGTATATACTGAGTGATTTCCTCTATCTTTTTTCTCACCTGTTTCGTAGTATCACGATCTCTGACTGTCACAGTATTATCCTTGAGAGTATCATGATCAACAGTTATACAAAACGGCGTCCCAACCTCATCCATCCGTGCGTAACGCCTACCGATAGTACCATTCTCATCATAATAAGTTGAAATACTAGCAGCTCTTAGATTCTGGTCTATCTCTCTAGCGATTTTAACAAGACGTCCATCACCAATCAAGGGAAACACTCCAACTTTTATAGGAGCCACTAAAGGGTTAAAACTGAGAACCCTATATTCCTCTCCCTTTTTCTTTGTCTCATTGTAGTTATGCTCAAGAATACAGTACAATATCCTATCTATTCCATATGATGGCTCTATAACATGAGGTACAATTTTTTCACCTGCTACTTTTTCCTTAGTTTGTATGATTTCATAGCAGTTTTTCGGAATCTCTACAGTCTCACCATCTAATGTGATAGATATCTTTTTTGATTCTTTTACCTCCATATTCTCCAACAACGTTTTAATCTTACCAGCCTTATCTTTAAAAAGAGGACCAAGCACATCCATCTTTGGAACAATCTTTTTTACTTCTACCGTCTTTGGTTTATCAAATTTTCTCAATGCGTACATGTCCGTTCCAGAAGAATCGATATGAGCACGGAGGTCATACGCGGATCTATCAGCTATACCAACACATTCAATCCAACCAAACCTATCACTATAAAACTCTGCATCCCAACACTCAGTAGCATAATGAGCAAGCTCATCCGATGAATGTTTCCTGAACCTAAACCTTTTAGGATCCACACCAACAGCCATAAGAAAATCCTGTGTAAGATATATATAATAAGCGAGTGCCTGATTGTTGATAATCCTGTTTTTTACTGCCTCTTTCAATGAAATTTTCATTTCTTTCTCGTTATCAAAAAGATATAACTCCTTATCTTTTACATTATCAAAATCAGGATGAGACTTGTCTTCCGGGTCGAAAAAGATCTCTGCCTCAGCCATAGAAAACTCTCTAAGCCGAACTACTCCCTGCCGGGGTGACACCTCGTTTCTATATCCTCTTCCAACTTGGACTACCCCAAATGGTAGTTTCTCCCTAGCATATCGGTATAAGAGGTGAAAATCTGTGAAGATCCCCTGTGCAGTCTCAGGTCGTAAAAAAGCCTTTCTCCCCTCGCCAACTCCAATATTTGTAGAGAACATTAGATTAACATTATACGCATCTTTTAGAGTGGCACCACACGTTGGACATTTAACTCTATTATTTTTTACTGCTTGTTCAACACTGGTGTCATCTTCTATGATGTCTTCAACCTTGTAGGATCGTTTACATTTTTTACAATCCACAGTGAGATCAGTAAACTCATCGACATGTCCTGAAGCTTTCAATGCCTCATACAACGTTATAGTAGGTGTATTTATCTCAACGCAGTTATCCATCATAAGATAATAGTTTCTCCAGAGGTCTTCTATATTCTGTTTAAGCCTAGAACCCAACGGTCCGTAATCATAAAAACCAGCTACACCACCGTAGATTTCAAAAGACGGATATATGAATCCTCTCCGTTTAGCAAGCATCATGATCTTATCGTAAACATCCAATGTCATAAACCACGGTTCTCCCGACACTTGTATTTTTAAAATAAGAATAAACTAATGGAATTTAAAACATGCAGGCCATCAGGTCGATATCAGTAGTCATACCGACCAATCGATCATTAGCATCAACGACGGGCATATGACTAATATTATGTTTAATCATCTCTTTTGCTACATCACATACCGGCGTGTTTACGAATGCCTTTATCACATCAGTAATCATCACTTCTTTCACAGGAACCGAGGGTAAAGCAACCTCAGATGTCGAGTAATATAACCTTACTGTATCCCGTATCCCTTCCCAAGTCCATTGATCTTCATCTCCACCCATTCCTATATCCGTCTCAGAAATGCTTTCACGGATATGACTAAGTTTAAACAAGTCCCCATCGCTTATAATACCAATTAGCTTAAGCCCATCGTTTAAAACCGGGAGAGCATTCTCATTTGTAATATTGATAATCTCCATTACAATGTTTATCGGAGTTTCTTGATACACGGGAACAACCATATTGGTGAAATATTGCTCAATAACATCATTATTTTTTTCCGAAAGAACCTTTAATATATCCGTAGGACTTATAATTCCAATAAGATTTTTTCTTTTATTGACAACTGGCAAACCATGTATCCTATTCTCAAACAACAACTTAGCAGCATCTTTAACATCCTGATCTTTCTCTACAAAATGAACATCTTCACTCATAATCAAAGCAAGTTGATCCTCATCAGCATTTCTAAATATATCAGTCCTAGTTAAAACCCCTACGACATTTTTTGTACCCTTCTTTAAAATAGGCATACCAGAGACATTATGTTTCACAAGTACCCGTAGGGCATCTTTAACCGTACCAGGAACATACCCCACGATTAACTCCTCCGACATCACATCTTCCACTTTCACATTCGTCCCTCGTATTTATAGATTGAAATATATAAAGGTTTTAAAGATTTTTTATCCAATACTACAAACTCAGCTGGAGAATTGGGACCAAGAATACAGTAATCTAAATTTAAAGCTTTCCTCGGCTTATAAGTTATCATATTTAGAAGTTTTTCAGTTGAAAACACTCTGGAGATATTCTTTATGTATTTTATCTCATCCAAAACACTCGGCGGGTTAAGCATAGCATTGTCTGTTCCAACTAGCAGGTCAACCTGCTTACTTTTCAACGATTCAAAGTTAGGTTTCAAACCATAAAACATGTTAGATCTAGGACAAATCACAACTGGAATGTTATTATCTTTAACATGTTCAAAGTCATCACTCGTGGCATATATCATGTGAATCAAAAAATCAGGTTTCAAATCAAGAATAAGATCTATATCCTCCTTGATCCTCTCACAGGCATGAAGTGCAAACATTTTCCCTCTTTTTTTCACATGTTTTGCAACCTTTTCCAGCTCAGAATATTCCCAATCTAAGATACTACTTACCCCCATACCCTGCGAGTTTTTCAACAAAACTTCAACCTCGTCTTTATCATACTTTAGCTCATCAGGTCTTGAAAAAATCAAAGAAGAAACACTTGTGTTTTTCAATGCATCATTTAGCAGTTTTATCCCTTTAACCCCATTTTCTCGAAAATCACAAAAACAAGTTACACCTGTTTTCATCATCTCATTTATAGACTCCTTCATCCCATCTGCTATTTCCTCTTCAGAAGCCTCATTCAACAATCTATGTTTCAACCCATGTGGTGGTGCAACAAGTTCCTCCACGTTCCTTGGAAGTTCAATGTTCTTTTTTCTTATAAAGGAATCACCGATATGGGTATGAGCATTGATAAAAGTCGGAACAACTAGGCCTTTACTAACTGGTTTTTTTGGAGGAACTCCTATACCAGTTTCAACTATCCTCTTTCTTTCAAAACCTAGGTATCCTTTTTCAAAACCAGTATCTTTGAGGATCTCACCTGCAACGTAGTCCATTGGAATAACGTAAATAATATGGTGTGTTTAAAGCTTATTAACCCACTCTTATTTCAGTGTCTTAATCCATTCATAGACTGGTTCAACCAATTTTTTTATACGTTCTTTCTCTTTGTTCATAGGTGAAGGCTTCCAGCCATCTGCAGGTTCAAAATGAAAATCTGTAACGGCACCGATTCGTTCCTCTTTTGGTTTAAACACGACTTTCAAAGGCATACCAAATTCTACATCCCAGGGTTCGATGCCATGGAGTTCATTGGCAATAGCTACTTTACTACCTTCTATTACGGCATAGACTAGTATTATCGGAAGTCGTTTCAGCGAAGATCTGCCACTCCATCCAGCTATAGTCCATGTATGAACCTTAGCCTTTAGCGGCATCTCAACCCACTCGGTTTTCGCTAGGTTGCAGTCTAGATTCCAACAATGAGTACGTACAGGCACCCATGTATCGCCACATATAGGGCATCTGGTACCCCATATTTTTCCCTCAAGCAGTCCTTTGAAAAACCGGCTGTTCCAACCATGCCGTATAGTATAAAGTTGATCATAATGTAGAAATTGATTCATAACTTTACCATCTTCCGATATTTCATGACCAACGAATGCAAGCCCTGTCTCACGGACATCATCTGGTCTGTATTCTTTTCTTTCATTAAAATTCGGTTCTTCAGCAAATTTTTTTCTTTTGTTTTTCATAACCACCACCCGATCCCCACTCATTTTTAGGGCCTCCTAAGTATAAAGTTGGAAATACTAGTACCTGTACCGGCGTGACTATTCACTATTCCACATTCTGCGTTAGAAACCTCTGTTTTGTTACTAACATGTTTTTTAGGTATCAAGCCGGATAGCTGGTAGAAACATTCTATAGTACTCATAATACCGGTTGCACCAACTGGATGTCCATAACCCATTAAACCTCCACCAGGGTTCATAGGTATTTCCCCATGCATATGAGTAGATTCGTCACGTAAGAATTGAGCTATATTGTTTTCATCTGCTAAACCTAGTGCTTTATATATTTGTGCTTCAGAAGTAGAAAATGCATCGTGTATTTCACCGAAATCTATCTCTTTCAACGGATCATTGATACTAGCCATCTTATAAGCCTGTTCTGCAGAGTTACGACATGCACCGAACTCAGTCATCTCAGGATAATTAGCACCGTATCTCTCAGTCCAACCGGGAAAAGCTAAACGATCACCCGCTCTAATAGTACAGCTAGATAAACCTATACCATCTATAGTAACATAACCATCTGGGTTAACTTTTTTAGCATAATCCTCAGAACAAACAAGAGTAAATGCGACACCTCGGGTCATTAGACAGCAATCATATTTCTTTATTGGGTAAGATATGAGACGTGAGTTCATCACATCATCTACCGTTATATATTTGTGTTCATTTCGGTACCATTGTGCCTTAGGATTATCCATAGCGTTATTCCTGTTTTTCGCGCCAATAGACGCAACATCTTCCTCTGTCACATTGTTATCCTTCATCCATTTGTTAGCCATAGCGGCATAATAAATCGGATAAATACCACCGACCATGAGTTCATACCTTATATCAGATGCCATGGCGATAAACTCGCTACCCTGCGATTGTGAAACTGAATCCATAGTTTCCCATCCAACAACGCCGACTACATCATGATGACCTGACATCACAGCAAGAGCAGCAGCATACAAAGCAGAACCACCGGTGTTACCACCGTTTTCAACACGATAATGCGGAACTCCTACAAGCCCGAGATGATCATGTATAATCCATTCTGAAGAAAGCTGATGACCAAAATGCACAGAAAAATGAGAATAAACCATCAGATCTACATCTCTTAACGTAAAATCGGGTATATCTTCTCTTGTCTCCCTTATACATTCAGCAGCTCCCCCTTCTATACTTTCAAAACCAGTGGGGCCATAGTCAAAAGGTGTAGTAGCTCCTCCAACAATACATACTTTTCTTGTCATGTCTAATCCCCTTTCGACAAGAGACGAAAAAAATATAATCTATATCCCCGTCTCACTCAAAGATGTAATATAAAATGGGTTGAAAAATGTTGTCGTTTATCGTCGTATAAAATGAATATTCTTAAATATATAAATCCACGTAATAATCAGCTCTTTTTGTAATTTTAAACTCGTTCTATATGGCGTTTCTGATTTCCTCTACTGCTTGTGGATTCTCAACTGATGAAATATCACTAACCTCTTTACCAATAAATGTAGCTTTAATTATCCTCCGGACAATCTTCGCTGACCTAGTCTTCGGGAGATCTTTCACAAATTTGATATCACGTGGTTTCAGTGTTTTACCCATTATTTTCACAACCTGACCTTTAAGTTCCTCTCTTAAATTTTCGCTAGGTTCATAACCCGGTTTTAAAACAACAAAACAAACAATATCTTCACCTTTTATCTCATCAGGTACACCAATTGTTGCAGCTTCCGATACAGCAGGATACTCAATAAGCGCAGCCTCTATCTCCGCTGGTCCAGTTCTTCTACCTGCTATTTTAATAGTATCATCACTTCTACCATGAAGCGACCAAAAACCATCCTCATCTATTTTAGCCCAATCACCATGATACCAAACGTTTGGCCATCTAGACCAGTATGTATCGATATATCGATCTGGTTCATTCCAGAACCCCCTAGTCATTGACGGTGCAGGCTTCTTCGCTACAAGATGCCCCATCTGCCCTCTAATTGGTTTACCATTGTCATCAAAAACATCGATATCCATACCAAGACCCGGGCCTCTAAGCGTACAGGGTTTAAGTTCGGTAATTGGAAGCGGCGATAAGAAACAACCTACAATCTCTGTCCCACCAGATATATTAATTATTGGGATTTTTTTCTTACCGACTTTTTCAAAAAACCAATTCCACGAATCAGGATCCCAAGGTTCACCAGTAGAACCCAAAAATCTCAACGAACTAAGATCATGTTTCTTAACCCATTCATCACCATATCTCATAAACATACGAATAGCAGTAGGTGAAATACCCAATGTTGTAATCTTATGTTTATCTATAAGCTTCCATAATCTATCAGGATCTGGATAGTTAGGTGCTCCTTCAAAGATAACAATTGCAGCCCCGAAACTTTGAACACCTATAATCATCCAAGGACCCATCATCCAACCGATATCAGTCAACCAGAAAAACATGTCATCCTCTTTTACATCAAAATAATAACCAAGTTCTTTAACTATCTGAGCAAGCGCTCCTCCATGGGTATGAACAGTACCTTTAGGTTTACCAGTTGTTCCAGAGGAAAAAATTATCATCGCATAATCCTCAGAATCCATCCACTCGGTTTCACATTCATCTGATTGACCATTAACTATATCATCCCACCAGATATCCCTACTGTCATTCCAAGGGACGTCTATATCAAGTCGTTTAAAGACTACAACGTGTTCAAGAGTAGATACACTACCAACCGCTTTGTCAACCTCTCTTTTAATCTCTACAGTTTTACCCCTTCGTACGGAACCATCGGCAGTAAGCAAAACCTTGGCACCAGCTATATCTAAACGAGAAGCCAGAGCATGTCCACCAAAACCGGAGAATATAGGAATACTAATAGCACCAATTTTTAATATCGCTAAAAAACCCACGATGATTTCAGGTACCATCGGCATATATATGCCAACACGGTCCCCATTCTTCACACCAAGTTGTTTTAAGGCGTTTGCAAATCTATTAACTTCTTTATAAAGCTCTTCGTAGGTTAATTTTCGTGTATCTCCTGTTTCAGTCTCCCAAACTATTGCTTTGTTGTCTCTCTTTTCTGATTTAGCATGTCTATCAAGGATGTTATGAACGATGTTTAATTTTCCGCCTATAAACCATTTTGTCCATTGGATACCATCATAGTCATCGAGAACTTTTTCATATGGTTGGTACCATTCGATATTTAGGTCTTTTAATGCTGCATCCCAAAACCATTCTATATCTTCGGTTGATCTCTTAATTAATTCATCATAGTCTTTTATATTATGTTTCTTCATAAATCTAGTAATATTTGCATTTTCTACGTAATCATTTGTCGGTTTCCACACAATCTCTTCCATAATTGATACTCCCCCGGTCTTCATATGAAACAGTTCTGCATTCAAAAAAGCTTCGAAAAAGAAATGCTAAAATAGTGCTATCTGGTTACGGTATTTCACTTTAGTGGGAGGTTAGTAATATATGAAAAAAGAATTTAAAGAAGGAGACATCAAAATAACTATAGACTACGATAAATGTACAGGTGCTGGAGAATGTGTAACTGCTTGCCCCGTTGAGATATTTGAACTCGAAAATGAGAAAGCAGTTTGTAAAAACCTTGGTGAATGCATCGAGTGCTGTGCATGTGTCAGTTCATGTCCAAATGAAGCTATTGATCATAGTTCTTGCTAGTTTATTTTTAGATTTGATTTGCCGTTGATAGAAAACTTTAAGTACCCAGTTTGTATTATATGTTAAATTGTAATAGTTACAAACTAGAAATTGTTACAAAAACAGGGCTAAAATGTTTGAAAAATATGTAAAACTACTAAAGGAAAACTCAATAAAAATCACTCCTCAACGCTTAGAGATACTAAGATATTTAGATGAACATAGAATACATCCAACAGTTGATGAAATATATTCTGCATTAAAAGAGGAGAATCCTGCTCTTTCTAAAACAACAGTCTATAATTCATTAGAAATACTCAGGAAACATGGCATCATTCAATCACTTACAATTTCAGGTTCTGAATTAAGATATGATTTCGAAAATAAAATGCATCATCATTTTCTTTGCACAGAATGTGGTAGAGTCTACGACATAGATTTCAAATGTCCAAACATAGAGAAAATTCGTCAAAAAATTCAATCAGAGGGGCATCAGATTGATGAGGTATATGGATATTTTAGAGGAATCTGCAAAAAATGTTTGAAAAAGGAGGGATAAATACGTGGAAAAAATGTTTGAAATAACTAATAAAGTCGCCATAGTAACAGGTGCAAGTAGAGGCCTTGGGAAAGCTATGGCAATGGGGTTAGCAAAAGCTGGGGCAAATATAGTAGCTACAGATGTTTTAGATACTTCTATTACAGTAAAAGAAATTGAAAAACTTGGGAGAAAAGCAATAGGATTCAAAGTCGACGTAAGTAAGAAACAAGATGTTGAAAAAATGGTTCAACAAATCATAGAGAAATTTGGGAAAATTGACATACTGGTAAATAACGCAGGAATACTAAGAATGGGAAACGCAGAAAACATGAAACAGGAGGATTGGGATAAAGTAATACAAATCAATCTAACAGGTCAGTTTCTCTGTGCACAAGCAGTTGGAAAACAAATGATACAACAAAAATCAGGAAAGATCATTAATATAGCTAGTATCGCAGGACTTAGTGGATATGCACAAGCTGCACCCTACAGTGCTAGTAAGGCAGGGGTTATTCTAATGACAAAAACCCTTGCTGTTGAATGGGGACAACATAACATCCAGGTTAATGCGATATGTCCAGGTGTTTTTGCAACTGATATGACTGATGATTTTCTCAAGGATAAACAATTTATGGACATGATAAAAGCTAAGGTTCCACTTGGGCGCTATGCAACTCCTGATCAACTAATGGGAACAGTTATTTATCTTGCCTCTAGTGCATCAGATTATATGACTGGTCATGCACTGGTTATCGATGGTGGCTGGACAGCAGGTTTATAAAATACTTTAACGTGGTTGAAAAAAATATGACGGTCGAATAAATGAATAAAATGGCGCTACATAAAATCTCATATGGTCTATACGTTATCTGCTCAAAAAATAATGGAAAAATAAACGGTCAGATAGCAAATGCAGTATTTCAAGTAACTGCAGAACCGCCCAAAATCGCAGTAAGCATCAATAAACAAAATTTAACACATGAATACATTGAAAAAAGCAGTTGTTTCACAGTTTCTATTCTATCAGAAAACACGTCTATAAGTTTTATCGGCAATTTTGGCTTTAAATCTGGAAGAAATATTGACAAATTTAAAGAAGTCAAATACAAGCTCGGAAACGCCAAGGTGCCAATGGTAATAGATAATGTTCTCGCATGTATCGAAGCTAAAGTAATAGATAAAATCGATGTTGGCACTCATACTATTTTTGTTGGTACCGTTGAGGATGCTGAGATTCTATCAGAAGATAAACCTATGACTTATGAATATTACCATAAAGTAAAAGGAGGTTTTTCACCAAAAACCGCTCCTACATATAGCACTGAAATGGATAAAGAAACAAAAAAGGAGGAAAAAAAGATGGACAGATATATTTGCAAAGTATGTGGCTATGTATATGACCCTGAAAAAGGAGACCCAGAAAATGGAATAGAACCTGGTACAAAATTTGAAGATCTCCCTGATGACTGGGTTTGTCCTGTTTGTGGAGCAACAAAAGAAGATTTTGAAAAGGAGTGAATTGATTGGATAAAGTTGAGATAAACGCTCTCGATAGATATCTCCCTGATGAAAAAGAATTGATAGATGTGAAAAAAACAGAGGATGAGTTAGGAAAATATTTGAAGAAATAAAAAGAGGTGAAAAAATGGTAAAGGTATTCAGATGTAGAATATGTGGTGACCCATATATTGGGGTTGAGGCGCCGACAAGATGTCCGTTTTGTGGTGCACCTCAGCAGTATTTTGTCGAGGCAGATGATTGGAACCCAGATGAATTCAATGTGACACTGAGTGAAGTATCACGCAAAAACCTTGAAGCAGCATTAAAACTCGAGCTAGATAATGCTGCTTTTTATGATTGTGCAAAAAACGCTGCTGATAAAGCAGGTGATCGCTACAGTTTTGCGAAGTTCAAAGCATTGATGAAAGTTGAACGAGAACATGCTTCCGCTATCTCGAAGTTCTTGGAAATATCTCAGCCGGAATTAGAGAAACTAGCATGTAATGCAAATGCACAAGTGAATACTAAAGAAGGTTGGGAGCGAGAAGACCGTGCGATAAAAGCTTATGCAAAGTTTAGAGACGAAGCAACAGAGCCGAGATTACAAGAGTTTTTTGGTGCATTGATCGAGATTGAAACAGATCATCTTGATTTACATGCTGAGAATCTACAACAAATGAAAGAAGAAATAACTCAATAAAAAAGTATGGAGAAAAAAATATATGATAGGTAAATTACCAAGTGATGTATTAGAAGCAATTCTAGAGACAATACCCGTTGAATTCTCTGTTCTAGATTCAGACGACAAAGTACTCGGATGGAATAAACACGAGACTCGGATATTTAAAAGACCAGAGGGCGTCGTTGGTAGAGATGTTCGTAAATGTCATCCACAGAAAAGCCTTGCAAAAGTCGAACAAATATTATCAGAAATGAAATCTGGGAAACGAGATAAAGCAGAGTTTTGGATTGATCTTCCAATTGGGGCTGAGGGAGAAAAACACAAGATATTGATTGAATATTTTGCACTGAGAGATAAAGATGGTAAATATCTTGGTTGCCTTGAGGCATCTCAGGATATTTCTGATATTCAAAAAATAGAAGGGGAAAAAAGATTACTTGACTAAAGGAGGAAAAAAATTATGAAAAATTTAAAAGGAACACAAACTGAAAAAAATCTCCTCGCATCTTTTGCTGGGGAATCACAGGCTAGGATGCGATATACGTATTTTGCATCCAAGGCAAAGAAAGAAGGCTATGAACAGATATCAGCAATATTCTCGGAAACTGCTGATAACGAAAAAGAGCATGCTGAAATCTTCTTTAAGTATCTGCAAGGCGGCGATGTTGAAATCACTGCAGCATACCCTGCAGGAGTAATTGGAACTACCGGAGAAAACCTATTGGCAGCTGCCGAAGGCGAAAAAATGGAATGGGGCACGCTTTATCCAAATTTTGCTGATGTAGCAGAAAGAGAGGGATTCCCTGAAGTTGCTACTAGTTTTAGAGAGATTGCTGAGGTAGAATCATATCATGAAAGGAGATATCGCAAACTCTTGGACAATGTGAAGAAAGGTCATGTTTTCAAGAGAGACAAGGTTGTGAAATGGAAGTGTCGTAACTGCGGTTATGTCCATGAAGGAACTGAGGCTCCTAAAGTATGTCCAGCTTGTAAACATCCTCAGAGCTATTATGAACTCTGGGTTGAAAACTACTAAGTTGGTATATAGAAAAAATGATTGGAGGTAAATTATGACAAAATTAAGAGAAATCTACAAATGTAATATTTGTGGAAATATTGTAGAAATATTGCACGCTGGTGTTGGCGAACTTGTTTGCTGTGGAGAACCGATGGAACTGATGAAGGAAAAAACTGAAGACTCATCTGTTGAGAAGCATGTTCCGTATGTTGAAAAAACAGACGATGGTGTTCTTGTAAAAGTCGGTCAAAATGAGGACCATCCAATGATAGATAAACACTACATAGAATGGATTCAAGTGATTGCTGATGATGCTTCATACAGAAAATTCCTAAAACCCGGTGACAAACCTCAGGCTGAGTTTGAAATCAAAGCAGATAAAGTAGAAGCACGAGAATACTGTAATGTCCATGGGTTATGGAGGTCTAATTAAATCCAAATATGGGTGATAGATATGGGTGAAATGAAAGAGTCTGTCGATAGTGTAATGCAGATGATGGGTGAATTGTCAAAACAACAGCCGGAAACTCTGAGGCATTTTAAAGCCTTTATGGGATCAGTGCTAAAAGAAGGCATCCTTGATACGAAGACAAAAGAACTTGTTGCTATTGGGACAGCAATAACAGCTCGGTGCAAATATTGTATCGCCATCCATGTAGAAAAAGCACTCAAGACAGGAGCAACCAAAGAAGAGATTCTGGAGGTAGCAACAGTAGCAATATTAATGGGTGGCGGTCCAGCAATGACCTATATTGTTGAGGTCAAAAAAGCTCTTGATGAATTTTTGCAATAATTTTTTACAACCAGGTTAAATAGTTGAGGAAGATCTGCCAAAATTAATGGCAACTATATAGATTGATAATATGACTAAGCGAAAGATAATAAAAATTAATGAAGAGAAATAGTATAATGGCGATAAATAAATGAAGTAAAGCCAAAAATTGGGAAGAATGACACTTAAAAATGTTGTCAAAGACATCATTGGCGGTATTGAAATCAATGGATTTACTGTTTATGCCAAAAAATTCGCAACTGGTAGATTTAAAGAGGAGGCCAATTTGGATGTATATCTAAAAAGTAGTATTTATGAAAAACAACTTTTGTATATTAAGGTCTATTATGGCCTCGAGCCATATTACCGGCCATGGGTTGAGTTTTCCAACATAAACAGCCGTATAAAACTGGGAGCAACAATCGAATATTTTGACTCAAAAATCGAAGAGCATCTGTTAGATTTATTTTCATGTTCTCTTGGAAAAGCAGGAAAAATCTACGTTGAGTACAATGATGACAGGGAGACATCGTATGGTCTAACATACAGCTTTCCGCCTGCTGTAACGCGTTTGGGCTATAAATTATTCAACCTGGGTTTCACGTGGTTCAAAGACTGGTACTTTCCCGAAGGTGGAAATGAAGGTGGGCAGAAACTTCAAGGAGAAAAACCTTTGGATAAAAAATCAAAAAACAAGCAGTTGATGAAGATACACGATGAAGTTCTGGCCTTCCTTAACGAGATTGAAAAACATGATGAAAATGAAAGGTATGTCATGAGAGCTAAAAATAGGGGAGAAAATCTTCTGAATAAAATGAAAATTAAACTTTGAAAAATGAGGTGTTAAAATAGGAATGGAACACGCCCCTGGGAAGTATAAAGGGAAAATAATGCTCTATGCTCTAAGTACCTGTGTGTGGTGTAAGAAAACTAAAAAACTTCTTGATAAACTTGGTTTGGAATATTCCTATATTTATATGGATCTCCTTGAGGGGACGGAGAGGGAGAAGACCCTGAAAGAATTAGAAAAGTGGAACCCTAGATGTTCATTTCCAACATTAGTAATAGATGATAGTAAATGTATTGTTGGATTTAAAGAAGATGAAATCAAAGAGGTTGTTGGAGCATGAACAACGTTAGTGATGAAGAGGTGGAAAACCTATATAAGAGGTTGGACCGGGATGCAGAATCTGCAGGTTATCATCTTAACCCTGATTCAGACTTCACTAAAGACCTTGTAAAAGGTTTACTGGTTAATGAACAAAGATACGGCTATTGGGCTTGTCCTTGTAGATTAGCATCTGGAGATAAATCTGAAGATCTTGATATTATATGTCCTTGCGATTACCGCGATGCAGATTTAAATGAATATGGAATGTGTTACTGTGCACTTTATGTTTCTAAGAAAGTTTTAGAGGAAAAGCAAGAAATAAAACCTATACCTGAACGTCGCCCATCAAAAGATAAAAGGGCAAAGATAAAAACAAAAACTATAAGCAGTGTTTCTTCACTTTCAAAACCTGTATGGAGATGCAAGGTTTGCGGCTATCTATGTGGTAGAGACGAACCACCTGAGGTTTGTCCTATTTGTAAGGCGAAAAAGGAACGATTTGAACGTTTCATGTAGCAGTAATAACTTTAGTACATATGTTTATATAATCTTTTTACTGCCTTATCATAATTGAGCCAACGTCTCGGCCAATCAGGATTATGCAACTCTAATTCATCCAGTACGCTTTTACGGATCTCACTAGTCTTAATCTTCCTTTTTGAATGTTTCTCAATTTTATCAGCGATACTTCTTGCTAATTTTACTGGTGCCCCGGTCTTTACAGTGCTAGTCACAATTTTTTCTTTTATGAAATCTTCTTTCCGTCCATCTCTTTTAATAACTTTTTTAGGCATATATCTCCACTATTTTTTTCAAAAATTAAAAGATAGTAATATGAGGTCAGGCTAAACCTTTTATCGCTGTTATACAGCCTTCGCAGATTTCCTTAATCTTTCCCTTTATATGAACGTGTTTTATTTTTTCATCAGGGACATCACATCCACAGATTTCACATTTTGCCATATTATTCACCTCCTCTACAATTTATTCATGTTAAATATTTTTTTATAATCTACTTACTCTCCTGCACGGAAATCATCACAGGCGTCCTCATCCTCCATAGGTCTAGCGTGTTCTGCATGAGCCGGCTGAAGACATATGTCAAGCGGTAGTTTTTTCATAGGTTTATCACAGCATTCAGGAACCCTTCCATCTGATACTTTAACGGTTTTACCGCAGCCCTCACATTGATATGTTTCCTCTTTCTCCATTATTATTCCCCATTCTTGCTATTTAGATGATCTCATTTATTCTCTCAACAATATATTTTTTTTCCTCCTCATCTAAAACTTGATCTAACATCGGATAGACACTTTGTTCTTCAAAGTTTTTGTGTTTTATCAAGAATTCTTTAAAACCGTAAATATCTGTGAACTTTCTTTTATTTTGGATATCCTTTCTCATCAAGTCAAGTTTATTTAGTATCACGTTGTGTTGTTTTGTCAGCTCCGGCAACATTTTATATCCTTCGATTACATCTCCTGGGTTGTAGGATGTAAATATTGCTTTTTCTTCTACGAAAATATGTTTTTCAAGATTCCATTCAAATTTATTAAATGATTTTATCATCGTTGGATACTCCTTTTCAACATTTACTTCAAGCTCATCAAGTAGTTGTTCAATTTTACAATGATCTTTTACCATCAACTCCAATATATTCGTAGATTCATTCATATTTTTAATTACCTCCCAAATGAAGTAAGTATATGCTTATATTTTTTATAGCTTACTTATCCAAGAGCCCCTAAAACAATAGCTAAACATAAAAAGATGTTTCCCGCTATTGGTTATGAGTTAGGACAGGAGGATATATGAATCTCTTTATCACCACCTTTGAATCAGTAGCAGTACTATTGGGAATAGGATTAATCGGCTTCTGGATTATAAAGAAAAAAATTCTACCTGGAACAATACTTAGTCTTCTATCGCCATTAGCACTGGAAATTGCACTACCGAGTCTTATTTTTATAAGGATAATCAGTACATTTTCATCAGGGGAGTTCCCAGATTGGTGGCAGCTACCTCTCTGGTGGTGTTTTTTCACACTAATAGCAGGTGGTCTGACCTTTATCTTCATGTTTGTATCCAAAAAAGATTACCGTAGAGAGTTTGCTATTAGTTTGTTTTATCAAAATGGTATCTTTTTTCCATTGGCGATATTAGTGGGAATGTTCCCCAATGACCCATCGTATCAAGTGTATCTGTTCTTCTTTGTAATATTTTATCCTCCTCTTTTTTTCAGTACTTACCATTTTTTCTTCAAGGAAAAGAGTAAAAAAGCTATTGATCTGAAGAAAATATTCCACCCTGTTCTTATCGCTACAATAATTGCAATTTTAATATCTTCAGTTGGTTTTCTAGACCATGTTCCAAGGGTTGTTAACGATATCGCTACAATGTTAGGTGCGATGACTATCCCGCTGATCATGTTGATTCTTGGTGGAAACATCTATAATGATTTTCATAAAAAAGAAAAATGGGAGTTCTTAGAAATAGCTAAATTCGTAACTATAAAAAACATAATCTTTCCATTAATATTCCTAGGTATATTAATGTTAATCCGTCCGTCGTATCATATCGCTTTGATATTATTAATTCAGGCTGCTGTTCCACCGATTACTGCAGTACCATTGGTTACAGAGCGCTCAGGTGGAAACCGGGCTATTGTGAATCAGTTTATAGTGGTTAGCTTTATTTTATCTCTCATTACTATTCCTTTGATGGTTTCATTTTTCAGTATGTATTTTTAATCTTTGAACGATAGATGATAGTATGAGTAATGAAAAAATTGAAATCAAATTTGTAGACAACTGGTCTAAAGATGACATTGTTGAACTCTATAAAGCAGGTGGTTGGTGGAAGGATTCCTATGATTCATCTGGAATCAAACCGTTGATAGAGGATAGTTTTGCCTTCGTTGTTGTCGTTGATAAGGGCTAAAATAAGGGATGATTTTTAATTTTGCATCCGACCAACGTCTACTTTGTTTATTCTTCACTATCACTTGGGTCATAGATTAGAGAAAACACTCTTTTAGATCTAATAATCTTACAAATCCTGCACGTTTCTGGTATAACAGATCCATTTCCATTTTGAATAATCCGTTCAGCGGAGACTTTGATTTCTTCATTTATCTTTTCATCTGTAATCTCTATTTTACCACGTTTTCTGGAGATATATTGGCATACGGCGGCTGGTGTGACTCCTAGTTTTTCTGCAGTTTCTTTCTGTGTTAATCCAAAACTGTTTATCATACTTACTGCGAGTTCTTTTCTTATAACGGGCAACCCATTCCACATCAGGTATTCGCAAGGCGTGCGAATCATAGAGATAAATGCTTTTTTGCGTACTTATACTTAACGATTGTTGATAATCAATGATATAATAATTTAACTAAATAGTTGACAAACTTTACAATTTTTCTCAATTGAGATGTATAAAGATACCAAAAGGTCAATTTGAGCAAAACATTTAAATACCCAAATGTATTAACGATTGTTAATAATGGGGTTGTATGGGGGCCCCCAAACAACGTCAAGTTGTCAAAGATTGAGGTGGTAAAAAAATTTCATCTAAATTAGTCTAACAAAGAAGAGTGGAGATGTGAAATTGCAGCAAGTTGTTAAGCATCTCTTTTTAAAAATCCCATCCTTTCCTCCTCTCCTCACCAATCTTGCAACCACTGCTGCGGTCTTTGCCTCTCCACCTTCCATCCACCACTCCTTTTTTAAATCACAAAAACATTTCAACGACCAAAAAAACTAGATAGATTTGGAACCAAAAATAGTTGAAATTTATGAACGAATTAATCAATAAAATAAATGATTTAAAACAAAGTGAAATAAGTGAGATAGTTAACAATAGAATCAAAGAATTCAAAGATTTAAATAAAAAATCTAACGAAGAATTGTTTAAAGAGTTATGTTTTTGTATTCTAACAGCAAATTTCAACGCCGAGAAAAGCATAGAAATCCAAGATGAACTGGGAGAATGTTTTTTCACAGATTCAAAAGAAGAACTCTCAAAAAAGCTAAGAGATTATGGTCATAGGTTTCCAAATACAAGAGCAGAATACATTTCAGAATCTATAAAATGTAAAGATAAACTGAAAGAAGTTGTTAAATTTCATGATAAAAAATCTATACGAGAATGGTTAGTAAATAACGTAAGGGGTCTAGGGTATAAAGAAGCTAGCCATTATTTAAGGAATATAGGTTTTGATGATTACGCAATTATAGATTTTCATATAGTGAATATTCTAATAAATCATAAATTAATTGAAAAACCAAAAAATCTTACAAAAAAGAAATATCTTGAAATCGAGAATCTATTAAGAAAACTTGCCAAAAAAACAGATCTTACTCTAGCTGAGCTTGATTTATATTTATGGTATATGGAGACAGGAAAGATATTGAAATAAATAAGACGGATCCTATTTGTGGGATGAAAGGAACCATTCCTGCTCATGGTCATTATTTTTGCAGTGAGCATTGTATCAAAAAATATGAGGAACAGCATGGAATATCTGAAGAAAAGAAGTATTGTCCTAGTTGTGCTGTAAAAGCTGGTGCAGCTTGGTACAAAGAAAAACTATTTATTGTAACAATTATAACATTTATACTTCTTGCAGTTGGATATTTTTTAGATCCTGAAAAGAATTTTTTTAACGCGTTTAGGGACTATTTATTATTGATTTGGTGGGCGATATTAATTGGATTTCTTATAGGTGGTATTATTGATTATTTTGTACCAAGAACATATATTGAGAAGTATTTGTCTCGTCATCAAAAAAGAACTATTGCTTATTCGATAGTATTTGGGTTTCTGATGAGTGCTTGTTCTCATGGTATTCTAGCGATTGCTATAGAGTTATACAAAAAAGGAGCAAGTACATCCTCAGTTGTTGCATTTTTGTTGGCGTCTCCATGGGCTAACCTACCAATCACTGTTTTACTCTTTGGGTTCTTTGGAATTAGAGCTGGATTAATTGTAATTTCTGCGATAATAATTGCTTTTACTACAGGTTTGATATTTCAAAGATTAGAACGTAAAGGTTGGGTGGAATGTGACAAATGTATAAGTGGAGAAGACAAGCCAGTATTAACTGATTTTTCTATTATAAAAGATATAAAGCGAAGATGGAAAGCATATGAGTTCACAGCAAAAAACAACATAAATGCGATAAAAGGCACTTTTAGAGGTTCATGGGCTCTAACTAAAATGGTAATGTGGTGGCTAATAATTGGGATGCTAATGGCTGCGGTTGCACGAGCATATGTACCTCATGAATTATTTAAACAATATATGGGGCCAACACTTCTTGGGTTACTGGTAACATTGATTTTTGCGACCATTATAGAGGTATGTTCAGAGGGTAGTTCTCCGCTTGCTTTTGAAATATACGAACAATCAATTGAAGCAGGGGCACCTGCGTTTGGGAACTCTTTTGTATTTTTGATGGCGGGAGTAGCAACTGATTATACAGAAATCGGGCTTATTTGGCATAATATCGGAAGAAAAGCGGCTCTATGGATTCCAATAATTACTGTTCCGCAAATCCTTGTTTTAGGATATTTATTTAACTTCTTAACCTAAAGGTTTTTTAGACCATTATGTTATCATGGGTGTGGTGATTTAATTGGATTTTAATCTTACGGAACAGCAGAAACTCTTCCAAAAGGTTATTAGGGAATTTTGTGAAAAGGAGTTAAAATCTATTGCTTCAAAGATTGATAAGGAGGAATATTTTCCTTTTGATTTTTATAAAAAAATGGGTAAAATGGGTCTTATGGGTATGACTGTTCCACAAGAGTATGGCGGAGCTGGTATTGATAAAGTCAGCTACATGATTGCGCTTGAGGAGATTTCTCGTTTTTGTGGTTCTACTGGTCTTACTGTTGAGGCCCATAATACTCTTGGTTGTGGGTATATCTATGAACATGGTTCTGAGGAACAACGGAAGAAGTATCTTCCTAAGTATACAACTGGTGAAGGATTTGTAGCATTGGCGATTACTGAGTCAAATGCTGGGTCTGATGTAGCTGGGCTTCAGACTACTGCAGTTCTTGACAAAGATGAATATGTGTTGAATGGTACTAAGCAGTTTATCACTAGTGGTGATATAGCGGGTGTCACAGTTGTGATGGCTAAGACTGATAAGGATAAAGGAGCGAAGGGGATATCTGCATTTCTTGTTGAAAAAGATACTAAAGGTTTTAAGGTTGGACAATTGGAGGATAAGCTTGGACTTAGGGGTAGTAGGACTGCTGAGCTTATATTTGAAGATTGTCGGATTCCTAAGGAGAATATGCTAGGTGAGAAGAATAAAGGTTTTTATGGTGTGATGGACACCCTTGATCGAGGTCGTACCGCTGTTGGTGCTATGTCAGTGGGTATTGCACGTGGTGCTCTTGAGGATAGTCTTGAGTATGCAAATCAGCGGCAACAGTTTGGGCGCCCAATTGGTAAGTTTCAGGCTATTCGTTGGATGATATCTGATATGGCGACTTATGTGGATGCTGCTCGTTTGCTTGTTTATCGAGCTGCGTTTTTGGAAGATCAAGGTTTCCCATTTAGTAAAGAAGCAGCTATGGCTAAACTTTTTGCATCTGAGATGGCTATGCGTGCAACCCGAAATGCTATTCAGATTTTTGGGGGGTACGGCTATACACGAGAGTACCCTGTTGAAAGGTATTTCAGAGACGTTAAACTTTGTGAAATCGGTGAGGGAACTTCAGAGATTCAACGGATAGTTATAGCAAAACGACTTGGTCTATAAAAGTATAATTTTGGGAGAAGAATCAAAAATGACTGACAAGCTAGCGCTACTGTGAATCTAACTCAAAGCTCTCTTTAAACTCTCATCAACCTTAGGAACAATATCAAATTTTTTTAATTCCTCTGGTTTAATCCATCTGTAATTAGTATGCTCCCAATCTAATTTTATATCCGGACTGTTTCTTAGTTCTACTAAAATAGGATGTACAATCCAGGTTTTGTTTACCGTTGGATCTGTAAACTTATAGGGTTCTCCAAGTCTGTGTGATAGAATGTTGTCTTCCTGTATTCCTAGTTCTTCTTTGATTTCTTCCATTATTTTTTCTCGGATAGGTTTTGGTTCATCGAGGTAGCCAGCGACGGTATTCCATTTCCCCTGATATACACCTACCTTATCGCTTCTTTTCAGCAGAAGTATTTTGTTTTTATATTTTATAAAAACAGTTATCACCGGGGCGATATCAGAGTTTGAGTAATTGATTCTTCCATCGATAAATTTTGGCAGTTTTTTAGCAAATTCCTTTATTGTCTCAAGTATTTCTTGTTCTTGTATACTCATAATTATTAGTTAATTACAAAATAGCTATTTAAATAATTTAGCGGCCGTAGTCATTATTAGTATTTGAATTTTTTACAACATCTCCTCCTTTATAAAACCTATTTTTCCTATGATTAAAACATAAATCGGGAAGTCTGGAAAAAAAAGGAATTCGGGATGGGATGTGCCCCTTCAAGATTCTTTATCCAGACTCCCCCACTATCTAATAACAACTATTTCTTTAAAAACATATCCTTAGAACATCGTCTTTCCTTTTGGAGGTAGAAGGTTGATATTACAAGTTATTATGTTTTCACAGTTTCTTTACAAGTAGCAGTTTTATCATGAGACCAAAGAGCATTATGTAGCCTATCAAACCGATAACAAATGCGATAACAGCCTGTTTTGGTACTGCAATTGCTATGACTATTGTTAGTGTAAACAGGACAAAAATTGAACCTACGGCTAATCGAAGTTTCGTAAGCGTATCCACATTCGTAAGACTACCCATCTCCATACCTTTTACCTTTTTTTTACTTGTCATATTTTTTTCCGCAATTTTCCCTTCTTTTTTCTTGGCCATACTTTTCCCCTAGGTATAATAATATATACTACCAAGTATATAAATCTTCTCAATAAATATGATATTGGTTATCTCTGGAGTGATATATAAAACCATAACCTTAAATGAAACTCTGTTTTTTCTCTCTAAAAAAATTTAGTTGAAAGAAAGAACAAAAAGAGAAGAAAATAAGCTAATCCTTTTTGCTGCTTGGTTTTATTGCCTCTATTGTTTTTATATTCAGACACCCTAAACCCTGATTGGATTCAATTATTATAAAACCTGCATCATGGTCAATGTCAGTAACCATACCAAAAACAACATGAGCTCTTTCTTCACCTGGCTCCCTGGTTACAATTTTACAGTATCTACCTATTAGTTTATCTATACTTTTTCTTTCCATTTTTTCCTTCCTTCTAAAAACCAAACAATCGTGATAATATTTGTCAATAATTGGTATATAAAACTATTGTGTCAAAATGTCAAAATGAGAAAAAGAAAGAGAGATGTTTGGTTTACTGCTAGAATTTTATGAATTGGCTGTTCTGCTTTGGATACTTTGTAAGAGGTTATTGAATAATTGCGTGTTTTGACTTGGTAGTCCTTTGATGGGTACCCAAACTTCAAATTCTGACCAATTGCTCTCTGCACCAGTTGCGTCTTTGGCCTTTGCTTTGATGGTAAATTTTCCTACTCTATCCCACGTATGAGCTACAGTTATTGTTTCACCAGATGGATATGGTCCTAAGTCTCCACCACCAGCGTATCCCCAGACGATATTATAGTATATATCTTGCCCATGTGGGTCAGTTGATACGAATGTATATTCATACTCTATTCCTCCGATCACCCAGTGTGGTCCATCTATTGTCGGTGGATCTGGAGCCGTATTTTCGACAATTGAAAATTCCAATGCTTCCGACCAGTTGCTTTTCGCTCCGTATTCGTCTTTAGCTTTGACTTTTATATCATAGTCACCTAGTTCTGTCCAGGTGTATGATGCTTCTACTGTTTGTCCGGATGGATATGATCCCAGCCACTCGCTCATGTTACCATCTCCCCAGTCAAACATATAGTAGATCTGATCTCCATTGGGATCTGTAGTGCTGGCCTCGAACGTGTATTCTTCATATTTAACTCCCTCCTCAGGCCCGGTTGGTTTTCCAGGTGTCTCTGGAGGGTCACTTGTCACTACTTCACCCATTGTTAGATCAGGGTTGCCCCAAAGTGCTCCCCATTCGAACATTTCATATTTGGTATAGTCCCATAGGTTGTTGGTGTACATCTCTAGTAAAGCCCATTGATGAGCCTGACCTTGGGTGTAATTTCCAGATGTAACGCATGTTGTGAAGAAGTAGTCTAACGACTGACTGGATCCATCCATTGGGTCATCCCAGCCAGGGCATCCAAGTGCAACCTCTGTGGATCCAAGGAACCCAACGGCACCCTGTTTAAGCATAGCTTGACCGATGTTAAGATAGTCGGTATCAGAATTGCTACAGGCATCCGCAAAAATAATTGCTGGGTAGTCATCGTTAAGGTAGTTGCAGGTGGCGGTGTCGACAAAAGGCGTAGAAGGGTGATATCTG
>Ga0209636_10000027_pt1 | contig 108324 bp, 125 predicted proteins | sample DeeMarSWOR152_54_FD_187464 | JGI IMG/M metagenome (GOLD analysis project Ga0209636, IMG submission 187464) | Marine sediment microbial communities from White Oak River estuary, North Carolina - WOR-1-52-54 (SPAdes) (version 2) | ecosystem: Environmental > Aquatic > Marine > Intertidal zone >...
ATGAATTCTCGAAAGATTTAAGAAAGTTAAAATAACTCTTTCTATAATATTTATTGGAAGCAGGGGTTGCCAAGTCTGGTCAAAGGCGCAGGATCACGAATGCGAAACTCAGATGCGAGACTTAAGGAAGACTTGGGAAATCCTGTCCCTTAGTGGGTTCGTGAGTTCAAATCTCACCCCCTGCACTTTAATTCTACTTATTCCTCTTGTAGAAAGCCACTAAACTTATCCACATCATCGGTGATATAACAAAAGCAGTTATTAAAGAACCTATTATAGGAATCAATGTTATAACTATTGAAACTACACCGTAAAACAAGAGTAAACCGAAAATTTTAAAATAATGTTTTTTAACTATGTTGAAACTTCTATCGATGGTTTTAACTACTCCAAGCCCATCCACGACTATTCCAGGGAAGGTTAGAGAAAAAAATACCATTATCAGTAGAAACGATATCATACCAATTATTGGCCCTGTTCCAGGAAAAGCGAGAGAGAGACCACCAACAAGAGCAACCAACAGTAAAATTGCGATAATTCCGACTACTATGGAAGTAAATATCCCTGTGAGGCCTAGTTTTTTAGATACTTTGAACATAGTATCTACTTTTGTCCTAACCCTGAGTGATTGCGCTGCCATGCCATACAACCCCGTTTTTAGATAAAACCAGACCAATCCAGATATTATGAAAAATATTAATGCCAACCCCAAGCCACCGAACAATGGAAGAAGAGATACTAATCTGGATACAAACTCTTCAGACGCATACAATTCCATTAAAGTGGAAATTCCTATAGAACTGATTATAATACTAATACCGATCAATGCAATTATTCCAGTGATAATTAAAGTTACCAGTTCAGCAACCACAAAACTCATCCAGTTTTCTTGGTAAGCTTCCCAAGACTTTCTGACGTATTCCATTACCACACATTCACCTGAATAATATTAATTTTATTAAAATAAGTAATCCTAAAGGTATACTATCTTGGTGAATAGATGAGTTTAGAAATAATCTCAGTTGTTGTTTTCTTTGGTATAATTGGGGTTTTGGTATACTCAGACAGAAAAAACATAGAGTTCAAGAAAGGAATAATCATAAGACGAACAGAAAAGGGAATAAAAATAATCTCGGATTTTGCGAAGAGATATAAAAAACCTTTGACATATGTTGGCAACATTGCTGTTATATTGGGAATAGTGGCTTCTGTATTCGGTCTGAGTTATTTAGTTTATGATACCTTCAAGGGGAGAAGGAGTGCTGGTATCGTTCTACCAACTGTAGGAAGTTATGAATACCCAGGACCTGTATTCAGTGTGCCTTTTTGGTACTGGATTGTTGCCATATTCGTTGTTGTTAGTGTGCATGAACCAATGCATGCATTGTTTGCAAGGTTAGGAAAGGTAAAGATAAAGAACATGGGTGTTTTTCTCTTCTTCGTCTTTCCATTGGGAGCATTTGCAGACCCAGATGAAAAACAGATGAAGAAGTTGTCAATAACCAAAAAACTGAGAATCTTTGCTGCAGGTAGTTTTGGGAATCTGATTGTTGCGGGAATTTTTATACTGTTGATAATGAGTTATAATTTTCTAATCGGTTCCTTGATTATTGGTAATGGGATTATCTTCAAAAGTACAATTGAAAATACTGGTGCTCATGAAGTTGGATTGAAAGGAACGATAATCGAGATGAATGATTACCGGATAAAATACATGTCCGATTTCGTGAATGCGCTATGGGCGGTTGAACCCGGTGATACACTAGAAATTAAGACAACTGAAGGTATTTATCGAGTTAAAACAATTCCTCATCCAGAAGACTCAAAAAGACCTTTCATAGGGATAAGCGAACCAAAGATTCTATTTGTGTACAAGGGTTTATTGGAAGGATTAGGTAGGGTATCTGATACTACGTTAAATTCTATTCAATGGGTTTTGGGGTTGTTGGGATGGGTTTTTATGTTAAATTTTGGAGTAGGTATTTTCAATCTGTTTCCTATCAAACCGTTGGATGGGGGTTTAATGTTTGAAGAAATTGTAAAACATTTCTATAAAGGCAAGTATGCAAACCAAATAGTCAACGGTATTTCTTTGATCGTCCTCTCCATATTGTTAACGAATTTATTCGGTGAGAATATTCTTTCTTGGATTAGTTAAATTGTCTCAACTTTTCTTATCTCGAACATTCTTATGGGGTAAATCTTCCCACCTTCTTCGAGTATGGAATTCTTCAACGTATCGTTTATAATCTTTTCCAAGAATTCGTCCAGTTTGCTTTCTTCCACAGTTTTTTTGATTTTTTCTTCCACGAATGATTTCAAAGATATTTCGACATTCTTCTTTATTTTCTTACTAGTTATTATTATGCTCTTCACTTTCAATTTTTTCTTATCCTTAGTTGTCAAGTCCTGAACTGTATCTATTCTAGCTATACCGTACCTGATCATCCTGGATATGTAGTCTCTTAAACATTCTAATCCATCGAACTCTGTGTATGCCTTATTATCTTTTACTTCCTTAACTTTGAAGTAGAACTTGATGTAGTATTTACTTAAATCGTCTATTAGGTTTATCAGATAGACATCGAGTTTTCTCCCTATTAGTGTTTTGGAATCACCAACGGGCGTTTCACCGATTACCTTTTCCTTGAAAATCTTGGGTGCAATCAATGAATACCATTCCTTTCCCCTGAGTTTCTTTGGCATATCATCACTTCTGGACTAAAAGTTTAGCTTGTTCTGGGTCATACTTCCAGTCTTTGGGAAGAAGACCTTTTTTGATATAATATTTGCCCAATCTTCTGATTTTTGATTCTAACAATTCCAATCCTCTCTTGGAGGTATAATCCCTCTTATTCTTTAATAGATGATCTCTCAGTTTTACTGCCTGTTTCAAGAGGTTGAAAAAATCTTCAGGATATTTTGGATAGAGATTATTCTCTTTCATTATCTGAGAGGTTGTCTTGCCTGTGACCAGTTTCACTGATGGAATTCCAAATTGGTCTCGGAGTATCAAACCTATTTCAGAAGTGGACTTTCCTTCCTTTGCTAACTTTATGACTAACTTCTCAACCTCGTTCTTTTTGTACCTAACCCATCTTGGTACCGTTCTGGTTGAGGGTCTTTTAGAACCTGCTTTTCCTCTTTTTCTTGCATGTATTCTTGCCACTTACTCACCGAACATCTCTCGTAAAAGCCATGTGAATATCAAACCAACTGTTGCTAAAAATGCAAGTAAAGCACCTAACATCGCCATTATGGCTGGGATCCCTTTGGGAGTTAATATTGTTAAACCTATTCCCGAAGACAAAAAGAGTGAGCCTATTATCAATAGGAATATGCAATATCCTTCAGCCCTTTCGAATTTGTTCTTTTTTTTCAACATGTCCAAAATTTCCATGTTTAACACCTTTCTATTTTAACATAAATATACTTAAGGGTTTTTCTAAATTATTTAAAATCATCTTTTCATATACCTTGCTCTCTTTTCAATCTCCTCAACTTTTTTCAATGTTTTCTCGGCTTTAGAATATACACTCTTATAACCTTTGATGATTTCATTCCAACAAATATCCATGATCTTAAAATGTGTCGATTTCAAAGCTTCCTGTAACAACATCAAATCTGTACCTTGATCCTCTATCTTCCTGGAGAAGAAGCCTAAACCAAAATCTATGAAGTATATGTTTTCATCCTTCAGTATCATGTTGGATGTAGTAAGATCGCCGTGAATTATACCAGCGGAATGTAATCTTCCTATTGATCTACCAATTTCAAGACAGACATTTTTAATTGTCTTTTTATCAGACCTATTCAATAATTCTTTTATCCTTTCTCCCTCAATGTATTCCATTACAATCTTGTATCCTTTTTTGTCGACTTCGAATATTTTTGGTGTCGAAACTCCAAACCTTTTTGCCTGAATCAAAAGATTAGATTCTTGTGACGTCCTGGATTTTCTTATTTTTTCGTCTATTTGTTTTATTCTGTATTCCTTCTTGATCCTATCCTTGATTATGACTTCCTGATAGTTGAGTTTAGTTAAAAACAATTTTGCCTCTGCTCCTTGTTTTATCAGTTTCATTTCCAAAATCATCTCTCAATTTTAAAAATTTTTCCCAAAACTTAAAAAGGATTAGGTCTATAAATTACTACCATGTGCCCCCTCGAGAAGTGTAAGAATTGTAAAGAATACAGCAAATGTCCATTGTTATCTGCGATTGTACAACGTAGTTATGCCAATAGAAAATTGGACAGTATTTTTAAAAGTCTTAATAGGATTGAAGAATTACTTGAAAGAGTTGTGAATAGAAGTTAATTTTATTTGTAATGAATGATAAATCATCCTTATGAAAACTGAGTTTATAGGAACTATCCTGGCAATTTTTACCGCTGTAATAAGTGGTTTTGCTATAATCGCAAACAAGATTTTTATCATCAACTTGGATCCAACAATATTCACTTCTATCAGAGCATTATTCGTCGGGATAATTTTCTTCGTAATTTCTTCTTTTCAATGTAAGTTCGATTATAAAAAATTCAAGAAAGTTAAGTGGAGTTATCTTATAGCAATAGGTTTTATTGGTGGTGCTTTAGCATTCCTGTTGTTTTTCTCAGGTCTAAAATTCACAACTGGTGGTAGGGCAGCTTTCATACACAAGACTTTACCGATTTACATAACGATATTTGCAGTTTTATTCTTGAAAGAAAGAGTTACGATGAAACAAAGTTTTGCTTTGATTATAATGTTATTAGGACTTTTTATTTTAACTTCTTCCCAAATCACACCGACTAGTTTATGGTTAAACCCTTGTTTAGGCGATCTTCTCGTCGTCTCCGCGACGATATTATGGGCAGTAGAGAATATTATAGCAAAGCATGCCATGATAAAGGGTGAATCCAACTTTGTCGTAACTTTCGCAAGGATGTTCATAGGTTTTGTATTCCTATTTTTAAGTATCCCTCTTTTGGGTAAGATGGATTTGTTGTCCAATCTTACTCTTGAACAGACTACGAATATAATGATCTCAACTGTGATCCTTTTAGGTTATGTCTTGCTCTGGTACTGGAGTATCAAATACATAAACGTGTCGAAGGCGTCAACGATATTGTTATTGGCACCTGTTATAAGTTTGATTTTCGGGGTTGTGGCGTTGAACGAGCCTGTACCCATAAATCAATTGTTAGGTTCTGCATTGATTCTGATAGGAGCCTACTTTGTTGTAAAAATCAAGAGCGAATTCACAACCGGTGTCTAATTAGAATTTATTTACTCTTTGTAAAAAAACTAATATGAAACCGGAGATTTTCTTCCTCAAGTATGCTTATCCATGTTCATTTGTCTTACTGTTAAGAAAAGAAATCACAAAAAAGGAGCATGAATTACTCTACAAATCTGTTAAGGAAGAGAAACTGCATTTATCAAAAGAGAAAATCGAAAAAATATTCTGGCGACCGATGAGAATTCTAGAATCGATTTCTAATTTAGAATCTATAGAAAAATACTGGAGGTTTGATCATAACTTTTACTTGAAAGAAAAAGAATTCAAAGATTTTGAGGAAAGTTTCCTCGAACATTGTCTTGTTATTCCTTGTGAAGTCGTATCAGTGAAGGGGGGTAAAGCCATGGTAAAATCCCCTTTCCTAAGAAGGAAAATCAATTTGAAGACGGATTTTGTTACCGTCAAACCAGGAGATAAAGTGACGAAACATTACGATTATTTATGTGAAAAAATATCCGAAGGTCTCTACAAAGAGATAATAGAAAGGTTGAAAAAGATTATGGTTTAATTAGGTTTCGAGGGTATAATGAAATCTATTGCCTTAGTACCAGCATATAACGAGGAAAGTACGATTGAGGAAGTGATAGCTCGTCTTAAGGGTTTAAACTTAGATCCTATTGTTGTTGATGATGGCTCAACTGATAAAACTAGTGAAACAGCAAAAAAATCTGGTGTAAAAGTTATCAGACACCTAGAAAATAAGGGTAAGGGAGAGACGTTGAAGACTGGGTTTGAATATATTTTGAAAAATTATCCTGATGTAGAGGATGTGGTTGTGGTCGATTCAGACATGCAGTATTCCCCAGAGGAATCCTTGAAATTGTTGAATCCTTTGAATGAAGGAACAGATTTTGTGATGGGTTACAGGAATTGGAGGACTGTACCTTTTAGAAATAGATTGGGAAACTTTGTATGGAGGACAACTTTTAATCTACTCTTCAAAACAAATTTGAAAGACACTAACTGTGGGTTCATGGCATTATCCAGAAAAGCAATAAGTAAAATGGGACGTGCCTATGGTGGTTACATAATTGAAAATATGATGTTAGTCGATGCATTGAAGAATAAGCTTAATATAAAACAAGTTCCAGTGAGTGTTAAATATAAGAAGGGAGATAAAGGAAGAAGTATCATTGGGGGGATAAGGATAGTAATCGGTTGTTTAATTTTTATAATGAGGGAAGGAATAAAATATCGGTTTAGTAAAATTTAAAGAAGTTTGTGTTAATAATAAAGTTATTTAATGGGAAGGTAGCTCAGTCCGGGAGAAGTCTCTTTCGTAAGCGCTCGATAGCAAGGTGAAGCTGAAGACCGAGACATCTATGATGCGGGAATTGTCGCGTGTTCAAAAGGTTTGACCTGAAATTCACGCCCTTCCCACTCCTTTTTAATTCTGAATTCAAAAACTATTTTGGTGGTAAATCATCAAAATAAAGATAGTTCCTCTCGGTGAAATACCAAAAAAAATCCTAGAAAAAGTGAGAGAAGAATTAAAACCGACTTTTCATATGGTTGCTAATATTACTCGTCCAGATAAGTTACCTAAATCTACCTACAATCAATTTCGGAATCAGTATAGATCAAATGAGATACTAAATTTTCTCGAAAAAAATTACGAAGATAGAGTCCTGGGAATAACGAACGAGGATCTTTACACTGAGGGATTGAATTTTATCTTCGGTCAAGCAAAAGTGAGAGGCAGAGTCGCATTAATATCCATATGTAGATTAGACCCAACTTTCTTTAGACAACCTGAAGACAGAGAATTATTAGAAAAAAGGGTAGTTAAAGAAGCTATACATGAAGTCGGACACATGGCCTTCGGTCTCGGACATTGTAGGAATAGAGAATGCATTATGTCCTTTTCAAACACGATAGGGGATGTGGACAGAAAGACAAAATATTTATGCGATATGTGTAAAATGCAAATAGGATTGTGAAAGTTTTAAATAGACTAATTCAAGAGTGATTAACATGCCGAAAAAGGTCTGGAAAGGAGAATTACTCGAGAACAGAGTAATAATTTGGAGTCCTGAAGCCGTAGAACTATTTGAAGAATCTGGATACGGCAAGCCTATGCCCAGTGAAAAACCAGATAGGCTTGAATTGGATCTTGTAGAGGCTGCATACCTAGTGGAAAAGGAAAAGTTGAAGGTTTTTGTTAAAGAAGGTAAAAGGAAGAAAAATATAGGATTTAAAGAATTAATGGAAATTGGAATAAAGAACGTTAACATGTTCCATCCATCTTTCATCGTATACCGTGACTTGAGGGATAGAGGATACCTTTGTAAGACTGGTTTCAAGTTTGGTACGGTTTTTAGAGTTTACGACCGTGGTGTAAAAATAAAAAAAGGTGCTAAGGCCCCACATGAACATACGCGCTACATAGTACAGCCCGTTGCCGAAGAATCCGCTTTCTCGTTACCAGAAATGTCTCGTGCTGTTAGACTTGCCCAAAACATAAGAGCAACTTTAGTTTGGGCTGTGGTGGATAGAGAGAGTGATGTGACTTATTATCAGGTTATCAGGATCACTCCCTAATAGATTCTAAATCTTAAAATCGCCCCTAAACCACCCATTCTATTGAATTGTTCGCCCAGATCATGAGTTCTTGAAATAATTTCTACCTGACCCTTTTTACTCTCTACCTCTCTCGCTATTCTTTGGATCTCGTCCTCTCTCATCTTCTCTTCTGATACCAACAAAGTCTGGACGGCACCAACATTGTTCGCTTCTTTTATTTGTCCTAATCCGTAAACCCCTAAACCATCGTCCTTGTGTAAATGAGTGAAGAATTCCTGAATTATTTCACTTTCTTTTACTATTTCACTTTCTTTTATCACCTTTTTTAAAGTCCCTTTTTTGAGGATTTCATTGATACCAGATTCTGTAGCTGAAGACACGCTATCGACTATCAACTTATCTTTTATATCAGGATATTTCTCTTGAATGATTTTCTGAACATGTTCTTTTGCAAATCCAGGACCAGCTAGGATTATTTTTTTGACATCAGAAAACTTGTTGATTTCGCTGGCTACCTTTTTATAGAATTCTGATAATTTTTCTTCCTCCTGTCTAGAATGTGGATTCCTAATTTCTGATACAATCTCAACACCACTCCTTTTCAGTAAACCGTAAGTCGCTTGATTCGCATCTACTACAATGATTAAAATTTCAGGAACTCTAGATTGAGCTTTTTTTAATCTATCTATTTGATGAGTTTTCCACTCTTTCTTATAGATTGTTAATACCGTTCCTATTTCAACCTCGATTGTGTGGTAAGAGCCTAGTTGTGCTTCTTCAGGTCCTTCTTTTATCTTTCCAGTTAAACGCAGTTTGTTGGCATATTTTTGAAGTTCTATTTTCTCTACTTCAACCTTCAAGAACATGGGTTTTTTACCGATTTTAAACCTTTTTCCCTCCCTATCTAAAAAAAGACTTCTTAGTGTTCGTGACTCAACCATGTCACCAGTCTCTATCACATTTTGTAAATACCAGATATCGTCGTTTATGTCAACTTTAATCTTGACAAATCCTTTATTGAAGCTGGACTTTAGAATTTTCATAAAAACCCTTTAGTTTTTTGAATTTTAAAATGGAGTGAAAAACATATTAGTTTGCAAATCAAAACATTTTTTATGCGAAAAGGTCAAGCGAAGATAGACGAATTTGCGTTCGTTCTTTTGGCTGGATTGATAATGATCATTGCTATGCTCCTCATCTGGGGTGTGCCATCAGAAGAAGGTAAAGAAAACATTTCTGAAAACATAACTGGTGTCTTTGTTATCGGCGCACGCATTCAAGATGTTCCAAGACATATAAGGATCGGTGATTTTTCTGTTAGTTATGAGGTTGGTTCTGAAACTTTGGCAGAGAAAAGAAATATGGAAGTGAGAAAGGGTATTTGGGAAGATAAGCATGAGACTTTGAGTAGTGAGATTTTGAAGGATATGGGTTTGGTGACTGATGGGTTTATAACGATTCAAGTGTTGGATACAAATTCTGAAGGAAATTTGATAGTTAAAATCAATAATCAGGTTGTTCATGACCAGAAAGCAGGGCCTGGTAAGGTTGATATCATGATCGAAAAATCTTTGTTGAAGGATTATAATGTAATAGACATATCGACATCAAGTCCAGGATGGAAGTTCTGGGTAACTAGTTTCTATAAAATAGATAAGGTGGTGTTTGGAATCAACTATTTTGGCAATGTTGAAAAGCATGAGACATTTACTGTCTATGAGAGTGAATTACAAAACTTCAAATCTGGTGTGATCACATTCTTTGTTGAAGATGTTTCAGGGACAGGAGATTTGAACATAGAGATAAATGGCTACACTGTATTCAAAGGCAGACCCATTAGAAGATTCAGTAAAGCCTTTGAATTATTCGATGTCGGTTTGGTGAAGGGAAAAAATACAATAGTCTTTTCTACAGAGGAAGGAACCAGTTATAATATAGATGATGCCGAGTTGACAATAGTACATGAAGAGGTGGGACAGAAGTCTAGGACTGTAAGTTTTTACGTGAGTAGTTCTGATTACAATCAATTGAAAAGTGAGAGGGGGGAAATAGAATTCTATATCCTTGATACAAACTATCTTGGTTCTCTTCTGGTGACTATAACAGATGCTCGAGGTTACAAAAATCCTGCTAGAACTATAGCAGAATATTCTGTTGGAGAATTGAAGACTGTTTACTTTGATTCTGATGATGTGAGAGTGGGGACGAATAAAGTTACTTTTGAAGCCTCAGGAGAAGGTAGTTTTGTTTTGAGTTATGTGAAAATAAACGTTTAAGTTGGATACAACAAACGAAGGAAATCTCTCAGTCCTGTTGACGCACCTAAAATTGCTATTATCAACTTGATGTAATTGTTGAATTCCTTGTCTTCAGAGAACTTATCGATGCCTAACAGGATTAGAACAATAACTATGAATTTTATTATCACGAATGAGAATGGTGTCCAGAATAGAGATATTAAGTAATTGGGTAATACGTGTTGTTCATAATAACTGAAATAACTCAGGGATACGAAAGTTGTAGTGGCATCAAAGAGGTGAAGGCCTGTCACGATTTTATTCTCTAATAACCATGGAATTATCTTTAAACCTATTATCCAGGGTATGAACCATAAAAAGACATAGACGAGACCGAGTAAGTTGTTGTATTCGAGAATGGTAAGGATTGGAGTGACGAGAATTAAACCTATAATGAACATGAGCTTGTAATAAGGAATCTTCCATTTTCTCTGTAAAGCGAGAGAAACCAACAATAGTGAGAAAGTAATACCAAAGATGAGAAAGTATATTCCTGGTGTCTGATATAAACATCCTTTTAAAAATCCAGAATCTTTTAAAACTCTCATAGAACTGCCCATCAGAACAAAGGGTGATATTGCTATGCCAAGTCTTCTATCCATCCCTACATTCAATTTTTTCAATATTTTGAATACTAGATAAACAAAAAATATTAACATGATTCCGAAAACAGTTGTGCTGATTGGAGTATAACCAGTTGTGCTGCAGAAGAATTGATAGATCAAACCTTGAAAATTCATAAAAGAATATTTTAATTCATCAAACTAATAAATGAGTGTATGATACTGAGTATTGCCTTGACGTATTCTATTATTTCTGGTTTAATGGCTTGTTTTTTGTTTGCGCTCGGGATGTTTCGAGAAAAGGATAAAAAGTCTCGAATTATCCTCATCTGGGCTTGTCTATTCTTGGCAGTCTCATTTGCTGGTCTAGAATCTGCATTATGGTCTGAAGGTTATAACATGTTTGATCTGATTTCAAGGTTTGATTTTCCCCTGACTGTTTATTTCATTATCTGGTTTGCATTTATTATATGGTTGTTCGAGTCAAGAAAAGAAAGGAAGGTTTGGATTGTCTTATTGATCCTACTGATTATTGTCAGCATAATTGCGATGAACTGTATGAATTGCCTTCAATTGTAAGAGATTTATTTATAAAACGGCAATAATATAATTAATTATAATAAACTAAGGAGGAAAAAAATGAAGAAGTTATTGCCTTTATTGCTTTTAGGTATAGTAGTCGCTTTCGCTGGATGTATAGGACAGGGACCAGCACCAACAGCAGTAACATGTGCTGGTACAGGGGTAACCGACGGTATAACAATAACTGACTTTACTTTCGATTTCAACGAAATCTATGGCGGAGAAGCTGTAGGCTTGACTTTTACTGCAGAAAACATGGGTGGTGCAAGTGGGACATTACTTTCAGCAGAAGTGTTTGGACCATCAATAAATGAAGCTGCTGCTGCTGGTAATCTTACATGGGGATGTCCTGCTCCATGTAACTTAACACTCGACATAAACGAAGGATTAGATGCACCAAACTATGATTTGGATATTCCAGGAGGTATGTACACAAGCGTGTGGACCTTTGAAGCACCAACTGGTTTAGGTGCTGAAGCAGGTTATGACTTTAACATCAGAACAAAATACAATTATGAAACAAACTTTGTGGGTATACTTACTGTTATGAGTAGTAGTTACTTGAGAACTTTACCAGAAGATGAAAGAAAGGCTTTGATCCAAGCAGGGGGTCTTTCTCAACAATGTTACAGTGGTGGACCTATTGCGTTGGCAGCCGCGGCAGGAACTCATTTCGTTGATGTAGCACCAGGTGAAGACAAGACAATTCGATTCAAAGTGACAAATGTGGGAAGTGGATATCCGTACTACCCGTCTCCATTAGATCCAACTACATCTATGTACAAGGTTCACATCAATCCAACAACAGGACAAGTTACTTGTTCAGATCAAACAATAACATTATCAAGAGGGCAAACGGGAACATTTTCGTGTACGTTCAATCCAACGTCAACTGTAACCAACAAGGAGGACATAACATTTACGATAAAACTAGACTACAACTACTGGCTTGACAAATCAACTTTCATAAAAGTGCTAAGGCCTTTGTAAGCGACTAACTCAACTAATCTCAGTTTTGCTTAAAGGATTTTAGGTATCAGTAATAGTCAACCCCTTACTTTTCTTCTTTTTATTTAAGATTAAAAATTAAAATTTGTTTACATGAAGAGATTGTTGATTCTATTATTTTTGATTTTTGTTATTCTAGTTTCTGGGTGTGTTGAACAGGAGACTTTAGTCGTGAGTGGGGTTAAAGATGGGATTGTAATAAAGGACTTCTCGTTTGATACTAGTAGAATATATGTTAAAGATTCAATTGGATTGAATTTAGAAATACAGAACATTGGTAGAGAAAAAGCTGAATTGAAAAGAGTGAGGATTTTTGGTGTTAATGCTGAAAATATACCTAGTGAATATAGATGGGGTAAAGGAGATCTTCCTGATGGTGGAGTTTCCGATAAATTTGATTTAGATACGACTGATTTTAGCACCATGAAAATCAGAACGATATTAGAACCTTCTGATCCTTCTATAAAATTTGAGGGGGGTTCAAGGTATATTAGATGGAGACCCAGAACCCCGACAAATATACAGGCTCCGACAAACTATGACTTTGGAGTGAGAGTTGAATATGAATATGAAACCAAATATACAGGAATTATAAGAATAGTTAATGAGGATTACCTTGAAACTTTACCGATCGAGGAAAGAAAGGTTTTAATCGATGCTGGTGGTGTTATCTCTTCATCTACTTCAGGTGGTCCATTGTCCTTAGCCGTTGCAACCGGTAGACATTTTATAACTAATGGAGGGGGAAGGAAAGAAATAAAATTTAAATTAAAGAATGAAGGTAGTGGATATTCATATTATGGTGATACGTTAGACTCAGATAGTATGTATAGAGTACATATTGACTCCTACCAAGGATTAGAGAACATGGAATGTACATCACTTGATGGTGAGGATGTGATAAAATTAAGTAAGGGGAAGGAAAGATTCTTTAATTGCACATTCACAACTTCATCAGCTACTTATAAGGTAGATAAAACTATCGTGATAAACTTTGGATATAAATATTATGTGGATGGTTCTACTTCTATAACTGTTAACCCATGATGGGTCCACCCGGAATCGAACCAGGCTCTCTACCGTTCTCATAGATTGTGAGGGTAGTGTCCTAACCGATAGACTATGGACCCTTAAAAATCAATTAATCTTCTCTGTGAATGAATTTTTAGGTTTTTTTGTTTTTCTTGTAGTCTTTGGAATTTTAACTCATCAAAAACAGGTTCTCCATAGACACCATCATATCCAGGGATGATTTTTACCTTTCCTTCTCTATTTTTCATTATCACATCGACCAATCGTTTCCTCGTCATTTTTTCTAATTCATCTCTTGGAACATACAAAAGAATATTGAACTCGTTATCAAATTTTTTAACCAGTTTATTAAACTCTGACCAGACTTTTTTAGAATAAAAAGTATCTATACTAAATGCTGTTTTAATTAATTCAGAAAGAGGTATTAGATCTTTAAACGGTATGGCATCTTTAGGAACGAATCCTTCTTCTCTATCTGCTAACTCTTCAACTCTCTCTTCCACTCCAACAGTCATCTTTCTTCCACATTTCGGGCAAATATCATTTATTTTCAAGGCTTGTTTGGGTGATAATCTTACATTGCATTTCCTATGACCCGTCCAGTGATACTTACCATAAGCAGGATTAACTTCGACCGTGAATAAAAACCTCTTCTTATCCTTCTTCTTTATCACTTCTAATATTTCCCAGTATGTAGGTTTTTTCAGATCAAAGACATTACATTCCCTTCCCAAACGCCAAGGCCAAGGACTGTGGCTGTCAGAGTTAGACATTAAAGTGAATTCATCAAGAGAAGACAACCTCCAGTTCATTAATGGGTCGCTAGACAAACCCGTTTCGAGAGCATATAAATGCTTAGTTTGATCCTGATAACAATCTTCAATAGCATCAAAACCAGATTTCGAGCCAAATACACTATACCAGGGGGTCCACACGTGCGCGGGAACAATTATTGTATCTTTATAAATTTCTATAATCAGCTCAACCAATTCTGGAGAAGTTAAGTTATTAAAAATAGGTCTTCCATCTATATCTAATCTTCCTTTTTTTCCTAGCTTTTCATTGATTTGCTCTGCTATTTCAAAGCTTGGAACATGGATAACATGGTGAACTTTCCTTATTTTGCCTTCTTGTGGATAAATCGTGCTAACTTCAACTGTTAACATCCAGAGAATATCTTCGTACTTGAATAAACCTGTTCCTTCTATCGGTTCTAATTTTTGTTTCAAATTTCTGAACCAGGCTGGAAATGTAAAGTCACCTGTACCCAGCAAGCTTAAACCCTTAAGTTTTGCGTTCTTTGCCAGCTGCTCGAGGTTCATTTTTTTACTGGTAGCACGACTGTGGAAAGAATGCAAGTGTAAGTCTGCAATTATTTTCATAGAAAGGTGTTTAATTTAGATATTTTTATTGATTTTCTTTTTTAAGTAAAACAACTGCAAATTCCTGATGCTCAAATGTCTTGATTGGATTTAAACCAAACTCTTTAACAAATTTTAGAAATTTCTTTAAGTCATATTTCTTCGATTGAAAGGCGAGAATATCCCCAAACCATGCTTCAACTCTAGCATCATGTTTATTATATTTCCAGTTTAATTCTCCTTCTAATTTTATAGAATTTAGAACAAGCTTCTTGAACAAAGTATTGTTCGCGTATTCAGAAAGAGTTTTTTCTGGGAATTTGTTTAAATGAATGCCCAATAAGAGTTGGTCTCCTTTTTTCATGTTTTTTTGAAAAATGGTAAAGATTTCTTTCTGTTGTTCAAAATTACCGATTGTATTGCCAAAACTGATATGAGTAGCGTTCTCAAACTTTGATTCTGAGAAAAATAAATCATCTTTGTTAAGATTTTCGAACAAATCGTTTACTCCTCTGAAGATTATCTCACTATTGGGATGACTGTACTTCAAGTTTCTCAATATCTGAACGAAATTCTTGATAAAAATGTCTATCGCGTCTACAGCTATAACTTCACTATACTTGGTATTTTCCAAATCCCATTTGATGATTAAAGTTTCGGTTTCTCCCATCCCAATGCCATAAAAAATCTTCAGGGTGTTGTTCAAAAGTGATTTTAATTCATTCTCGTTATCAAACAGTATCTTTAGTTCAGTGTAGGGGGTTTTGTGTGGATTTGCAAAGGCTGTTATTCTATACCAATTATCATAATTCCGAAACCATTGTTCTCCAGTAATCGACTTAAACTTTATCCCCTTAAGTAACCTTTCATCCAGAAGTTTCTTATTAATTCTGTTTATCACTAGTTCGTTTATGGGACTTGAAATTTCCTTCATTTTATCTACTAAGAAGTGGCACTATTAAAATAATAATTTTTTACCGTAATATTACGGCTTTTCGATTTCTTCAATAAGATCTGGTATCAACTTAGCTTCGGCCTTCCTAAGATGTTCTTGGAAAGTAGAAAGAGAAATTCCCATCGCTCTGCTCAATTTCTTCAAATGCGCTTTTCTTGGCACAGAATAATAACCATGCTTGATCGCAAGGTCGATTGCTTTCTTTTGTTGTTTAGTTAACCTGGGAGTTATTCGAGGGTAGTAAACATCACTCAATTTTGTTTCAGCAAACTTCAAAATTTTGACTTCAAAATCTTTTTTTATCTTCTTTAATTCGGTTATTAGATTGGTTAATACAGATCTATGGGCAGAAGCCAATTCCCAAATTTCATACCCTTGAGTATCCACGAGCACGGGTTTAACGTAGAACATCTCTGGGTTATAGAAAGAAGAGGGTATCTCTTTTCTGGGTCTTACTTCAATGAAGAATATTACGTTTTTCTCAACTTCTAGGTTTGTAATTCGTTTGTCTTTCTTCAAATCTTTTATGAATGATTTAATGTTTTCTTCCTTTCCAATTAAGTGATGCATTTGATAGGTGTAAGATTTTCCATGTTTCTCAAAAGGCATCAAACTCCAAGAGAAAGAAGTTACATTAAATTTTTTACATCTGTTTGCTATCGTGCAGTCGTGTTTTATCCTTAGTTTAGCGACCCACATGATAACCCATAATATTTCGGGTCTTTAAATAGTTTACCTAGTATCTCTAATTCCATCAGGAGTTATCTTGAACACACATTCCCCTGGTGGTAGATTGGGTGAGTCCATCATCTTGGCTATCCTCTTCTCTCCACTCGATTTTCTCAGATAAACTCGATAAGTTGCTTGATGGGCTAGAACATGACCACCGATCGGTCTGGTCGGATCACCGAACAGAATGGCGGGGTTGGATAAAACCTGATTAGTAACAAAAATAGCGATGTTATTCGAATCAGCCAAACGCTGTAGATTGTGCAACAACCTATTCAACTTCTGTTGTCTGGGTGCTAATTCTCCTCTACCGACATAATCTGCCCTGAAATGAGATGTGAGAGAATCTATTATCATCAATTTAATGTTTTTTTCCTGAATCATTTCACTGGATTTATCTACTAAGAAGATTTCATGATCTGAATTGTATGCTCTTGCCATGAAGATTTTCTTAAGGGCTTCTTCTGGATCCAATTTCATTGCTTTTGCTATCTGTCTCAATCTCTCAGGTCTGAATGTGGCTTCTGTGTCTATGAACAAACAGTTCCCGTTTAAGCCTCCCTTTTCAGGAGGAAGTTGGACATTGATTGCCAATTGAAAACCGATTTGAGATTTACCTGAACCAAATTGACCATAAGTTTCAGTAATAGCTTGAGTTTCCACACCACCACCAAGTAATTCATCCAAGGCTTTACTACCCGTAGATATCTTACCTATTTTCTTCCTCTGTTCCCAGACTTTATCTGCTGGTGTATAGCCCATCTCGAGCATCTGTCTGACATTGTTTATTATTTTTCCTGCTGTGGCTTGGCCTATTTCCAGGATGCTGGCGAGTTCACCAGGAGAAGCTACTGCTATGGACATGGGGTCTGTGAAACCCAATTCTGTTAATTTATCAGAAAGTTTAGGCCCTACACCTGGTATGTCCTCAAGATTAAATTTTTCTTTTTTCTCTTTTTTTGGCAATTTATTTCACCTGTGATAATGATTTAATTTCATTTATAAATGCCTTTGGAATGAAAGACTTCCAAACAGTTATTGAGAGAGAAATTACTTATATTTGTTTTGTTTTTTCAATTTTCTTTGGTTCGGAAAAGTGGTGGTAAAAAATATATTTAATTTAATCAATATCTAAGTAAGTGATAATTTGGTGGTGGAAATTCAAAAACTCACTAACTTGGCGATTGTTTTCATAACTTTAGCGATCGTGTTGCCCATAATTTTGCCTTTTTTACCTGCCTTTTCCTTTTGGTTAATCATTTTGTTATTATCAACGGTCTGGTTTTTTATTGAAATTAAGTTGAATTGGGAAAATAAAACAAGGATTAAAAAAGCGTTATACATAGGTTTGTTTTTAATGGTTTTTGATTTCGTGTTTGAAAACTTGGGTGTATACAACACTTTTCTTGGTCAGTGGAGGAGTTTTCATAGTTTATTCTTTGTCCTTAACGTGCCCATTGAAATAATTTTCGTCACTATATTGGGTGGTACAGCATGGGCACTCTATATCCCCAAAAAATTCAATATTTTCTACTCGTTGGGCGATATCTTACTTTTCTCGACGTATGGCATGGTTGGTGAATATATATTAAACTCTCATGGGGTAATGGAATATAGAGGAGGATGGATACCGAACGAATTTATAGGGTACATGATCACCTGGATAATTCTGCATATACTCGCGTATAAGATAGTTAAAGTTAATTTATCCAAATAATCGAATAAAAACTTTCTTTCATCAAGAAAGAGTCTTTAGTTCATTTATAAGTCTTTTACTCTCCCCTTCAATATCCAATTCCTCGACTTCATTAACAATTATTTCCAGAGTATCGAATATCTTATTCTTCTGAACTCTACCCCTCATGATTACTTCGTTGCCCAAAGCATTCTTTTTTATAAGGTCGATGGCCTCTTCCTGTGACATACTCAACAAAACAGAAGGATCTAAACCAGTAAGAGTTCTTGCTTGATCCCGGAAGAAAACTGATCTTATGCTGGCAGTTCCATCATCCACTATTCCTGAGATGATCATGTTATTCTCTGGCTCAACTTTACCGTGTTTAGAACATTCATAAATCCCGTCTTTTTCCTCAACCTTTGCTCTGCATTCAGGACATGTTTGGAATAAGGGGTTGACGTTGAATATCTGGACTACGTTTCCTTTCGTTTCATAGAATCCTTCTTTCAAATCTTTTATTGCAAGTCTCTTGAAAGTCTCAACAGTTGTCGTTTCATGGGGTATTGAACCATCATCCTCTACTTTCTCTAACCTCGCAAGCCTGGGCAATCCTACTTCAACACCACCGAAGACATTCTCCTTAGCTAAGGCGTTCTTCAATTCTACTACATCATCCTCCTTAACCTCACCTTCTTCCACCATAATGACCTGCTTATCCCAGAGTGGTAGCCTTATCTGGCCTGTTCCATCAGTCAGTATGAGGTTACAAACTTTGCCTTTTTTTCCACCCTTCCTCTCGAATTCTCTAGTTTCAGATATTTGGACTATCCTGGCTTTAAGGTTAATGTGTTTCATTCCTGGAACTATATCCTTTATGTTTAATTCCCTCTTCTTTGTGAAAACAAGGTTAACTCCTAAGTCTCTAGCGACTAGATGACCCGCCCCTTCCATAGAAACTAATCCAGAGAGCTCTTCATGTTTCTTCTTAATCCTTTCATAGATCTGTTTACGAGAGAATTTGGTTTTATCCTTCAATTCTTTTATTATCTCCTCTAAACTCAACATTCAATCACTTAAACTATAGGAGTAAAAATAAAAATAATTGTAATCAGGCAAGTTTCTTCCTGGCCAATCTTACATCCACGTCTAAGATTGTCTTTCTACCCGCATGCCTTGCTAAGGCCATGGATTCAGATGACAGGTCTTTAACATAATCAGAAATCACTTGGGCAAACTCCACTAACGCGGATTTAGAAACTCTTTTTGCTCCAGATTTCCTCAATAGACGTTCTAACGGCGCCAGAGGTAATTCTTTCTTAGATTCTTTCATGAAATCACGCTTCTTATATTTTTACAAGAAACGGAAGTATTTAAAGTTTTTATTGTTGATTTAAAAAGGAATTAGATTTTTATTAAGTTGAATGTTTATATCCTAGGTTAGAACAAAAATCTATCTTCTAGCACCTGCAAGGCAACTCTCTCTTTCCTTCATTTTTAATTTCCCAACAAGTCAAATCATCTTTTCTAAATGAGTCCATTAAATTGATTGGTGAAGAAAATAAAAAAGATTTAGAAATGGCACTTGACCAATTAAAGTTTATATTCGATTAGTAAGAACAAAAATTTAACTGATTCGATATAACTAAAACTTTCTCGATGCCCATAATAAGAATACGCCAATCACGATAACAATAATGTCTATTACAACTAAGTAATTGAACATTTCACGAATACTTTCGAATTCTAAATCTAATGATGCAAGATAAGTAAAACCGATTAGAATTAAACCAAAAACTATAGTACCAAAACCAGCTTTCACAAATGTTTCGCTAGTCATATATAGCTCTTTGTATTTTTAACTAAAATTACTAACGATTTATATTCTCTAGTAACAGATAAATGTCTAAATTCTTCAATCTCATTCAATGAAAATCCCCAAATTCCTTATTATCTATTCTATGAGCCAAATAGGATCTGTCATACTAACAGCAATAGGAATACATCTCGGGATAATGCGGGAAACAAATCCCCTCATCTTGGGTCTTTTGGACATCAATCCAATTCTCGGGTGGTCTTTTGGATTTATCACTATACTTCTCTTATATATAGGAGACTGGAGTTACAAGACTTCAGGACTTGGAGAAAGAGGTAAGAAGGCTTTCTGGTTGTGGTATTGGTTCATAGCTTTGTTCTTCTTCGTGAACTTCTTGAGGGAGTTGGTAATGTTTTTGTGGGTTATTTAATTAGAAATAAAATATTCTAATATGAAAAAATTACCAAAAGTCTCTGTAATAATTCCAGCTTACAACGAAGAAGAAAATATTGGAAGGTGTTTAAAATCAGCTTTAAGGCAAGATTACAAAAACCTAGAGATAATAGTTATTGATGATAGTTCTTCTGACAGAACTAGTGAAATTGTAAAGAGCTTGAAAGTTAAAATTATTAAAAATAAAAAAAATCTTGGGTTGGCGAAGTCATTAAATAAAGGAATTAAATCTTCAAATGGCGATATAGTCATTACTTTACATGCAGATTGCGAATTGGTTGAAAAAAAATGGATAAGTAAAATAATTAAATCCTTCAAAGATCCTCTAGTAGCTGGAGTCACCGGTAATCCTATATTTTATCTGGACAAGAGGTTATCTCTGTTTGATAAGGTGAATTTGTATTTTGCAGGTGCTTATGCGTCGATTAAATCCAATAAAACGGCCAATAGAGACTTACTAAACAACAAGTGTGATGCCTATAGGAAAGAATTTCTAAAAGAAGTTAAATATTTTAGCGAACGTTTTAAAACTTCTGGAGAAGATATAGATTTAACTTCAAAACTAAGAAAAAGAGGGTATAAACTTTTAATAAATCCAAATTGTCATGTTAAAATTCGATTATCCTCTCATCAAAGTAGTTTTATAAAATCTCTCAAAAAAAGGGTCACATATGGTAGGGTAATTCCTTACTTATTACTGCATCATTTTATAGGATTGATAAGGAATAGAACTTGGGTTATTAGAACCCTTCCTTATTTAGGGTATTTTTTGCTTTTAATTTTGTCTATTTTTAATCCATGGGTTTTATTGTTAGTCTTTTTAATTAATTTTATTATATCGGTAAAAATTTCAAAAATTTTAGGAATCCGGGCTTTTCTATTAACATTCTTGTTAACTCCAATTTATACAATAGTTTGGAATCTTGGTATAATTTATGGAATATTTATCATTAATGAAAAAAGAATCTAATTATGAAAAAATTACCAAAAGTCTCTATAATAATTCCAGCTTACAACGAAGAAGAAACATTAGGAAAGTTATTGGATTCTCTAATGAAATTGAACTATCCAAAAAAGAAACTTGAAGTAATTGTAGTAGATGACGGTTCTACCGATAGGACAGGTGAAATTGTTAAGAAATTCAAAAGAGTGAAACTAATAAAAGGGAGACATAAAGGTGTTGGAGCTGCTCGAAACCTTGGTTGGAAAAAATCTAAGAACGATATAATACTCTTTCTAGATGCCGACATGAAAGTAACTACTAATTACGTAAAAGAAATTATAAAGCCTCTTGATAAGCCGAGAGTGGCAGGTTGCGATCACGAAGAAAAATTGTTAAATAAAAAAAGTCTCATCTCTAGACTTTTATACCTAAGAAAAGTCCCAGGATGGAAAAGAAATCCTTTGGTTTTGAGGTCTGTTAAGAAAGAAATATTGAAGGAAGTCAAAGGTATAGATTCAGAATATGGTTATTTTGACGATCAAGTCTTGGGAATAAAAATTCTGGAAAGAGGTTACATAATAGTTAGGTCAAAAAAAGCTAAAGTTTGGCATCGAGAACCCGAAAGTTTAAAAGATTTATGGAGACAGTCCAGATGGATAGGAAAATCCATAATCTTTTCCTTCAAAGGTTACAAAAAAATGGCTCTCAAAAGAATTTTATTTCCTCTTCTGTGTGCATCCCTGCCCATTTACCTGATTTTTTTATTTCTAGCTTTTCCCTTCTGGTTTTTGGGAATTGTGGGATTAATCCTGTTCTTAATTATTGAAATTCAAAGATCAGTGAAGACGTATCAGATGACTAAATGGAAAGAATCTTTCTTGACACCTTTCTTTGATTTTGTTTCTATGTTCATGATTTGTATAGGAATAGTGATAGGTTTAATTAGTAAGGGTAAGCCTAAGATTTAATTTTAATCAAAATTGACCTTGTACAGTCTTATCTCAGAGTTACTGAAAACAGGTTCGAAGTGTTCTAGTCCTTCACCAGCGTACAAGAAAGACCTAGTGAAAATACTATCCTTGATCATCGGGGCAAAATATATCATCGACCTGAAGTCTGGCTGTAACCATACCAAACCATCTATCCTTTCTAAAGTCGTGTTAAGTCTTGACAAGTCAACATCTTGTCTTTCACCTTGATAAAAGAATGATAAATGATTTATCAAAAACTGGTTATTGTAGATTGGAATCAATTGACCATCCTTCTGAATTAATGCAATAGAAAGCCCGGCATAATCGTAGAGATAAACAGGATTACCTTCTTGGTCTTCTTTAGTCTCTCTCAGGCTGAATATCCATGGGCACCAAACCCACACACCTCTACCTTGATCAGCAAATTCACCACAAGAAACTTGACCGGGTTCTGTTTTTGGAGTCGATGCGCAACATACGCCAGGATTCCTCGCAAAATCATAATTGGATGATATAGGAGCCCTAAATCCACCAAAGTAATTCATCCATGTGAATTTTCCTATCAAATCACTGCTAGCTATGAAGTAGATTTCAGATGCAGGCTCACATGCTTCTTCTGGAACTATGTCGCCATATTTTTGTTTTACCTCCTCACATTGTTCTGGTGTCAACTGTTTGTATTTCTCTAATAGGGACAAAGCTTCCTCTTCATCACTCGTCGACATGATCCTGCCCATGTCTTGTATCCTCACATTATGATTGTAAGGTATACATTCTCCTGGTCCACAATGGGCACCATCGGCATGAACTCTTAAGTCTGTATATCCTGCTATAATATGACCAGGATCCCACCACGTTGTCACCAAAGCCTTTGGGTCAGCATTCTCCTTCAGCCAATCCAACATCTCAATCCAGTTTTGACCGACCTGCATCCCACCCATTTCCATCCCCATTTGTGTGACATCTGACATAGACATCAAACTTATGAACAGTATGAAACCAAATACGGTAGACTTGAAAAGAATTTCCTTTATGTTGTTTACCATATCAATTAAATTTCCAAGAACGTATCCAGCAGAAGCTGCTACAGAACAAGTGAATAATAGTGAGAACCTAACACCGTGTAATATCAAATAAAAAGTGAGAATCATCCACATGAACAAGAACACTTCTATCAAACTTATCCTAGTTTTCTTTAAAATCTTATATATTGCCGACACGGGTAAACCGAATATGGCAATAACCATCGGTATTAAACCTACCCTCCCTGCCACTTGAAAGAACCCATTTCTCGTGAATATGTTTATTGGTTGTAACTCAGCAACAGAAACATTAACTATCTGCGCACCACCACTTAAAAAACGAAATGCTGCACCAAATATGTCTAATAGATTCCCTCTACCGAGTAAAATCCCTGCAACATTTATAACAACCAACAGAATTATTAGAGGTAATAAGTTTTCTTTTGAATCCGATATCAGTTTTTTTATGTTAATCGTAAGGTTTCTTTCATGAATTATGTTTTCGATTAATCTAAACAATAAGAAACCTGGTATGTATAGTGCGAAGAATAAGATAATGTACCAACCAAACCACCAATTGTAAATAAACCAAATTGTTATCAATGTTGCTATGGCATAATAAAAGATTTTTTTCTTCCTTATAGCTAGAAATACTGAAAAAATAGTTAGGAATGTATAAAACACTACTACTGCATCTGTATCAGTATATCCTGCCATGGATACGCCAACAAAAGTAGGTGCTGCTATCGCGAATAAACCTGTTAGTAAGCCTCCCAATTCATTCGATAGTTCTCTACCCAGTAAGAATGCTGGTATGATTCCTAAACCCACCATAATGACTGGTGATAATTTTGCTGTTTCCATGAATGTGATCGTTGGTATGAAAAATGAGAGAATCTTATGAAAGAATGCCATCGTATAATGCCAGCCATTTATTCCCTCTGGTCTCCCTGGTGGAAAGAAACTTAAAAGATCCCATTTTGGTGGATTAAAGTTAAAATCTAAAATATCCTTTGCATACCTGTACATAAACCACGGATCGTAATCGAGAATGACTTTCGCATTTAACGTGGATGTTCTAGTCCAAGCTGCAAAATATACAAGACTTATGAGTAACAGAAGTGTTATCAATGAACTAATCTTTAACGTATATTCTTTCACTAAAATCCTCTCTTATTTTTTGGAATATAAAATCATAAATCTTCTGTATTAATTAAAATCTTCAAATGAAAATTAATAATGTATTAAATTTTTGTTTTTAATTGACATGTTCAATGAGTGATTATATGAAAATCTTGTTTACACATGAACTCTTCCCTCCAGATGTAGCTGGCGGTGGGGAGTTAGCAGTTTATGAAATAGCAAAGAGATTGAAAAAAGAAGGAATAGAAATTAAAGTCTTGACCACTGGTGATCCTAGAATTAAAGAATATGATGGAATACCTACAATACGTTTGCCAATAAACCGTTATCTCATGAACCTTGCTTTCTATTCGATCTACAAGCATTCGAAAGACATTGATTTAATTCACACTAACAATTATAACGCATGTTGCCCTTCATATATCGCAGCCAAATTGTCGAAAACCCCTATATTGTGTCATGTTCATGAAGTTTACAATGAAAAATGGTTGCAGATGAGGGGACTGATTTGGGGTAATATATCCAGAATGATTGAAAGATTACAAGTTAATCATGATTTCAATAAATTCATTTTCTTTAGTGAACATATGAGAAATTCTGGTGTCGATATAGGTATTCCCTCAGAAAAGACAGAAGTTATAAAACCTGGTGTTGAGTTTAAAAAATTCAAGATGAAGAAAAAAGAGCCGTTCGTTCTTTTTGTTGGGAACTTGATTAAAAGAAAGGGTTTAGATTATTTAATACAGGCGGCAGGAGATATTCCCGACATAGATTTTGTCATAGTTGGTAAGGGAAAAGAAAGAGAAAGATTAGAAACAGTGGCTCCAGAAAATGTTAAGTTTCTTGGTTACGTTTCAGATGAGGATTTGATAGACTTGTATTCGAGAGCATTGATATTTTGTTTACCGTCGATGGGAGAAGGTTTTGGTTTAGTCTTATTGGAAGCTATGGCATCTGGTTGTGCTGTCGTATCAACAATGCCTCTAGATTATGAAGGTATCAATGTCAAAATTGGTGATATTGTAGAATTAAAAAATGCTCTTAAGTCCTTATTAGGTAAACCAAAAAAAACTGAAAAAATGGGGAGAAAAAACAGGAGAAAAGCCAAAGAATATGATTGGGATAAGTTCATCTCAAGATTAATAGAAATCTATAAAGAAGTTTCCTATGAAGTCTGAAAATATTCTTTTAAAAATCACTAACATTGAAAAGGTATTTAAAATAATTAAATGATTAATCATCCTATATGAAGAGAGAGAAACGTTTTAAGCATCAAAACCAGATATATTCAAAGTATAAAGAATTGAATCAAAATAAATATTATATCTTCAAAGTTTACGACCTAATTAGAAAATTAAATAAAACCTATAAATTTAAAAATTTTTTGGATGTTGGTTGTGCTGATGGTTCTTTTTCAAAAAAGTTGAAAGATGATTTTGATTTTGACGCACATGGGATTGACATTTCCGGAGGAGCTATAAAACTGGCACTTAAAAAAGGTATAAAAGCCACAGTACATAATTTAGAACATAAATTACATTTTGAAGATAATTTTTTTGACTTGATCTTTTGTTTAGAGGTTATAGAGCATATTTATGACACGGATTTTCTCATCCGTGAACTTAAAAGAGTTCTCAAAAATAAGGGTATATTGATAATCTCTACACCAAATTTAGCGTCCCTATTAAATAGAGTAAAAATAATACTCGGTAAGTATCCGTCTTTTGTTCCTGAATTCAATATCCAAGCAGGACATATAAGGGCTTATACGGTTCCAATTTTATCTAAACAGCTAGAGAAACATAGTTTAGAAATTCTGATAAAAACATCTCCAAACATTACTTTTCCTATGACTAACCCAAAAATACCTCGAAAATTTAAAAAAATTGCAACTAAATTAGGTGATTTTTTTCCGACTCTTGGAAGCCATATGATTATAGTAGCTCGGAAATAGGATGTTAATATTTCTTGAATAAATAAAAAATACCAAAGACTAATCCGATACTCCATGCCAATGTCCGAACCAAATATAAACCAAAAAAGAGTATAATATCAGCTATATTTCTAGTTAACTTGAGAATATCAATTAGGTACAAAATAATCAAAAAAGTAAATAGAATCTTAGATAAAACTAAGAAAGTCTCATAAAATAATCCAACAAAAAGAAAAAAACAAGCGGACAAAAAAATAAACTCCCCACATATCATGGAAGGTTTAGATATTTGATCCCCAGTTGACATTCTTTTATGTTTCAAATATAGTAAAGGCATATGTTTACCATACCTAAACTGTTGTTTGAAGAAACTTCTCCAAGTTGGCCTGTGGTAATGATAAACTACAGCCTTGGGAGCATACTTAATTTTACCGTACTCTCTTAACCTATAACCCCAATCGGTTTCTTGAGCAACGTCAAATCTCTCATCAAATTTAACTTTTTTTGCTATATCTGTTCTAACACATAAGTTCATGGTAGGTCCCCTCGTTATGAATTTTGGGAATTTTTTAAATCTGTTCTCCAATTCCAGTCCTATCAGTCTTTGTAGCTCATTGACTTTCTTAGGAGTTGAGCAATAACCAACAGAAGCAACTATATCTTCAGATGTTAATTGAGAAGTGAGATTCTTTAACCATTTTTTATCGACAACGCAATCAGCGTCCGTCATAGCTATTAATTCAGTCTTCACTTTCCTAATCATGAAATTATGGGCTTTAGCTATATTTCCTTTAATTCTTTCAAGTTTTATTTTTTTAGAATGCTTTTTCTTCATTTTTTTTAGAATCTTAAAGGTCTCATCATCTGAATAACCGTCTGTTATGTAAATATTATAGTGTGAATAATCCAGTCTCAATAAAGATTCTATACAATCTTTAATCGTATTTTCAGCGTTCTTAGCTGTTACCAACACTGTAACTGAAGGGTATTTTTTCATTTATACCATATTTCTTTTCAGTAAGTATGACAAATAATCTTTTGCTGCATTCGCCAATCTCACTATCTCATCAGGATCCATATTATGGAGAATGTTTTGAGCCATCCATCTTGGAGAACTGTAGAATCTGATCATTAACTCATCTCTCAGTCTTTTGATTTCCTTGTTCGTTAGATTAGGATAACTAACTATATGGGCCAGCTGACCATTTTCATCTAACCACTCATCCCAATTCTTTACTACTAGATAACTATTTTTCTTACACCATTCATAGAATTCTGTACCTGGAAAGGGGACTGCCTGCTGGAAGAAAACCATGTCTGGATTTAACTTCTTTGCAAATTGAAAAGTCTGCTCCACAGTTTTCTTCGTATCTCCTGGTAAACCAATCATGAAACAACCGAATATTTTTAATCCAAGTTTCTTTGCATCTCTAGTAAATTTTTTTGCTTGTTCAGTTGTCATACCTTTCTTTATGTTACGTAGAATATCATTGTTTCCACTTTCATAACCTATTATCAACATACGACAACCAGCTTCTTTCATATTCTTTAAAACATCGAATGGGATATCTGCTCTAGCATTGCAAGACCATACTAAATCCAGGTTCCTTTGTTTTATCAGTTCACATATCCTCATAACTCTTTTCTTATCTACCGAAAATGTATCATCCTCTATGAATATTTCCTTGATTTGAGACAGATTCTCTTTTATCCATTCTAACTCATCGACAAAATTTTCTGGGCTTCTCGTTCTAAAAATCCTTCCTGAAAATGTTTGTGGGAGTTGACAAAAAGTACACATGTTTGGACAACCCCTTGAACTCCATATTTGTATCATAGGATGTCTTGCTAAAGCATAACGATAATCTTCAACGTCTAGAAACTTTTTGTAAACCTTTGAAACAAAGGGTAAAGCGTCTAGATTCTCGATGTATGGTCTATCCCTATTATGAAATATTTTTTTGTTCTTTTTGTATGAAATTCCTGGAACTTTCCTTAAACCCTTACCATTCTCTAAACAATCTGCGATCTCTGGAATAGTATAATCATATTCTTTCCTTGCTATAAAATCTACAGTATCCGTCATTTTCAGGGTTTCTTCAGGTAAAGCAGAAACATGAGTGCCTACCAAAACAACCTTGACATCAAGATTTTTTTTCAATTCTTCTACAAATTTTAAATCTTTAGTAATACTTGGTGTTGTAGTTTCAATTACTAACAAGCTTGGATCAAATTTAATTATTTCATTAATAGTTTTTTGTTCGTCCCAGCCTTTAGCGACAGCATCGATCAGTAATGGTTCATGTTTTGTTTCCATTAACACTCCTGTAACATACGATAACCAGAAAGGATAGTACAGAGTACCGGATTTAGTGAGTTCGGGCCATCTACTATCTCTACTCAATTTAAACCTGAAGGGTGGGTTTAACAGTAATATTCTCATTCAATCATCTTAAATTCTTTAAATGATTTATTTATAAACAATCTTTTGATTTAGATATTAAAATGAAAAAAGAAAAAGTTGTTATAATAGGTTTCGATGGAGCTACTTTTAATATTATTAAACCTCTAGTAGAAAGGGGTGAATTACCGACTTTCAAGAGATTCATGAAGAAAGGTGTCTACGGTAATTTAAAGAGTACGATTCCACCTGTATCTGCACCCGCTTGGGTATCTTTCATGACTGGAATGAATCCTGGAAAACATGGTATATTTGATTTCAGACATTGGAGTGTTGAAAAATATGATCAGAGTGAATTAGTTGATTCCACAAAAATAGACGGATTAAAGATTTGGAATATATTGAATTCTTTTGGAAAAAAAGTGGGAGTAATAAATGTACCTATAACCTATCCCCCTGAAAGAATTGATGGTTTCATGATAACAGGTATGTTGACACCTTCTCTGGAGAATTGTACATACCCTCCAGAGTTAAAGAACAAACTCAAAGATTACATTATCGATATAGAGTCGAGTGGAAAGTTCTTACCCCCTTTTGGAAAAATAAACAAAGAAGGATTTTTCGAGGAATTAAACAAAATGGCTGATAATAGACTCAAAAATGTTTTGAAATTGTTAAAAAAGGATTGGGATTTGTTCATAGTCGTGTTCAGATTTTTAGATGCGGCACAACATATTTTCTGGAAAGATAAAGAGTATTTGGAAAAACTGTATAAAAAGGCTGATTATATATTAAAAACAATTCAAAAAAAGATTGATGCTACATTTATCGTGGTGAGTGATCATGGGTTTGAAGCAAAATCTAAAAAAGATGTTCACATAAACGATTGGCTTAGAATCAATGGATATCTGAAAACAAAAAAGAAAATAAAGACTACAAGATTCAACAAAAAGAAAATTTTAAGATTTCTAAATTCATCAGGATTACTAAATCTAGTCTGGAAGATAATTCCCAGTAAAATCAAGGAAGGAGAAATCCATGAATACAAAAATATTGATTGGTCCAAAACAAAAGCATATTTCTCACCTAAACACTTTGCATTTCCTTGGATAGGAATCGAAATAAACCTAAAAGGTAAAAAAGAAAAGGGTATAATTGATCCTGAAAATTATGAAGAATTGAGAGATAAGATTATAGAAAAATTAAACAGGTTGGAAAATCCAGAAATAGATGAAAAGGTTGTTGAGAGAATCTATAGAAAAGAGGATATATATAAGGGTAAATATTTAGATGAGGCGTCAGATATAATCATCAAATTTAAATATCCCTATAGAGGTGAAAAAAGTTTAGGAAATCCTGAATTTATTACGCCAACTATTGAGAGTAATATCAAGGGTGAACACGAATTCAACGGTATTTTCATAGCATCAGGACATAACATAGTTAAAGGGAAGGAAATAATGAATGCTGAGATAATTGATATGAGTCCAACTGTTTTGTTTATATTCGGATTACCAATACCTGAAGATATGGATGGTAAAGTTGTGGAAATGTTCAAATCTAGGTTTAGGAATATCGAAAGGGAAATTAAATCAACAAAACTAAAAAGAATAAAAGAAATGGAAATCATCAAAGAGAAGATTGGAAAGTTTTGATTAATTAAATTTTAATTAATCTCTAACTATAATTAAATCAAGTTGAATTAAATGTCAGAAAGAGAGATAACGATAGAAATAAAGAGCCCAGAAGTTCTGATAACAATAATTACTCTTTTAATTTTTTTCTTTTTAGACTTGCAAGTAATGTTCAACAATCCCGTAGTCTTCGGTGATGAAGGATATCATGGGAGAGTAGCCCAGTTAATAGCTAAAAATGTGGAATACCCAGTCTGGGAACCTGTCCATTATACAAAATTAGAAAAAAATGCATTTGCTAGACAACCATTCTTACACTTTGTGATAGGAAGTTTTTTGTTCATTTTCGGAGGTTACGAGGGGTTAATAAGATTTTTAATACCATTCATGGCTTTTTTAACTGGACTAGCTGTTTTTATATTAGGAAAGGAATTGTATAACAAGAAAGTGGGTTTTATAGCTTCTATAATATCAGTAACCATCCCAGCCTTTGTAACTTATTCAGTCTTAGTGTATACAGATGTTTTGGTGACTTTGTTTATGGTCATGTTCTTCTTGCTCTTTGTTTTGTATTCGAAAAAAAATAATAAAATTTATTTGGTCGCATCGGGGATATTCGGTGCACTGGCCTTCTTGACTAAAGTATCTGGTTTTGGTAGTTTTATTTTTGTTTTCTTTGTTTTCATCTATTATCTCATAACAAAAAGACAATTCAAAATTTTCAAGGATTATTTTATATTATTTATAATTTTAATCTTAATTTCAAGCACATTCTTTATAAGAAACTTTTACTATTTTGGAACACCTATTTGTGGTTTTCCCATTTTTTCAGAGTTTTTATCCACTGAAGGTTGTAGGATAGATAATTTTGAATCAAAATATAATTTTGAGGGAAGAGGTCCAGATGTTGGAACCGAGCAGAGTTTATACAAAATGGGGATAATGAATTATTTGAACTTTGCATATGGTTATATTCCTATATTCGGTTTCCTTGGTAATTTTGTTATTTTGGGTTTATTTGCTGGATTGTTTATATTATTATCCAATAGAGGAAAAAATGACATCTTCATTCTGTTAATTTTGTTAATATTTTTAATTGTTTTTATTTATGTAGCATTTGGTAGAGCAGAAGATACTGCCAGATTTACTTTGGCATGGTCTCCTTTTATAGCTATAGTTTCAGCAAAATGGTTTGAAGAAGTTTATAACTTCATCAAAAGATATCAAAGATACCTCGCCTTAGTAATCTTTATTTTTGTTATAGTTTTGAGTTACCAAAATTTAAAGGATAAATTGGATGTGATGGCAAAAGTAAAACAATTCTCACCTTCCTTTTTCGAGGCTTGTGACTGGGTTAAAGAAAACTTACCTGAAAATGTAACTTTAACACTGATATGGGGCCATAGGGCTGTTTATAATTGTGAAAGGAATGCCGTAGGACACTCTGCAGATATCTTTTTGAGTAGAGACATAAATTACACGAAAGAGGTAGCAGAAAAGCTTGGTATTACACATATTTTTATTCAGAAATTTGGTTTGAGTTTTGACAAAGCTTATTCAGAGCAGTACAAAGTTGATTCGCTTCAGTTCTTCGAAGAACATCCTGAAACCTTTAAGAAAGTGTACGAGAATGGTCCACCGTTACAGCAATGTATACAACAAGGTGGATGTGATGGAAATATAATATATGAAATTGTATTATAGATTGATTGAATAGTTATTTTATTTATAGGATCTTTTAATAAAGTTTGATAAATACTTTCTTAATCCTTTTATCTCATTTTTAAAGATGGGTAATCTATCAGATAGAAAATCTAAAACTTTTAAATCCTCCTCTAGATAGAAGTTGAGTTTAAAAAGAATTAAAACATAGATTAAACCTGCGCCCCCCATTAGAATTCCGGCCACCCAAAAACTCTTTACATAAGACTTGAATAAAGTTAAGAAAAGTGCTGGAGCGAAAATTGCCAGAACTATTCTCCCAATGTCTTTAAGGGGCAAATTTAAACTCAAATATTTTCTTATGAAAATAAAACCCGAAGAGAAGATTATGATTGAAGTTATTAAGTAAATTATTGCTAACCCCATACCAGAAAAGTAATAAGTTAGGGGTATTGCTAAAGAGAGATAAATTAATGTTGAAATTATTTGAATATTCCTTCGAACTTTGGGTTTTCCTATCGCGTACAAACTCATAAAAAATAGATTACTTAATCCTAGAAACATCCCTGCTATTGTTAAAAAAGGTAAGTATATTGCTCCAGGTAAGTATTCCGAGCTTGAAAAGAAAATAATTACCTGTTTAGAAAATAGAATTAGAAAAACTGCTAGAGGTAATATAATGAATAAAGAATATCTGAATACTAGTCTCACCAAATAATTCCTTTTTATCTTTTTATCCTTGTCAACATCTAAACCTGAAATTATCGGAAATAAAGCCATGGAGAGCATATTTGGGATAACTTGTAAGAAAAGAGAGACAGTACCAGCTATAGCAAAGAATCCTGTGATTTCCAAAGATTTCATAAGTGTTAAAATTATGTATTTAGTTTTATCGAATAGAATTGAAAAAACATTAGTTATGAAAGATGGTTTAGAAAATCCAAAGATTTTCTTTTTATCTATCTTTGCTTTTTTAGAAACAGTAAAAAAATCTTTATCAATTCTTGTTAAAAAAATCAAGAAGTAGCAGATGATTAACCCAATTAAAGGACCGAATAAACCAAAACCTAGAAATATTAAGATTAAGGGAATGATGACTTTTATCAAGTGGCCAATAAAGTTTGTTAGAAAGAACTTCTTCATTTTTTGAAATCCATAATAAAAACTACCCCAAATTGTACTTATTGAACTAAAAAACATTATAAAGGAAGCCAATAATATCACTTTTGGTTCCAATTTTAAATAAGATGATAATTGGGGGGAGAGGATAATTAAAATCAATACAAGACTTATAGATGTAAAAGTAACTATTTTCAAAGAATAGTTTATTACTCCTTGAACTTCATCTTTTAATCCCTTTTCTAATAATTCTGATATTAGTTTACTCGACGAAAATCCCAATCCCAATACAGCTAAAGGTGTTAGTAAAAGGGAAAGTTGAATAGAGAGAGCTATTATACCATAAGATTCTGGGGAAAGAGTTTTTCCAATAATAAACCAAAAAATCATTGAAAATAAAGCGATAAAAAACCAATCTAAAAAGAGATAAATTGTGTTTGAAATTAATTTATCTTTAATTTTCATCAAAATAACCTGTTAACTTTTACAATTTATTAATCTTTGAGAAGAAATATTAATCCACATAAAATCCCTAGCCCAATTGCAAAATTCCTCAAAATTATTATGGTTGGTGAAAAAAATCCAGTCATTTTATCCTTTTTGATAATTCGAAAGGAAAGAGGTAAGGTTAATAGAAAAGATAAAATAAAAATGGTTAATCCATAAAAAAGTGGAATTAAACCGAAAAAATTTAATGTTAAAAGGATTAAAGAAAGTCCTAAACAAGCTGTTTCAAGATAAATAAATTTGGGGGTATAAGAGTGTTTAAAAATCTTCTCTTTGTGTTTTTTGTATAAATGTATTCTCCAAAAACCTCTCCAAAATTTTTGTTTGATAAATTTTAGAATGGTGTCTGGATGTCTATGATAAACGAAAGCCTGTGAATTGAAAACTATCTTATAACCTTCCTCCGCTATCCTAAACGACAGTTCAGAGTCTTCACCTGAGGAAGTTGGAAAAGTTATGTCAAATCCTTTAAATTTTAAGAGGATATCTTTCCTGTAACCAGCTGAATATGTCCCAACAAAATCGATGTTCTTTTTATTTTTCATTCTCCTATGTCTCTCAGCAATCTCGTAACCAACAAATCTTGCAATCAAACTCTTTTTGTTCAATGTTCTATAAGTTCCACCAACCCCTACTATATCCCCATCCTTAAAGGGTTTTATCATATTTTTAATCCAATTTTTATCTGGAACGCAATCAGCATCAGTAAAGAGGATTAAATCTCCCTTAGAATGTTTAACACCTAGATTTCTTGCTGCTGCTGGTCCTCTGTGTTTTTGTTTAAAAAGTTTTACTCTCTTAAATTTTTTAATCATCTCTTTGGTACTATCATTAGAACCATCGTCAACTACTATGATCTCGTAATCATTTTTAGAATAATCCTGACTTAATAATCCTTGAATTGTCTCTTCAATTGTTTTCTCAGCATTGTACGCAGGAATTACTACTGATACTTTTGGTCTCATAACTATCTGTTAATAATTTAAATAAATATTTGAAAAAGGTTTTACCGGACTTGAATGTCCTCTTTGTCTCATTCCAACTTCTTATCATGAGCTTAAACCTTTTCCAGAAATAGTTTGGTCTTAAATAGAATTCCACTCTTGCCTTGTCACATAATTTGATTAACTCTTCATTCGTTAAACCTGGCCTTGAAATCATGCAATTATGCCACCCCTCTGGTGTTAACCATTTCAAATAGTCTTCAGTTACCAAAAAACCATTCTCCTTGGCCCATTTATAGGCTTCAGTTCCAGGATAAACCATAACAGGATAAAACTGTGCTGAATCAGGATCTAATTCCTTTGCAAATTCTATTGTTTGTCTTATCGTTTCTTTTGTATCGTGTGGTAAACCAAGTATAAAACAACCATGAACCATTATTTCGGCTTTCTTAGCGTTCTCTGCAAATTCTCTGATTTTTTTTAGGGTTGTTCCTTTATGGACTTTATTAAGAATTTCTTGACTTCCACTTTCATAACCAACACACAACAGACGACAGCCAGATTTCTTCATCCATTTTAGGGTTTTCAGATCTACATCAGCCCTTGAATTACATGCCCATGTGATATCAAGTTTTCTTTTTATTATTTCTCTAGAGAGATCTTGGCACCTTTTCTTATTGACAGTTAAGGTATCATCCTCGAAAAATATCTCCTTGACATTAGGAAATTCGTTCTTAATATATTCTAATTCATCAGCAATATTTTTTACAGTCCTAAATCTATATTTATGTCCTGATAATACTTGTGGCCAAACACAGAATGAACATCGATAGATACAGCCCCTACCAGATAAGATGGTTATGACTGGATGAAGATTTGCAGCATAGAAATAATCTTCTATTACTAGATGTCTTTTGTAAACGCCAGAAATGAAAGGAATTTCATCTAAATTTTCGATAAATGGTCTCGTCGGATTTTGAATGATTTTTTCATTCTTCCTATAAGTTATTCCCTTTACTCTACTTAGATCCTTTCCTGATTCTAAAGCCTTTGCTAGTTCTAGAATAGTATAATCATACTCATGCCTTGCAACTGCATCTATCTTTTTACTCATTTCCAAAGTTTCTTTTGGTAACGCACTCACATGCGTTCCAACAAGTATCACAAAACTATCAGTAGTATTCTTAACTAGTTCTGCAACTTTTACATCGTTATGAATACTTGGAGTACTAGTATCGATTAAAACAATATCAGGAGAGAATTTTTTGGCAATATTCAATATTTTTGAAAGATCAAGGCCCCTTGCTGGAGCATCTATTAGTTTAATGTTGAATCCTTCTTTTTCCAAAACACCTGTGGTGTATGCCAACCATATTGGATAATAGATTGTTCCACCCTTGGTCACAGCCGGAGACCTAGAAGTACGAGAAAATTTTGGTAGGTATGGGGGGTTCAGATTAAGGATTTTCATATTCATTACTCCTAAATTAAAAATTTTTTATACTTAATACTCCCATAGAATCTGACGAACTTAACTGCTATTGCATAAATAATTCCACCTAAAAATATGAGAATCTTATGAAAAATTGATTTGGGCTCTAAAAGAACAATTTCTTGGGGGCTTGATAAACTATATTTTCTTTTTCTTTTATATCTAGACCAGAGACCAGTAGCTATTTTAAAATCTCTTATGGGATGTCTGATGAATCCTAATTTTATGTCCAAAAATACTTTAGTTTTTTCTGGATGTTTTTTATAGAGTAGTACATCAGATTGATGAACAAATATCCTTTTTAAGGCATATTTTATTTTTGCCTTGATTGTTTTGGGAGATTTATGTAAATGCCTAAATTTGGCATTAGAACCCTTAATCTCATAACCCCCATCCAATGCTCTAAATAACAAATCGCTATCTTCCCTATATGCAAAGGGGAAATTTTCATCAAAATATCCAACTTCATCTATAACTTTCTTAAGAAAGGCTGTACTCGTACCACCACCCAAGCTATAAGATGTAGTTACACCAATGTTGTCGGAAAATTTAGAGACTAGTTTTCGTAGCCAATCTTTTTCAGGTATACAATCATCATCCATTATAACTATAATTGGAAACTTTGCCATTTTTATTCCAATGTTTCTAGCAGTGGCTGGACCAGAATTTTTTTTTAAATTGTGAGACTTAATTTTTTTATAACTAGAAAATTTTTGAAGAATTTGTTTTGTGTTATCTGTACTTCCATCGTTTATAACAATAATTTCATGGTTATATAGGTAATCTTGATTTAGCATACTATTTAGAGTTTTTTCTAATATATCACCTCGATTATAAGTTGCAATAATAATACTCGCATTTTTTTTATTCTTCACGTTAATCAATTGATTATTTAATACAAATAATTTAATAATCATTCCTAAACATAGAATTCAAAGGGACAAACTAATAAAATGATGAATAAAGATTAATATATTTCTTTGCAACTTTTTCTATTGTGTAATTACTTTTAACTTCCCCAAATGCTCTTTTAACGAGTAAATTCACAAGAGTTTTGTCGGTTAAAGCTTTTATTATTCCATTTGCTATATTTTGAGGGTCTTTAGGTTTTACCAAAATTCCACAATCTTTCAATATGTACTTCGCCTCACCAGAATCTGTGCACACGATTGGTGTCCCAGAGGCCATAGATTCTAATAGGGTTATACTCGTTGTTGGTTCATATACAAAAGAATGAGGAAGTACATCAGCTATTTGCTGTAATATCAAAGCTTCTTTATGAGATAAAACTCCTAAAAAAATAATATTTTCAGAAATTTTCATCTCATTTACTAACTTCTCCAAGAGCGGCCTGCCAACACCATCTCCAGCTATCAATAGTTTTGTATTAGGAATTTCTTTAACTATGTGTTTCATAGCACGTATGATATAACTTATTCCATAAACATTGGTTCTATAAAGTGGTTTAGTTATAACGATTGTATTTTCATTTCCAATGTTATAATGTCTTTTAACTTCCTCGGTGTTTACTCTTTTTGGTATCTCGTCAAAATCTATACCACCAGAAATTATTTCAATCTTTTCTTTTGGAACCCCCCACTTAATGAAAAATTCTTCTACCATAAATTTACTCCAAGAAACAAGTTTATCGTATTTTAATTTTGTAATAAAGTTTTTTTCAAAAAACATGACTACCCTTCCATGAGAAGTAGGATAATTACTTGCCATTTCCTTTACGAGTATATGTGGTTTTTTTGTTTTTAATTTTGCTATATGACCCAAGAAACCCGGGAATAATTCTTGAGAGTGTATTATGTCATACTTATTTTTACTGATAATTTTTATGATTTTTGACAAACCCAACAAAGGAAATTCAAACTTAAAGAACCCATGTTTCCAGAAAACAGGTACAGTATATAGATTGATCCTTTCAGAAAGGAGAGGTGAAAGATTTTTCTTAAAATGTTGAAATGTTAAAACATCTACATCTATATCATCCTCTATAAATTCTTTAACTAAGCCTTGGGAGAAACTCCCACTGGCACTTTCATCATCAAAAGACTGAGTTATATAAAGCAATTTCATAAAGACCTTATTAAGTTAGAAAATTTAATATCTTATTGATTTTCCCATTCTTGTAATTTTTCACTTATAATTCCAAATATTTTAGACTTTTTTTTCTCTCTCTTCTTAACTTTTAATTTTCTTGTTTTTTCTATGGCAAATTCTAAATCTTTTATATCATATACTGGAATTACTTTTCCTTCTTTCCCCATTACTTTTGAAATTTCTATTTGATGATCATCTGTGTGCTCAAAAAATTTTTTATATCTTGGTACAACTATTACTGGTTTTTCAAGTTTTAAAGGAATGACTATAGAACCTATACCACCATGAGTTATTACTATATTTGATTCTTTACAAAATTTTATAAAATTTTCAGGGTCAACAAACCTGAACCATTTACAATTTTTGGGAATATAATCACTGTGTCCAATCTGTATTATCACATTTTCCTTAATCTTATCTTTACCCACAAGCTCATCAACGGCTTTAATAAGTCGTTCAAATCCTTGATAATGTGTACCAACAGTCACAAAGATCAAAATATCGAACCTCCATACTTTGCTTTTTTATAAAATTTTAGCAAAGGTCTCCATTGAACAATAAACAAATCTGCTACTATATATCCAAGTTTTCCAGCAAGGGAAGGACGGTTAACCCTAGAAAAAGATTCTATGTAAATAACCTTTCTCATAAACAGTTTTGCCAAATAACAGATAGGAATTGTAACACCGGCACCAGTGGAAATTATAACATCTGGCTTTTCTTTTAAAAAGATGAATATACTCTGAAAAAAAGATATAAGCGTGTCGAGGGGGTTTCTCTTCGGATTTTTAATGAAGTATACTCTTTCTTTCTTTTCTAGGTCTTTAGTTGTGAGTTTTTCAAATGTTAGAAAAAAATGGTTATATTTCTTGTAGATTTTTTTCAATTGTAAAATTTGGAATAGATGACCACCTGGACTACACGTTAAGCAAATTTTCATGGAAATCGTCTTAAAAAATAGATAACTTATAAAAGATAAAAGTATAAAGCATCTAAAATATGGAAAAATGAAATTACCATTAAACAAAGTAAAGATTAAAGATGTTGGGTGATGGATTATGAAAATATTGGGAATTCATGATGGACATAATGCTTCTGCTTGTTTATTAGAAAACGGGAAAATAAAATGGGCCCTACAGGAAGAAAGATTAACTAATGAAAAAAATAGGGCAGGGTTTCCAAAGAAAAGTATTAAAAAAATATTGGAATTAGAAAAAATAAAACCAAAAGATATCGACTTCGTTGCAATGGCGTCAAAACATACTCCAATGAGATCCTCAAGAAAAGAGAGATTAAAAAATTATGAGAGGGCTAATACATTCTCAAGAAAAGTTAAAGAAATTCTCAGAGAGACTTTCATTTATGACTACTATACAAAAAAACACCAGAGAAGAAGAATAAATAACCTTAAAAGACTTGATTTTTCTGAAAAACAAGTTATTTTTATAGATCATCATCTTTGTCATGCTGCTACAGCTTACTTTGGCTCACTCTGGAGAAATGATGTTTTAGTTCTTACAAACGATGGAAGAGGAGATAAACTGTGTGCAAGTGTCTGGTTGGGTAAAGATGGTTCTTTAAAAAAAATTTCTGAAACGAAAGAAGGAAATTCAGTCGGTGATTTATATGCAAGAACGACGTTCCTATTGGGTTTCGTTCCTCTAGAGCATGAATACAAATTAATGGGAATGGCACCCTATGTTAAGAGCGATAAATGGAAAAACAAGTGTTATGAAATATACAAGAGATATTTGTCTGTGAGTGGTTTAGAAATCAGAAGAAAAATACCTGAAAAAACTTACATGATTCTTTCCAGACTAAAAAAGGATTTGGAATATCTAAGGTTTGACTGGATATCGGCTAGTTTGCAAAAATTTACAGAGGAAGTCCTGGTTGGTTGGGTTAAGGCTTGGGTCAGGAAGACTGGTATTAAAAGGGTTTGCTTGGCTGGTGGTACGTTTATGAACGTTAAAGCCAACAAACTAATATCTGAGTTGGAGGAAGTAGAAGAACTTTTTGTTTTTCCAAGTTGTGGCGATGAATCCATATCTATAGGTGCAGCTTATTGGGTTTACCACAAAAAAACTGGTAAACCAATTGAACCTTTGGGAAATATTTATTTTGGGCCGTCCTTTACTGATTCAGATGTTAAAAAGACTCTTGAAAAGGAAAAATATAGGTATAAGAAATTTGAAGATATTGAAACAGAAATCGCCAGACTATTAGCTGAAGGTAAGATTGTAGCAAGATGTAGAGGGAGATTGGAATTTGGTGCAAGGGCTCTAGGTAACAGGTCTATACTAGCAAACCCTTCAAATAGAGATGTAGTTAGAATAATAAACGATATGATTAAGAATAGAGATTTTTGGATGCCTTTTGCACCGAGTATTCTGAAAGAAAGGGAAGGGGATTACATAAAAAACCCAAAGGAAATAGAAGCTCCCTACATGATAATGGCCTTTGATACAACAGATAAACGTGAAGAGATGGTTGCTGCGATACACCAGTCTGATCTCACCGCAAGACCTCAAGTAGTTAAAAAGGGGGATAATCCAGAATACTATAGACTCATGAAAGAATTTGAAAAGAATACAGGTAGGGGCGTTCTACTAAATACGTCATTCAATCTTCATGGTTATCCGATTGTTTATGGACCAAAAGAAGCTATGTGGGTATTTAAGAACTCTGGTTTGAAATATCTGATTTTAGGGAACTATTTGGTTTGGAAAAATAATTAATTAATTTTTCATTTAATATTTTTTCAATAGAGAAATCCCCTGGAGGTAAAGGTTTTGTATTTTGTTTAACTCATGATGTATATAGAATTAAGAAAACATATCAATAGACACTACTACAAAAAGGGAAAGTCAAAGTAAGTGATAAAATTTCAACAAAAGTTACGATGCCACATATGTCCCTGAAATTGTTATGTATTATTTGTGTTCTAAAGAGGAAAAAATTCATTTAGTTTTTTTAACTTAAATTTCTAAGTAATTTAATTAAAAATATGAAAATATGTTATCTTGCGGACGGAGAAAGTATTCATACTAAAAGATGGTTGGAGTATTTCATAAAAGTGGGGCATGAAGTTCATCTCATTTCTTTTAATAATCCGAGTATTAATGGAATAAAGTTTCATAAAATAACAACTCATTTTCCTAATTTGAAATTTAGGTATTTATTTATTTTGAATCAAGTTAAAAAAATGATTAGAAAAATTAATCCGGATGTTTTGCACAGCCATTATGTATTAACAAATGGTTTTTTGGGTGCTTATTCTGGTTTCCATCCTTTTGTTGTTTCAGTTTGGGGTTCAGATGTACTTGTCAGTACAAATTCTAGGATATATAGATGGATGGTAAAATTTGCATTAAAAAGAACAGATTTAGTAACCTGTGATGCAGAACATATAAAAGAACCTTTAATGAAGTTAGGGGCATCTCCAAAAAAGATTATTCTTATCTATTACGGAACTGATATTAAAAAATTTAACCCAAAACAAAGAAGTAAAGAACTCAGGGAAAGGTTAAGAATATTCGATTCACCTATGATAATAAGTTTAAGAAATCTTGAACTCATATACGATATCAAATCTTTGATCGCTTCTATACCATTAGTACTAAAAAAGATCCCAGAAACAAAATTTGTGATTGTAGGAAATGGCTCTCAAGAAGCAGGATTGAAGAGATTGGCCAAATCTCTAGGAATCTCTAACAGTATTAGATTTGTGGGTATGATACCAAACGATGAAGTTCCTATATATCTCGCATCAGCAGATGTTTATGTTTCTACTTCATTATCGGATGCTGGACTTGCTTCCAGTACAGCAGAGGCAATGGCATGTGAACTTCCTGTAATAATTACTGATTTTGGTGACAATAGAAAGTGGGTAGAAGATGGAATAAATGGATTTCTTATTCCAACAAAGGATCCAGAATCATTAGCCAAAAATATTATTTATTTGCTTGAAAATAAGGATATAAGAATAAAGTTTGGAAAGATTAATAGAAAAATAGTTAAAGAAAGACTAGACTATTATAAAGAAATGGAAAGAATGGAAAGATTTTATAAAAATTTAGTAAAGGGATAATGATAAATGAAGATATTAATAACTGGTGGTGCCGGATTCATTGGTAGCCATTTGTGTGATAAATACACAAAGAAGGGCCACACCGTGTTTTGTTTGGACAATTTTATGAGTGGAAACTTGACGAATATTAGGCATCTATTGGATTTCAACAATTTTAAACTTATAAAAGGAGATATCAGAAATTCCACTTTACTAAAAAATATTATGCATGATGTTGATATAGTATTTCATCTGGCAGCACAAATTCATGTAGACAGATCCTATATCGAACCTAAATTCACATATGAAATAAATGTAATGGGAACACAGAATATCTTAGAAGCTGCAAGATTCAATGACATCAAGAAAATAATTCATACATCTACAAGCGAAGTTTATGGTTCTGCACAATATGTACCAATAGATGAAAAACATCCCTTGAATGCTCCCCACCCCTATGGTGCTAGTAAAATTGCTGCGGATAGAATGTGCTCTGCATACATCAAAACTTATGGGATGAATATCGCTATTCCAAGGTTTTTCAATATTTTTGGTCCTAGACAGAGAGATATTGGATATGGTGGAGTGATATCTATATTTACCAGGAGGGTTTTAAGCAATGTTCCTCCAATCGTTTATGGAAATGGATTACAGACAAGAGACTATACCTATATAGATGATGCTGTTAAAGCTTTTGATCTAATCTTGAAACATAAAAATCCGATAAAAGAACCAGTTAATTTTGGTAGTGGTAAAGAGGTGAGTATACTCGATTTAGCCAATAAAATTATCGATTTATGTGGTAGAAAAAAAGATATGAATCCTGTGCATGTAGAACCAAGGATTGGAGAGGTTGAAAAATTAATTGCTAATGCAACAAAAGCGAAAAATATGTTAGGTTGGGAACCTAAGTATAATTTTAAAGAGGGTTTAAAAGAATTTATTCAATGGTATAGGAATTATGGATTTGAAAAAAAAATTAAATTTTAATTAAGTGTGAGATCACTGATATCATCAATAGAAAAGAAATATCACTCATCCTAACAACTTAAAATCTTTTCCCTTCATTAAATTACATATGAAATTTTTCTTCAACAAAAGAAGAGAAGAAGAAGACTTTAGGAAAAAAACAGAAATTATCCTAGAATTAAGAAGAAATGCAAAGGAAATTAGAAAAGATATACTCAAAATTATATACAAAACAAAAAGTCCACATATTGGATCTTCTTTATCTTGTGTTGATATCTTAACCGCGCTATATTTTAGGATATTAAAAATATATCCAAGTAACCCAGAATTCCCCCATAGAGATAGATTCATTTTGAGTAAAGGTCATGGATGCCCTGCATTATATGCAACTCTTGTCCGAAGGGGGTTTTTTAAAAAAGAGATCTTAGATAAATTTGCTGTTGACAATGGTACTTTGGAGCAGCATCCGACATGCAATATTTCTCTAGGGATTGAAGCATCCACAGGTTCACTTGGTCATGGACTTTCAATGGGAATCGGTATGGCAATTTCAGGAAAGTATGATAAATCTAACTATAGGGTCTTTGTATTGATGTCAGATGGAGAATGTAACGAAGGATCTGTTTGGGAAGCTGCTATGTTTGCACCTAAACATAATCTAGACAATCTAATTGCCATAATTGATTATAACAAAATTCAGGCAATGAATAGAACAAACGAAATAGTAAGTCTCGAGCCACTTGTGGATAAATGGAAGGCTTTTGGATGGGCAACACATGAGATAAATGGCCACGATTTCAGGGAAATTATAGAAACGCTTGAGCAAGTCCCATTTGAAACTGATAAACCGAGTGTTATTGTAGCACACACTATAAAGGGAAAGGGGGTGTCATTTATGGAGGATAAAGTTCTTTGGCATTTCAGACATCCAAACGAAGAAGAATACAAGGCAGCATGGAGAGAGTTAAAATGAGAGAAATCTTCTTTGACACTCTTATGAATATAGCCAAAAATAATGATAGAATCTTCTTACTAGCGGGAGATGTGGGTTATGGTATCTTTAAAAAATACAAAAATACCTTCCCAAAAAGAATGATAAATGTAGGTGTTGCTGAAGCAAATTTAATTGGTATTGGTGCTGGACTATCTCTATCCGGTAAGAATGTCTACTGTTATTCGATTACTCCGTTTATTACTACTCGCTGTTTCGAACAAATACGGATCGACCTTTGTTATCAAAATTTAGATGTAAAATTAGTTGGTTCTGGAGCTGGGTTAACATATGGCCTAGAGGGTATGACTCATCATGCGATTGAAGACATCTCTATTATGAGGTCTCTTCCGAATATGACGGTTGTTGCTCCTGGAGATCCGATAGAATATAAAGCGATAGCAAGATTATCAGTATCTCAGAAGGGCCCAATGTTTATTAGACTTGAAAAAAAATATAAACCAAAGATTCATTCAGATTCCACAAAATTCAAAATAGGAAAGGGGTCTATTATTGATGAAGGAAATGACATAACTATAATTGCTACAGGGAGTATGTTACATACAGCTAAAATTGTCTCAGATGAACTTAGAAAGAGGGGGATAAGTGCTACCTTAATCAGTATGCACACTATAAAGCCTTTAGATGAAACACTTATTTTAGATTGCGCAAAAAATAGTAATGCTATCTTTACAATAGAAGAACACTCAATTATAGGGGGGTTGGGATCAGCTGTATCTGAAGTTTTATCTGAGGTAAGTTATAGTGGTTTATTTAAAAGAATAGGTTTACCAGATAAATATCACAATACTGTTGGTACTCCAGAATACTTACGAAAAAAGTGTTCGTTGACTCCAGAGCAGATAGAAAAAACTATTATAAAATTATATAAAAAATAAGAAGTAAAAGAGGTTAATTATGAAATATAAAGTGCCCTTTGTAAATTATCCATTGCAGTATCACCTAATTAAAAAAGATATAGATGAAGCGATTCATAGATGTTTAGAGAATGGAGATTTAATTCTTCGCTCTGATGTTGAGGAGTTTGAAAAAAATATATCTTCTTTTTTGGGAGTAAAATATGGGATTGGTGTTAACAGTTGTACCGATGCTTTAATTTTTTCTTTGAAAACTGCAGGGATAAAAAAGGGTGATGAGGTTATAACTGTATCTCATACTTTTTTTGCAACTATAGAGGCCATCGTTCATTGTGGGGCCAAGCCAATTTTGATAGATGTAGGGGAGGATTTTCTAATGGATATGGATAAATTGGAAGAGGTAATTAATTCTAAAACTAAAGCTATTTTACCGGTTCATCTTAATGGCCGAGTTTGTAATATGGAAAAATTGATGGAAATTTCTAAAAAACATAATTTAATTGTAATTGAAGATGCCGCTCAAGCTCTAGGAGCCAAATTTGACGAAAAAATGGCTGGTTCTTTTGGTTTAGTAGGCTGTTTCAGTTTTTATCCGGCTAAATTGCTTGGTGGGTTTGGAGATGGCGGAATTGTTGTAACTAATGATAAAAGTGTGGCTGAGAAAATTCGTCTTTTAAGAAACCATTGCCAAAAAACTAAAACAGAGATAGTTGACTATGGTTTTACCAGTCGTTTAGACAATCTTCAGGCAGCAATTTTAAATGTGAAATTTAAATATATACAAAAATGGATAAAAAGAAGGCGTGAAATTGCTAAAATTTATAATGATGGGTTATCTAAAATTCCAGAAATAAAACCCCCTCCCGTTCCAGATACAGATCCTAGATTTTTCGATGTGTATCAAAATTATGTCTTGAGAGTCCCAAAAAGAGATGAATTATTTAATTTTCTAAAAGAAGAGAGTGTAGAAACTTTAATTAAAGATCCGATTCCCAATCATTTTCATAAAAATCTGGGACTTTCTCATTTCCATTTACCTAATACAGAGCATTTTGCAAAAGAAGTTATTTCACTACCCATGTACCCTGAACTGACTAATAAACAAGTTGAGTATGTCATAGAAGCTATTCATAAATTTTATAAGAAGAGATAGATTATGAAAGATAAATTAAAAACGATATTGAAACGCTCACCCAAAATTTATAACCTTGTAAAAAAAGGATATTCGACCTTCCATAACTCTTGTTACAAGTTAAAGTTTCATTTATTTGGCACGAAGTTTGAAGAGAAGTATTGGATTAATAAAAAGGATGATATTAGAGATTGTTGGAAATCGATAAATCATCCTCACCGAAATTTCTTAATGGAGAAAATTTGTAAGTTTTCTCCATCTAACATACTCGAGGTTGGATCCAGCTGTGGGCCGAACTTGCGCCTTCTTGCTAAGAAATTTCCTAATGCAAAGATAGTAGGAATTGATGTTAATCCAGTGGCCGTTAAAAGGGGTAACGAATTATTTGCACAGCAGGACGTCTCAAACGTAAAATTACTCTTCGGTAAAGCATATGAACTTGAACAATTCCGAGATGAAAGTTTTGATGTTGTGTTTACAGATGCTGTTTTGATATATATAGGTCCAGATAAAATCAGGAAAGCTATAGAGGAAATGCTTCGTGTTACAAACCAAGCATTAATCTTATTAGAGTGGCATTCTAAATCCAATCCTCTCGGTGTTTATGTGGGTCATTGGATGAGAGACTATGCAACTCTCTTGAAGGAATTTATTCCAGAGAATAAAATACGTATTACCAAACTACCAGGTGGGTTATGGGGTGGAAACTGGCAAAAGTATGGGGCTGTTATTGAAGCGATAAAGTGAAAGGAAATATGAAAAAGCGAATTAAAAATGAAATAAGGCGAAGGGTCTCAGATAGTCTTTTTCCATACATAAATAATCTATATACGAAAAAAACAGTCCATGAATGGAGATACTGATAAAATGAAAAAAGATGGGTTAGTCAGTGTAATCATACCAGTATACAAAGCGGAAAAATTCATCGACGATACCTTGAAAAGTATATTAAATCAGACTTATAAAAACATCGAAATTATCGTGGTCTATAATCCATCCCCAGACGACACATGGAAAAGGCTCAAAAAATACGAGAAAAATCCTAAAATAAAAATCATAAAAAATACGAAGAGGGCAAACTGTTCTAAATCAAGGAATATTGGAATGAAATCATCGAATGGAGAATTCATAGCACTATGCGACGCCGATGATATGTTCGATCCGAAAAAGATTGAAAAACAGGTTGAATATCTAAGAAAGAATGTGAACATAGGGTTGACTTATACGAATACCGTAAGGGTTGATGAAAAAGGCAACGAAATAGAAAGAATCAAATCTCCTGCATGGAATAAGAAACGCTGGATTTCGAGTCCATTCATCACTATTTCTTCTGTTGTTGTTAGGAGGAAATATGCATTCGAATTTAATGAAGAATTTGCAATGGCGGGAGATTATGACTGGCTAATAAGACTATCCAATAAAACAGAGTTTGGGAGAATCAAAGAGTTTCTCGTGTACTACAGGATTCATGAACAGCAAATGTCGTCGAAATTAAGCGATAACATAGATGCCTTAAGAGTGTTGTGGGGGTATGGGTACATCCTTCCATTTTTAAAGCGATTGACACTCACGCCTTACCGAGTTTTTAAGATTATTAATAAGCGATTATTGTTTGAAAAAACCAAAAGAATTAGATATTTTTTTCTTAAAGTTTTTGGTTGGTGTTGAAAATTTTTTTGGTGAGAAAATTGAAACCTGAATTTAAATGTCGTTTCTGTGGAAAAAGTGTATGGAATAAATGTGCTATAATCCACAGGATTGATGCAAACCTATACGTTATCTGTGAAGAATGTTATTCAAAATTATGGGGAAAGAGATTGATAAAACTTTGGAAAAGGATCCAAGAATTGGTATTTAAATGATAAGAAAATTGAAGAAAATGAGAAAGCCCAGTAAGGAAGGTTATTACATAGTCGATGGGAAAACAAAGAACATCTTAGAAGAGAATTGGGATTTTCTTATAATTCTTGATGCTGCTCGTTACGATTTTTTCAAGAAATTGTATAAAAACTATTTAAGTGGATGCTTAAAAAGGGCGATATCCCCAGCGACTAATACTATGGAGTGGTTTAATAGAGTCTTTCCGAGCTTCTACGATGATATAGTCTATGTCTCGGCAAATCCTTATGTTAATTCAAAAATAGAAGTTACAGACAGGTATGGTTTAAAATTTGACGGAAAAAAACATTTTTATAAGATTATTGATGTGTGGGATTGGGGTTGGAGTTCACGGACGGTACATCCAAGTAAAATGAAAGAAGCTATAATTATGGTAAAAAACAAATACAAGAAAAAAAGATTCATTTTACACTACATACAACCCCATATACCCTACATAAGTGAAAATTACATCCACTATAGAAGTAAGAGTGAAAATGTGATAAGAATTCCGAAAATTCGTAGATTTATAAAAAAATTAATTAAAAGAACCTTTGGAATAGAGGGATTTTTTGGTATTTGTAATTTATTAGGTATTACTCCTGTTTCCCAGTATCATTTAGTCGGTATGAAAGAAGGGATAAAGGGTTTAAGAAAGGCATATAAAGAAAATCTTGAACTCGTCCTAGAACATGTAGCAAAATTATTGGAAAACCTTTCAGGTAACATCCTGATCATATCTGACCATGGGGAGTATCTTGGTGAATATGGTAGATGTGGACATGGAATAGTACCTCGTCACCCTCCCATCATAGAAGTGCCATGGTTAATTATAAATTTATAGTATTTTCAATGAGGTGAGAGAAGTAAAAATAACAATGGGAGAAATGCTCGTACAAGACAAGATAAGGCAAATTTCCAAAACAATCGAGAAAGGCAAGGCTTTAGATATAGGCTGCGGGACAAGCCCCAACGAGTCGATCATACCCCACACCGAATACCTGAGACTGGACAAGAACAAACGCTTCCATCCCGATATGGTTTCGGAAGCACACGATTTGTGCGTTAAAGACGAATCATTGAATACAGTGGTAATGACCGAAATCCTCGAGCATTGCCACGACCCCCAGAGAGTGGTCGACGAGACGCACAGAATCCTGAATGATGGTGGCGTATGCTTATGCTCAGTTCCCTTCATCTACCCCCTGCACGGAAAGCCCAACGACTATTTCAGGTTCACCGAATACGGCCTGAATCATTTGTTTAGAAAGTTTAAAACAGTAGAGATACATCGTCTCGGTAATAGGTTGCATTGTATTTGGGAGTTTGTGTATTTCAGGTACTTCCATTTAATCTTAAGGTATTTCCTTCCCCTCATAAAGAGAATTCATTTTAACGACGAGACTTATCCCCTTCATTATGTTTTGTTGGCGAGGAAGTGATTGAGATGAGGGGATATTGACTTGAAAAATATAAAAAAACTCCGATAGAATTCTATTCTATAACAATGGCCATAAATTTTTTTCTTGATGTTTCCTCTCTTGTATTAATTTCCATTGAAGATTTATGTTGCCAAATCAACCTTGTATTTATTTCTATATTCTAAAATAATTTAATTCATGAGGAAATTCATCTCGATTTTTTTAATTTATTTTACATTTCTTTTGTTCATAATTTCTCAAAGAGAAGTCTCGCACTCCGACGAAGCAGGCAGGTGCATGGACAGTATTTTTTACACGTTGTTACTGCAAGAATTTTCAAAGAATTTTCCAGTAAACTTACTCTCCATCGTAGAAAAATTCTACTCCTATTATCCAGCACTTTACATAGTTTTCTGGCCACCTTTAAATCAGTTAATCACAGCTGGTTTTTACTTGTTATTTGGAATTAATAACATTACTTCAAGGCTTTCCATTTACATTTTTTCAATTTTGTCAGTAATTTTCTTTTACAAACTTATCTCCGAATTCTACCCAAAAAGATTGAAAATGATCATGATTTTAATTTTAATACTATCTCCTTACTTTCTCTATTTATCTACGACTAATATGCTAGAAATTCCGATAGTTTTCTTCACAATCATCTCTACTTATTATTTTTTCAGAACTTTCATCAAAAAAGAAGATCACTCGATAAAATTGGGGTTATTGTTAGGATTGGGTTTTTTGATAAAATGGAATATGGTCATCTTGTACATGACTTTTTTAGTTTTTTTATTTTTAAAGAGAAAAAATGAAATTTTTAAAAATAGGTTCTCAAAAACATCCTTAATCTTCTTTATAATCTCTTTTCCTTTCTTGATAATAATGTCCTTTGGTGGAGGAATGGGTAATATTTTATATAATACTTATGCTGACATTAATTTTTCAATAAAAGATTTCTATTTTTACTTTTATTCACCGTTTGAGATATACTTTCCCGTATTTAGCCTGTTTGGATTGTTTGGATTCTATTATTTGCACAAAAGAATCAAAAAACCAGAGTATTTCTTCATTCTTCTCTACTTTTTAGTTTTCTTCATAATATTCACTTTCTTCTTTAGAACAAAGAAAAACAGATTTGGAACTATGTTTTATTTTCCATTCTTTCCTATTTTAATTTCATTAACTCTAGAAAGGATAAAAAAGAGATTAAAAAAAGTCTATATGTTCAACTTGGTTATTGTCTTGCTTCTATTATTCCAAACCATTAGTATATTAACCATAACTATTGAAAACACGAAATTCTTTAACCTAAATTTAGGATTTGAGAAGGCATCATCTGTCATTACAAAAAAAGATTTGTCAGAAAACTCTAACATACTACTCTTGGACGATTCTCCAGTAATGGTTTACTATCTCTACCAACAACTACCTCCTTTTTCTCATCACATAGTCAGGTTAAAACACTGTGAGAATGTGAGTGATTTTCGTTCTTATCTTGAAAAAAACAATATCCAGATTATAATGGGTTTATCTAGGTTTTTAAGACGTTTTTCAGAACTCGAATTTTTTGATAAAGAGGTTGTAGGTGAAGTAGAAATATATGAAACAAACCTAACAAACTTCCCAAAGAAAATAATATGTAACGGTTTCTGTAAAGTAGATTATCTATTCTGTCATTATTAATAAGAGGGTCTTAATAATGGAAAAGTAATTTCTTATCATCATTTTGATGATACTAATATAAGATTTAATACAATAACATTATATTGCCATGAAAAAAAGAAAAAATATGGAAATTACAATACCCCAAACTTTGTATGAAAAGATAAAGAAGAGGGTAAAGGAAACTGGCTTTACTTCTGTTTCTGATTATGTAACCTACGTTTTGAAAGAAATTATATCTAACCTTGAAGAAGAGCAAAAGAAAGAAATTTTCACAAAAGAAGAAGAAGAAAAGGTAAAGGAAAGGCTTAAAGCTCTAGGATATCTAGAATAGAAAAATATAAATAATTAAATTTAATTATTATTAATTATGAAAAAAGTAAAATATACAACTATTTCAATGCCTATTAAATTACATAGAAAAGTTGAAAAACTTATTGAAGATACTGGTTTTGGTTCTGTTTCTGGTTTTGTGAATTTTGTTATGAGATCTATCGTTTCCGGAGGTAGTTTAAAAGAGAAAGATCAATTAACAGAGGGAGAAGTTAGAAAAGTGAGAGAAAGGTTAAGAGCACTCGGTTATTTGGAGTGATAATAATGAAAGACTTGATTGAAAAGAGTATTTTTATAATAAGAGAAGCTAAAGCAAATTTCAAGAAACCTGCTGTCCTGTGGTCAACAGGTAAGGATTCTACAGTTATGTTGGCGTTAATCAAAGAGGCATTCTATGGTAATGTTCCATTTCCAGTAATCCATCTGGATACTGGTTACAAATTCCCAGAAATTTATGAATTCAGGGATAGAATAGCAAAGGAGTGGAACTTGAATTTAATAATAGGTAATAGGGACAACACAAATTTTCATCCAGAAAAAACAGGCCATTTCGAATGTTGTACGGAACTAAAGACCAATGCTTTAAAGGATGTGTTGAAAAAACATAAATTCGATGCTTTGATAATGTCTATAAGAAGAGATGAACATTACATGAGAAACCTCGAAAGGTATTGTTCGCCAAGAGATAAAAAATTCAAATGGCATTTTGTGAGACCTAAGACTTTGAAAGAATTAAGAGATGGTGATGCCCCCTTTGTTTCAGAACAGCAAGTGGAATTTGCTGGATGGAACTTATTCCAAACTGATTTCGGTTCGGAATGTGATCATGTCAGAGTTCATCCCATCCTCCATTGGACTGAATTGGATGTGTGGAAATATGTGAGAGAGAAAGATCTGCCGATGAACCCTTTGTACTTCGCTAATTATGTAAAAAAGAAATATGGGTGGGAGAATAGAAGATTTCGCAGCTTGGGTTGTAAATGTTGTACGAGTCCAATTGAATCTAATGCAAATACAATCGATGAGATAATAAAAGAATTGAAAACAACGACGATTGAGGAAAGATCTGGAAGAAGTCAAGATAAAGAAAAAGAACAAATTATGAGAAGACTCAGGGCAATGGGTTATATGTAATGATAATACTTGCTTTAGATGCTCTAGATAAGAATATGGTTGAAAGGTTTAACTGTAAAAATTTAATGCAACTAGAATATGAGAAAACTAATATTTCTGATTTTAAACTAGAAAGAACCGTAGTCTTGTGGGCTTCTTTTTTGACGGGGAGGAATATGGAAGAGAAAATCCCCATAAAAGGTCAATGGAATTTTAAATTAAAGGAAAGTGGGACTTTCTTCACTTTTTTTGATTCATATAAAGCAATAGATGTCCCAGCATTTTCTCTCAAGAATAATCATGCCATGGAAAGAAAACTCTTGAAAAACTATTTTGAAGATAAATGTAATGTAGAGGAATATGACGAAATAGTTTGGAATAATCATGAAGAAAATAAGAAAGAATTTTTAGAAAATTTAGAGAAATTTGAATGTCTTATGGGATATTTCAACCTCGCTGATGCGATTGGTCATTTAAGTTTCGGGGATATAGATAAAATGAAGGGAATTTATAGTGAATTGGACGAGATCGCAAAGATCACTAGAAAAAGTGATGAATTTATTTTAATAATTTCTGATCATGGGATGAAAGCTGTTGGGAGATTTGGGGATCATAGCAGAAATGGTTTTTATTCTTCCAATAAAAAATTAAATCTTAATGAGCCAAAAATTACGGATTTTCATGAAATAATTAAGAAATTAAAATAAGAAATTATCAACTTTTTTAATTTTAAATCTAAAAATTCAACATGAAATTTCGAAACGAAAAACTACTATTATCATTTTTCATTTTGTATTTTATAATTCAATTATTTTTAGCTCAAAACTATACAATAACATCAGATGAGGGAACGCATGGTAGTATAAGTTTATTTTACAAGAGCCTGATAAGCAATCTAAAAAATTTTAAATCTTTCAATAACATTACAGAATTTGCATATGATTATGCAATAAAATATCCAAAAATAACACCCATCTATCCCCCATTATATCACATCTTACTGGCAGGAGTTTTTTTCATAAAAGAATCAGTTTTCTTGGGAAGAGTATTGAGTTTAACTATAACTATTCTGACAGCATTTGTAATTTATAAAATGGCTTTAGAATTACTCAGAGATAAAAAATCTGCCATTATTTCAAGTATATCTTTTTTAATATTTTCCACAATCTTTAGATATGCATCACTAATCTATACAGATATAATACAAATTCTAACATTTACTCTGGTTTTGTTATATTACTTGAGGTTAAAAAAGAGGAGTAAATTTTCAATTAAAAATATTATTATTTTAAGTCTATTGCTGGCCATCGCTTTTATGACAAAGTTTTTTTCAGTATTTCTAATTTTTATAATTTTAATCGATTCTTTCTTTTCAAACAGAAAATTTTTTAAATTTTACCTACTTTCGTTAATGATTTCGTTAATTTTAATTTCTCCATATCTTTATCTCTACGTGAAATTCAAACTGTATAAATTTGCCTTAAAAGTAGCAACGGATCCGTTTGGGTACAAGTGGGCTTATTTAGATGTCTTTATGAATTTTGGTATTTTCTTAGGTTTGTTTGTTGGAGTTTCAACAATATGGTTTCTATATAAAAACTGGAAAAACTCTTTAATAACAACTTGGTTTTTTTTACCTTCTATAATTTTTTTAATCTCGACACATCGTGACATTAGGTTTGCCTACATTTTGATGCCAATCTATGCAATATCATGTGGTTTTCTGATAAAAAATATTCGTGGTATCAAAAAATGGGAAAATATCTTACTCCTTATAGTTATATCATTATTAACCTTACAATTTATCTTTAATATTTCTGATAATTACCATGATTTTGTTTATCCTGTTGAAGAAATAACTAAAGCTCTAGGTCCAGGTAATGTTTTGATCTTAACAGATAGACCAATCTACTCGTCTACATACATTTTGTATGGACAGTTACACAATATATCTAATATTTTCATCAGGCCCTGTTTACTAGAAAAGAATAACTTAACCCGTAATTTTTTAGAAGAATGGGGGATTAAATATATGATCGACCATAATGATACAATTGATAGAAAAATGGAAAACAATTTAAATCTTAGTCTGATAACAAAAAAGGAATCAAAAAATTACAGAATAAGATTATTTGAAACGAATGTAAAAAAAGAAGTAAACTGCAACTATATATGCCGTCTAGAAGGAAAAGTTTGTATGGGACAGGGATTTGAGCATCTACTTTCTTTGATTGATAAAAGTTATTGAAATAATTTTATTTTTAGAAGTATAATCAAATTTTTAAACCCATCAAATATTCTGATTTTTTTCCCAGCTTCCTTAGTTCTAGCTTTATATCTTATTGGAATTTCTTTAATTCTATAACCATTTTTTAATATTTTGGCAGTTATCTCTGCTTCTATTTCAAAACCATCAGATTCAAGGTTTAATTTTCTTAAAACATCCTTATGGATAGTTTTATAACATGTTTCTATGTCAGTGAGTTGAGAACGGAATAGAAGATTGGTTATGAAGTTTAAAAATTTATTACCAAACAAGAAAGAAAATTTCATATTTTTAAAAGATCCTAAGAATCTGCTTCCATATACAACCTTATCCTTACCTTCAATTATTGGCTCTATAAGTATTGGAATCTGTTTAGGATCGTACTCAAAATCCGCATCTTGAATAATTATTATGTCGCCATTAATATTATTGATTCCTTGCCTGATCGCATGGCCCTTTCCTTTATTTTTTTCATATGAAATTATCTCGACGCCTTCAATGAGGTTTTTTATTTTGAGAAGTTGTTCGTATGTTTTATCTGTGGAACCATCGTTCACAACAATTATTTCAGTAGGAATGGTATAATCTACAGTGTTAACAGTTTTAAGTAAATCAATAATTGTATTTTCTTCGTTAAAAACAGGTATTATTATTGATAGTTTCATACTTGTCAAATTAAAATTAAACAAACAAATTCTTATTTGTTTTAACCCACTCCAATAACTTATTGATTCCTTCATACGGGGAGATTTGTGGTTTCCACCCGAAATCATTAGCCTTTCTAATATCGGAAATGTATACTTTCTGATCTGCCGGTCTCCAATCATTGAAGGAATATTTCGGTTTCAAACCAAACTTTTTCAACATCCTCAATAACTCTAATAAAGAAATTGTATTTTTCGGACCACCACCAATATTATAAGCCTTCCCTTTCGTTTTATTGATGTTTTCCATAAACAATTCGAACGCTTTAACCAATCATCAATGAAAAGTACGTCCCTCACTTGTTTTCCATCTCCATATATGACTAATGGTCTGTTCAAAACACTAGAAATTATAAAATGAGCGACCCATCCTTGATCCTCGTTGCCGTACTGATGTAAACCGTAAATACAGGACATCCTGAAAGTCACGGTCTTTAAGCCAAAAATATCATGAAAATCTCTCATGTAAATATCGGCTGTATACTTGGAACAACCATAAGGTGTAGTTCATTAGCATCTGTGGGGAAGTCTTCAGGAATACCATTCTTGAAATTAGAATCGGCAAATTCGTACCTCCTTTCCTTCTCAACTAAAGGAATGTTGTTAACATTGTTGCCATAAACTTTATTGGTAGAAGTATAGATGATGATTGGATCAGTATTACTTTTTCTAACAGCTTCCAAGACATTGAAGGTTCCTGAGGCATTAATATCAAAATCCTCTCTTGGGTTGTTGACAGAAGTTGTAACCGCAACTTGAGCTGCTGTGTGGAATATAACCTCTGCATCCTTACTAGCATTTTTTAACGCATCAAAATCTCTCACATCACCTTTAATGATACTCAATCTTTTTTTATGGTTTTCTTCCAACCATTTCACGTTCTTTTCTACACCCCTTCTCATGAAATTATCGAAAACAATCACTTCATGTCCCTTTCTCAAGAAATGATTGGCTAAATTACTACCAACGAATCCCGCTCCGCCTGTAACCAATATTCTTTCACTCATCTAAACACCTAAGAACCTTTTCCTTTCTTTCTCTGCCTCCTCAAACCTATCTACTGCTTCTTGGGTTTCACCCCACTCTATCAATTTTTCGAACCCTTTCTTCAATGGCGTTTTAACTGTAAAACCTAATTTTTTATTTATTTTCGAAACATCCCCAAAAGCATGCCTCACATCACCAATTCTAAACTCATTCGTTACCTTTGGTTTAACATTGCTGCCATGAAGTTCTATCAGGATGTTTGCTATCTGGAGTATGTTCGTAGACTCTCCAGTACCAACGTTAAAAACATTGACACCATCAAATTTTTCAAGACATAATAGGTTGGCCCTAGCTACGTCTTTCACATAAATGAAATCTCTCGTTTGATTCCCATCCTCGTATATTATTGGTGAGTTGTCATTCTTTATTCTCGAGGAAAAAATCGCACAAACACCAGTATAAGGGTTGCTCAAGCTTTGTCTTGGACCAAAAACGTTGAAATAACGCAAAGCAACAGTAGGTATTTTTAAGGCAAAACCATAATTTAAAGACATCTTCTCCTGGTCGTACTTTGATAGAGCATAAGTAGATAAATTTAAAGGTGGTTTGTCTTCACTCACGGGAATGGGTTTTACGTGTTCATCACATTTTGGACAATGAATCTCCCAATCTTTCTTTTCCAATTGTTCTTTTGTTCTAAGACTAGGATAAACTACTCCACAGCTCTTACATTCGTACGCTCCTTCTCCATAAATACTCATGGAACTAGCAACAATCATCTTCTGTATCTTCTTCTTTATTTCCGGGTTCTTCAGAAGAGTCTCATAAAATTTAGCAGTCCCAATTGTATTGACATTCAAATAACGAACTGGTTGATACATGGATTGACCCACACCAACCATAGCAGCTAAATGGAAGACTGCATCTATACTATCCAAAGCCTTTTTCCATACGCCTGTATTAGTAACGTCACCGATAATGAACTCAGCCTTCTCATTGATGTAATCTGGTTTCTTGTTTCCATGAACTTGTGGTTCCAGATTGTCCAAGATCACGACATTATATCCCTTTTCCACTAACAAATCTACTGTATGACTTCCGATAAACCCAGCGCCACCGGTAACAAGTACTTTCATTCTTTCAATTCTCCTTTAAACCACTCTACCGTTTCCTTTAAGCCCTCAACAAAATCTATTTTTGGTTTCCAATTCAACAATTCTTTAGCTTTAGTTATGTCTGGTCTTCTCCTCGTTGGATCATCTTCAGGTAGGGGTTTAAAAACTATCTCTGACTTAGTTTTTGTCAAATCCTTTATTAACCTAGCAACGCTTAATATACTCCTTTCTTCCGTGTTGCCCAAATTAACGACTTGACCAGATAAACTATCTGTGAACATCAACTCCATCAACCCATCTATCATGTCGGAAATGAAACAGAAAGATCTTGTTTGTTTCCCATCACCATACACAGTTATAGGTTGACCAGACAAAGCTTGGGTTATAAAGTTGGGTATTGCCCTTCCATCATCTTTCCTCATCCTGGAACCAAAGGTATTAAAGATCCTCGCTATCCTAACATCCAAACCATACCTAGTATGAAAAGACATGGTTAAAGTTTCTGCAAAACGTTTAGATTCATCATAACAACTCCTTGGTCCAATGGGGTTAACGTTTCCCCAATAAGTTTCCTTTTGTGGATGTTCTGAAGGATCCCCATAAACTTCTGAAGTAGAAGCTAACAAGAATCTGGCATTATTCTTCTTTGCCAACTGAAGCATATTAAAAGTTCCTAAAGAATTGGCCATAGAAGTTTCTATCGGAAGCCTTTGATAATCAACAGGACTTGCTGGGCTTGCCAAGTGAAAGATAGAATCAATTTTTAATTCAATCTGTTTTGTAACATCATGTTCAATAAACTTGAATTTTTGATTCTTCAACAAGTGTTTAATATTAGATTTTTTACCAGTAAAAAAATTATCCAAACAAATGACATCGTACCCATCTTCCAACAACCTTTCGCAAAGGAAAGAACCGATGAAACCTGCTCCTCCAGTTACAAGGATTTTCATTTCAAGCTACCCAAAGTTATCCTTCATTCTCTTTGTCATTTCTTCTCTTTCCTGAATCATTTTCTCGATATCAAACGTATCGAGCATGTATTTTTTAACATGAAAGACTGTTCTCCATTTTCCAATATCCAGGTATTTTCCGTTAACCAAAAACATACCATAGACTTTTTCACCACTCTTCACAGCCAGATCAATGCTATCAGCAATCCATATCTCGCCTCTTGTTCCAGGAGGAGTTTTCTCGATAAAATCGAATATCTGGGGTTCAAAAACATACAAACCACACAAGGCATAGTACTCTCCATCAACCTCATACTCCTTTGCTTCTTCAGGAGTTGGCTTCTCAATCAATTTTTCGACAATACCATAATTGTCTTTTATTTTTTTCAACTTAACAATACCATAACCTAAGGGATTCTTGACTTTGAACAGTAAGACTGTTGCAATTGGTCTTTTTTCTTCATGTAATTTCATGATGTTCAATATTTCAGTCTTTGGTTCAATGAAGGAATCACCAAGCAAAGTTACAAAGGGTTCTTTTATCCAATTCTTTCCTTGTAGAATTGCATGTCCCAAGCCTTTCCTTTGGGTTTGATAGATGTATGCAACGTTTACGCCAAAGACAGAGCCGTCGCCGATGTAATCCATCAATGCACCTTTTTGATGACCGACAATGACAAAAACATCTTTTATTCCGCCCTCTCTCAAGTTATCTATCGAATGCTCGATTACAGATTTGCCGAGGATTGGATACATTTCTTTTGGCACAGCCCTAGAAAAAGGATACATCCTAGTCCCACTACCAGCAGCTGGTACCAGTCCAACAAACCTTACTTTTCTCATAACAATCCATACCCTATTCCTTTATATATCACGCCAGCCTTTTTCTTCTCTTCGGGATTGAACACTCTCCTTCCGTCAACGACAAGGGGCGTTCTCATCAGATTTAAAAAATCTTTCGGCTTCAACTCTTTTATCTCTTTCCATTCTGTCATAACAAAACATACATCAGAATCTCTTAAACACTCTGTGGGAGACTTGGTGTAAGTCACATTTGGAAACAATTTCCTCATGTTTTCTGTTGCTTCAGGATCGTATGTTTTTATTACAGTATTGTGTTTTTGTAACTCTCTTATGAGTTTGATTGATGGAGATTCCCTGATATCATCAGTATCTGGTTTGAACGACAAACCAAGGATTGAGACTGTTTTTCCATCCAAATCATCAACCATCTTTAAAGCCTCTAAAGGTTGCTTTTCATTAACTTCTACAACAGATTTAAGTAGTGTTGGTGTATGACCAACCTTCTCAGAAGCGGAAATTAAGGCTTTAACATCCTTAGGAAAGCATGATCCTCCATAACCCACTCCAAACCTCAAAAAGTGAGGACTGATCCTTGGATCTAATCCGATAGCATAAGAAACGTCCTTGGCGTCTACCCCACACTTTTGACAGATATTCGCAATCTCATTTATGAACGATATTTTTGTTGCAAGAAAAGCATTCTGGGCATATTTTATCATTTCCGCCGTCCTCAGATTAGTTCTAATTCTGGGTATTTGGGTTTTCCATGGTTCATAGACTTTTTCCAAAACATCACCAGACCTTTCGTCTATTGAGCCCAAGACTATCTTGTCTGGATTTAAAAAATCTTCAATAGCTGAACCTTCTCTCAAAAACTCTGGGTTCATACAGAGACCAAAGTCTTCACCAACTTTCTTCTTAGAGTAATCCTTTAGACTTGGAAGGACAACACTATCTGCAGTTCCTGAGACAACTGTGCTCTTGACTACAACAACATGATATTGGTTCAGATTTTTGATGTATTTACCCAAATCACGTGATGCAGATTTGATGAAATTCAGGTTGATAGAACCATCTTCATTCGATGGTGTTGGCACGCAAATAAAACTCACGCCAGTAACTATTCCTTTAGAGTAAAAATCTTTGGCAAGAAATGCTTTTATGTTGCCTGATTTTATGTTTTTCTTCAACAAATCTTCCAAACCCGGCTCGTATATAGGGGATTCGCCTCCGTTAATGGCTTTCACTTTTCTAGAATCCACATCTACAGAAAAAACTTCGTGTCCTTTATCGGCAAAACAAACACCGGTCACTAGACCAACGTAACCTGAGCCTAAAACAGTTATTTTCATTTTCTCTATCATCATTATCAAGAATAAACTTAAAAAGTTTATTAAAATAATTGTTAAAAACTAAACATGAGACAAATCAAGGTGAAAAGAATGAGTGTATTACTATTGGTTTCAATTTCTATCATATTAGGAGTTTTTGGTCAATTGTCGATGAAAAAAGGTATGAACGCTATTGGACCCATTGGCCTTAAAAACATTTTTTCTTCAGAAATTTTTTCTATAGTTCTTCAAAAATTCGTTTTTCTTGGGTTTGTATTGTACATCTTTTCATCCATGCTATGGTTAGTCGCATTATCCCAAGAAGAAGTAAGTTTCATCTACCCATTGATATCGGTTGGCTATATTATAACAGCCATTTTAGGTAAGTTTCTTTTTAACGAAAATCTGACCTTTTTTAGATTTTTTGGAATTCTTCTGATATGTAGTGGTGTTTACCTGATTGTCCTAAAGATTTAAGTTTTTTATTCTTTTCTATCATATAGTAGTTTATGGTAAAGAAATATATTTCAGGTGTTCGTGCAGTTGCAATAGCTGGTGGAGAGGGTAGAAGATTGAGACCTTTCACGAATGAACAGCCAAAAGCATTATTGCCCGTAGGAACGGAAAAAAAACCTATGCTTGAATTCTCGATGCAACCTTGGTTAAAACTTGGTATAGGGAAATACGTTTTTTGCACGGGTTACATGAGTGATATGATAGAGAGATATTTCGGTGATGGGAGTAAATTTGGAATCAATATCGATTATTCTGTTGAAGATGCAAGGTTAGAAACTGGGGGGGCAATCAAAAGGGCCGTAGAGAATGAAATACTATCCAAAGATCAACCTATTATTGTTTTTTATTGTGATGATTTTGTTCGTTTAGACCCCCGTGAACTTATAAAGTCACATATGGTTGGTGTCGAAAAACATGGTTTTAAAGCAACCTTGGTCGCAACAGACACTTTTAGAACTGATTATGGGATAGTGAAGGCAGAAGATGTGGATAATAAACTGAAGAGAGTAGTTGGTTTTAAAGAAAAGCCCTTAATAAAAAGAAGTGCAAATGTCGGAATTTATTGTCTAGAACCAGAGATTTTAGAGATGCTCGATAATTTCCAATCACCGTTTAAATTTGAGAAAGTAGTGATACCAGAATTGGTAGAAAGGGGTTTATTGATGGTGTTTGAAATACCTTGGGAGAATTGGATACCTGTGAATACTGATAAGGATTATGAAAAAATTCTGAATATCAGCATGACAGATTTCTATTCAAAAGTCCTATAAAAACAATAAAACTCCGAAAATTATTTGTATCAGAATGAGAATCATCGTAACCTGTTTTTCTGTTAACTTGCCCAAATTCATTATGATATGAGACCAAGAGTAAATCTTTTTACCATAAGGTGAATCTAACTTACCATCCTTTCTCAATATTCCTAAACAAGAAGCCTTGAACTTCGATCTCAATTTTAACAAGAATTCTATGAAAAATGGAAACATTATTATAATACCCGCTCTCTCCATGTTCCCAATGATCGCACCAGATACCACTACAGCACCTAAGCAGTACGTTAAACTATCACCAGGAAGTATTTTAGCCGGGTACCGATTAAAGTATAAAAATCCAAGAAGTGCACTAAAAGTAGAAAAAAAGATTGTAGCTGCAACTGTTTGGTTTCCTTTTAAAGCAATTAATCCCAAGAAGAAACAATAAACTAATCCCATGCCGGCCTCAGAACCATTAAACCCCCCAAGCAAGTTTATTGCGTTCGAAACAAAAACTACAGCAAGTGGTATTAAAATTATAGGATAAAGGAGACCGAAATTTATCGGACCAAAAATTGGTAATGTCATTGTAGTTTCTCCAGCACTGACTGCCATGAGGGGTATTGCTCCTGAGAATGTTAACAATGGTTTTAACCATTGTTTTACTCCAGCTCTCTTCTTTCTTTTCCCAGCAACAACATCAACATTATCCAAATCGTCGAGAAAACCAATTATAGTTATCAAAAAAATCGAAAGGATAGAAGCGAAGAGGTAAACCATTTGTTCAGTATTATTATAAATAAATGTTTGGATTGAAATAAAAATTAATAGCCCATAAATTATCGAAAGAGAAACCGCTAATCCGCCACTATTCGCTCTTTTTGGTTTTCCTTTCTTGTGTAAATCTAGAGCGACTATATTATTCCTCTTAAAATAATGTATTAACGCCCAAGTTAAAGCCAAGGAAGAAAGTAACGAAAATATTGAAATGATAATTAAAATGGGCACGAACATAAGAAATAGTTTGAGAATGAGATTATTAATTTTTATCCAGTACACTTTATATTTAAATTTTCAAACTTCATCATTAACAACATGAGACATTATAGACATTGGATCTTGATGTTTTTGAGTTTAATATCTTTAACCATCCTCATCTATTCTCGATTCGCTGGAGTTAGTGGAGTTATAGTCACTTCTATCGAGCCCGACTCAGCGTGTAAAGATGTAATAAATGTCGGTTCAGTTATAACCCAAATAGTCGGGCAGCCTATCACAAACAGTAACGATTTCCTTGAAATTACAAGACACCTGAAAGGTCCAATCACAATGATGATCAACAATAACCCAAGAAGTTGTATAGTAGGAGAGAATTCAACTCTAGGTTTAACTGTAAGGGATACAAAGACTGGTGGTTTAAGGCTTGGTATCGATGTAGGAGATGGTTTAATTTACCTGTTTAAGCAGAAAGATGGTTCGGAATCAAGTTTACAGGATATTGAAAGAATTATCGATTCAAGAATAACTAATTTTGATTTGATAAACACGGAAGTTAAGACTGTCGAAGCCTCCATTCAATTATTGACCGACTCTGAGGAAGAAATGTATATCGGATTTCTGGTTAGTAGGGGTGTTATTGAAGGAAAATTGGAACAAACTATCGATTTCATGAATGGGGAAGGAGAATTCACGTTCAATGATGAAACTTATGAAGTTACTCTGAATGATGATGACTCTATTTTAATTAATGGCTCTGAATACGGAACAGGTCAATATTTTACCCTAGATCAAGTTAAATTTCAAGTTGAAAACATTACTATGAATTCTACCAGATTATCTGGGATTATTTTTGATGATAAAGACTTGAGTTTAGTAAAGGAAACTCAGCTCGGATCAAAACCCAGTCGATTAACCAAACAAGGGGGTGGGTATGTCTTTGTCATTTCAGTATTGCTCTCAGAAGACGCAAGTAAAAATTTTGCAAAAATGACTAAAGGACAAGAAGTGGTTATAAATCCCTCTACTGGGGAGAGTTTTCTGAGAAATCCTCTCATCATCTCTATAGACGATGAACCTGTCGTTAATTTACCAATAAGTGGCATGGATGTTGGAACTGAAAAAAGAGATTTAATAATATGGGAATATGAATCGACATTGGATCAGGCGACCAACGATATGTTGAGGTTGTTGTCAATCATAAAGTCAAAGAGGTTGCCCACCGAACTAAGCCTTATAAAAACCGATACTTTAAAACCAGAAAGATTTTTCTTAGATTTATTCTTCTATATCCCGTCGATTTTTTTAGGTGGTTTGTTAATTTTCTCTTTTGCAAGACACCGAAGGAATGGTATTTTTAGTTTTCCTTTAATTTTAATCATCTTGGGTGAAATTACAATTATTTTAAGCATATTGATTACGCCTTGGTTGATAGTCTTATTCTTATTGTTCGGTATTGGATTCAGTTTAATAAACGGTGAAGTTCACGGTTGGTTTGGATGGTTAGGGATTTTCTTGATGATTATAATGACGGTGGGTATTGCTATGAGTAAATGGGTTTTAGATGCTTCAGCACTCACCGGTATAGTGTCAACCATAGTTATTATTAGTATCCTCGGGATTTCAATCAGTGAAAAAATTATAACTAAAAAAATTCATGTTTCAGGTGATTATAAACATTTCTCAAAAGTTATATGGAAGTTAACGACTATAGTTTTAGTGATTTTGAGTACTTTGTTTTTCGTGGGTGGATATCTTAGAGGGTTTGCCTTGACAACCTTTATAGGCATGATGACATGCACGACCATGTCTATTCCCATTTACTATGATTTGGTTGGAAGATATGTAAAAAAATAATCATTCACTCTTTAGTTTCATTATGGCTTCTACGATGTCTCCATTTGTTTCTTTCAAGGCTTGCTTAATTTTCTCTTCGTCTTTAACTCCAGATTGCTCCATTACCAGTTTCACATCTTCATCAGAAAATTTTTGTTCCTTCACGTTACCCGAAACTTGGAATACAACCTGGCCTTTCATGCTCGTTTTAATGACTTGTGGGTTCTGTATAGTTATGTCCCCAGAATCAGTTTCAATCACAACTTTGTTTGCTGGAATGTTGTCCATCTTCATGCCCATTTTCTTTAGCATTTGCTGCATTTTTTTAGGATCTAATCCAGGAAACATAATGTTTATTTTATGGAAAGGAAATTTAAATTTATGCTATCTTTGAAGACTAATTCTTTGATATTGATCTCACTCTTTTGTTCCGTTCTTGGCTTAATCCTGATTTACATCGCAGCAGTAAACCTTGAACCCAAACAGATAAAATTAAAAGACATAACTCCTGAGTTGGTTGGAAGATCTGTTTTAACTACAGGAGAAATAGTTTACAGAAAGAGTCATGAAGCGGGACATTTGTTCTTAACGATTTCTGATGCTGATACAAAAATAGCAGTTCCTTTGTTTGTTGGTTATTTGAATGATTTAAGGGAAAATGATCTAACAGAAGATGATTTTCAAGAAGGAACAAAGATATCGGTTTGTGGTCTAGTAGATGAATATCAAGGACAATTACAGGTCATTCCAAGAAGAAAGGATGACATAAAAATTCTGAGTGATTGAATGATACTTGAAAGTATTTTACTCGTATTCGTTGGGATGGGAATCGGTATTTTTGCTGGACTTACTCCTGGCATCCATGTTAATACTACCATACCTATCATAATGTCTTTATCGTTCTTACTTCCTTCACCTTATTATCTAGCTGTTTTGGTTGTTTCTGTAGCAGTGACTGAGATGTTCATCGATTACATTCCGTCGATATTCTTAGGCGCTCCTGAAGCCGATACGTCTTTATCTGTATTACCTGGACATAGACTACTTCTAGAAGGAAGAGGTTATGAGGCAATAAAGTTAACTATTTTAGGTGGTGTGGGGACTCTTCTAGTATCATTGATTTTCATCGCTATTTTAGCAAATTATTTTCAACTTCTTTACGAAGTGAGTAGACCTTTTGTTCAGTATCTGATAATGGGGGTTATGTTATTCATGATCGTGACTGAAAAGAAACCAAAAAAAATGTTATTCTCAATCTTAATCCTTTTGCTGACTGGAATTTTTGGGATATTGGTTCTAAACTGTTCTTTGGTCCCAGCACAGGAGGTATTATTCCCTTCACTTACAGGTATGTTCGGGGTTAGCACACTACTATTAAGTATCTCTGAAAGAAGTAGTATTCCAAAACAGAAAGAAGATTCTAGGATATTAATCAGTAAAAAAGAAATATTAAAATCATTATTTCTAGCAAGCATTGCTGGTATCGCCGTTGGCTTTCTTCCGGCCGTGGGAATATCAGAAGCCGGGACCATGGTTCAATATTTGGGTGGGAGTGGTGAAGCCAGAAGCTTTTTGATCACTATTTCTGGAATTAATGTAGCTAATGATGTCTTTTCTCTTGTATCTGTTTTTTTACTCGGAAACCCTAGGAGCGGCACTAGTGTTGCTATACAGGGAATATTGGGTGAATTGTTATTCTTTGATGTTGTGTATTTGATTGGTGTGATAATGTTAACTGCCGGAATAGCTGCTATTCTAACAAAATATCTTGGGCAGATAATACCAAAATATTTGGAGAAAGCAAACTACAAGATACTCACAGTATCAGTTATCATTTTTATAACATCCTTGGTTTTATTATTGACAAACCCCCTTGGATTATTGATACTTTTCGTTTCAACATCTTTAGGACTTTTGTGTGGTTATCTTGAGATCAGAAGGTCGCATTGCATGGGAATTTTATTGATTCCTTCCTTACTTTTCTTTACTAATTTGAACGGGACTGTTCTTTCGATCTTAGGAATTTAAATCACGTGAGTTTGAATCATCTATAAATGAAGTTAATTTTCATAGGATGAATTTCATGTGACCCCCTGATTTCTACTGGAGAATTGGATAAAATGGGAGATTATAATGTGAAATTCACACCCCCTGATTTCTACTGGAAATTGATTAACGTGACTTCACGTGGTAGTTAATTTGCTTTCTTCAATCTTCTGAGGTTTCTTTTCTAGATTTCTCCAAGGATCATAAACTCTTGATTTTCTATTCCCTTTAAAGAAAACTATTTCTCCCTGACAAAAATTACACTTTCCAGATAAAGGAACTCTTCTCACCACATTGTTACAACTCTTACAGATGAAACCGTCTATCTCTGTTAAATAGTCTTCAAACAATTTTTCCTTCACCGCCTCAGTCTTCATGGCTTCGAATAATCCCAACTGTTTCCCTATACCCATCAAGTCTGATTTGTTGACATTCAATGCTTCAAAAACTCTTTCTAGTGGTGGTAACAACTGGCTTTCTATGTAATATTTTGAATCTGGCATCAGTTTGTGTTTCTTCACGTAGTTTGGATCTTCTGCTCTTTTAGAAATCATCTGTAAACCTTTAACAATAACGAACCCAACCCTGTCCCCAACACCGGGGGCGGAAGCCGGATCTCTCTTTCTCATTTTTTTAACTAATTCTACGTGTGGTTGAATACCTTTATAACTCTTCAAAGATTTAGACATACCTTTTGTTATAACCAACTTGTCGATGTCCATTTTTCCAGTTTTTATATCATTTATTCTATCCTTAACTATTTTTACTGATTTTTTTACATCTTGTTCTTTCAGTATAGTATTCAACACCTCATCTAATGTTTCCGAAACCAAGTCACACCAGTCTCTTCTAACGGTTTCTATGCCTTTAGTGATTATCGACTCTTCCAAATCCCCGTTCACGGATTCAAAATTCCAACCAGCATATCTCTTTTTTGCGAGTATCAATAGAGTTTTAAAGACACTTTCGATCTTCAATTCTAGTATATGATGTATCTCTTCATTAATCAAATCTGAGATTTCTTTTCCCATTTTAAATGCCTCTTTAATATCATCTGTTTTTAACTTGACCATAACCGAATCAGTATCGGCATAGATTACTTTGTATGGTGTTCTTGATTCAACGATTCTCTTAGTTCTTTTAATCATTTCTCTCCCAGTGCTCGTTATAGCATTGGCTATATCTAGAACGTATAATTTTGCACGTATGTAACCCAGATGACCATAGAATGCATTAGCAACTGTTTTAAACGCATACTGCTTCGCATACAGATATCTTCTTCTCTTTATTTTTTTTGCTCGCTTCATTTTAGCTTTGATTTTCGCTCTCGTATCGAGTAAGTAACTGAGAATTTGGGATATTATACCTTCCTTTATTTTTGTTGAGACAAATCTACTGCCGTTGGGTGTTTGCAGTGATTCAGTCTTTTCATCTGGCTCTAGAAGTAGTGTTGTCGGGCAAATATTAAAGGATCTTATGATACTGGGATACATACTACGAAAATCTAAATAAACAACACATTTATTATGGAAACCCACTTTGGGTTTCAAAACAAATGCGCCTTTCAATCCTTCTTTATTTTTTTGAAGATTCCTTCTCGATATTTTATTTGAATCGGGTCTACAGGGTATAACATAATTCTTTTCATTAAATTTGCGTAGGAGTAAATTTTCAATTCTGGTTGATTCCCCACCGTCTAATGCGTCTTGAAGGAGGATGCCCGAAACTTTCGATATTTCCAAGAACTTATCTAACATACGTTCTTTGAGTAGTATTTGCATCGGTAACTGCGCATCTTTTCTGCTGTAATCCAAAAGTTTATTCAGGCGTGTTCCGTTGTCGGCCCAATAACTATTTATCTCACTATGGGCCACATCCACTTTGTCCTCACCCAAAATTAGTTTAGATATGTCACCCAACCCATATCTCTTTAAACCTTTAAACAGACCAAACTTTATCGTCGCCTCTTTAATTAGGCTGTAGACGTCTACAACAACTCGACCAGGCATCGTGTTCCTCGTTCTGTTTCCAAATTTTTTTGACATGATCGACTTCTGATTGCATCTTCCCACTGTTCTTGGTAAGTTATTCTTTCTCAACCTTGTTTCGATATATGGTAGATCGAAATTGTTTATGTTATAACCCAGTATTATATCGGGGTCAAACCTGTCAATAATGTTAATAAACTCTTTCAACATCTCCTTTTCAGATAGGAAGCCGAAGACGTCATCATCGGGATTCCTGATTTTTTTAGCCGCCAAAACCATGGAATTTCTTCCGTTGAAGGCTGGATAAAAATACATACTTATTAGGATTATGGGATCTTCTTGTGGCTCGGGTAAACCGCCTTCCCCCGAAACTACCTCTATGTCGATACTCATATACTTAAATCTCATGTTTTCCTCTACGTCCAATTCTTCGAATTTATCGGCTGTAATTTTCATCACATTCTTTACCGTATTCGTTCCTATACCATTTCCCGTTACCCGGTACCATCTCATTCCTGAGATGTCGTGATCGGCCATGAATCTATACTTGAAAAGAATATCCGCCTCGAAAACTTGTTTTACTGTTCTTTCTTTCTTTAAACTATCTCTGATGAAAGGTGTTTTGGCGGGGTTGTTCAGTGTGATTTTTAGTAATCTCACTGGGGTTTTGCTATACCCAACGGGAAGGTATCTTTCTACTGTTTCCATCTTAAGAACGATGTCTTTGAATTTTTTTTTAATTATGTTTTTAACTTCGGTTTTCTTTCCTTCAATTGGTAAAATATAAAAATAAGGTAAGAATTTCTCATAGAAAACACAAACCGACTTGTTGTTCCCAGTCCTTCCAAAAAAACGTATTATCGGTTTAGAGTCTGTTATTGTATAGTCAGCATCTAGAACCTGAAACTTTATTTCCATGAAATACAATTATAGATTGAACTTTTTATTTACTTGTTGTTTTGAAGATATAGGTATTAGTTTCCAATAGATTTTTCAAAGACTTCCCTGGTCTTTAAATTCACTACAAAGAATTTGGCTGGATCAGAATTCAATATTATAGTGGTGCCTTTGTAATTTTTATGAAAACTCCCTTCAAAATCAGAAACTATTATGTCTGGGGGGGATTCAAGAACAAACCCATTTGCCCCAACATGAATTTTTGGGTTGAATTTTGTAATTAGATGTCTCCGTCTCAGAACGGATATAATAAAATTTACTGGGTCTTTAATGGCTGGGGCACCAAAGAAATTCTTTTGCAGGACTAAAACCCCGATTTTATCTATTTGAAAAAGAGTGGGTGGGGAATTTTTCTGTAATTTTATTGGGCTGAGGTTTGAAAAAATCGTGTCTTTGTTGGAATTGTTCGTAAAGAGGAAAATTGTGGGTGGGGGTTTGATGGTAGATAGTGTTTTATGGAATTTTTTTTGTTGTTTTTCATTTAATGATGAAGGACTAAAGAGAAATGCTATCTTTATTTCTTTCTGAGCATTGACTATATCTCTACTCGAGGAAATTTCTGGAAAATATATTTTTTTAACAAATGGTGTTTTTTCCCGCCCTTTACAATCAACACCAATAACATCGTCCAAATCTATCTCATCTATTTTTGGTTTTATCTTAGCATTGAAAGATAAGAGGATCTCACCAGAGGGATCTTCCAATAACAAATTCTCTTTTGTCTTTTTTCTCACAACACCTATTATCGAGGGGGTTAGCACATGGGGTGTTATCTTGTTTATGGATGTCAATTTCTCTTTATCCATTCTGTTCAGTAAAAGATTTTTTATCTGTTGATATCTGGTTTGAAAATGTTCAACATAGTCTTCTATTCTGATCTGTTTTTTTTTGGTTTCGTATTTTTTTAGTATTTTAATTTCAACCTTCGGTTTTTTAGAAAGCTCAAGGGCCTTTTTTACGTGCTCCTTTGTTATTATGAAAGGTCTTGGTTTTAGTTTTGTTAGGCCCTGGATTGTTTTTTCGGGGTCCTTTAGAATGGTGGGAAGTGCGTCTCTTGAAATTTGATACCCCCTTTTTAAAAACAACTTAACAACTTCCTCTTTTTTGATCGTTTATCACCCCTTAAACAAAAAGATTTGATTTAAGGATTTCTTTTATCTTTTTTTTAACCCCCTTAGAAACGTTTGTTTTTATCTCCCTAGTCCTCCCATACCTCCCAAAAGAAATAACCTTTGCATTTATTATACCCAACATATCTAACTCTGACAAAAGATCTGAAACCCTTCTCTGTGTTAGCGGGTGCAATGCACATTTTTTACACATGTCTTCATAAACACTGTATACATCGCCTGTTTGAATGCTTTCATGATCATTTTCCTCCAAATTTATGATCGACCATAAAACGATTTTAGTTTGTTTGGGCAATGATTTGATAGATTCTATCACTCTATCATAATCTATTTTCTCTAGCGCCATATCAACGTGTTTTTCTGTTATTTTGGGGTTGTTTTGTCTTTCTGCTATTTCGCCCCCAACCCTCAGTAGATCCAGCGCTCGCCTGGCGTCGCCGTGTTCTTGGGCAGCTAACGCAGCACATTTAGGAACAACCTCTTCCGACAAAACATTTTGGGGAAACCCGAGTTTAATTCTTTGTTTTAGTATATCTTGTAACTCTGGAGCATTATACGGGGGAAAGAGGATCTCTTCCTCGCCCAAAGAGCTTTTCACGCGGGGGTCAAGAACATCGATGAAATTTAAGTCGTTGGTTATGCCTATTATTGAAACTTTTGCCTTCTTAAGGTCTTGATTTATCCTTGTGAAATTATAAAGAAAGTCGTCCCCCATTTTTTTAACGAGAACGTCAATTTCGTCGAGGATCACGATTACAACCCACTCTTTTGAATCAAGTAAAGAAAAAAATGTTCTGTATACTTGTTCTGTTGGAAGCCCTGTGGCGGGTACGCTTTCGCCCAGGGCCCGGGCGAGTTCCGCCACCAACCTGTATTCCGTGTCGGCAACTCTTTTCATTTTACAATTTACATAAACCACTTTTACATGTGCCGAGGCGTGTCTAGACATTTTTTCCAATTCCTTACCAACGTATTTTGAAACTAGGGTTTTTCCAGTTCCAGTCATGCCATAAATAAAAACGTTTGATGGTCTGCCTCTTTTTAGGGACGGGGCGAGGATGGATGCTAAACTATTGATTTGTGTGTTCCTGTGTGGTATTGTTTCTGGTGTGAAATGGGATGTAAGCGCGTTTCTGTCTTTGAAAAGTTGTGTTTTTTTTTCAATAAACTCTTGAAAAATTGTTTGAATTGAACGGTTCATTATATAAATTTGTTCCTAAAGAAATAAACCCTTTTCTATTGGAAGTAATATAATCCCTCTCGCCCCATGGTTTCTCTTGGAAATTTAAATAAAGAATAATTAATTTATAACAGTGTTATATTTATATTGTGTTTTTTAATTAACAGATTTTTCTAAGAGAAATGGGGGGGATAGTACCTATTCTATTAAATTCAATACTTTCCCGGAAACTTCATCCTTTCTTATATTAATTAAACCAAAATAACCCTCTGAAAACTTCCCAGAGTTCAATAAAAAAGAGCCCCCAAACCTATCCGTTCCCCTGGCTTCATGTATGTGGGAGGATATGGCAACAATTGGTTTATTTTTTTCAATAAATTCCCTTACAACACGAGAACCAACATGCGCCCCAGACTGCAAGACATCAACTCTTGTTCCGAAGGGGGGGTTGTGAGTAATTTGTATTTTTTGTTTTACCCCCTTGACATCTTTCCAACCAGAACTTAAACCAAGCATCAATTCCTTTTCCTCTGGTTCAATGTTGGTCTTGAAGGGGGTCTTTGCTCCCCCATAACCATAAAAACCAAAACCCAAGACCACCCTCCCATTTCCATGGACGGAGACATTTTCTTCTTCCAAAACATCTAAAACACCACGCGAATCCACGTTTCCCGGAACACACAGCAGGGGTTTATTTAAAGATTTTAACTCCTTGACAATAAGTTTGGCCACCTCTTCTTGTGTGAACCCCTTAGACACGTCAACATCCGTAAAATCCCCCGGACAAACAACAACATCAAAACTCAATTCTTTTATTTTATCCAAGTAACTCAACAGATTCTCTACATCTCCATGCATGTCAGAAACGATCACAATATCCATTTAATCAACCAACAAATAAAATAAACATTTAAACTTTATGTAACTATATTTTTAACAATTATTATAAATATCCTTTGACAAATTGAATAAGGAGACTAAACATGGCCATTGGAATATCTGTAAAAAACATCATGACAAAACCAGCAGTTAAAATTGAACACAATAAAACAGTCCAGCGTGCTGCGAAAGAAATGGTCAAGCACAGGGTGGGCTCAATAATCGTAGTTAAAAAGAAAAACCCAATAGGCATCATCACAGAAACCGATCTAAATAAAAAAATTGTCGCTCCTGGGAAAGACCCGAGAAAGGTCAAAGTTATCGATATAATGTCATCACCAATAGTCTTTTCAGGCCCAAACGATGATGTGGAAGTTGCCGTTGAAAAAATGGAAAAACACAAGATAAAGAGGCTACCGGTGGTTCGCGGAAAAAAGGTAATAGGAATTATCACCAACACAGACATAGCTAGAGCCTCTCCAGAAATGATAGACATTCTCAATTTCAGGCTAAAAATGAGATCTGGATTGCCCATAATAAAGGAGAGTTCTACATCCGGCCTTTGTGAGGTGTGTGGTGGATATTCAAACGACTTAAAGTTTATAAACGATCAATGGGTCTGTGAAAATTGCCGGGGGTAGAATAACTCAACACATATATTTATAAATATATAAGATAATATTCGAACTAAATTCACTTATAATTGATTATTATGTTTATCCCTCAAAATCCGGAGAAGCTAATAGAAGAACTTAGAGAGATGTCGGTGGTCGTAGAGGGAAAAAGAGACAAAGACGCATTGAGTTCCCTTGGAATTAAAGATGTTGTAGATATTTCTGGTAAATCTATGGAATCGTTAACCCAAAAACTAACTAAAACTAAAAATTACGTTGTTCTAACAGATTTCGATGGTGAGGGAGAACTTAAAAATAAGACTATCTGCAATTTTTTTGAAAAAAATGGGTTCAAGTTTAACTCAAGGTTGAGACGCTCAATAAAGAATGTTTTTGGGGTTTCAAAAATTGAAGAGTTAATCAAATTTTCAAAGTTAAAGGAGGATGTTTATCATGGCAAAATTAGCGCAATCAACTATAAAATATTTAATAGAAGCAGAATTTACCGCAAATGGTGTAGTAGAAAAACCAGACGTAATTGGAGCAATATTTGGTCAAACTGAGGGCCTACTTGGCCAAGATCTAGATTTAAGAGAACTCCAACGGTCTGGAAGAATAGGAAGGATAGAGGTTACTTTAAAAACCAACAAAGGAAAGACGAGGGGAAAAATTTTAATTCCTTCGAGTTTGGATGGTTCTGAGACGTCGTTGATAGCAGCGGCCGTAGAAACCATAGAGAGAATTGGTCCATGTGATTCTTATATTAAACTAAAATCTGTAAAGGACATTCGTGCTGTTAAACGGGAATATGTTGTTGATAGAGCAAAAAGAATATTAACCAGACTCATAAAAGAGGAAATTCCACCAACTACAGAATTGACTGAAAAAATTAAAGAATCTGTAAGAATTGCCGAAATAATGGAATATAAAGGCTTGCCTTCGGGTAGTGATGTGGTTACTTCTGATGAAATAATCATAGTAGAAGGAAGAGCCGATGTCTTGACCCTATTAAAACAAGGGATTAAAAATGTTATCGCCTTAGGCGGAACAACCATACCAAAACCAATATTAGGACTCTGTAAAGAGAAGGTATCAACTGTTTTTTTGGACGGAGACAGGGGCGGCGACTTAATTTTGAAGGAGTTGTTGCAACTCACTAATATTGATTACGTTGCTAGGGCGCCAAAAGGCAAAGAAGTGGAGGAACTGACTAAGAAGGAGATATTCAAGGCATTACGTGAAAAAGTTTCTGTAGAACAAATAGTGTCGGATATGAAGAAGGACTTGGATAAAAAGAAGAAGGAAAAAATAAATACAGTCCTCGAAAAAATGATTGGAACTAGGGCAGCATATATTTTTGATGAAAAAATGAAATTACAAGCAAAAATCCCTCTCAACCAATTTAAAGAGGATAATAAACGTTTGAAGGATGCAAAGATTGTTGTTTTGGATGGGGCGATTGATGACGACATCGTTCATACGGCCGAAACATGTAATGTAAACTTTTTAATAGGACATGATGCTGATAAAAAATATAAAACAAAAATTTTAACCATTTATACAAAATCAGATCTGTCCGTCTAACTTTGTTTTAAAAGGGATTTATGTATAGTTTCATATATGGGCCCACGTTTTGTTAACACACTTTTTACCAAGGCAACACTCTCAACATTGAATGTACCAATTTTTATGTCTCGGTGGTCCGCAATGAATTTTTGTAACAATGTTTTATCCTCAATTTTTTTTACTCTACACAAGGTCAATTTGGTCTTCTCATAAAATTTTCCACCCACATTCTTAGCCACTTCCTTTATTAGGTTTGAGATTTTACCTTCGTTTTCAACCTTTATACCGATTACCCTGATGTATTTTTCGTTTGGTATAAGTTTCAATTCTTGTAATTTCACGTGAAATTTGTTTGTATTCTTTACTGATTCGTCTAATTTTTTCTTTAATGGGTTTATATCCCCCATTGTATCTCCCAGAAACGTTACCGTTAAATGTAGGTTTTCTGGTTCTACAAATTTTGCCTTTAAGGGTAATTTTTCGATTTTTTTTTGAAATTTGACTATGGGATCTCGTAGAAATTCTGGTATCCATATACACACAAATAAACGCACCATGATTGTATTTATTCTCATTCAAACTTAAAAATAATGTTCGTTATAAAATCTTTCATTTAAGTTATCACAAAAATTTCACGATTATTTCACGATAAATATTTATTTTTCATACACTAAAAATGAACCACGTGTGAAAATTTATGTTAACAAAATATGAATACTATTCAAAATTTAATTGGTCTTCTAACCCATTTACTTTAACAGTTTCACCAGAATTAATGGTGGGCTATTCTAAACAGACAGAAGCCCTCCTTTCCCATATTTTTAATTTTCATAAATTCGCCTTGTTAACCGGTCCAACTGGTTCTGGTAAAACCACATTACTTTTCTGGTTAAGATCACAGATTATGGCATATAAAAAATTCTTTCCTTATTACATATCTAAACCACCAAAGTCTCCAGAAAATTTAATTTTCCTCATTAAATCTATTTTGGGGTATAATTTTTTTGATAGAATCCGTCATAAAAATCTATCTATGTACGACCTTCCAAAATTTGTCTACAGAAAGACCCGGGGAAAACACCTGGTGTTACTCGTTGATGAGGCCCACGAATCCTCTTTGACTAATCTTGAATGGTTTAGAACATTAGTAGATTCTGTTCCCAGCCTTTCGATTGTTTTTGCGGGTCTCCCTGTTTTTAATGAAAGATTGGAATCTGACATCCCCACTTTATCCATGCGAATCACGACTAAAACCCATTTAAACACATTAAGCAAATCAGAAACTCAATCACTCATCTTAAAGAGAATTGAGAGCGTGGGGGGCGATGGTTTAAAACCCTTTGCTTCTAATACCATTGAACGAATATTTGAAATCACTTCTGGTTTTCCCAGAGAAATTATAAAAACTTGTGACAGATTGGTTCGCGAAGCCTCAAGAAAAAACATTTCCAGTATAGATAGAAATTTAGTTGATGAGATCATTAGTACCACAGAAACACCTAGCCCGCACGAGTTCAAATTAAATCTGTCTAAGAAACAGAAAATGATATTAAATATCTTAAATGAAAAACCGAATCTGACGCCTGCTGAGATCGTCGATCATTTTGACATTTCTGGTTACAAGAACAGAAGCAATGCAATCCGTTCTGTTAACAACATTTTAAAACGATTAATCGGGATTGAAATGATAAGGAGGAAAAAATTGGGCAATAGTTACGTTTATTATCTTTCCGGTAAAGCCAAGACCGTTTTTGCTGAGGCTTAAATATTAAAACCCAATCAACAGTTAAAGTTAAATTGCTTAAATCATAATATAATATCAAGAGGTGAATCCATGGTTGAAACAAGAGTTAGAGCAAAAGATGTGATTAAGAAAACAGTAATCAGTGAAGAGACGGGGAGAAAGTTTGGAGTCGTGGGAAACGTTGATTTTATAACCGAAAGTGGAGAGCTACTAAATGTAATCATAGAAGATCCTACTACTCATTTAAAAGAATTAAATTTGAAGGGAGATGAACGGGGCAGGTTCTTAATACCCTTTAGTGCAGTAAAATCTATTGGCGATTTTGTAATTGTTAGTGAAAATGAACTAGTTTAATGTATTACTTAACATTTACTTAAGTTTTAAGTAATTTTTATAGTATCACTTAAATATTTAAGTGATAACTTAAGTTATAATTAATGATAATATGGGTCTTATTTCTTGGTTTAAATCCTTAAGATCTAAGAAGGAAACAAATTCTGGTAACATTCAATCAATACCAATATTAAGAACTGAAACCCCCGAAAAAATAATTGAGACTAGAATTAAACCAATTAAAATCCCCACAATCATGGACTTGGGGCAACATTTAGGATTGATTTCGAGACACCTCTCTGATTTAAAGGATCAGTCCGTAACAAAGACATGGTTCACATCTGAATATGAAGATACTGGAGAGCAAATAATACTCAGATTATCAAAAATTGAAAAATCATTATCTATTGTTCATAATTCCTTAACTCAAATTAGTAAAAACTTAAGTGATTTTACTAAGGGGACTGCTCATGTTAAGTTAAGTAAAGGTTTACCTCATCGCCCATCTAAAACATCCGATCAGATTTTGGAATTATTGAAAAACAGAAAAAAAATGAGGTATAAAGAGCTCTTTTCCGAATTAAGTGTTTCAGATCCCACTCTATCCAAACATCTGAAAAATTTATGCAATACAGACGAAATAAAAAGGAAAAGGACTGGAAGAGCTGTTTACTACGAATTATCAGATTAACTCTTTATAAATACTTTCTCTTTTCACCGGCCCTTCACGTATTAACTTCACGTTTTTTTCATTTGTTAAATCAATACATGTTGATGGTTTATTTTTTGGCAGATCCCCGCAATCCAATATCAAATCTACTTTACCCTCAAAAACATCGATAATTTTCTTTATTTCATAGATGGGTGGCTGTTCAGAAATGTTCGCACTGGTTGTTGTTACGGGAAGTTTAAACAATTTTACTAATAATGAAGCGACTGGGTTATTTGACACTCGGAATGATATTCCATCATGATTTGAATCGGAAACAGGTATCCTCTTCTTTACCACTATACTCAGTGGACCAGGCATGAATTTTTTTACTAACTTCACTACCCTTTTTGTTACTATCCCATATTTCTTAATCATATTCAAATCCGAAACCAGGATTGGTATAGGCTTTGAAGTATCACGGCCTTTTATTTTATAAATTTTTTTTATACTTTTTGGGTTTGTAGCATCTGCCCCTATCCCATAACAAGTCTCAGTCGGGTATATTATTAAACCGCCCCTTTTCATTACATTAACTGCTTCTTTCAGGACTTTCACGTCTGGCTTCATAACTTCTACACGTAATATTTTCGTCTTCATTCCAACCACGTAATGTCTACTTCATCTGTTCTCCAAGCCTTTATGAAGGCCGTATCATCTACTTTCATTTTTTGTCTAGACTTGAATGCTAAAATACCATTCCATGCAATCATCACTCCATTATCACCCGCATATTCGATTGGAACTGAATAAGATTTTGCTTCACGTCCGCTACACATAACCTTCATCATATCTTGTAAACGCTGCGACGCAGCTACGCCACCGACCAACAACACTTCTTTCTTGTTCGTATGTGCCAATGCCCTTTCTGTAACTTCTGTTAACATTGAAAAAACAGTTTCTTGGAAACTGTAAGCTACATCTTCTTTTTTTACACCATCATTGCACAATTTTTTACATTGAGTTACTATACCCGTGAACGACAAATCCATACCTTTGACGACGTAAGGTAGATCAACCCAACTTCCTTTCTTTGCCAATTTTTCTATTTTTGGACCGCCAGGCATTTCTAAACCTAATTTTCTTGCTAAAACATCGAATGCATTTCCAATAGGAATATCTTCAGTCTCTCCGAATATTCTGTATTTTTTTCCGACATAAGCAATGATTTGTGTATTACCACCAGAACAATAAACTACTACTGGATCTTTACACTTGGTCATTAACTTGCCTATTTCAATATGTCCAATACAATGATTTACTCCGATCAATGGTTTTTTGTATTTCAAACTCAGGAACCTTGCTATACTTGCGCCAACATGTAAACAGTTTGGTAGGCCTGGGCCCATTGAGAAGGAGATAATATCGATATCATTTATATTAACCTTTTTTAACGCGTTTTTTACAACATTCGTTGCATTATCTGTATGGAATTGGGCAGCTTCTCTAGGATGTATTCCCTTACCTAAAGGAGGTTTATAGACAGATCTCTCGTCGAATAGGACTTTTCCCTTATCATCTATAATCCCTATTGCGAATGAATGGGCAGTCGATTCTATTCCTAGACACTTCATTTTATCGCCTATAGACTTCTTTTATCATATTTGTCATAATATTAAGTTTTTTTATTAGTTCTTCGTCAGATAAGTCTTTTACGTCGTTTTTTAGCCGAATTAAGAGTAATGGTAGTTTAAAGCTTTCAAAATCACTACCTTTTTTAATGTCTAGGATGGGTTCTAGCCTTCTTATGGCCCTAGAGACGGCCATGTGGTTTATCTGAAGGAGTCTTGACATCTCTCTTATGCTTAATCTTGCCTCTGGGGTTTTGGATAGTTCTTTCAGTAGCTTTAAGACCATTAGAGTGTATTTATTCTGCCTTTTAGACGGTTTTTTCCTTTTCATGTAAACTCTCACCATTTGATATTGTTACGACTGGAACAAATAAGGATTTTTAGAGTTAAATAATTAAAAAAATCAGATAGATTTCTGCTTCTTCTTATCTCTAAGTCTGAAGTTTTCTATTTCTAGACACCTCTTTCTAACTTATTTTCTTTAATGACTTCATTATCTGTGAGTTTTTTATCATCTTTTCCTGTAAGCTTGGCCAATTTTACAATGAAAAGCTCATAGCCAAATCTTTTGTACCAATTTTTTGGTTTTTATTGAGATTCTTTTCAGTGCATTTTATTTCAACGAATTTGTATTTTTTTTCGTCTGGTTTCCACAATAAAAAATCTGGAACTCCTTTACCATAAAGAGCTTCACCATTTATTCCGATACTTTGTTCAATTGCTAATTTCATATAAAAATCCACAGGGTTTTGACTGTTTAGAGGTAAGCGAAGAACTCTCCAATCCTGATGATTAAAAATAATGAAAAATAATGTTTCAATAATATTCACATTTAAACTACTTGCTTCTGTCAGTATTTTCTTAAAAACATTCTCAAAAGTTAAGTTAAGAATTTTATCTGGAATATTTACTATTTTAATATTTCTCGTTTTCCAATTTTCAATTGTGTATCTTTTAGTAATCTCCATTCAAAACAAATATAATAATATTTAATAACTTTTTATTTTCGTTGTCTAGAAACTCTATTTTTATTTTTTCAAAACAAACAAGATTCTATGGAAAACGAAATCATAAAAAAAACATTGGAATTGTCTAAAATCAACTCATTAAACCCAATGCAAACTTTAGCCATAAAAAAAGGGTTATTAGACGAAAAAAATCTCGTGGTTGCAGCACCCACAGCCTCAGGTAAAACCCTTCTATGTGAATTAGCTGCCCTAAACCTCTTCAGGAATAAAAAAACTAAGATGATCTACATGGCTCCTCTAGTCGCTCTAGTCTCAGAAAAATACCAATCCTTCAAAGAAAAATACTCGAAATTAGGAGTAAGGACTGCTATGTCTGTCGGCGATTACGATTCAACCAGTCAATGGTTGGCAGATTACGATTGGATACTCACTTCAAACGAAAAATGCGACAGCCTTATGAGACATAACGTAGGATGGATCAGGGATGTTGGATTAATAGTCATAGACGAGATTCACATGCTCCAAGACCCTTCACGCGGCCCAACACTAGAAGTCACTTTAACAAGATTAAGAGAAACAGTTCCTCATGCTCAAATCCTAGCCTTGTCCGCAACAATAAAGAATGTGAAAGAATTAGGGGAATGGTTAAACGCAGAAACAGTTATCTCAGATTATCGTCCTGTTGAGTTACGTGAGGGCATCTACCTCGACTCAAAAATTAAGTTCTTTGGCAACTCCCCTTACGATCTCAACCCTGTCTTAGCCCCAGAACCAGCAATACTACAGAACACGATAAACATGAGAAAACAGGCTTTGTATTTCGTAGCAACAAGAAAATACACTGAATCTTTAGCCCAAAAATTAGGAAAATTCAACCGAAATTTCTTACAAAAGAATGAAAAGAGAGAACTGGCAAAACTCTCAGACGAAGTAAAGAACGTTCTAGAAATACCAACAAAACAATGCAGGAAATTAGCAGAATGCATAAAGAACGGCATCGCATTCCATCATGCCGGTTTACTGTACAAACAAAAGAAACTAATCGAGGATAATTTCAGACAAGGCTTGTTGAGATGCATAATATCCACCCCAACTCTAGCTTATGGTGTAAACCTACCTGCTTTCAGGGTCATCATCCGTGACTTGAGACGTTACTATAGAGGTTTCGGTTCTAGATTCATCCCAGTCTTAGAATACAAACAGTTTGCTGGTAGAGGCGGAAGACCAGATTATGATGAATGGGGCGAATCCGTTATCATAGCAAAGTCAGAAGACGAGGCACAAGAGCTAACAGACAAGTACATCTTGGGTGAACCAGAAGAAATCACTTCCAAACTAGCTTTTGATCCTGTCTTGAGGATGCAGACACTCGCTTTGATAGCATCCAGTTTTGTGAAGACTGAAAACGCTTTAATGAAATTCTTTGAAAAGACCTTTTTCGCTTACCAGTATGGAGACGCTTCTGAGATCAACTCGAAGTTAGATAAAATCCTGGAGATGTTAATCGAATTCAAATTCATCACTAGACAAGATGATAAACTCAAACCGACCAGAATCGGTAAGAGAGTATCAGAATTATACATCGACCCGTTCACTGCACATCACATCATAGGATGCCTAGGAAGAGCCATGAAAACTAAACCAAATATATTCAGTTATTTGCAGATGATAACCAACACTCTTGAAATGAGACCCTTACTGTCTGTTAGGAATAAAGACTTTGAAGAGATTAACAATGTCATTGCCACTAAAAAATTCTTAGAAAAAGTTCCAAATGACTGGGATTTAGATTTTGATAATTTTTTGAAATCCGTTAAGACTGCTATGATGTTCAATGCTTGGATTAATGAAAAAACAGAAGATCAGATACTGTCTAAATTCAGGGTTGCGCCAGGGGAATTATGGACGAGGTTGCATAATGCCGATTGGCTGTTGTATGCCTCGCAAGAACTTGCACTTTTATTGAGGTATAAAAAATTATTGAGCGATTTAAGAAAAACCAGGGTCAGGATTAAGTATGGTGTAAGGAAAGAGTTGATACCACTGGTGAGGCTAGAACAGATAGGACGTGTGCGTGCCAGGAAATTACACAATTATGGACTGAAGACCATATCACATTTGAGAAAAACACCCTTATCACGTCTTGAAAGAATTATCGGACCAAAAATTGCTAGAATTATAAAAAAACAATTGGGTGAGAAAGTAAAAGATAAGAAAGAGATAAAACAAAAAACTTTATCTAAATACAGGGGAAAGTCGTCTAGTTTGGCCTAGGATCTAGGCTTCGGGAGTCTAAGACCGGGGTTCAAATCCCCGCTTTCCCATAACTTAGAAATAACAGAAAATCTAATAATTATCATGCCGTTTGCGGTTACACACATACTAGTTCCTATGATTCTAGTCGATTTTGCTAGAGATCATATTTTCAAGATTAAAAAACAACTTCTTCCTAACAAGTATATTTTGTTATCCGGTTTAGCCGGGTTGATTCCTGACATAGATATGTTATCTGTTTTATTGGGGATGCCAAACCTACATGGAACCATCACTCACTCCATTATTTTTCCGGTTTCATTTTTAATCGTTTTTTTAGCATCTTATCTCTTAAAGAAGGAAAAAGTATATAAGATATCTTTGATGTTATTCATCGGTTTTTCCCTTCACATTCTTTTGGATGCTACATTTTCTGACACTATAACCATATTTTTTCCATTTGATTTTAATCAATATGGTTTAAATCTCATCGGATCTTTAGGAAGTTGGTATACTTTTTACGCAGCGATCGATGCGATGTTATTATTTTTCTGGTTAATTCATGAAGAATTGGAACAAAAGATATCTGACTATTTTTAATCATTTGACTTCTGAAATAAATTTCCCAACTTCCTTTTGATGATTCATGTACGCTTTCTGAACTAGAAATCCCGTTACCAGACCTATTATTGAGCCAAGGATTATATCCTCAACCCTATGTACATTCAACATTAATCTTGATAGAGCAACTAAACCTGCAAAGATGAACAATGAAATTGTAAGAAGTTTTTTCTTGTAATGTAAACTCAAAACGGTTATAGCAGCGAATATCACTGTTGCATGTCCACTAGGAAATGAGTATGAAGTTGGACAATTAACTAAATCAAAACAAGGCCTTGGTATTTTAAATATAATTTTTAGACCTTGAGTTATTGCCCAACTCATCACTACAGCAGGTAAAACTTGAAAAATAAACCATGCTATACGCGTTCTTACTCTTCTCGGTATGGTAAATAAGAAGAAAATAGAAACTATTGACGCCCCAACCCAGAATTGGACATCGCCAAAAATTGAAACAATTTCCCAAAAATTCATATTAATATTTTCTCTCAGATATTAAACCTTTTTTGAATTATTCCATCAATTTCATTTCCATAAATTTTTACTATCGCTAAATAAAACCCCGATGGGAAAATCCACCCAAAAGGAGCTGGCCATGGTACATTGAAAAATTTCGCAATATGCTCCATGCAAGAATATTCCCATAAACCAATATCGTAGCCTATGAATTCTAACGGAAAACCGAATATCAACATGGATATCAACCCACAGAAATAATAACTGATATTGTCTTCACGTTTTAATATTTTACTTTGTAATAATTCGGCAGCTGTTGCAGCCACACTCAAAACACATCCCCATGCCAATAATATACCAACTATAATTTCTTCATTGCCTATTATGAAAAACCATGTCAATTTGTTTGTATCATATATGAACATTGGCGATGTTGACATTTCAATAAATAAACCAAATATGATGCCCATTATTATTTTTCCAATCATATTCTTTTGTATCTTCTTTCCAATGAGATAAATTATAATCAAACATATTGACGCAAATATAGTTAATAACATTTCGAGTCATCATTTTATTTCTAGATGTATTTTAATTTTCGTCTTAGTTTTTTTAAGATTTCGAGCCAACTCTTTCTTTAAATCACAAGCAGATTTATCAGCAAGTATAGCCAAAGTTTTTTCATTGATAATATCTGATTTTTGTATAACAATACTCCTTTCATCTGTTAACTTCAAAACGGGAGAACCAAGAGCAATCACAACATCCTTTATGTCATTGACGGATATAATCATTTTCAACTCAGCACCAAGTTTCAAGTAATTCTTCAATTCCTCACTTAAGTCTTTACAAGATTTATTTGCATTCACACCTATGATAGCATCGTTAAACGGCTCTTTTTGTTTAGTAATTTCTATTCTCATTTTACTCTTTGCAGTTATTTTCGGATGACCCCATGCGATTATTTCATCTTTTACACGTTTTCTTTTTTTAAATAACTCTTCCGCTTTCTTGGTTGGTGTGTAAGCACCACCTATATACTCTACCAGACCCTTTGCTTGTAATTCAGCAAGAGTTAATTGAAGCATTTCTGGCGTGAATTTACTCCTTATATCTTCTGGTATTACTTCTAACTCTTTCCCACCACTCAAATATTCAAGAATTAACATCTCATTTACAGATAATTTCATATCTTCACTAATTTCTTTAGACTTTAATTAAATTTAAGTTTTCGGTTGTTAATAATCATATTAAAGATTTTGTGATTAGATGATGATAACTAAGAAAGACGGTTCGATGGAGGAATTCGATAAAGAGAAGATAAAAAGAGCTTGTCTTAACGCAGGAGTTGCTCCGGATGTAGCTGAGAACGTAGCAAATGAAATTGCGAATCTAGTACATGAAGGGATAACTACTGAAGAAATAAGGGTTTTAGTTCTTTCAAGATTAAGGAAAGCAGATCCTGCTTGCGTACAGAAATGGATGGATTATGAGAAAAATAAATAATTAGATTTTTCTAGCAAAGGTTAACCAACCAGTATGCATTACACCTGAGACTTCTGGTAGCGTGTGTCTTCCTACCCTCCATTCTCTAACTATATTTTCCACAGTTTTTATTTGATTGAAGTCTAATCTCTCTATTTCGTTCCTCACTAATATTACTTGTTCAATGTATGGTGAATAAACTACTAACCAACCACCAGGTTTCAAAATTTGAAACGCATTTTTAACTACTTTTTCAGCACCCTTCATATCCAATGTAATTAGATCAACGTTCTTTTCTTCGATACCTTCAAGAATATCTTTTTCTTTTACCACTATATTTTTCAACCCTGATAATTTCACGTTCTCTCTCACTACTTTAGCAAAATCACTTCTCTTTTCATAAGTTATGACTTTTCCCTCTCTACAATAATATGCTAAGAAAATTGATAGAAAACCAGAACCTGAACCAGCATCGATTACGAGACTGGCTGGAGAAATACCAGTATACCCTAATATCAACGAGGCATCCTTTGGTGTAACTATCTGTGGCAATCTTTTCAGTTTTTTAAGTCTGTCTAATAGGGTTTCCTTTTTCATCGACTCACAAAATTTACATCGATCTCAAGATTTTTATCCTTTCATTTAAAGGCGGGTGGGTAGCATACAAAGAATCAAGAGCACTTCTATTAGGATCAGTAAAGAATAAGTGTGAAATAGCCTCACTGACTTTCATTTTCCCTTTATTTATTTTCATTATTTTTTCTAATGCTGAAGCTAGACCTTCAGGATAACGAGTTAATTGAACGGATGATGAATCGGCTAAAAACTCTCTTCTTCTCGATATCGTGAATTGGACTAACCTTGCAACTATCGGAGCAAATATAGCTAAAACTAGACCCATCAATATCAGTAACCCACTTTTATCTCTATCTCTTTTACCACCGAATCTGAAAGTCCTTAAAAACATATGACTGATTATAGCGACTAATCCTACAAGAACCGCAACTAACGTCGCAAACCTAATATCATAGTTTTTTACGTGAGATAGTTCGTGTCCAATAACACCTTCAATCTCATCCCTTTTTAAATTCTTCAATAAACCTGTGGTAACAGCCACACTAGCATGTTCCGGATTCTTCCCAGTAGCAAAGGCATTGATATCATCACTCTCAATCACATAAATCTTGGGCTTAGGTATACCGGCTGCTATAGACAATCCTTCAACTGCGTTTATCAAATGGATGTATCTTCTATCACCTTCTTTCACTGGTTTAGCTTTAGTGGCAGCAAGGACTATTCTATCACCATAATTGTAAGAACCATAAGTGTATACGAAGATTATGATCATACCAAACATCAAAAAAACTATGGATAATTCTGGGATTAAGACCTGACTTATCACATAAATGAGAATAACTAAAAAAGAAAAGACTAGAATTCCGAGTAGAACAGAGTCACGTTTATTCTTGGCTATTTGATCATGGAAGCTAATTTTCTTCATTTAGAATTTCACTTTAACTGGCTTTCTTTCAACTTCCTTTATCTCGAAGAACACTCTCTTCTTTGTCTTTCCTGTCATACCAGCAAACCACATTCCCGGTATCGTCGTTATCATGTTGTTAAAGCTTAATACTGAATCGTTGTAGAATTGACGTGCATAAGCAATTTTATTTTCAACACCTTCCAATTGTTCTTGTAATAGCTTGAAGTTCTCACTCGCTCTTAATTTTGGATAGTTTTCTGCTATGGCGAAAATAGTTTTTAATGCCCTCGTTAGTTCACCATCAGCTTTAGCCTTAGCTTTTATGTTCCCCGCTTTCATCATTTTTTCTCTAGCTTTTGTTACCATTTTTATAGCATCCTTTTCATGTTTCATGTAACCTTTTACTGTTTCAACTAGATTTGGTACAAGGTCAGCCCTCTTTTTCAATTGAACATCTATCTGTGACCAGGCATTATCGATCCTATTTGATAACACGACTATTCTGTTCCAATAGTAGATAACAATACCAATGGCAACCACGACTACGAAACCCAAGACAATAAAAGGCCAAACCAACATATCACCTCAACTAATTTTATGGAATATTTAGTTTAAGAACTTTAAGTTTAAATTTTTCAGATGATATTTATTATTGATGAAGTTTGTAAGAACATTTGTTGGTTTGCTTGTAATAGTAATTCTTTTAGCACTTCTTTGGGTTTTAATTACACCTCCTTCTACAGTAGAATGTAAAACCGATGAGGATTGTATACCAGATGAACCGTTGGTGGGAGTAACTTATTATTGTGATGATGGAGTTTGTGAAACCAAACCATTAGGCAACCCGTTATATTGTGAAAGAAACGAAGATTGTGTACCTGCTCAATGTTGTCATCCGGATAGTTGTATTAACATAGAGTATAGACCAGACTGTGAAGGAATATTTTGTACGATGGAATGTCAACCAGGAACTATGGATTGTGGACGGGGTTATTGTGCATGCGTCGACAACACATGTCAAGTGATGTGGACAAGTTAAATTTAAAAACTTTTATGTAATTTAATCGATTAATTCCAAAAACTATTTTTTTCCATCAAAAATTGTTTATAAACATGACTTTAAGTTTTAATTAGAGTGCGTGCCTCAAAACTTTTTAACCGACCCCAGGAATGGGGTCAAGGCACTCTTTATTTTTTAATTTTCCCAGTTCTTTTTCTGAAATTTTCTATCAATCTTTTGAAATCCTCATCTTTCATGTCATCGAGTTTCATCAACCGAGAACCACCACATTCCCTACAACTTAATGCAAACCCTTTAAAAATGTCTATGTGAGTCTTTACAAATTTTCTACAGTTGAGACAGAACCATTTCCGTGCCATTTAACTTCAAATTAACGTTATAAGCCTTAAATATATATTAAACAAATAGAAGAAACAACAAAATTAAAATACAAGTCTATTTATATAATATTCTCTCAATAAGAATTGATTTAAATGTCTTCTAAGAGGGTTATAAGGACTGACAAATCGAAGAATGAAGTAATTAGTGTTTTGAAGAGTGTTGGCTTGAAGGAATTTTCTTTGAGGACTCTTAAAGACAAAAGGATTAAGATAACCTTGAAATGCAATCTAGAGACTTGTAGGAAGATTCTTCAAAGACTGGAATGACTACTTCTTCAATAACTTCAGTATTATGAGTATAAAAACTATGTAGGATAAGCCCGTCATGAATATCAACAAACCGAACTTGAATGCTATATCTTCTGTGCTACCTGCACTAACAGAAATAAAAAACCACATACTCGTTAATATTAAGGCCAAACCTATTATTCCAAGGACGGTCAACATAACATTGATGAACTTCATAGAATGATATTGGGATTCTTATTATTTATTTACTTTCTCCATCTCAGTATTCTTCTGATTTCAAACCTTTTCTTCTTACTCTTCTTCAGCTCTTCCCTACACGCTTTACACAGGGGTGCCCTGAACCCTAACCAGGTAACTCTAATCAATCTTCCTACTTTTTTAATCGGCTTCCCACATTTAGAACAGACTTTTTGCACAATTAACTTATATCATTATATTAAAAAATACTTAACCATTATCACAGTTATAAATCTTCAAACGAGAATCAATATTGAAATGAAGGCTTATGTAGTTCAGGGTTTAATTGGTGTGTTTGCTTTAGATGAAAAGGGCAAATTGATAGATAGCATTCTCTTTCCCAAAGATGCTAAAAAGATCGTGAAAAAATTAAGGAAGAATGAGTTAACTACTGAAGAAAAAGAGATTATAAAAAATTTGAAGAAAAAAGGGTACACAGAATTAATTTCTTCTAAGAAAAATGAAGCATACAAATTCGAGCAAGATAATTTCGGGGAAAGAATTTTTAGACAAAGATTTAGAATTTTTGCAGAGAGATTGAATTTCTCAGACCTTCAATTGAATCAACTGTTGACTGATGTTGGCATAGAATTGACAAAGAAAAGGATTAAGGAGAGTGTTAAGAAAGACAAAATAGTTATGCAAACAGTTGATGCGATAGATGAAATAGATAAATCACTCAATATTCTCGTTTCCAGGCTCAGAGAATGGTATGGTTTACACTTCCCTGAATTGGAGAGGATGGTAGAAAAACATGAGAAGTTCGTTAAGCTCGTTTCCAAACATGGTTTGAGAGAGAACATTAAGGAAAAGGAATTTCTCGAATTAAAAGAAAAGAGTATGGGAATGGATTTGTCTGACCTGGATGAGAAAATCCTTAAAGAGTATGCAACGAGGATAAACGAATTGTATAAATTAAGAGAACATTTGGAAAATTACGTGGATCATGTAATGAAAGAAATTGCACCGAATACAAGGGAGTTAGCAGGTTCTGTCATTGGGGCAAGGCTTATAGCTTTGGCAGGAGGTTTAGATAAACTAGCGAAAAAACCCTCTTCAACTGTACAGCTTCTGGGTGCTGAGAAAGCACTTTTCAGATATTTGAGAGGTAGGGGTCGTTCACCTAAGTACGGAATTCTTTTCGTTCACCCCATGATCCAGAATGCGCCTCAAGATAAAAAAGGTAAAGTTGCGAGAGTGGTCGCTTCCAAGATAAGCATAGCGACTAAGTTAGATTTTTATGGTGACAAGGACAAATCCAAAGAATTGAAGGAAGATTTAGAAAAAAAAGTTAAGAAAATATTGGCTGGTTGAATGGTTAAAATAAAACAACACAAACATTTCCAGGATATTTTTTGGGTAAACAATAAACTATTTACCAAAAATTTGGTCCCGGGGAAACAGGTATACGGAGAGAGGTTAATAAAAACAAAAAGGGGCGAGTTTAGAGAGTGGGATGCATACAGGAGCAAACCTGCCGCTGCAATATATAGAAATCTACACCACTTTCCGTTGAAAAAAGGAATGAAAGTCCTCTATCTAGGCATCGCATCTGGGACAACATCCTCTCACTTCTCAGATATCATCGGGAAAGAAGGTATAATTTACGGAATAGAAATTTCTGAGAGGGTTTTAAGGGATTTAATTCCTGTAGCCAAAGATAGAAAAAACATCATGCCGTTACTCGCAGACGCTAGAAAACCCGAAGAGTATCCATGGGTAGAGCAAGTGGATCTTATCTATGCAGATATCGCAGTAAAGGAACAATCAGAAATCCTGATAAGAAATGCCAAAATGTTCTTGAAACCAGATGGTCTTGGAATGATAGCTGTGAAATCTAGGAGTATAGATGTAACTAAAAAACCAAAAGTGGTATACAAACAACAGAGGAAGACACTTGAGAAATTCTTTAATGTAACTGATTTTATTACTTTAAACCCGTACGAAAAAGATCATGGGTTTTTTGTGTTAAAAAAGAAAGGTTAATCCCCAACTGGTTTCAACCAACCCAAAATAACATTATCCTTTACTAAATTAACTCTCCATTTCAAGATATTTCTATCCTTGAGTAGCTCAATCTCCATCTTCTTCAGGACTTTCAAATGAACACCCCCTTAATGTGCTGCGCCGTGATAAAATTCTGAAAGCCTTTTAATATCTTTTAAATTATTAACTTCGTCCATTAAAAAACTTTCTTGACAACTCTTACAGAAAATTCTCCACTCTCCAAAACCATCAAGAAATCTTATTATTCTCGGTGAGTGACATTTCGTGCATTTCATAACTTCTACCTGAATAGAATTAAGTATATTAATTATAGTCTCTTTCGGAGGGGGTGGGTTGTGATGAACATATGAATAAAGCTAGGAAAAGCCCCCATTCATCTTAATAAGTTCAAAAATTCTTCTTCGAACCTAATTGCATCATCTGAATCGAGAACAGCGCCAACAGCGGTCTTGTGCCCTCCCCCCTTCAGGTTTGGTATTTTTTCTTTAATCTTTTCAATTATATCAACAAGGTTTTCTTCTCTTTTAGACTGCTCCAATCTAATACTAATCTTAACTTTTCTCCCACCATAATCCTTAATTATCACATATGCTATCCAGTCAGGATACTTTTGTCTTATCTTATCTGATAAAAACGATGTTAACCCTCGCAGCTTCATTCTCCTTTGTTCATAGATGACCACTTTTTCTCTTTTAAAGAATTTAGCTCTTTTCTCCACATCCCTTAGTAAATTTTCTGTCTCATAGGTCAACTTTTCATAGAACCTTCTCAATGCCAAGGAGTGCTGTGTCAACCCATTAACAAATTTATCTGGCCTATCCTTACACTCTATTAAAGCAAGAACAGCCGTCCTTGCTCCCTCAACACTCTTAACCATTCTTCCAGACCTGACCATATCCCACAATTCACCGAAAAAAGACTTTTCCATGTTTTTTTGATTTATGATGTCAATTTTCAACAGTTCTGGATTTTCTTCTTTTATTTTTTCAAAAACATCTTTACATAATTCTACGCGATGGTCTTCTGTTATCCCAATTCCAGATATCCAAGCTACCTTTTCAGTGGGGAACAAATCGTTCAATACACGATATGACATACAGGATGTGGGCGGTACTTTTTCATCCGTTTTTTCAAAAATCCTAGGATTCAAATAGGGCATATCTTCTCTCTTCTCTAAATCGAAAAAAATGTGATGATCTAGAATGAACCCCTTGAAGGGATTAAGTTTGATTGGCTCAGCTGTAACATCCAATATAAAAACATAATCAGGACTAAGAGTTTTCAGTCTATTGATTAATCTTTTGTTTATATTTTCTACTCCTACGATTGGGAAAAGGATAGGATAGTCATCAATCATATTGTGGATTAATATTGAGAATAGAGCAGCAGAACAACAACCGTCAGCATCATCGTGATGGACAATACAAATCTTATCCGAATCTTTTATTTTTTTAAGGACTCCTTTAACCTCTCTAAATAAATCATTTAGATTTTTCAGTGCGGTCACCTATTTTCTTTAAATCTTCTTCTGTTAAGAACACGATTTGTTGGTCCAATTTCTTCTTTCCTTTATGATAATATTCTACTAAAGAAGCGAGGCTGTCCAAATGATGGAATATCACCGCTTCAAAAGACCTTGGTGGTGTTGGTCCACTTTCTCCGTAATGTGAAGCCACGATATGGATGACTTCCTCTGGGAAATCCCTCGCGTACAATTCTGCAACAGCAAGCATACTATGATCTAACATAATACCTGTTGGTTCCAATTCACCAGTCTTATCTCTCTTATACTCAAAAAGTTTCATTATGTCGTGTAGAATGGATGCTGCTATCAAAAAATCCCTTTTCAATTTCAAACCGTAATTTTTCTTGAAAACTTCAACAGTCTTTATACAAAATTCAGTCACGGTAACTGTGTGGTTAAGAACATCCCTTTCTATTGGTCCTAGACCAGATGTGGGAATTACGAAATAACTTCCCCCCTTCTCTAACTTTTCCTTCGGATACTTCTTGAAGTCTTTACTGGATAGTCTCAAGTCTTTTAAAAAGTCTACGACCTTCTTTCTCAAGGCCTTGTCCTTTATTTTTTTAGTCAGTTCTAATAATTTTTTCATCCAATCTAACCAAACAAACTTGCTAATCCTGAAGCTGCCTCCTCTGCTTTCTTCTCAACTTCTTCTGGTTTCTCCTCCTCTTTCTTTCCCTCTACTTTCTCCTCTTTACTCACTTGTGGAGCTACTGCAACCGGGGTTGCACTCTTTTTCATGACTTCGTCTATGTTTACCCCTTCCAATGCACTGACTAAAGCTTTAACCTTTGCTTCTTCAACTTTAGCACCTGCACTTTCCAATACTTTCTTAACATTTTGTTCAGTTATTTTTTTCCCTATGGAATTCAATAACATTGCACTGTATATGTATTCCAATTCATACACCTCCTAAATTTTCAATATCCCCCTTAGGTTTTGAGCTTGGATGTTCGCCTTTTCAATCAAATCTTCAACTATATCCTTATCCAAGATACCAGCATTGATACCAAGATTCTTCCCTTCTTGATATACTTTTTGGATCAACAATTTTATAGATTCTTTGTTCAAGTAACGAATATTCACGGATAGATTTAAAGCATAAGTATGAGCGTTCATTATATTTTGGATGTATTCCTTTTCATCCACATCTAGTATATTCTTTCCATAGATTACACCATCTTCCCAAACCCCTAAAAGATTAACGGTGACTTCCATCGGTTGAATATCTAGTTTTTTAAGGACGTTGGCCAGTTGTTCTGATATCTTTTCACCTTTCTTCACTACAATCGTGTCTTTTCTAACGTGTATTTTTCCCTCTTTAACCATCGCAGGTATCTTAACCCTCTGTAATTCACCTATAGCAGGTCCTGCCATCAGGCTTGTCGGTCCTGCTGGAATCATGATATCATCCTGAGCAATATCGTTCGCTCTAGCATAAGTCGGAGATTTACTCATCTTCAAGGTTTTGAATAACTTGAATGGGTCCATGTTAGTGAAGATCAATGCAGGTTCAGTTGGTTTTAAGTCTTGCAATTTTTCTACATCTTTTTTATCCTTGATTTCTTGCAAGGCAAGGGATATAAGATTTTTCTTACTCATCTTTATCAATATCTTATCCCTCAACTTCTTTCTCATTGATTGCAACTGTTTTGATGGCATCTTGTATAAATCCAACATTCCTATGACTGGATATTTCTCTAACAATTCCTTAATCTCCTTTACTTCTTGTTTTTTCCTTTCACTTACCATTTATCATACCTCGAGTTTTAATGGATGACTCATCGTCAATTTCAAATAAACATCCTTTATGTTATTCTTCCCTTTTGGTAACTTCTTCTTCAAGAAATTCAAAAATGCACGTATATTTTCTGCAACATCCTTCTCATCCATCTTCTCCGATCCGACTACAGTGTGGATGATGGGTTGTTTATCAATGATCAATTTGATGCCACTCGCAGCATCCTTTATCATCTTTTCTACATCCCCGACTACAGGCTTAGGCATTAACCCTCTTGGTGCAAGAAACTTACCCAAATGTTTACCAACGACGGGCATTAACTTTGGTTCTGAGAGAAAAATTTGTGTTTCAGCGATCAATTTATTCAATTCTTTTTTGTTCTTTCCCAACTCTTCTATTTTAGAGCTGTTGACTATCTTACAACCTTCCTTCTTCTTAATACTGTCAGAAAAAAGAGTAACAGAAGCGACTTTACCACTTCCTTTAGGTAGGACAAATATTTCATTGATCTTGTTTTCCGATTTCTTGAGGTCAATTTCCTTCAAGTTTACTATTAAATCATATCTCTGTTCGAAGTTTCTTTTTTTTGATTTCTCTTTCAATTCCTTTATTTTTTCTAGGATTGTCATTTTCTCCCTCCTGTCTCTGCAGTGTTATCGGGTTAAAAATTGTTGTTGTTTAATACTTAAAAAGGTTATGTTTTGTCCAGTAGATGGAAATGTAAAAAAAATCATATTTTGTCGAGTTGCGTTACCTTCATTTCAAGTGAAATATTTAAAGCAGAATGTTTATACTTCAATCAATGAGGTGATATGGGGGCTATTTCTAATTGACCATTGGAAACCCCCCATTTACCGACATTTTTCTATACTAAAAGCAAAATCTTTAAATAATACTTGAGGGTATAATATTTCTATCCAATGGTCAAAACCTAGGATCGGAAGGATTATAACTTTAATGATGAGACTAAAGTTTCTAATCCTCTGTTTTAAAATTTTTAGGAGGTGAAAAACAGATGGCTTTTCCAAATGTCGGTGGTATTGTTGGTAGATACCACAATAAAATGAAAGAAGAATTAAAACCGATTAAAAAGACTCTTGAAGAGTTGAAGGAAAACGACACCAAGAGATTAGAATTGTTGGATAACATTCTAACAAGAATCAAAGAAATCGAAAAGGCTGTAGGAATAGAGCTAAAGGCTTAATTTTTGAAATGGGTCTTGGGTATTGAGAGTTTCATTTCTTTACCCAAGCTCCTATAAGTTATAGATATTTCTTCAGAGCCGTTACCGATAAATACATACCTATCAGGATTATCCTTTCGGATCGAGAAACTCTCCGTTTCCTTTGATATAATTTTTTTGATTAAGGAAAAAATTTCAAAGTCTACTTCCCTTCCAATATTTTTGATTAGTTTATTGACTTTGTCTTTCGATAGAGATTTACTTATCTGAATATTTTGTTGTCCTTTGAGAAGGAATTCAATATTCATAATAATCATATTCTTTTCCGAGAATAAAAATATAAAGAAATGTCGGTTCTATAAACTATAGGATTTTTAGAACAGGTTATCCATGATCTATTCTTGCCTTGTACCAAGCACTCAAGAAAACTTGAGAAGATATGACTTTCTTTTCCAATATCTCACCGAAGAGATGAATACTAACAACAACATTAACCATCATCCAGCAGTTGTAGAGCAGGATTGAGAAGAGGAAGTAAAACAACCTTACTTTGTAGTTCTTGGACGTGGTTTTCGGGAAAAAACTATGTTTGTTCACTATCTGTCCATTAATCAAAAAATGACCAATACAAAAACACCCAATAAAATCCCCATAAAATCTGTAACTAGATCAAAAATTTCCACCCCCTCTTTTTTAATTTTATTATCATAGATTTCTTTTGAAAAACTAAACACCAATGCCATAACTATTCCCATAATGATTGAGAAATAACCCATAAAAACGGTAATGCAAAAATTAACCAAAAAATGTTCTATTTTATCTATCATTATTCATAAATTCTCTAATCGAAAATAAAAACCTTCTACTCAAGTAAAATTATTTATTCCAAGAAACAAAATTACAATTAGTGGTCTCTTGAGAAAGGCAATATCTCCTCTCATAGCAACAGTAATGTTAATCGGCATAGTCATAGCAGTTGTGGCTTTGATAAGTACTTGGTTCGTTTCGATGATCAGATCACAACAAGAAGAAATAGAAGAGGGTGGAGAGAAACAGATCGAATGTATAAACGCACAATTAGACATAGTAAAAGTCATTTGTTCTAATTCAACTGAAAAATTAAAAGTTATGATACATAACCTGGGCAGTATAGATTTGTACGATTTTTCAACCTTTGCTGAAGTCAACAACACTTTCTACCAAAACAGCACTGGTGGTCCAAATTCAACGAATGTTTTAGGCCCAGGTGGACAAGTAATCTTAACATACCATTGTGATAAGGATGAGTATTGTGCTGGTGGTGCGAAAGTCACCACAGTTAGAGTCAGCCCAGGCAACTGTCCACAATCTTATGTGGAAGAGAATTTTGATGTAACTTGTGGCTAAACCCTCTTAACTTTTTTATTCAATTCTATAATACTTTCACCAAGTTTCTTGTATTTTCTATTCAATTTATTATCGACTTCTAGAATTTTTCTGACTAGATCTCTGTATTTCTTTTCTTGTTCCAGCTTATAGCTATCTAAACCATCCAGCCTTTTTTCTAGATTAGAAATCTTCAACATCCATTCTTCCTGCGACTTTTCCATTTTTGATAGTTCTCTCTCCAATGGTCTAAAATCTATGTTTTTTATCATGATGCCAAGTTTTTGGAACCTTCTCCTGTAAGAAATTTGTGAGTGCATTACCATACCGGTTAGGAAGAACAAAATTATGAGTGGTATGAAAACCGACATTCCATAAACAGGAATACTTGCCAGTAAGAAAATTATCGACATAGCCCATATAAACCAAAAGAGTGCTTCAGATGCTTTCATCGAAACTGTTACTTAATGGTGAAGAAAAAGTTAAGTAGTTAACTTCAGTAGATGACAAAGTAAAATAGTTAATCTACTTTTGTGAGAAATCACATATCTATATTTGATGATAATCGATTGGCATTATTGGCTTTATGTATACTTTGCGCCGTTTATAATTTACTTTGGCATAATATTCGCTCTACTTTTACGGATATTCCCAGATCAGAGAAAACCCTCTGTAATAATAGCATCGGGAATGAGTTTTCTAGGAACTTTTTATATAGTTAAGACTGGTTTAGCCGAATCCTTCTTCTTAAGTTTTGTTGGCAGGTCGGTTGAAATAATAGGTTTCGGTGGCATGTTGGTTTTTCTCTTCACAATCTTGGGCATAAGAGTCAGCAGTCTACCAAAAAATAATTTTGTCAAGTTAGGTTTGTTGATGTTATTCAGTCTGATAATATCATGGATTTTCGAAGGGACTCGAGTGGAATATATAGCATCATCTATATTCTCTCTCGTCTTCTTATTTTGTTTTTTCGGGTTTGCTTATTTGATAACAAAAAGAAAAGAGAAATGAATTAACCAGAACTCGGAATCTTATCATCATATTTTCCTTCATCAATCTCTTTCAAAACTTCTTTAGGATTCTTATTTTCAACAGTTATTGGCATACTGACACATGAAGCCACTATTTCTTTAACAGCCTTCTTCACGTTCTTCGCAAGCAAACTCTCTCTTTTCATCCTAGCGATTTTTATACATTGATCTATCGTTAAATCCCCAACGATAACCCTTTCTTTTGGTTCTTCTTCTGCTTCTTTCTCTCCCTCTTTTATTTCTCCTTTCTCTTCAATCTTTTCTTCCTTCTTAACTTCTGCTTCTTTCCTCCCCCTCTTTTCGACCTTCTCTTCCCCTTCTTCCTCAACTTCTGTCGTTTCCTCTTCTTTCTTTTCGGGGGCGATCCTCTTCAATCCCAACTCCTTCCTTATCAAAGATGAAACAGGAGGTGTTCCTAATTCAAACCTGTATTCCTTTGTCTCATCGTCTATGATGATTTTTACAGGAACCTTCATCCCTTCATATTCCTTTGTCTTTTCGTTCAAATCTTTGATAATCTTCCCAATATTAACTTTGTACATAGCTAAACTAGGACCCAAAGGTGGAGCTGGAGTTGCCTTACCACCCTCTATCAATACATTAACAACCTTTTCTGCCATTCAATCAGCCTTTTTGATTACCTTAACTAAACCAGCATCGACCGTGACAGGTATAGGAACGGTTATTTCAATGAGTTCGATAGTTACCTCACGCTTATCCTTATCAAACCTAGTAACCTTTCCCTTTTCCCCTTTAAAAGGCCCACCTATCACTTCTACTATGTCACCCTCATTTATCTTTATCTCTACCTTCTTTGGTTGCAAGAATCTTTTGATGTCTGATATCGGGACTGGTTTCCTCAATATGCCTCGGGCATGAGGTATTTCCCTTATCATGCCTTCAATGTCCCTTAATTCTCCCTCAACAAAAACATACCCTCTTATCTCTTCAGGATGAACCATGGCTTTAACATCCAGACCTTTGGCTCTGGCCTTTCCTGCCATTGCTTCGATGACAACATTTTCTCTCCCGATGATTGTTTTAACTGCATATATCATTTAAGCACCGCCCAAGACAGATATAATGTAAAACACGAAACCCATAATACCTATCAGAAAAAAACCTATACCACAAATCCTTGCCGTATCCTTCAATTCCTTTGAATCAGGTTTTCTTGCCAGTATCAACACACGCTTATACATGGTCAGAGTTTTCCTTATATTTATTTTCATTCAATCACATAATCATAGAATTTATTCTACATCAAAATATAATTTAGGTTTTTATAAAAAGAACTTTGAAATTAAACAAATTCTATGCCCAGTTCCTGTTCAATCTCTTTCTTCCTCGGTTTGAATAGTCTTTCTGTGACTAATTCCTCAACCTCTTTCACTCCAGTCACTATTACCAATGTCCTTACCGTATCGTGCAATTCTTGAGCCATTTGAGCACCCCATATGATCTTTGCATCTGGTGCTAACCTACTCGATACTGATTCAACTATTTCTTGTGCTTCTTTTATCGTTATATCTGGTCCACCAGTCACGTTGATTAACGCTCCTGTCGCACCATCAATCTCTAATGACAACAATGGGTTTGTTAGAGCTTTTTCTACAGCTTCTATCGCTCTGTTTTCTGTGTCCGATTCGCCCATACCTATCATTGCCAAACCACCGTTACTCATCACTGTTCTGACATCTGCTAAATCCAAGTTAATTAAACCTGGTTTAGTTATGAGTTCTGTCACACCTTTCACCGAATTCACGAGTATTTCATCAGCTACTTTGAATGCAGTTGCTAAACTAACATCAGGAACTATTTCCAATAGTTTGTCGTTGGGGACTGTTATGATCGTGTCAATGGTCTTTCTTAATTTTTCTAATCCGTCCTTTGCATTATTCATCCTTTGTGTACCTTCCATGGAGAATGGAAGAGTAACTACTGCTATAGCCAATGAACCAAGTTTCTTCGCAGTTTCTGCTATTATAGGACAAGATCCAGTTCCAGTTCCACCACCCAAACCACAGGTGATAAAAACTAAATCCGATCCTTCCAAGACTCTCTTGATATCATCCTTACTCTCTTTTGCTGATTCTTCTCCGACTTTCGGTTCCCCCCCTGCTCCCAGACCACCAGTAATTTCCTTACCGATGAGAACTTTAACATCAGCATCGGAATATAGAAGATCTTGTGCATCAGTGTTTAATGCAACAGTCTCTGCTCCTACTATACCAACTTCCATCATTCTAGTTATTGTGTTGTTACCAGCACCACCAGAACCAATAACCTTTATATTTGCTCTTTTACTGGCGAGAATTTTTTCAAGTTCTTCATCAATTTCGTGAACCCTTCTTCTTTCTGTTTTTTTGCCGATTGGTTGTACAGCCATAATTTTTCCTCCAGTTTTATTATTAATCAGTACGAAAACTATTAATTTCTAATAACAGTTAAACTTAAATGCTTATTGTGTGAATTCGTCTACGAATCTAACTCTCTTTAAATCATTTATCCATTTCATGATGTTTTCAGCTATTACTTTCTTTATCCTTCTAACTACGTCTTTTTTCATCTTTATTTCCACTATATCTTCTTCTATTGCGACTTCAACGTCCTTGTCATCTTTCAAGAAAAATTCTAAAATGGCTTTAATCTTTTCTAGAGTCTTGGTTATTCTTTTCTTTATTTCAACCTCATATTCCAAAGCCTTTCCTGCTAAAGGATGATTGAAATCAACCCTAACCCTTCCTCCAGAAACAGATAGAACACGTCCCATTAATCTGTTTATCGTGACTGGCATACCAGGATAAGGATCCATATTCTGCTTCTTGAATTCTGAAAGAGGAATGAGTTTTGTGAATTCAGATTTTCTTTCACCAAATGCATCTTCTGGTTTCACGGTTATCTTTTTCTTCTCACCAACTTTCATTTTTTTCAATTCATTCTCTAGACCCTTCACGACGAAATTACCACCGATAACAACTGGAACAGCTCCATACTTTGAATTGGGATTGAAGATGCCCTCCTTTTTTGCAACATCTTCCTTAGTCAAGTCAAATACCTCACCAGATTCACTGATTCTACCGATGTAGTCGATCCTTATGAAGTCCCCTTCCTTCATTTAATCACGATGAAAAATCTTTACTTTCAAAACTTATAAAATAATTTTCTATCTAAAATAAAACTGTTACCACCATCAAGTATTTATCTTTTAAACCTAAGAAAAATGGTAGGTGATGTAATGCTGTTTGGCGAAGAAGAGGACTGGAAGGAACTTCTTTCTGGAAGAGCACAAGCCGAACTAGCGGAATTGATTGAAAAGGCGAAAGTGCATAGAAGTGCATACACACAGGCTGAAGATGTAAAGGTAGCGCAGTTATGGGCAGCACTGACAGAACTTTCCTTGGAAATGAAGAAAATGCAAGAAAAGTTAGAAAAAATGGCATTCATAGCAAAGGGATTCAAGGAACTAGGGGAGACAGCTAAGAAAGAAGCTATAAAGGAGAGAGTGATTGACTTATTCAGACCTAAGACCAGTACGGAAAAGGAAGAAGTTGATAAAATAGTGGATTCATTGATGAAGTTTTAATTCCCCCATTTATTTTTTATTAGAATGAATTAGCTAGGAGAATGATTTATTCGTTTTTTTTGACATTCTTTACAAGAACCAGTTCGTGGGTTAAGACAATTCAAACAAACTCTTTTTCCACAGTACACACAAATCATTAAAACACGACTAACCTTGTTGCATATTTGACAGGTTCCTGGCAGAGGCATTTCAACACCTTATTTAATATTCGATTTTCACTTCTTATTTATGCTGAAACCCATTAAAAAACTATTGAAGGAGAATTTCAAAAACAAACTTAACAAGAAACAACCCTCTCTTTTACCATCGAGTTATCAGAAGATCGGAGATATAATTATCATCAATTTAAAAGAAGAGCTATGGAAACATGAAAAAGAGATTGCCCAATTCTTACTAGAAAGAATTCCTGATACTAGAACCGTATGCAGGAGAACGGGTTTCATAAAGACCGAAAAAAGAAAACCACAAGTCAAAGTAATAGCAGGAGACAAAGATACGGAAACGATTCACAAAGAACACGGTGTTCTGTACAAACTAGATGTCAACGAGATAATGTTATCTAAAGGCAATCTAAACGAAAGGAAAAGAATCACTAGATTGATTAAAAAAGGTGAAACAGTAGTAGATATGTTTGCTGGTATTGGTTATTTCAGTATTCCGATAGCCAAACTCTCCAACCCTAAAAAAGTATTTTCCATAGAAATCAATTCTATTGCATACAGTTACTTGCGTGAGAATATCAAACTTAACAAGGTTGAAAATAAACTCATTCCTATTCTTGGAGACTGTGTGGTCGAAATCCCCAAGTTGGGAAGGATAGCAGACAGGGTTTTAATGGGGTTGTTACCTAGTTGCAAGGTATATTTAATAGATGCTATGAAAGTTGTTAAACCCAATGGAATTTTACATTACCATGGCATTGCAAAAAAAGAAGATTGGAAAAAACTTTTAGAAGATGTGAAGACTGTTGCTGATATAGAGGGATTTAAAACAGAATTGATCAGAAAGGTTAGAGTAAAATCTTATGCTCCAAAAATTTATCATTTGGTCTTGGATTGCAAAATTTTAAAAACTTAAGGTAAGAACTCCTTCTTCTTGATCTTCTTCGGTAAGTAAACCTCAGTCATGAACTTTAATCCCCTTCCTGATAGAGCTTCTAATTCTGCCTTAATCTTCCTCTGAATCATTAACTTCAATTCCTTCTGCCAAGCCTTGTGTTTAAACCAATCGTACTTCATCATCTCCTTCGCCCTTTTAATATCAACATCTCTCGCTTTAATCGTGAAATTCTTTAGATCAAACTCATCGATGTCAGATATTGTTAACCCCAAGAACTTTGCGTTAGGACAACCCAATCTTTCAGATATATGAGCCAGACTTATACTACCGTATTTGATAACAGAATAAATGTACCACCCATAAGAATCAGCATCTGTGAAAACATAAACGGGCAACTTAAAATCAGTGGATAATCTTTGAATCAACCTTCTTGGTCCTCTCGCAGCCTGTCCTTGTGTTGTGACAAGAATACACTTCTGTTTCTGCCAGAACTTATCCTCATGCAGTCTTTCGAATGCCGCGTTTTTTTCTATTACCAGGATATACTTGGATTTAACTTTCTTTATTTGAATATCTTCTACATTGCTCGGTATAGCCCAACCACCCGATCCAAGCTTCGACCAGTTGATTGTATCTCCCCTATCTTTAACCACGACATTACCGACAACCCTTCCCCTAACATCTGCGTTTAGATTCAACTGTTCCCTTAATACATCTAACATAACTTCCAAGTCTACAATAATCGGGTCACTCTCTCTCTGTTCATCGAAGGTATTTTCATCGGAGTTAGGCAAAGTCCTCTTTAACGCATAGAATAAATCCCTTAAACTAGTGTGTATACCTTGTTCTTGTAGTTCTTTACAAAAAGCAGATACTAACATCGTCTGCATGAATCGTTTAGCATGAGCAACATTGAATAAATATCTCCTAGAAACTTTATCACCCAGAGTTAGTTGTTTTAATTTTTCATCATAAATAACGTTGGATAAAGATCTTACAGGTATGTTTATGTCAGGATTCTTCCCCAAGTTAATATCCTTTAAAACATCTTCACCTAGATTTTTTAGTTTCTTTTTTACTTCTCCCATCTACAACCGCCTTTTTACTCTTTTTAATGATATTCTTCAATTTATTTAAGATCGGTCCCTGTTTCTTCCCGGTTAATTTTGCTACAGATTCGGCTACCACTGGAAAATATCTCTCGAATATTTCCATCCTTTTCTTTTGTTTCTCTATTCTTCTTTTTCCAGCAACATGACGATGTAATCGTCTACCAACTTCTTGCAACGCCAACTTCATCTCTTTTATTATCACTGGATATGATGCGATCGCTTGTTTACTTTCAGAAATATAAGGAACCCAGACAGAAGCCAAATGAACGATAACAACCGCTGGACCGACAGGAACATTTTTTCCAGATTGTGATAAACCATACCTACGCCAATCAGTTCTGGTAATTGCTTTAGTTATCGCACAATCCCCTTCTTGGTACAATAAAGGAACTCTGTTCGTGAGTCTCATTATTTTAACACTTCCTTCTTCTGGTAATTCGCCACCGTAGGCGATCGCGGCCTCAATCTGGAATGGGTTTCCCCGATAGACTTCAGGGGGTCTGCTGACTGCAGCGAAAAACTCGGCATTGTACTCCTTCTGTAAACCTTTAATGAGTAGATTCTCACCTAAGGGAGAAAGACAATCTGTTGGTGGTCTAATCAACTTAACTTTTTGCATTGCCTTGAAGACTTTTTCTGAATCTTCTATTTCAAGTCGTTTTGGACTTATTCTTGGGTCTATTCCCGCCTTTTCACAGATCTCCTTTGCAGTTCCACTACCAATTCTCGTGAAGTCGTTCATTAAAAAAGAAGAAACAGTCCTTGATTTCGTCGATTTAAGCATTCTCCTTAAAATACCCAGTTCGATACCATGAGGATGCGGCATTATCTCCTTTGGCAACGAGGGTAATTCACTCGCACTCCTTTTAAACTCCATTTTTCCATTAGGTCCATCAAAAACGATATCAGCATAAGGATTGGCTATAGCAACCTCTTTAATGTATTCTGGTACGGATTGTCTACTTTCGATATATCTTCCCTCAATCTCCATCTCTATTTTCATTCCATGCCAAGTCTTTCCATCGTTGATGAACTGGTGGGAAACAATCTCGGGTTCATTCTTCTTAACGTCGATCATGAGTTCATAATAAGATGTCTTTCCGTTACCAGTGCTTGCGATTATGGTTGTTGGTTTCCCAGTAGTTAATTGCGAATACAGAATAGTACCAGAAGCTCCAATCCCCTGCGTGCCTCTTGATTGCCTCAATCTAAAGAATTTACTTCCGTACAAGAGTTTTCCTAGTGCCAAAGGTACCTGTTTATCAGTCATACCAGGACCATTATCCTTCACCATTACTCTAAACCTGTCCGCCCTGCTTGGTTTAACTTCTACCCATATTCTAGGAAGTATTCTAGCCTCCTCTGTAGCGTCCAAACTATTGTCCACTAATTCTTTGACGACTGTCAACAATGCTCTAGTTGGGTTGTCGTATCCGAGAAGATGCCTGTTTTTCTCGAAGAATTCTGACACAGAAACTTCTCTTTGATCCTTTGAGAGTTTTTCGGCAATCTTGTCTATACTTCCTGCTATTCGTTTGCTATCGCTTGTCGTTCTAACCACCTGTACATAGTTTGATGCATGGATCCTCGAATCAACATCATCACAGCCTCTCTAGCTGTATTAATTTTATCCCACTGGCCTATAATACTTACAGTCTTTCCGAATACGGAAATTTTAGCGCCAGTTAATCTTTCTACATTTTTTTTTGTTTTTCCATCAGTACCTATAATTCTTCCTTTTAATGTTTTTAATCTTTTCTTCGATTTAACGTATTCAGTCAAATCTATCACTTCTAAACCATACTCATCATCGAGCAAACTGAGGGCATCATTAACATCAAAACCACGTCCAAAAGCCTTTAAAACCTGTTTTGCTTGGTAGATGTTGAATGATCCCCCTTCTATCGATATGTCTTCATTCATTTTTATCTTGGTATCAGTCAATTTCTCGATTTCCTTCTTTAATTTCTTATTTTTTTTGAAAATATTCTCTCTTTTCTTAGGTATCTTTATAAAATCCTTCATTTATTTGCCTTTTCCTTTATGATTTGCTCTAATTCTTTATAAATCTTTTTTGAGCTTTTTAAGGGGATATTTAACTTGGAAAAATAAGAATTTATATTTTTTATATCTCTTTTGAGAAGATCTTCAGCCATCATACTTTTCAGGGTCGTACCATGGCTGAAGTCGATGAAATAAGGTTTATCGAATAAAAGGATGTTATATGCACTCAAATCACCATGAATTAAACCCGCACCGGTCAGTTTCTTTAAATTTGTTAATACACTTGTGTAAGTCTTTTTCGGGTTTCCCGGTTTTACATCTATTAATCTTGGCGCAACTGAACCATCCCACCCTATGAAATCCATTATCATAATATTTTCCTTGAAGAATAATGGTTTGGGACAGTTCACACCAGCATTAAAAGCAATTTTGAGGTTTTTATATTCTCTTTGGCCCCACAGGTTGACAATAGTTCTTCTATTCTTTCCAACTCTACGAAACCGCGAATCACCTATCAAATACTTCCACATATTCTTAAAATTACATGCGTCTGTACAGTAAACTTTTATGGCAACCCATTCCTTCTTTTCCATTAAACCAGAAAGAATCACAGATTCCTTCCCTTCCTTTACTAAAGATCCTACAGATATTTTCTTTTTGTTCAACAACCTGTACAATGTCAATAACGTGCGTTCATCAAACGCACCCCTAACTATCTTCAATTCCTTATAATATTCTCGTTTACGTTTTCTTTTGAGGACCATAAACATCAAACAATAGATTAGATTATGAAAAAGAAATATTCTTTAAGTAACCTTTCTTCTCTAACCATCTAGCCTGTGTTTGGGTATACCTCCATATCACATCTGCCCTTCTGTCTGACATAACTTTCCATGGTTGTATGAGAATAAGGTCACCAACTCTTATCCAGACCCTTTTCCTGAGTCTACCTGGGATCCTGACTATTCTTTCCTTTCCATCATTACATTGAACACGTAATTTATCCGAACCGAGCATTAATTCTACTATACCTAGGAGTTCACCTTCTTTGGGAATCCTTATTCTAGATATCTCTTCCTCCTCAGTCCATTTTTTTCCTTTTTTTTTCAAAAATTCACCTGAATATACTCTGTTTGCTTAAGATTTAAAATTTAACTTGAATTCTTATTATTATGAATGTTTGGGTTTTGAGGTTGGGACATAGGAGGGTAAGGGATCAAAGGATTACTTCGCATTGTGGGTTAGTTGCAAGAGCGTTTGGAGCCGATGGGATCACTTATTCTGGTGAAAGGGATGAAAATTTAGAAAAAAGTATAAAAAAAGTTGTTAAGAATTGGGGAGGGCCCTTTGAAATTAAGTATGAAAGGAATTGGGAAAGAGTTATAAAAAATTGGAAAGGAAAGATTGTACACTTGACTATGTATGGGTTACCGGTTCAAAACGTTATGAATGAAATAAGAGAATGTAAAAAAGATTTACTGATCATTATTGGTTCTGAGAAGGTTCCTGGTGATGTATATCATTTATCGGATTGGAATATTGCTATTAGAAATCAACCACATTCTGAAGTTGCTGCTTTGGCTATATTTTTGGATAGATTTTTCCGTGATGAGAAATCGAGTAAGAGTTTTAATAAAGAAAAAATAAGGATAGTTCCTCAAGAGAGAGGGAAAAAAATTATTGAGCTTTAGGATATATCTTTACCCACCTGCCATTTATAATTTTTTTATAAACTTGAGTTATTCTATTTTTATATTGTTGAAATAATCTATTGGCAGTATTATACATTTCTTTGTACTTGGATGGAAGATCATGAAGAGATGACCAAGGAGTTTCTGCGAAGTCTGCTACTGTAATTCCTTCAAATATTTTATCTTGATCTCTTACCGAATCGACAGCCATTCGATATGGCATAGTTCTATATTTACTGGAACAACTTATCATTATTTTTAATGCTTCACTATCACTTATCCCGAAATCTGAAGCCAAATTTCTTGAAAAACCCCATGCCACATGATCTTGAATAGCAACGAGTATTTTTCCAATTTTTTTCTCATCCTTACCTTGGCTATACATTTTCCAATAAGTTGAAAGGATATAAAAAATGGGACTGACTTCACCCATCGCATTATGAAAACTCTCGTGACAAACACCCAACACAATTTTGTTCTTTGTATATTTTCTCCTAGCTTTATATGGAACTATTGTACCCTGAAGATAAGCAATCATTGAACCACCATCTTTATGAACGACTGTAGTGAGCGAGGCCAATCTTCCCCCTTTCGGATTATAAAAAATCTTTATTTGTCCATTTGTAGGGCACAATTTAGTTAAATCTGGTTTTCGTGAAGTTTCCAACCAAAATGGTTCACCAAGATTTAACTCCTCTCTAAGCTTGTCCCAACTCTTAACGTGAGCATATCTCAATATTTTCTCATCGATCATTTTTAATCAATATACAGTTAATGATAAGAATCTTAATATTTTTTTGAAAGTAAAACAACTCTACTGGGTTTAAATTCATCTTTAATTTCGTAACCAGTAAATTCAGACAATTTTTTTGCAAATTCCACCACATCCTCATGAAAAGGCATTGCACCCATTGGTAATCTATTCTGTGATTCACCTACCCACATATAACCCTTTGGTTCTATAAAATCTGGTTCAGTTTTGAGAATCAGTTTAGCATATTTTTCAGGATTATTCATGTTCAATCCTTTAACTAGAGTTATTCTGATGACTTTTCTACAATTAAAACCTTTCATCAACTCTAAACTTTCATTCATCCGCTTCCAACCATGTTTGACCAGAGGATAATCAACTTTCATGTAAGTTTCCTTATCTGGAGCACAAAGCGATATGTAAAGGTTTGTTGGTTCAACTTCCAAAGCTTTTAACTTTTTTGGTGAAGTACCTTTTGTGACGAGAAATGTCGAGAACCTTCTCCTGTGGAATTCTTCTAAAAGTTCAGAAATT